>JAEEGK010002388.1_pt1 | contig 47034 bp, 36 predicted proteins | sample 8958771 | NCBI WGS metagenome assembly JAEEGK01 (sample SAMN16246547, study PRJNA631951) | gut metagenome | biome: gut microbiome; feature: rumen; material: SC-attached | host: Bos | place: Iran: Karaj | collected 2018-10 | reverse complement strand
CAGCTGGTCCCTGATCATCCTGTGAGGTATGTCCTCATAATATTCGAGAGGAACTCCCCTGCGGATCATCTCCTTTTCGGAAACGGGAACACATGCAAGTAATACAAGGAAAGCGTAGGCCGTATTGTACGGACCCAGACATTCGGGAACGAGCTCGGTGTAGTTGTCGATATCGTACTTGTTTCTCATCGAGCACATATCCCATACGAAGAAATGTGAGAAAAACAGAACTTTCTCGTCTGCCTCGACAGCGGCCAGCGCCCTGTCAAGAAAATCCCTTTTGTCTGCGGGCAGATCGTAAGGTGCCAGCAGCTTTTCGTAATATGCATGAGGCAGAAGTTCTGTTTCGTAAACAGGCGAGTATTCTTTAAAAGCCTCTTCCAAGCCTTTCGGAAGTTTACTCATCCCCATATAGTTTATCAGATCATTGTATTGCCACTTCGTACTCATTTCACCCCTCACAAGCATGTTTCGTGTTTTGTTGCGCTTGTTACGTTATACAATATAACATTCCTTTCTTTTGTGTGCAATGGTAATTTTTAACATTTTCTTGCGTCGATTTTTGTGAAAAATCACGTAACGAAATTGTGTTTGTTTCGTTGACATACGTTACAGGAATCGTTACAATTAGAAACAGCACGGAATATATGCGTTATTTCGCGGTATTCCATGCTGTCGTATCAATCATTATATCAGAATGTTTTCGATGTTCGGAAAGGAACACCATGAGTACAATACGTGACGTTGCGGCTCTTGCCAATGTATCTGCCGCTACCGTATCGCGAGTTCTTAACCACGATACAAAGTACAAGATGACTGAAGAAACCATCGAACGCGTCTGGAAGGCCGTGGCCGAGCTCGGCTATAAGGCTCCCACTTCCTCACAGGATCAGATGCGTTACGTTCACAGGCCCGAGATCAGCTCCCAGAACACTCATAAGTTCGGCTGCATACTTAATGTACAGGGCGGCAAATATAACGATCCCTACTATCTTTCGATCCTCTCCGGTTTTGAAGAGGCCGTTATGAAAAAGGGCTACGAGATATCATTTATCCGTACCAACCAGGAGCTCGAGAATCCGAAGGTCCTCTACTCCACCTTCCAGAATCCGGTCAGCGGCGTTATCATCATGAATACGCTCGAGGAGTCCACCTTCTCTTATTTAAAGAATCAGACACCTTATATCGTCGGCATAGACACCGATCACACCGACATAGACAATATCGCGTACGATCACTACGGAGCCGCTTTCATGGCTATCCAGCATCTGATGTCGCGCGGCTATAAGAGGATCGGATTCATCGGCGGTTTTGCCGAAAACATGAAGACCAGCCGCCGTTACAACGGTTACTACTCCGCGCTGCACTGCTTCGGCCTCGAGTATAATCCCGAGTGGGTACTCGCCAGCAACTGGGACGAGGAACACTGCGAGAGCGTTATCCGCGAAGCCTACGAGAAAAAGGTACTTCCCGACGCATACTTCGTTGCGTCCGACCTGATGGCCATCGGAGTGCTCCGTACTCTCTTCGATCTCGGTGTTAAGGTTCCCGAGCAGGTGGCTGTTATCGGTCTATCGAATATCGAGATATCGAAATACTCGAATCCTCCGCTCTCGACCATCGCCCTGCCGATCCATGACATGGGCCGTGTCGCTGCACGTACGCTCTTCGACCGCATCGAAGGCGACGACACTCCGGCCAAGGTTGTTACGCTGAGCGCCGAAGTCCTCAAACGTTCGAGTACTTGATCTTTTTCATCCTCATATATCAAACATTGCTGAGACAGGCAAAGCCATGGGGGACGGTTCTTCTGTCTGCGAAGTACGCAGACAGAAGAACCGTCCCCCATGGCTTTGGGGTTAACCGTCCCTTATCTTGGGGTTAACGGTCCCCTCGAAAAAAGGTGCCTGTCACCATCGTTAACGATGGTGACAGGCACCTTTACTACATCCATAACTTGTTTCGTTATGATTTACTTCGAAAACTTCCCCTTTATCACATCCGACCACTCGGTGTATACGGTCTTTCCGTTAACCTTCTTGTAGCCCCTGACCTTGAAGTAATAAGTCTTGCCGTCCTTGCCGGCGGTGTACTTATACTTAGTGGTCGAAGCCTTCTTGATGGTCTTTTTCTTTTTGAAGGTCTTTCCCTTGTCGCCGGAAACAAATACCTGATATCCGTCCAGATCGAAGTTCGCGGTGGTATCCCACTCGAGTGTGATCTTGCCGGTCTTGTTCGATACGATCTCCAGATCTACTTCTACGGCCTTAACAGCCTTTTTCTGCTGCTTTGCGGTAAGCGCCGAGAAGTCAGTCTTATCGTTATCCGGTTTTGCGGGACCGTCAGCCTTGGGTCCCTGAACGAGGATCACGGCCTGCTCGCTGTTGCCGTACTTATCCTTAACGGTGATAACAGTCGATCCTACGGTTCCCTTCGGGATGCAGAATCTCGCATAGGTCATCTTTGTGTCCCCGCCTGCCAGATAAGCAACCTTTTTGTTCGATGAAGTATATACGAAATCGTAGTACCACTCCTGCTTGTACTCAAAGTTCTTCAGGTACAACGTAATATAGCCGTCTCTGTCCTTGGGTGTTTCCACAACATACATGTTTCTCTCAAAATCAAGAGGTCTGCTGTATACATGTACGTTCCATACTTCAGTATGGTTATTCGTTGTATTGGTGAATGTCAGAGTCGCGTCGCCGGGCTTGTTGGCCTGTGCGTAGTACTCATCTGAATTAAAGCCCCATCTGTCATTGCGCTCGGGCTTATTGATGATCTTGGTGTTCGAAGAACTTGTAACATAAGTCATCTTTTCGGGCTCGATGAATGCATATCTTCCGACTTCGAGACCGATATCGTATACAACCCTTGTCTCCTCTACCTGTACGGGTGTGGTGTATACAGGCTCATATTCAGGCTGGAAATATATCTGCTGAATGGGAGGCTCGGGAATGGGCTCGATCGTATTGATAGGGATAGGTGTGGGCTCCCAGTCGGGATTCATGGGTCCTCTCGGAAGCTCAAGAGGCTCATCGTCGGGATTCGCATGGCCTCTGGGCGGCTGCTCATAGTAAGGAGTAGGCGTAGCTTCCGCGTAAGCGCCGGATACAACTTCATAATCTACTCTGATGATATTATCCGTATTTGAAGGTCTGTCCTGTCTGTCAACAGGCGCATCGTTACTGCTTACCAGCTCTGTATTTACCTCGTAATACGCATAGCTGCTCCAGTCCTTGTACTCGCTGACTTCGTTCCAGTAATCAAAGAACTGGTTTTCCATTGTCTCGAGCTGATCCGTTGTATAACCGTTAAAATAATCCTCCTGTGAAATGGGCTCGGGCTGATCCTCAGAATAACCCTCTCCTATCGATCCCGCATCCTCAGCCTCATTATCAACGTATTGCTGCTGATTGTCGTTCTCATCGGCGAAAACCTCTATCGCAGACGAAAAAGCCAGGATCAGGGCAAGGAGCATTGCAATAAAACGTACTCTTCTCATTTCATAAACCTCCATCCTATATCATTCTAATAAATTACCGGGATATTGCCTATCCCGGTAACATATCCAAGTATTAATATTATACGATAAATGCGGTTTGTAATACACCATTAAGTATGAAATACTTCTGCGAAATCCATCAATCGTATTTATCCACGATCACGCCGCCGGTCTTGTATACGGACTTTTCGGGAACAAAGCCGCGCACGCAGCTCAGCGGATAAACATTGCTGCATCTGCCTACCACGGTTCCGGGGTTAAGCACCGAATTACAGCCTACCTCGACATTGTCGCCGAGCATAGCGCCGAACTTGCGCAGGCCGGTCTCGACCTTTCTGCCCTTATACGCAACGGTTATGTTCTTTTTATCCTGCTTTACGTTGCTCGTTACGGCACCTGCGCCCATGTGAGCCTTGTAGCCGAGGATCGAGTCGCCGACGTAATTGTAGTGAGGCACCTGAACCTTATTGAACAGGATAACGTTCTTGAGCTCGGTCGAATTGCCGACCACCGCGCCGTCTCCGACGATCGCCTTGCCGCGGATAAACGCGCACTGTCTGACCTCGGCGTCACGTCCGATGATGCAGGGTCCGGTGATGCTGACCGTAGGCCAAACCTTTGCGGACTTTGCGATCCAGATGTCCTCGCCCTTCTGCTCAAACTCAGCGGGGTCAAGTGTGGGACCGAGTTTCTTTATAAAATCACCTATGTCCGCAAGAACCTCCCACGGATAGGTCTTTCCCTCAAAAACCTCTGCAGCGATCGTCTGTGTCAGATCGTACAGATTGCTTATTCTCATCTCTTCCATATTATCTTCCTATAAGCCCGGGCTGATTGGATTTAGCTTCGATCGTAAGACGCTACAGCTCCGGGTAAACTTTTTTACGCAAGTGCCTTGATCGCGGCGCCTACGGTGTCATACAGCTTGTTCGCATCCTCGAGGCTCTTGCCCTTGATGCCGTAGTAGAACTTGATCTTGGGCTCTGTTCCGGAAGGTCTAACGCAGCACCACATATTGTCCTCGAGCTCATAGTAGAGAACGTTCGAGGTGGGAAGCTCGGTCTCGCCATCGGTTCCGTTTACATAGTCCTTAACTGTATGAAGTTTGTAGTCGTATGCCTTGAGCACCTTGATGCCTGCCAGTACGGTAAGGGGTTTAGCGCGCAGTCCGTCAAGGATCGCGGCGATCTTCTCAGCTCCGTCAGCGCCCTTCATAGTGATCGATACTGCACCCTCGCGGAAATATCCGTACTCCTCGTACATCTCGAGCATGCGGTCCCAGAGAGACTTGCCCTGCAGCTTATTGTAGGCGGCAGCCTCGCACAGACCCATAACGGCCACGCAGGCGTCCTTATCTCTCGCATGTGTGCCGATCAGGCAGCCGTAGCTCTCCTCGTAACCGAACATGTACTGCAGATCCTTCTTGCCCTGCTCGAAGAGCTTGATCTGCTCACCGATGTACTTGAACCCGGTCAGGCACTCGATCAGCTCGCATCCGTATTTCTTTGCGACAACATCGCACATATTCGTGGTAACGATTGTCTTGACAACCGCGCCGTTTTCGGGCAGTTTGCCGAGCTCTTTCCTGGTCTGAAGCTGGTAGTCCAAGAGCAGTGTGCCGCTCATATTGCCGGTAAATGCCATGTACTCACCGGTCTTGGTATCTTTAGCGTATACGCCGAGGCGGTCCGCATCGGGATCGGTAGCCAGGATGATGTCTGCGTCAACCTTTTTCGCGAGGTCGAGAGCCAGCTTAAATACAGCGGGATCCTCAGGGTTAGGGTATCCCACGGTCGGGAAATTGCCGTCCGGCAGCTCCTGCTCAGGAACGACATAAACCTTTTTGAAACCGAGTGACGAAAGCACGCGTCTGACGGGAAGATTGCCTGTGCCGTGCAGAGGCGTATAAACGATTGTGATGTCGTCCGCGGCCTTTTTGATAACGTCGGGACGCAGAACCAGCTTCATCAGCTCCTCATTGTAGCGGGCATCGATCTCTTCACCTATCACATTATAGAGACCTGCAGCCTTAGCGTCCTCGATCGACATGGTCTTGCACTTTGAGAAATCGGAGATCGAATTAACCTTCGAGATGATGTTATTGTCATGAGGAGGCGTAATCTGAGCGCCGTCCTCCCAGTAAACCTTATAGCCGTTGTACTCGGGCGGATTGTGGCTCGCGGTAACAACGATGCCGGCGATGCAGCCGAGCTCTCTCAAAGCAAAGCTCAACTCGGGAGTGGGTCTTAAGGTATCGAACCTGTATGTCTTGATGCCGTTTGCATTGAGTGTCAGAGCCGCCTCACGGCTGAACTCTATCGACATGTTTCTCGAATCGAACGCGATCGCGACACCTTTGTCAGCGCCGTCCTGCTCGAGAATATAGTCCGCGAGGCCCTGCGACGCGCGCCTTACGGTATAGATATTCATTCTGTTGATGCCCGCACCGATAACTCCGCGCAATCCGCCGGTACCGAACTCAAGGTTTTTGTAGAATCTGTCCTTGATCTCGTTCTCATCGCCGGCGATAGCCTTCAGCTCAGCCTTCGTAGCCTCGTCAAAACAAGGCTCGGCAAGCCATTTCTCATATTCTTTCATGTAATCCATAATTTACTCCGTTCCTGCCCGGGAGAGTCCCAAGATTCGGCTGACCGACTGCAGCCGCCGTATCTTTTTCAGGCAAATATAATCTCATACTCCGTTAGAATTCTACAATAAAACAGGCCCGAATACAACAAAAATTGCTATGATAAAAACGTTTAACAACACATTTCCCATGATATTGCGCTATCTTTCACAAAAACAAAAAATATCTTTGCAAATCATTGCTTTTCAGGCATGTCTTTGTTATAATAAAAAGTGAAAAACTCTAACGAAAGGAGGGGCTTATGGATAACAGACTCGAAGAAACCGTTAAGGTTCTTATTTCCGAAGATTCCATGGAAGCCAGGCTGTACCTGTCTTCTACTCCTCCGTCATGGGGTGAGGACGCGACCAACCTCTATACCGTCGAGAATATCATGGAGTTCCTTAAGGAAAAAGGCGTCAAGGCCGGTATAGACAAACCCCTCATCCAAAGCATCATCATCAACAAGCTCTACGATACCTATCATGTGATCGCCAAAGGAAAGCCCGCAGTCAACGGTACTGACGGTTTTTTCACATATCATTTCAAGACCCACGTTGACAATAAACCCAAGGTTCAGGCGGACGGCTCAGTCGATTACCGCAATATCGAGATGTACGAGTCCGTAACAAAGGACCAGGAGGTCGTAACCTACACTCCCGCTACCAAGGGCAGTTTCGGTTACGATGTCAAGAATAAGTTCCTCTCCTGCATCCCCGGCAAGGACCAGACCGCGCTGAAGGGCGAGGGCTTCTATGTTTCCGAGGACGGCAACCACTACTACTCCAACCTCACGGGTAAAATAGAGCTCGGGCAGGATAACTCGATCCGCATAACCAACACTCTCGAGATCAAAACGGACGTTGATATGACGACCGGCGACGTGGTCTTCGGCGGCGACGTTATCATACACGGCAATGTCATGACCGGTACGAGCGTCCGCTGCAAGGGCAATCTCACGATCCTCGGCAGTGTCGAAGAAGCCAATATCTACGCGGGCGGCACCATCGAGATCAAGGCCGGCATGCAGGGCGGCCACAAAGGCAGTGTAGTTTCCGACGCCGATGTCTGGGGCAAGTTCTTCGAGTCCACCAGCATCCACTGCAAGGGTGATTTCCACGCCAATTCGATCATGAACTGCGATCTCTTCTGCGAGAGCAACATATATGTCACCGGTCGTTTCGGCATCATCGTCGGCGGCAGTACCACCTGCTCCGGCAACATCGAATCCACGATCATCGGCAACCTCTCCGAGGTCAAGACCATGATCAACGCCGGCACGAACCCGAACACCATCACCGAGATCTCCGCCCTCGAGGCCGAGATCAAAGACGATGAGAATAAGCTCGAAAAACTCCATGAGGTCCGCCGCAAGATGAACCAGATCACCAATCCCACCGATGCGGCCAAGTTCCAGGAAACCCTCGAACAGATAGAGAATTCCATCACGACACTGAGTGCCGAACTGAAAGACAAATCCACTGTCCTCAGCCAAAAGCTGTTCCTGATCTCTACTTACTCGAGTTCAAAGATAAACGTCATGAAGTTCCTCTACCCCGGCGTTTATATCACGATCAACGGCCTGCACTACAATACCAGAGATACGTTCACGAATGTCACGCTGAAGGATACCGGCGGACAGGTACAGGTGATAAATAATTTCTCATAAGAGATAAAGAAATCCCCTCACCAGAAGGTGAGGGGATTTCGCTTATTCAGCCAGCTATTCTCTCGGATACTTTAATTTATAGTCAAAAAGTAGTGCATCCGGATTAGTAAAAGTAAACTTTGCGATAATGATCTTATCATCATCATAATAATCCCAATCGCAGACCATTCCGGAAATAGCATCTGAATTGAAACTATAATTACCATTTTGCATGTTAACTGTTCCAAGTGTTACAGTAATTGCACTTCCGGAGGAACTTTCTGAAGCGCTGAATTTAGCCTGCAGCAAATAAGAAAGGTTATAAGTATAGTCTGTATAACGATCCTTACCTGTAAGGTTATTCATACTAATACCGACATTAAAAGCATTTTCATCATCAACATACGTGTCAGTAATGAAATTCTGAACTCCAATACTATCTTGAATATAAGTTGAGATATTATATACCTTTCCGCTTTCAAAAGTCATATTACTTATGAACTGACTCATCAAATAAGTTTCGTTAGTGCAGAAAAACAGGCCTTGTTCATTTACAGGTAAAACTGTAGGTGATCTAAATACTGCCACATCAAGTATCTTATTATCCGGATCATATCCATAAATAATCTCGCTAAGGCTAGCGGTTTCAATGCATAACCCATGAGAATTTGATACTATTTCGCATTCAGAGAATAAATCATTTCCTGCAGGAATACAATAATCATAATTCTGATACAGAATATGAGCTCCTTCAAGCAAAGAACTTCCATACGGACGTAATTCCGCTTCTCCGCTTGCTAGTTTTTCAATTGCTTCAAGCCCAATAGTCGAAGTGGGATCCGAAATAGCGCTTCCCGAATTTGAGTACATAACCCACCCGGTTTGCCGAACAACGGCATAATTAACAGCAGTCGAAACACCCAAAGGATATGGTGAGCCCAAAGCATATTCCCACACAGGAAGATAAATTGTGGAGCCTTCACCATTCAAAATGCCGATATAATAACTTTGACTATCTCCGCCATCAGGTCTTATGGATCTATTTACAAAGGTATCAGTTCCCATTGTAACTTCACCACCATATAAATATGAGTCTACCGGAAGTGTAACAGTAGGTTTCCAAATAGGATAAAGATCTATGTATCCATCTTCATCTGCATATTCTTCGAGATCCGAAGATAGCGAAGTAATTGTTTCTTCCGTATCTTCTATATACCAGCTATTAATATAATAAAACGTTAATGGAATACATTCGGTAGAATTAATAACCTCCTTTTTATAAACAGCATCTGAAGCAGTTCCGTATGAAAAACTTAATGTTTGACTTGTTGAGTTCGAAAGTGAATAGTACACAGATTCTACTCTTTCCTCAGGAAGCTGCTCATCATTACCGTTAAACATTATCCCATCAGGATTATAATGCAATCTTGCAGTATATCCGTGATCTTGCTGAACAGAAAGGGATGCCGTTTCTGATCCTCCAAACGATTCAACGCTTACAGAGGTAATTGTACTATCATTGTAATACCATACTACATGTATTTCTGTCGTATCCGGATCCCAGGAATAGCCAATTTCAGAAGGAGTATACTCTAAAGATCCGGGTAAATCGATGCTTGTTCCTTCCTTGAGTGTAAAAGATATTGAATTATCACCGGATGTCCCAAGACCATCTATATAATCATTCTCAACAAAGATATTCAAAATAGCTTGAGACATTGCAGGATCGCTAAATGAAACTGTTACATTTACAGATGCTTCAGCCGTCGGTGTCGGTTCCGGCGTCGGTGTATCTGTCGGCGGCTCCGGTGTTACCTCGGGTGTAGGCTCCTCTGTAGGCTCCGGAGTGGGCTCCTCAGTAGGTGAAGGAGTCGGACTCGGAGTAGGTGTCGGAGTCGGCGACGGCGAAGGTGTAGGAGTCAATGTCGGTGAAGACGTCGGTGTAGGCGACGGTTCAGGTGTCGGTGTGGGAGTAGGTATAGTCGACGGAGTCGGTACAGGAGTTAATGTAGGCGGCTCTGTCGGAGGCTCCGTGGGAGGCGTTGTAGGCCTGGGTGTAGGCGTAGCCGTAGCAGGTACGGGCGTAGCTGTAGCCGTAGGTTCCGGCGTAGGCGTTGCCGTAGCTTCGGGTGTAGGTGTAGCCTCAGGTGTAGGTGCCTCTGTAGGAGGCTCAGTAGGAGGCTCTGAAGGTGTTTCTGTAGGAGGCTCTGTAGGCGGAGTCGTGGGCTCTTCGTCCTCTATAGTAATTATCATAGTATTACTGAGGTTGTCCAAATCACCCTCACGAGAGCGAAGCATTTCTTTGTAATGTTCTTCATCCACATCAGCTGATGCTTCGATGCCGCGTGATTTAAGAGTCTCGACCGCCTGCTCGATCGAAACCACCTGAGACATATCTATGTTTGATGTGTCCTCAACAACCTGTGCGGGGCCTGTAACGGTAATACCCTGTCCTGCAGGCGCAGTCGCATATACGGGGCCGTCATCGGTCATGATCGCGATGATGGCGCTGCCCTCGAGACATACAGCTTCCGAGACATAGATCTCATTGCCGTTCGCGTCTGTAGTTTTATCAACACGCAGACCAACGATCGTACCGCGGATAGCCATGGTCGTATTCGGTGTCTGGATGGAGAACGACGAATCACCGTTCAGCTTGTTTTGTACCTCGCACACCAGATCTCCGCCGGACTGCAGATGTATAACGCTCTTGCTGTTCTGCGATGTGCCTGTGGCGTCGATCGAGAAATTGGTGCCGGACTCGGCGTAAACGAATTTGTCGTCATCAAGACAGAGTCTGATAAACGAGTCAGACCCTTCCCCAACCTTGATGCCGTCGCCGGACTTCAGCTTCATATCCTTGGAAACGCTGAGTTCCTTGTTGCCGCGGTTCAGCACAGCTTCGCCGAACAGATCGAAAACCGTGATCTGTCTGGCCTCAAGGTCCTTTGAGCGCCCGTTCAGGATCAACACAACGATCAGTGCGATGACTATCACACCGCCGATCGCGCCGCCTCCTATGTATAGTGTCTTTTTACTCATCGGTATTGGCCCTCCCTATGCCTTAAAAACCGTTTAACTGATCATCAGGAACGAAGCAGTCACGCGCGATCTCAACCAGACCTATATCGAGCTTGCCTTCCTTCGCCATCGCGCGGAGGATCTCGAATGTCTCAGCCAGCGAACTCTGCTTACGGTAAGGTCTGTCGGATGACGACAGCGAATCGAATACATCCATGATCGTAAGTATCCTTACCTCAAGCGGGATATCATCTCCAGCGAGCTTGTTCGGATAACCCGATCCGTTGATGAACTCATGATGCGCGCCCGCGATAAATCTAACTTTATCGTACTTTGAACCGAACTGGATCTTTGAAAGTATCTTGTCGGTAAATACAACGTGCTCCTCGATTTTGGCTCTCTCGGCAGCGGTAAGCGTGCCTTTGCGGATCTTGAGCTCCTCGCGCTCCTCCTCTGTGGCGAACTCTACTTTTTCATCGCCGGGTCCCGTGTAAACAAACTTCTCAAGCGCGTCGATACGGGCAAATACCTCATCGTCCAGGAAAGGCGCCACATTAGTTTTCTCGACAAAGTCGATGTTGTCGTTGAGTTCTTTGAGCTTTTCTTCATAGTCACTGTCATTGATGGCTCCGGATAAATGCTGGATTTCCAGAACAAGCTTGATGTACTTCCAGCGCATCCTCATGATCGGAAGCATCGAGGACAGCCTGTCGGATTTGTTCATGACTTCGAGCGGGATGACAACCTTGCCGACATCATGCAGCATGGCGGCGAGCATCAGCTGCTCTCTCATCTCCTCATCTATGCTGTAAGGGCTCTTGCCGAGCTTGTTGAGCTTATTGAGATAATCTACAAACTTCGTGCAGTACTTCGCTACATTGTAGGTGTGCTTTGCGTTATAAGGTGTTCTGGCATCGATAACGGTCGCGAATGAGGAAACAAAGGAATACATCTGATCCTTCAGTTCCTTCAGCATGATCATGTTCGACAGCGATATCGCCGCCTGTGATGCCAGCGAGGAAGTAACGTATTCCTGGTCGGTGCCGAATCCGCAGATGTTATTGTCGTCATCATGCGCGTTCATGAGCTGCAGCACGCCGATCAGTTCATTATCATGATTAACCAGCGGTATTACGAGCATTGAGCGGGTCTCGTATCCGGTCACGCGGTCATACTCACGCGGTCCCTTCCAGTCGAAATTATCGTCGGCGTAAACATCCTCGATATTGACGGATTTCTTATGAATGGCAGCATACGCGCAGACATACTTCTCATCGAGTGCAACGGGATGCATGGTGATTGGCTCGCCGTTCCTGCCCTCATATACATTCATCCTGTCGTTGCGCAGTATCTTGAAGTACAGCATACCGTCCTGGAGAATGTATAACGTACCGGCCTCGCATCTGGTGAGCGACATGGCCTCACTTACGATCAGGTCGAACAGCTTGTAATGGTCTCTCTCTGCAGTAAGCGCGATGCCGATATCGAGCACGCGTTTCAGGTCGTTCGTGATCGCTAGCCTGGTCCTGCGTCGTCTGTCAAAGAAATACAAATGGTTCTTGGTCAGGTAATCGTATGATTTGCGCACATTGTCGATGCCGTTTACCTCAATGAGGAACGAGCAGCGGTTGCGCTTGAAAACGCCGCTGTTGATCAGCAGCCACGGCAGACGTCCGTCACCGATGGGCAGATGCGAGTCCTCATCCTTAAAGTTATCATTCGCATGGACATGACGGATGAACGGGCCCAGCTCCTCGATCCAGGCCTCCAGCGGGAAATCCCATAAGAATGCGTGCGCGATGTCAAAGCATACGCCGAAACGCTCCTCGGATCTCATCTCGACAGCGAGCTTTTTCAAGAGCTCCGGAGTATCGTCGAACATATTCTCGATGAAGATGCACTGATTCGGGAACTCCTCGAGCAGCTCACGATAGAACTCGGCGTTGTCGATGACCCACTTCTCGCGGTAGGAATACGACTTAAATCCGGTGATGTAATTGGTATGGAAAATAACAGCGCGGCAGCCGAGCTCCTCGGCGATCTTCATGCTCTGGCGGCATCTCATCCTCGAATTGTTGCGAACGAACTCATCCGAGCTGTTGACAACGATATCGAGGAATGCGCCGTGCAGCGTATCCATGCTGCGGTCGCGGTCCAGCGATTTGTAGGTGTCGATTATCTTCCTGCAGAGCTCTTCGTTATCCACGTTTGCCGGGATAAAGAACTCATTGTACTCGAACGCGGCATCCAGCTCCTTTGCCAGATCGCACCACTTCTGAGCCTCTTTGTAATTGGGGATAATGTGCAGCTTGGGCGTCCCGTACTGCCCGTTTGTCATGTAATCGTCTAAATCAAATCTGTCCATGGTTTAACCTGTTCCTTTTGTTTTTCTTTCCGGATTCGCTGCGGCTCTCGATGTAGCCGGGCTTGTCCTTAACATTTATAACATTATAAACGAAGATCTCGTTTGATTTACCCTTGAGCGGTATCGTGCCTATCTCCTCTGTCTCGATCCAGTCCTTAACCCTGTCGTACACGGCCTGTGAAATGAGGATCTGGCCGGCCTTGGCGTTTGCCTCGAGGCGTGCCGAGGTATTGACGGTATCTCCGATCGCCGTGAAATCCATACGGAACTCGGAGCCGATGTTGCCTATAGTAGCGGGTCCGCAGTTAACGCCGATACCGTAGTTGATCGTCCTGCCGTGCGTATCGAGCAGCTTCTGCGCGAGCTCCTGTGAACCGAGCGCTATATCCCATGCGGTGTGCACCGCTCTGTAAACGTAATCGTCCAGGTCGTTCGGTGAGTTAAATACCGCCATCGCGGCATCTCCGATAAACTTATCGAGAGTACCCTTGTTCTTGAATATCGCGTCGGTAACGAGACCGAAATACTCGTTCAGGATGCTTACCACTTCCTCGGGATGCAGACCCTCGGACATCGTCGTAAACCCTCGGATATCGATGAACAGAACCGCGATATCCTTGGTCTGTCCGCCGAGCTTCAGCTCGTATGAGCCGCTGCCGGCCATCTCATCAACGACCTCCGGCGCAACATACATCTTGAATGCGTTGTTGATCTTCGCTTTCTCGGCGCGTGCGGCGAGGTAATGCAGTACGGTCGCGGTAACAATGACAATGAATGCGGGTACTACAAAGTAAACGATCGGCAGATAAACTCCGTTCTTTCTTGCTATCCAGTTTGCGATAAAATCAAGAGCGATCGCTCCGACCGAAGCTGAGATTGCTATGGGCAGTGCTGACAAATAAACAAAGAATACAAGCAGTACGCTTAAAATGCTGTATACTATAGCAACCGTCGTCCTGTTGGCAGGTACATAAAGCTTTCCCTGTGCGATTGCCTCACATGTATTTGCATGGATGTCCACTCCATACATCTTATCCTTGCCTGCCGGAGTAAAGAAATCATCGGACATAGCTACATCATAAGCACCGACGAAAACTATGGTTCCATCACAATTTTGAGCCAAATTCTCATCGGTAAGCGCCTCATAAAAAGGTCTGTAAGAAAACGGCTTGGAGTTTTTGTTCAGTGTGGTTGAGTACGTGAAATATATGGTATTCTGCTTCTTATCCGCGATATATTTATGAGGTACATAATTTTCGCCGTTATATTCCAGATATGCCTTATACGCAGCCAATGCAAGAGAATCAACGGGTTCATCGCTCATACGATCGACAAAGACAGTTCTGGCGTAACCGTCCGCGCTGATATCATTATTGGTACATGCCTGCTTCGTAACAGCTGCAAGGTCAGCATAAGGTCCATCAATCTTCTTTATATAGCTTTCTTCATAATAATGGACATTATCCTCTTCATATACATGTCTTAAGCCATAATTAAAATAAACACCCTGGATCGTATCGCCGTATTTGGCGCATGTATCTGCAAAAAGCTTATCCTTTTCCGGATCCTTTTCACCACTAAACAGAATATCAAAGCATACCACCGCAGGTGAATAGCCGTCTTTATGCAGATTATCCAGAAGTTCGGCGTATTTGTCTCTTTGCCATGAGCTTTGAGGGCCAAGCTCATCCTGTGTTTCACTATCAATTCCGATAACCCAGATATCCAATGCCGTATTCCAGTCCGGCTGATATATCGTGTCGGTTATTTTCAAATCAAGTGCTTCCAAACCATTATATAATAATCTGTTTGAAACAAAATCATGGAATCTGGGCCCGAATTCCGCCGTATCCGCAGCTCCCTTTTTAGGATCTGCAAACGCAAGAATAAATACCAGTAACCCGGTTACCAATGCAGCTATAATGATTTTATAATTGATCTTTTTGATAGTTTTCACTGTCCACCCCTGTTAACGATCAAGTATAGGTTCTGTTACAAAAAACTCCTTCGCGAGCTCCACGAGTTCCGGATCGAGCTTGCCCTCGGTCACCATGGCCGAGAGTATTCTTAATGCGCCGTCTTTGTCGTGAGCCTTTTTATAGGGCCTGTCGTCGGCCGTCAGAGAATCGAATATATCCATGATGGTGAGGATACGTACCTCGATCGGAAGTTTATCGGCCGTCAGGCCTTCGGGATAACCCGAACCGTCCAGATACTCATGATGCGCGCCTGCGATGAAGCGTACGCGATTGTACTTGTCACCGAAGGTTATCTTTTCGAGGATCTTGGAAGTATAAACCGCATGCTTTTCGATGGCCTTGCGTTCCTCGGTCGTCAGCGTACCCTTGCGGACTCTTAAGTCCTCGGCTTCAGGCTCGGAAATGAACATGATCTCTTCACCGTCGAATGTCCAATATCTCTCAGCCGCGATCTCCTCAACCTTTTCCAGCGTCTCGTCATCGAGATATCCGGCAGTGTTGATCCGCATTATGAAATCAATGTATTCGTTGTATCTGCGCGCGGTCCGCACATACTCGTCGTCGGTCACGGTGCCCGCGTATTTCTTTACTCGAAGATCGGTCAGGATAAAGCGCCATCTCTCCTTCATGCGATCCATGTAGGGGCCGAGGCGGTCGGCCTTATTCAGCAGGCTGCGCGATACGGACATCTTGCCGATATCGTGCAGGGACGCGGCCATATACAGCTGGTCGCAGCTGTTCTCGTCGAGGGTCGGGTTGGTCTTTCCTTCCTCCTGCGCGCGTTTGTTCAGGAATTCGGCGAAATCCCAGCAGTACTGCGCCACGTGGCGTGTGTGATTCGCGTTGAAAGGCGTCCTCGTCTCTATCGCATCGGTGAACGAAAGCGCGATGGAATCAAGCAGCTCCTGCAGCTGTTTGATCATGTTGCTGTTAGAGAGGCTGACTGCGGCCAGAGACCCTATCGCCTCGCAGATCTGCTCTTCCTGTTCGGTGTACGCGACGATATTGCCGTCGCCGTCATGAGCGTTTATCAGCTGGAGAACTCCGATAACCTTCTGTTCGTGGTTTATCAGAGGAACGACGAGTTCGGAGCATGTATGATAATCGTTGAGTTTATCATACTTTTTGGGGCCGTCCCAGTTAAACTCCTTATCGTGATAGACATCTGCGATATTCTTGGTGGTCTTGGTCCTGGCAACATATGCGCAGACAGAAGTGGAATCCAGCTCAACCGGAGGCAAATCGACAGGTTTGCCGTCACCTCCGCGGCGGAAATCTTTTGATTTTGTGATCATGATCATGAAATACAGCGCATTGTTGATCATGATGTATAGCGTACCGCCGTCAGAATTGGTTATCCTCATTGCGTCGTTGATTATCTCTTCGAGCAGACGCGGATAATCCATGGGCCTTGTCAGGTCCTTGGCGGTCTCTAATATTGTCTCCGTCAGATTATCTACTAAAATCATGGGGTTGGCCTTTTTCCTCTTTCTGAAAAATGCGAAATCTTCAACAATTAATTATACAATTTACACGCGTAATTTTCAAGCCATAGTTACTATTCACAGAATAGTCTGAGAAAGAAAAATACGAACTTGTTCGTAATTTTTCCTACTCAGAGTATTCTGTAAAGGCTGTTCAAAACTGACGAATAAACAAAAGCTGCGAAGCAGCGACTTTCTGCAATGCAGAAAGGTTTATGAGTCATTTTGAACAGCTGTGAATAGTAACTAAAAAAACGCCGTATATGAAATACGGCGTTTCGATCAAGTATGTTATTATGTGTTGTCCTTATTTTCCGTTACGGCGATGTAAAGCCTGATGAACTCCTCGTCATTAAACAGCACGGGAATCGAGATCGCGGGCGTCTCGGTCTGGATCTTCAGTTTGTCACCGTGCATCGACAGCGGAGGCGTGATATCAAAGATGATGTTCATCGTCGAGAAAAGCGTCGAGGTATTGCCCAGGATCATGTTGCCGAGCTCCTGCAGAGCCGAACAGGCCATCGGGTCGAGTGAGGTAACGGGCATACCCATCATCATCGTGCTGGCGATGGACATGGCCTTCAGGTCCTCTATCTCGAAGAAAACCTGTCCTTTCATGGCTCCGGTCACGCCGACCTGGATCAGGAAAGTATTTGCCGGGAAATCAAGGTCCTTAATGCTGGGCTTACCTACCTTACCTCCTGCTATTCCGAGCATTTCAAAGACAGTGATCGTTGCCTTAAGAAATGGATTAATGTACTTAATATCAAGAGTATCTGCCATTACAATCTCCTATAACATAAAGTGATGTTCACGAACATCAAAATCATGATATAATATTTTTATATTTTGTAGTTTATCATAATTTCCTTACAATATCAAGAAGAAAATCACCTGAACATCAGATACAAAAGATAAATCAGCGTACCTGTCAGACCGATGCATATCAGCATCAGACCGAACGACAGCGCTCCGGAAACTATCTTGTAATAAACTTCGGTCCTGATATATCCGCGCTTTATACGCTCCAGTCTCGGATGCCGCTTTGACTCCAGATCCTTGAAAACATGCACTCTCATCAGATCGACGAGAACCGCAAATGTGTCTCCGAGCAAACGTCCTATAAAAATGCCTGCGGCCATGATGCCCTTCCAGATGGCTTTGAGCAGTTCGGTAACCTTCAGCTGCCTGAAGATGAACGGGAACAGGCCTGTGAGCAGCGGTCTGTATACCAGCTCTTCGAGGTCCAGCTTAGCCGGCCAGCGGTTTAAGTAAACCGGTGACTTTCTCCTGTCGCCCTCGGTGAGCAGAAGCCTGATCAGTATAAAGAAAACGGTACCTATGCCCAGCGATATCAGCGAGCCTTTAAGATTCTCCCAGTAGAAAAGCCTGAGGCCTCCCAGCACTTCGAGCTGGTGATGCTGATACGCTGCAGTGTTAAAGCTGCCCATGAGTCGCGCAACGCCGTTTACGAACAGCTTGGGAACCGCGCCGAACAACAGGATCAATGCAGCGGGCAATGCGCACGAAACATATGTGAGCACCGATATGGACTTATCCTTACCGGCATATTTGCAGTCTGTATCCGGCTTGTCCACAAATATCGCATGGAATATCTTCATCATGTAGGCAAAAGTCATACCGCCGCTGATTAAGAACAGTATCTCGATCGTCTTAAACATGGGAGCCAGGTCTCCCGCCTCATGTATGTATTCGACGAGACCTTCGTGGATCAGGGTTTTTGACACATATCCGCTGAGCATCGGAACGCCGGATATACCCAGGGCGCCCACGGCAAAAATAACCTTGAGTACGGGCAGGTCACGTCCGTAACCCTTCAGATCGTTCAGGTTCAGCATGTGGCAGTTCATGTATATCGCAGCCGCGCAGAGGAACAGCGTGAGCTTGAACAGCGAATGATTGACCATATAGAGCATCGCGCCGGACAGAGCCAGTGTGCACTCTTCTTTTAACAGCGGAATGAGTCCGCAGCCTATCAGTATGAATCCTATCTGCGATACCGACGAGCATGCGAGCGTTCTCTTGAGGTCCACCGAGAATACAGCGAGTATCGCGCCGATAAGCATGGTCACCGTACCCAGCAGTACCACTGTCAGTCCGAACGCAAAATTCTCCGCGAATATCTCCAGTACAAGTATCAGCACACCGAAAATTCCGCACTTTGTCAGCACGCCCGAAAGCAGCGCTGATGCGGGCGCAGGAGCAACGGGATGCGCCTTGGGCAGCCAGATGTGCAGCGGGAACATACCTGCTTTGGCGCCGAATCCGAACAATATGCATCCGCCCGCGGCATACAGCGCCCTGATCTTCGAGGGATCACCCGAAGCGAATATCTTACTGCAGCCATCCTTAAGCATTCCCATATCGAGCGTACCGGTCAGATGGTGAACTATCAGCAGACCCATCAGCATAACCAGACCGCCGATGACCGCCACTGCCAGATATGTCTCGGCAGCGCGCATGGCCTCTTTTTTCTCGGTATGCGCTACATACGCGTATGACGCCAGCGACATTATCTCAAAGAAGGTAAATGTGGTCAGCAGATCCGCGGAAACAAACACTCCGAGTGTTGCAGCAAACGTCCACATAGACAGGCAGTAATACCTGACATTGTTCTTAGCGTCGGAGAAATACTGCAGCGATGCCGCCGTCGAGCAGAACCACATCAGGACCGTCACGCACAGATATACGATCCTGAATCCGTCGAGCCTGAACGAGAGTCCGAAGCCCTCGACAAAGGGTACACTAAGATAAGGCATCCCGGAAGTCTTAACCGAGAGCCATATGGCGGCGGCCGCGATCAGTGCCTCTTCTATCGTTGAAGAAAGCGCGATCCGCTCGGTCCTTTTTTTATCCGCCCCCGAAAGGAAGATAAAGAGCGACGCGACAAACGGCCACAATATGAGTAAAAGCAGAAATACATTACCTGTCATTTCAAAAGCTCCTGCTTAAAGTAATCCTGAAACCGTCTTAAGATAAGACGAAAGCGGCTGCCACCAGATACCGAGCACCAGAGTGGCGGCTGAGGCGAGTCCGACGGGGAACATCATCCTCCAGCCGGGGTCATGGCATTCCTCGAACTTATCGCATTTGGCGTTGTCTTTGGGGAAATATCCGCGGATAAGGATATTCAGCAGATAAACCGCAGTCAGCAGTGCCGAGATGATTATCGCGAACGCTCCGACGTAATCCGCCGCTTCCCCGCCGTCAATCGACGCGCGCAGCAGGCTTATCTTGCTGTTAAAGCCCATGAACTGCGGCACTCCGATGATCGAGAGCGCGCCGAATATCAGGCAGATAAATATCCCTTTCATGCGTTTTCCCAGATTGTCTATCTCGTAGATATAGCATTTCCCGGTAACATGCATGATCGCGCCGACACTTAAGAACAGGGCGATCTTGGTAACCGCGTGTGCTGCGGTATGCATAAGGGCCGCATACATGCCCATCGGCGTCATGATACATGCACCGAACAGGATGTAGCTTAAGTTGCTGATGGTCGAATACGCCATCCTGCGTTTTAAGTGAGGCTCCTTGACCGCCATCGTCGAGCCGTACAGTATGGTGAACACGCAGCACGCTATCGCCGCGTATTGAGCCCAGGTGCCGCGTATCAGCTCTGTACCGTAGACATAGTATATAAGCCTGATAACTGCGAAAGAACCGGCTTTAACGACTGCCACGGCATGGAGAAGCGCCGTAACCGGCATCGGTGCGACAGCCGCTCCGATCAGCCATTTTCCGAACGGCATCATGGCTGCCTTTACGGAAAAACCGCAGAACATCATGAAAAATACAAAAACGAGCACTCCCCGGCTCACTGTCCCGGGCACCACACCGCCGCCGAGCCTGAAGGTCAGGTCCGAACCGTTCATTAACAGAACTATGATGCCCACGAACGCGAACGATGCGCCTCCGAGCATATATGTAAGGTACTGACGCCCCGCTTTCAACGCCGCATCGGTCATCTCGTGCATAACGAGCGGGAAGGTGCACAATGTCAGGAACTCATAGAAAATGTACATCGTAAAGATGTCCGAGGAAAACGCGATACCGAGCACCGCGCCGAGCGTCATCATGAAAAATCCGAAGAACTTTCCCTGACGTTCCTCGTGTTCCATGTACTCGAACGCGTACAGCAAAGTTAACGGCCAGAGCACGGATACCATCACGGCAAAGAATCTGCCTGCTCCGTCGACTCTGAAAGCTATATTGAGACCCTCGAGCAGCCTGAAGATCAGCAGTTCACCCTCGGGCCCTTTCATCACAGCCAGCAGTACGAGCGCCAGATTCATCAGCGATTCGAAAAGGATCGCGGTATTCCTGGCCCTGTGCCCGATATTGGGGAATATGAGCAGCACCGCTCCGATAATAAACGGCAGCAGCACCGGTATCAGGATAAAATACAAAGGCATATCAAACTCCTATATCAAAGACCGATCTCTGTGACAACGGCCATAATACCTCTCTCGATGAATCCGGGGAAAATACCGAAAACAAGCGCAAGCAGCGACAGAACGAGTATCGGGACGAGCATAACGGGCGCCGGCTCACACTTAGTCAGCCCCGAATCGTCAAAATCATGTCCCGGGAAGAATCCGTCAATGGTGATCGGCAGCAGGTATCCCGCTGTCAGCAGCGCGCTCACGAGCAGCACCACGGGGCCGATATATCCGGCCGCGCCGATATTGGCATCCAGCGCTCCGCTGCACAGGAACCACTTGCTCACAAATCCCGTAAACGGCGGTATACCGATGAGTGCCAGCGACGCTAACGTAAATCCCCAGATCGTAAGCGGCATGCGCTTACCGATGGCCTTAAGCCCGTCGACAACCGTAATGCCGGTCTGATGGATGATAGCGCCGGCCACCAGGAACAAATCGTCCTTGATGATCGAGTGGAATATCACATGAAGCAAAGCTCCGAGGAATCCGAGCGGATGAAGCGTCGAGAGTCCGAACAGCACGTACGATACCTGGCTGACCGAGGAATACGCGAGCCTCTTTTTCAGGCCTTTCTCCAGATAAGCCATCATCGATCCGAGGAAAACGGTCACCAGAGTAAGGATGATCCATGTGTACTGAACCCATGTACCTCTGATGAAATCTGCGCCAACACTGTAGAAAACAACCCTGATGATCGCGATTACGCCCGATTTGGTGATAACGCCGGAAAGTACCGCGGACGCAGGAGCGGGTGCCACGGGATGCGCAGTGGGCAGCCAGTCATGCAGAGGGAACAGACCCGCCTTGCAGCCGAAACCTATGATAGCGAGCAGCACGAAAGCGAGCAGCAGGTTCTCATGTCCGGCGACCTTGGAAGCATCTACTATTCCGCCTCCGACAAAGTTGTACGAGCCCGCGTAGGTATATATCAGGAATATCGAAACGAGCGACAGGAATGCGCCGGCGATTGAATAATACAGGTATTTCTTGCCCGCGTCTATCGCCTCGGCGGTCAGCTCATGCAGTACCAGCGGCAGCGAGATCAGCGTCATCATCTCATAGAAAAGGTACATCGTGAGCAGGTTTGACGCCAGATATATGCCGTTCAGCACTCCGAAAACCATCAGATAGAACGCGAAGAAACGGTTCTTATGCTCCTCATGCTCCATATACCCCATCGCGTATATGCCGACAACCGTAAACATAAGGCTCATCAGGGTACCGAATATCTTTGAGAGTCCGTCCGCGCGCAGCCCTATGCTGACATTTTCGGTGATCGACCAGAGCGTGATGCTGCCGGTCGCGGTAAAAAGGCATAAAAGCGTGATCGCGCTCGATACCGCCAGCGCGCATGCCACATATATATTCCTGGGTCGGTCCTCAGCCAGCGGCTTTATGAGGAACAGCAGCACGCCCGCAAGTATCGGGAACAATATGGATAAAAGTATCAATAATCCGCTCATAATCAATAACCTCCACGCTCATCAGTTAAATATACCGAGTCCGTTTTCGATGACCGTCATAATGGGTCCTGCGGCTATACCGAGAACGAAATTGATCACGGTAAGAGCCATGATCGCCAGATAATACTGAACCTTTGCGGGCCTCTCTCCCGCCTCGCCCGAGAAATACGGGGTTCCTTTGCTCTCGGAGCGCTTATTCTCGGAATAAAGTATAACGACCGCGCGCAGGAAATAAACACAGTTGAGCAGTGTCGAGACAGCCAGCGCTATAAGCGTCGCCAGCATCTTCCCGTCGGAATCTATGCCCGCCTTCGCGAACCAGACCTTAGAGATAAAGCCTGCGAGCAGCGGGAAGCCGACCATCGAGAACGCGCCCACCGAAAAGCAGAACGCAGAGAGTCTGTATTTATGGCCGAAACCGTACAGCTCGTCATAACGCTTCGCGTGCGAGCCTTCGGTAAACTCCGTGGATGATATGAACAGCAGCGCCTTTGTGCAGCCGTGCGCGAAAATATGGAATATCGCGGCAACAAAGCCTATCGTCGTACCGATGCCGATGCCCATGTAGATATATCCGATCTGGGCAACCGATGAATATGCGATCATCTTGCGGATATTCTTTTCCCTGATGGCGAGAACCGAACCGAGTATGATCGCGGTAACTCCGAACACATACAGTATGTTCAGAACGCTCGAGGAACGAACGACATCGATGCCGATGACCCTGTAATATATCTTGATCAGCAGGAAGATATAGCCCTTCGACACGACTGAGCTCAGCAGCGCGCTCGAGCAGGCGTTTGATGTGCCGTAAGCCTCGGGGATCCATGAATGGAACGGGAACAGTCCCGATTTGATCGCCAGTCCGACAGACATCAGCGCGATGATGACCGTAAGCGTGGTCCTGTATGATTCATGCGAAGCGATCTCAGCGACCGCCTCCTGTATATTCGACATCAGCAGATGTCCGGTGATCGTATAGAGCAGCGTGACTCCGATCAGGAAAAGTCCCGATCCGACGAGGCTGATGACCATGTATCGAACGGCCGTAACTATCGATTTGCCGAGCTGTCTGATCATGATCAGTCCGCAGCCCGCGATCGTATTGATCTCGATGAAAACATAAGCGGTGAACAGGTCGTTCGTATATATCATCGCCAGGAGCGACGCCACCATCATATCGACGAGGATGAAATACAGATTCTGTTTGTCCTCTTCCACATCCTCGAGTATGGCGTTCAGACCGCCGAGAACCGCGAAAAACGCAATAACGGAAACGAACAGCGCAAGTATCGCCTCCAGCTCTCCCGCCCTGATCTCATTGCCCCAGGGCGCGGGAAAATGGCCCATATAATACACGAACGACTCACCGCTGATATGGAGCTTAATGAGCAGTGTCAGAGACAGTACGATAACAAGCCCCAGAACGATCCTCGTCAGGTGCCTCGCGTATCTGCCGTTCAGCACGAAGGTGACTATCGCGCAGAACATGCACAACATTATTGAGAAAAAAGGAAAGTTATTGATAAAGTCCATTATGTGAGATCCTTCTTCCTTACCTGCATAAGTATCGCATCCAGGTCGAGCGTGTGATATTCCTTATACATGCGTATCGTCATCGAGAGCATGAGCGCCGTAACGCTGACGGAAACAACGATTCCGGTGAGTACGAGTCCGCTCGGTATCGGGTTGATGTAGCGCGACGCGTCCGTGATCCCGTCGGTGATGATCGGGGCCTTGAGTCCAGTGATATAGCCCTGTGTCGCAAGAAGCATATAGATCGAAGTGTCCATGATGTTCAGTCCGATTATCTTCTTGATCATATTCCTGTGAAGGAGCAGATTGGCAAAACCGATTATAAAGAGTATCACCGATACCACATCCGTCAAATGATTCATTATGGTTTCGTACATCAGATCCTACCTCTCCTGACAAGTGCGTAAAACGAATACATGGTGCATGCAACGACCATCCCGACACAGATATTGAGGATCAGTATCAGACCGGAGCTGAGTATCGCACCCGGTGTGCCGAGAGGGATATGCGACTCGAGATGGTTGGCGCCGGTAAAGAACGAATAGCTCTTGGCCAGGCAGTAAACCATGAGCGCCGAGAACGTGATCCATTTGATCGTTTTCTCGTTCATGAAACGCTCGGTCGCCTTAAATCCGAAAACATTAAGATACAGTATGAATCCAGCGCCCAATATCGCGCCGCCCGAGAAGCCTCCGCCCGGTGAGATATGGCCGTTCAGTATAACGTAAACGCCGAACACCAGGATCATCGGGATCAGGAATATAGCGGCTATTCTCAGTATGGTATCGTGTCTGGGCTCATAGAAACGGTCACGGTCGTCAAATACCGTGGTGCCGTCCTTACGTCTGCGCTTCGCGCTGGCCCTCAGCATGACCGTAACGCATATAGTCGCCGCGAACAGCACGTTTGACTCACCGAAGGTATCGAATGCCCTGTAATCGAGGATCATGCCCGCAACGGTATTGACCGCGCCGGTCTCCTTTATGCCCTCCTCGACGTAACGCTTTTCAACTTCGTTGTTATCGGGGTTTGAGATGCGTCCGATGTCCGGCAGGTCGAGCACGGTGATCATCAGCGCAACTAAAAGAATGCACGTCATTATGACGGACATGATCTTGAATATGATGTTGATCTTGTCTATCTTCCTGCCCGGAAGATACTTTTTGCCGATATCACTCATTTTCTTTTTTATCTCCTGTCGCCGTCTGCTCTGCCTTTTTCATATCGGGCTCAAAATCGAGGTCGATCTGGTTGATCTTTTTGAGCGTCGCATAAAACAGGATACCCGTAACCCCCGCGCCGACGGCAGCCTCGGTGATGCCGAGATCGGGTGATTCCATGAGTATCCAGATTATAGCCATTACAAGACTGTATGCAGAAAAAATGACAATGGCCGAAAGCGTGCTCTTTGTAAAGCTAACGACCACTGCGCAGAATATAAGAAACAGACAGAGTATGATCATCAGAATGTCATTCATAATATGCCTCGTATCATCTAATGGTAAACTATATTACTTCATTATATTTTAATATTTTACTATTTTACAAATAAAAATCAATTGCTATAATATTTTTTGGGCTTTGAAGGCCCATATTTTAACTAAAACGCATCAAGGAGAACATATATGATAAAAGAACGCATCAATTCTTTAAGGTCGCTCATGAAACGCGACGGCTTCGATATTTACGTTGTTCCGACCTCCGATTACCATAATTCCGAGTATGTCGGCGTATATTTTAAATGCAGGGAGTTCCTTTCGGGTTTCACAGGTTCCAACGGCACACTGGTGGTTACCGATGACGGCGCTTATCTGTGGACCGACGGACGCTATTTTCTGCAGGCAGCCGAGGAGCTTAAGGGCAGCGATATCGAACTCATGAAGATGCTCGAAGAAGGCGTTCCCACGATCACCGAGTTTTTGACGGATAATCTTAAGTCAGGTTCGGTGCTCGGCTTTGACGGACGTGTTTTCTCCGTCGGCGAAGGACTTGATTTTGAAGAAGTTGTTAAGAAAACCGGCGCTTCGATCCGTTTTGACATCGATCTGTGCGCTGAAGTCTGGACCGACCGTCCCGCGCTTTCCGCACAGCCTGTTTTCGTGCTCGATACAAAGTATACCGGACGTGCTGCGTCGGAAAAGCTTGCCGACATAAGAAAAGAGATGGCCGAGGCAGGCTGCACGCACCACATCGTTACTTCGCTCGACGATATCGCATGGATCCTTAATATGCGCGGCGCAGACGTCGACTGTAATCCCGTATTCCTCTCCTACCTGCTGATCGGCAAGGATGACGCGATCCTTTTTGTAAATCCCGATATCGTTACCGCCGCGAAGTCACATCTTGACTCGCTCGGCATCAGACTCATGCCCTACAACGATATCTACACCAATATCGGCAAACTTCCCGCCGATGCAAAGGTAATGATCGATAAGAACAGGCTCAATTACGCACTCTACAGCACGCTTTCATCTCATTGCGAGACTTATATCACAGCCAATCCTTCGACTCTGATGAAGTCAAAGAAAAACGAGACCGAGCGTGAAAACCTGCGCGAGACCAATATAATCGACGGCGTTGCGATGGTCAGATTCCTGCGCTGGCTCGATGAGAATATCGGAAAGACCCGTATCACCGAGGTTTCGGCCGCCAAACAGCTCGAGCGTTTCAGAGCAGAAGGCCGCGGCTACAAGGGACTTTCGTTCGATACCATTTCCGGTTACAACGCGCACGGCGCGATCATTCATTATGAGCCCACCGAAGCTACCGATATCGAGGTAGAGCCGCACGGTCTGCTGCTCGTCGATTCCGGCGCACAGTACCTCGGCGGTACCACGGACATCACTAGGACCATTGCTGTCGGACCTCTGACCGATGAGATGAAGCATCACTATACCATGGTCCTGCGCGGACATCTCGCTCTCGCTGCCGCAATATTTAAGGAAGGCTGCAGCGGTGCTAATCTCGATATCCTCGCGCGCGCTCCTTTCTGGGATGAGTACGAGGACTACAATCACGGCACGGGTCACGGAGTCGGCTTCTTCCTGAATGTTCACGAGGGACCTCAGAGCTTCCACTGGAATTCCGGCCGCCGCTCAACGCTCACCAAGCTCGAAGACGGCATGGTCATCACCGATGAGCCCGGCATCTACATCGAGGGCAAATACGGCGTGCGTATCGAGAACGACCTGCTCTGCGTAAAGGATAAGAAATCGGAATACGGCCAGTTTATGCGGTTTGAGGCCCTCACCCTCTGCCCCATCGATCTGCGTCCGGTCAACTTTGATGAGCTCACCGCCAAAGAGTTCAGGACCCTTAAGGCATACCACGACATGGTTGTCGAAAAGCTCAGCCCTCATCTCGAGCCTGCCGACCGCGAGTGGCTGCTCAATGCGGTAAAGATGTAACCTAAAAGGTGCACAAAAGGTGCCTGTCACCATTATTTTATGGTGACAGGCACCTTTTTAGTCTATTTCAGTATCAGCTTCGATTTATATTCCACCTCGGTCGGTGTGCTGCCGGTGATCGCCAGCCTCCCCATTCTCATGTCGGCAGTCAGTTTTGCGATGTCACCGTAGGATGACCTGACATTTCCGACGAGCGTATCTATCACAAAACGGTCTGAGATCACGGCGCCTTTAATGTTTATGCCGCAGAAAGGAGCCTGTATCAGAACAGTCTTTGCGCGCAGCTTGTCCGCATCGATACGGCCGATGCCGGCTTCGCTGAAAACACTGTCCAGCTCAACGCCTGCGGGATATGTGATGATCGTTTCGGCCCTGCGATTCTTATTGAAATCAAAGAACAGGCCTATCTTCCATCCGAACAGCTCTATCTCGCCCGGCCCCTCTGTTTTTACATAGAGTGTATGATCGTTTACGCCGCAGAACGCGCCTTTGAGGTATATATCGTTAAAGGTCACGGACCATTCGCTGCCTTCTTTGTAAACCGTCTTTCCATAGGCTGTAAAGACGTTCAGTGAACGGATATCATCACCGCCCGCGCCCTCGAAGGTGTATGTCACATCGCCCACGATGCTTCCCGAGCGGTTATATATTATGATCGCCGCGAGGATCGTGATCGCGCCGACGATCACCATGATGCCTGCTACGGCAAATAAGGTTTTACAGAATTTCTTCATGCAGTTATATCTCCAATCAGATACTTTTAACCGGTTCAGTCTTTAAATAAATGCAGCTTTTTCTCGAGCTTCAGCGGAAGCCTGAAAATGAAAGGCAGCAGCTTATTAGCAGTAAGCAGACAAAGCAGCCACAGCAGCAGTCCTATTCCGACACAAGCAACGGATGCGCCTATGCATACCAGCGCAGTCGGCGTATTTACCGAAAATATCCTGAATGAATTGCAGATCACGATCACCGCACCGATCATCAAAGCCAGCCCAGCGATAAACAGCGCGGCGGTTACGGCGCCGAAGATGAGCAGGAATCCCGCGGCTGCCACATAAGCAAGGACAAGCAGCGGTACTCCGAGCAGTCCGTCAACAAATATCAGTCTCGCGGTGCTTTTGCGTCTCCCCTCACCGCGGCTCTGACGCTCTTCCTCAGCGAAGAACTCGTCTATCTCGCGGTTCTGGCGGTCGCTGTCTTCTCTGTCGCGCCTGATCTCCTGCAGATCGACTATCTGAGTTTCGGTCTCAGGCTCGGGCTGAGCTTCCTGTTCTGCAATCCCTGCAGTGACAGTACTTGCCGTGACAGTTTCTGTTTTGACAGTTTCCGCAGAATCAATGTCTGCCGTAGGAGTATCTGTTATTCCGGAAATCGAAGCAGTATCCGGAACCGCCCCATCTTCCGCAGATATGTCTGCAGTATATCCCAGATCAGCCGCCGACAGTTCCCGGCTCTCACCGGCCGGATCCTCAGCCGCAGCAGGCATGCTCCCGAGCTCCCGCTCCGCGCAGGTCTCCCAATATTTGTAAGTCATAAATATTCTCCCCAAACTTACTGAAATAAAAAGTATCTGGCATTATTCTATAGTATGGTGTAGAATTAAGCAAGATTTTAAACCGACGGAGGTATCTTATGAAAAATCCCATTGTAACTATCGAAATGGCAGACGGCAGCATCATGAAGGCCGAGCTCTATCCCGAGATCGCGCCCAACACTGTCAGGAATTTCATTTCGCTTATCGAAGACGGCTTCTATAACGGCCTCATCTTCCACAGAGTCATCGAGAATTTCATGATCCAGGGCGGCTGTCCCGACGGCACCGGCATGGGTGGCCCCGGCTACTCTATCCGCGGCGAGTTCTCGTCAAACGGCTTTGACAACAACTTAAAGCACACGGCAGGCGTACTCTCTATGGCACGCGCCATGGATCCCGACAGCGCCGGCTCTCAGTTCTTCATCATGCACAAGGATTCGCCCCATCTCGACGGTCAGTACGCCGCATTCGGCAAGATCATCGATGGCATGGACGTGGTTGACAAAATCGCGTGCACAGCCACCGACTACAGCGACAGACCTTATGAGACGCAGAAGATGAAAAAGGTTACCGTTGATACCTTCGGTGAGTTCTATGATGCTCCCGAAAAGAAAACGGGTTGGTTATCGTAATTCCGCGAGGAATCCCGTGATCAGGTCATACAGGCGCTCTACCGAAGGAATATTGAGCTTCTCTGCGCTTGAATGAATATCACGCATATCGGGTCCGATCGAAAGGCAGTCCAGTCCGGGCAGCTTTTCAATGAACAGACCGCATTCCAGACCGCCGTGGGTCGCTGCGATCGCAGCCTCCCGCCCGGTCTGTTTTTTATACACATCCATCAGAGTTGCCCTGAATGCCGAATCCCTGTTGTATGCCCATCCGGGATAGGTTCCGCGGGTGGTGAGCGTTCCGCCCTCGGTCTCGGTCACCGCTCTTACGCGCGCGAGCACGTACTCTTTCTGCGATGTTATGCTCGATCTGATCGAGTTCGAATAATGCACTCCGTCCGCATCGGATGATATCACACCGAGATTGAGCGAAGTCTGGGGCAGGTCCTTAAAATCCCTGCTCATCTCTATAACACCCTGAGGCAGCATGAACAGCGCCTCGGCAACCTTGAACGAATCCGATTCATCGTAAGCCGTATCCGCCTCCGCAGGCTCGATCTTAAGCTCAACACCGGGGTCTGCGGCAGCGTACTCAGTCTTCAGTATATCCCTGAAACCGTTCACATAACTTTTCAGATCATCCGCTGCGGGGGCATGTACGGCAACAACCGCCTCACACTCGGGGCAGATAACGTTGTCGAATCTGCCGCCCTTTATACTGCAGAGCCTTAAGCCTTCAAATCGCTCCTCCGCGCCGAACAGGACGCGTGACATGAGCTTGATCGCATTGCCTCTGCCCTTGTCTATCTCACAGCCCGAATGGCCGCCGAGCAGTCCGTCTATAGTGAGTTTAAATACGCTGCAGCCGTCATCAAGCTGCGCCGGATGAGCCGGGATGACAGAATCCGCCCTGACACCGCCTGCGCAGGATACGGTCACTACACCCTCCTCCTCGGAGTCGATGTTCATCATGCGTCTGCCCTTAACATCGGACAGGTCGATGCCGAAAGCGCCGTCCATGCCGACCTCTTCGTCAACGGTGATAACGACCTCGATCGGAGGATGCGAAAGGCTGTTGTCCTCGAGAATGGCAAAAGCAATGGCCACAGCGATGCCGTCATCTCCGCCGAGAGACGTACCGTTTGCCCTGAGCCAGTCGCCGTCGATCACGAGGTCGAGCCCGTCCTTTGCCATATCCTTATCGACCCAGGCCTCCTTTGTGCAGACCATGTCCATATGACCCTGAAGTATCACGGGAGCGCAGCCCTGTTTGTCGGGGCTGGCATCCTTCCAGACGATCAGGTTGTTGAGTTCATCCTGACGGTATTTGAGCCCGAGATCGCGCGCAAAACCTGCGAGCAGGTCGCTGATCTGTTTGGTATTGCCCGAACCGTGCGGCACCGAGCAGATCTTTTCAAAATATTCGAATACCTTTTGGGGTTTGAGATTAGCAGTTATCATAATTAAGCCTCCTTAACGCAAGAAACCGGAGGCCTTAAGCCTCCGGTAAAAAGTTTAATTTAATCAGGTAAGAGTGTCAATAATACTTTTCGAGTTAACACCCGTGTATCCGGCGGAACTGTTGTAAGCTGAGCCCGATGTGCCTGTGAGAGCGTTCATCGCGGCCGAAGCGATCTGCGAGCTGCGGCTCGCCAGACGGCCCATAAATGAACCTGTGCCGATAAACAGCGATTTCATGACTGCCAGATCGGACTTTGCAAACTTTTCTTCGTCAAATACGAGCTTATTGTTCTCACCTACGGAAAGACCGATATCGGTCAGTGTCGATGAATTGGCCGATGTACCCTGGGTCATCCAGAGTGCCTGCCTGAGCACTGAAGTATTATCAACCTCACTCGCGGAATCGATAACGGAATTATAGTTCTCAACCAGCGATTTGATGTTTTCCTTAATGGTGTCACGGTTCTCTTCGGTAACTGCTGTACCCATCAGTTTGTTGATGGAAGCGTTTAGCGAAGAAGCATCGGCATTTGCTGTATTAAGGTTGATCATCTCTTTTTTGTCGGTCTCGGATGCGGTGCCGGACTTCTCTCTGCCGTAGTAAGCATTGAGCAGTTTCTTATATGCGCCGCTCTGGATCATCGAATAATCCCCGAGTGCGGACGCTCCCGAGAGCATGCCGGAAAAGATCGACGAATCGGCCGCCGAGGACTTTTTCGAGGAATTAAGACCCGAAAGACTGTTGAAATAATTATTATCGCCCGATGAATTTAATCCGAATACAGAAGTCATCAATAACACCTCCTATAGTTACTGCGTGATCATGGCATTGATCTGGTACGCCATCTGGAAATTATAGGCAGCCACAGCCTGTCTCATAACGGGATCCTGCATAGCGGCCTCCTGCTGTTCGGAGACCTCGCGGTCCTCCGGAGCCTCGGTACCGGTACGCTTCGCAAGCTCAGTATTGTACTCAGCCCTCGATATCGATCCGTCGTTTAAAAGCTGCTGGAGCTGGTAATCTGTATATCGGCTTAAATTCGAAGAAGCTGAAGAGGTCTCTTCGATCTCGTCCGATACAACAGCCGCCGCAGGCTCAGCCGAAACCTCAGAAGGGCCGGCCAGAGCCGAGACGCCTACGCTTTCCGTGCCGGTAAAGCCGGCATTAAGCGACTTCGACGCATCTACAGTGGTGAAACTCTCTCTCTCATCGTAAGCATCATATAATGAACTCTTTTGGGAGTTATTATTTTCCGCAGCAAAGTCGATATTATTATTGCGGGACTGCTGATCGCGAAGCGTGGCAAAGTTCGCGCTGAGCTTCTGCAATGACTGAACGGCAGCCTTGCCCATACTCGAAATGCTGATCGTATATGCGGGAGTGTTCTCGGCAACATAGGCCTGCTGGGCCTGCCTTACAACACTGTCGGTCGAAGATTTGGTCTTTTCTAAAGGCTCTATCTTATTAACGGAGGCAGTATTTGTAAAAGGATATGAATTATTATCAGACTTATAAATGCCTACATCCGAAATGTAAATATTCATACTCTGCCTCCTTTCGCTTCGCTCCAGGCACTCGCAGTTTTGCCTTCGGCAAATTCTGCTTGCCTTTCGTACACATAATCATACCAGTATCATTCTAATCCAGCATATTTATTAAAGCATCAAATTGTGGCAAAAATGTGTCATGAATTACATTTCCTCTTTTTATTTCCAAATCTGTACCCATTTTGCTTTTTGTGTAGTAATACTTCACGAGAATTGTTCCAAATGCAAAAGCGGTTGCTTTTTTCACGATTAAGGAGTATAATAACAGCACTTAAGACAGATAAAAAGAGGTGAGTCTGATGGACGACAAGAAATATACCCCTCTGCTTCCGTTCCAGGACATGATGAAGGACGGGTTTATTATTTATGACAACACGACTTACGTACGTGACTTAGAGCTGACAGACAAAGAGATCATCAATAATCACAGCGACTGCATGATCAAGTATTACACGACAACGATAAACGAACCCATTAAAATAGGCGGCGATTGAGCCGCCTTTTTTATATCTCATCCGAAACCTGCAGGATATAGAACTTCAGATAATACGAGTCCCCGCCGTCCCATAGTATCGGGTGATCGGGGCCCTGAGTGCGGTATTCAACCTGCCTGATGCGCTTGTGCGCGTCCTTTGCCGCTTTTTCGATCGTATCGTAAAAAGTTGCAGGATCCATGAAATGCGAGCATGAGCAGGTGCACAGATATCCGCCGTTCTTAACCAGTTTCATGCCGCGCAGATTGATCTCCTTGTAGCCTCTTACCGCATCCCTGATCGAACTCCTCGACTTTGTAAAGGCCGGAGGATCGAGTATCACAACGTCATAGCTCCTGCCCTCTTTTATCAGATTGGGGAGCAGGTCGAACACATCCGTGCATACAAAATCGACGGTATCGGTAAAACCATTGAGCGCGGCGTTCTCGCACGCCTGCGCGATGGCTGTCTCCGAGATATCGGCCGCAGTTACCTTTTTGGCGCCGCCCTTTGCCGCATTCAGCGCAAATGAGCCCGTATGGGTAAAGCAGTCTATGACCTCGGCGTCCTTACACAGCCGCTGAATGGCGAGCCTGTTGTATTTCTGATCCAGGAAAAATCCCGTTTTCTGCCCGTCCTCGACATCCACGATAAAACGAATGCCGTTCTCTACGATCTCAACCTTTGTATCAAAAGGCTCTCCGATAAATCCCTTCGAGCGCTCCATGCCCTCGAGCTCGCGAACCTTCGCGTCGCTCCTCTCGTATATGCCGCGTATCGCGAACCCGTCGGCCGCCAGTACCTTTTTCAGCTCGTCGAGTATCCGCATCTTCAGCCTGTCTATGCCGAGAGCCAGCGATTCAACCACCAGCACGTCAGAGAATTTATCTACTACGATCCCGGGCAGAAAATCCGCCTCGCCGAATATCAGGCGGCAGCATGAAGTGTCGCAGACCTTTTTGCGGTACTCCCATGCGTCCCTGACACGCATGGTGAGCAGCTCGTCGATATCGACATCCTTTGTCCTGCGCGCAAGAAGTCTGACCGTGATCTTCGATCTGCGGTTAATATAGCCCGTTCCCAGGAAATACCCGTCAAAATCGAGCACATCGACTATATCCCCGTCATTAACACTCTCGGGGATCTGATCGATCTCATTGTCGTATATCCAGAGGCCGCCGCTCTTTATCGTACGGCCCTCGCCTTTTTTAAGTTTAATGCTGTTCCTCATCTGTCTCCTCTTTCGAATCGCCGCGCTTTTTCGTAAATACGACCAGTTTGCTCAGTATATAGTTTAAGATTATAACGATAACAGTGGTGATCGCCTTTGCGATGCCGCCGGTAAGCCCAAGGAAATCGGCCGCTAAGAAGCTTAACGCGCCGCCTCCGACCCTTGAAAGGGCGAACAGTCCGTCCGGCAGAAATGTCTCGAACAGACCGGTGAATATCCTCGCCGCGTAGAACTTGACCAGCTCCGCCCATACCGAGTTGTCTGTTTTTTCAAAGACGAACCTGCGGTTTGTGATAAACGCGAAGAGTACAGCCGCAAACCACGCTATTCCGTTGGCCGCGGAAGTCTGAAATCCGGGCTCGTTCAGGCCGAAAACCCGCTGACAGAGGAATGTGACTCCCCAGTTAACAACGGTCGTAGCGACCCCGAATATGAGATACATTATGATCTCACGGCTGAAAATCTTTGCAAACAGCTTCTTAAACATGAAAATAAGTCCTCCGTATGTTCCGAAAGCTCTTGTTAAATCAATTTCGATATGTATAATAATAAATATAATATTAATGCTCTAAACCCAAAAAGTAAAGCATCCGGAGCCTTTCAGGTTCCCATGAGGAGGATTAACATATGAGTCTGGTCGTTAAGAATATAATGGAGGACATGGTCGAGCGCAAGCTCGATGCCATGATGCCTCAGCTGGATGTCTGTAACTGCGAGATCTGCCGCACGGATATCCTCTGCTACGCGCTTAACCGTCTTAAGCCCAAATATGTAGCCACATCACAGGGCGAGCTGCTCTCGAAGATCGATTCGCTGAGCTCCACCTTCGATATCGCGATCATCACGCAGATATCCGCGGCAGCTCAGGTAGTCAAAGAGTTCCCGAGACACAAGTAAAACAAAAGACCGCTTCACGCGGTCTTTTCTTGTTTGCTCAGAAATATTTCTTATTGCCCCAAAGGTTGCTCTTTTTAAGCTCCACATACTCGTTGTACGCCTGCTCGAGTATCTGCTTTTCGTTGGCAAATTTCAGCAGGTGGTAGGCCTCGTGGTACTTGTAGTAACCGGAGTCACAGAAGTATTCCTCTCTCTGTGGTTTGCTGTAATAACTGTCAGACATCATAAGGTACCAGTGCACATCCTTCATGACAGTATTCTGAGGCGTATTAAACGTATATTGACTTTTTCCAACATACTTGATGATCTGGGCCTCCACGCCTGTTTCCTCTTTTACTTCGCGCAGCGCCGTCTCATTAAACTCTTCGCCTTCCTCTACCGTTCCTTTAGGAAGTACCCATCCCTCATACTTATTCTTGTAATTCTTATACAACAATAAGATCTTTCCTCTGAAAATAACTACACCACCACAGCTGACCGCTTCTACCATGGTAAAAACCTCGCTTTCGGTGTCGTTATCCTAAACTGTTTATAAGTTTAATGTCAGAGTAAATCGTTGTCAAGTCTCAAATCCTGTTCCTGTACTCGTTAGCGCTGATGCCTTCGATCTTTTTAAACACCCTGGAAAAATGCGTAAGATCGGAAAAACCGACCTGTTCGGCGATATCGTATATCTTCAGCGCAGGGTCCTTTAAGAGCTGTTTTGCCTTTTCGATCCTGATGCCGTTTAGGATCTCCGAGAAATTGCTCCCGGTATGCTTGTTGATGAGCTTGCTCAAATGCCACTGGCTCACATATATCTCGTCCGCAACGTCGGAAAGCCTTAATTTGTCCGCATAATGCTCCTTGATATACTCTATCGCGTTATGCACGATAAAGCTGCTCGCGGGGCTGTCATCGAGCTCTGCGTCATTATCCGGGCCGGTATCATCTCCCGGCTCATCCGCAGGCCCGTCGGCTATCAGCTCGGGATGAACCCTTACCGCGTCATCGAGCTTTTTCTTCATGGCCGCGATGGCTTCCTCGAGCTCGTCCAGCTTCGAGGGTTTGAGCAGGAATCTCGAAACGCCCAGTTTTATCGCTTTTTGTGCATACTCAAAATCGCGGTACCCCGTAAGTATCGATATCTGCATATACGGGAACTCGCTCTTTAACGCAGCCACCATCGTGAGGCCGTCTATCTCGGGCATACGGATATCCGAGATAAGGATATTCGGTCTCTCCCGCCGTATCACTTCGAGCCCTTCCCTGCCGTTATACGCAAAACCCGCGACTTTGCAGTCCCAACGGCTCCAGTCCACGGCCCTCGAGAGACCCTCGACGATTATGGGCTCGTCATCTATTATCACAACTTTATACATACATTACCCCAATATCAGTCTTTCTGCTTTTTTCTCCTGATCACCTCGCGCACAGCCTCGGTGATGTCACTCGTCCCCTGCATCAGTCCCTGCATGTTTTCGAATACCGGTGCCCTGCAGTATGCCGGCAGCTGGTCCTGTACGGCCTCGGAACAGCCCGTAGCGCCCTCCGACATGCCCAGTGCGGACTCATAGAAGGATGAGGGCGTTCCGGTGTATTCTACGCCGTTTTTGAGCGCCGTGGCGCTGATAGCGGCGAACTTTGATATACGCTCGTCGTCGGTCATATACTCGACAAAGCTGACGGCAGCCTCTCTTTTTTCCTCGTCCTCCCAGGCCTTTTTCGTGATGAAATAGCCGGTCGAGAGGCCTCCGATGATGTCCGTCGTTTTTCTCGTGGCGGTACCCGGTACATAGGTAACCGCGAAATTATCCGAGTCGCTGCGCTCGTTGATAGTAGACGCGTACCACGAACCCTCCAGCAGGAATATCGCATCTCCCGCAAGGAACAGGGACTTTGATATCTCATCGGACATATAGAGCGTATTCTCGGGGAAATACCCCTGTTCGTACATGTATTTGATGTCCCCGAGCCCGGCGATCCAGGCCTGAGCCGTATTATCGACGACAAACTCCGGTACCAGCGCGTGATTGTCCAGATTCTGGTGATTGTAGATGCAGTACTCGAACCAGTAATGCGGGATCTCCGAAAGCGAGGCTGCGATCGGTATCTTTCCCTTTGCCTTAATCTGGCCGCACAGCCGCATGAAGCTGTCCCAGTCCGTATCGGTACCGGGCATCTCCAGCCCCAGCTCATGCAGCGCCTTAACATTTACGAACAGCGCCTCCCAGTAGCCGTTTACGGGTACGGCATATATCTTGCCGTCGTAGTTGGAGGCCTTCATCATGCTCTCTTTCATGTTTGAGGCATAATCGGGATACACGCTCCTGATCGTGTCGAGCGGGATGACCCTCTTATTTGCCACCAACGAATTCGAATCGACTCCGTTGAAATAAAACAGCACATCGGGCTCCGCTCCGGTCTGGAACTCCATCAGGATACGCTTTTTATAGGCTTCATCCGAAGTGTTCGAGACTGTCTTTACTTTATATCCGGTCATGCTCTCCCATTTGCCGACCGCATCATAGAAAATATCCGCGTATTCGTCGCCCGCGTACATCGTATTGACCGTGATAGTCACGGTGCGCGCGGAAACGGCCGAGGCGGGGTCATCCCCTCCTCTTGAGCAGGAGGCCAGACAGACGCATAACAGCATGACAAACGCGATGATGCCCGAAAGACATCCGGATTTACCTGTTTGCATTCGTATCACCGCCTTCCCTCATAAATGTCAGGAGGCTAACCGTGCCTTCTGCGTCATCGGTAATGCTGAGTCCGCACGAATCGCCGTACATCAGCTTAAGCCGCTTGTTCACGTTGCTGATGCCTATGCTGACCGAACGCTGGTCCATGCCCTCGGTCTCGCCCGAGAGTATCGCGCGGATCTTCTCCCTGTCCTGTTCGGTCATATGACCGGTATTGCGGACCTCCATGTACATATATTCATTTTCCGCATAGATCCTGATCGATACCACACCGGTGCCCGAATCGGAAATACCGTGCTCTACGGCATTTTCAACTATGGGCTGCGCGATGAGTCTCGGAACCGTCTCGTTTAGCAGGCTCTCATCGATGTCCTTTTTGACCGTCAGACGTTTTCCCATTCTCTCGGAAATAATATAGAGATAGGCGTCGACATATTTCATCTCCTCGCTTAGCCTGATGCGCTGTATGTTACTGCGGTTTAACGTAGCGTTGAGCATCGTGGACAATGCCTCGATCATGCCCGATACCTTATAGATGCCGTTCAGTCTGGCCTCCCAGTTTATGATCTCGAGCGTATTGTTTATGAAATGAGGATTGATCTGCGACTGCAGCGCCTTGATATTTGCGTCGCGCACGGCCAGCTCCTCGAGATATATCTGCTCGAACTGCTGCTTCAGCTTGCGGCTCATGCCGTTGAACGAACCGTTCAGGAAATTAAACTCCTTGCTGTTGGCCTCCGCCTCTATCTCATAGCCGTAATTCTCACGGCTGATCTCATCGGCTGCCTTGACCAGCTCGTCAACGGGCTTTTTAACCATCCTGTCAAAGAATTTCATAACGATGAAGCATAACGGGAACATCGACAGTATTAGTATGGTAATGATATAGAGTCCGATCCTCTTCTCACTGGTGATGACTGCGCGGTCGAGGCTGACCTTCAGATAGACTTCGCTGCGGTCGATCTCCGAAGTATAATGCGCATACGGATGCTTTACCGAATCATGGAAAAACGCGGTATCAAGCCTGTCCTTATCGGTCCTGTCGAATCCGAGCTCGCTGCCGTATACGGGCACGCCGTCAATATAAACCGCAGCATCGGAATATCCCCATACGCTCTTTAAGCTGCCGAACATCTCATCGGGATCGAGCTTCATCACGATCATCGCATACGGCTGATATGACGGCGATACGAGGTTTCTGGCAAGATACAGGCCTGTTTCGTCGGTATACAGGCATATGCCGGTATCGAGGCTCCCCGAGAGCGCCAGCACGTTATTCAGGCCGTTCTGCCTAAAGCTCATGACATCCTTATAGGTCGCGCTCGAATCGTACGCGCTGTAGAAAAGATCCGGCCGCTCTGTAAATATCAGCATGACGCAGTCGCTGCGCTGATTGTAACGGTACTGACCGGTCAGAAAAACGGTGATATCATTATAGAGCTTCTGCTCGTCATAAGTCTGCAGATACTCATTGTATGCCTCCTGGATAACACCGAGATAAGTGGCATCACGCGATGCCTTGTTGCATTCCTCAAAACCCGCTTCGATAAGGCTCGCGACCTTCGACAGAGAGTTTGTGACCGTCTCTCTCATCTGCTTTGAAAGGCGCGCCGACATAACGACTGTAACCAGTACCGTAGCAACAGTCAGCGGTACGATCCAGCCGAATACGAGCAGTCTTATCATTCTCCACTTGATACCGGAGTTTTTCCAAATGCCTTTCATATCATCACCGAGAAAAATTATAACATCCGCGCAACATACAGGCAAGACATGGTACAGGACACGGGGACGGTTCCGGCAGACACGGGGACGGTTCTTCTGTCTGCGAAGTGCGCAGACAGAAGAACCGTCCCCATGTCTTACCATGTCTTTATCCGTTAAAGCCGTGCTTTATTTGCCCTGTGCCGCAAGGAAATCGCTGAGCTGCTTATTTGCTTCGTCAACGACCTTCTGCATGCCGTTTGCATCAAGCTTTGCAAGGAACTCCGGGATCTTCTCCGCAGGATCTACAGCGCCTGTGCAAAGAGGAAGGAAGTACTCAGCAGCTACGTTTGCAAGCGCGCCGAACTCGTTCTCTACGTTCTCGGGATTGAAGGTGAAGCCGAGGATCGGGATCTCGTCAGCATTGCCGTAGTAGTTCTTGAACTTGGTCTGGAAGTCTGCGCCCTGGCCCTTCTGAGGAGGAAGCAGTGTTACGTTGCCGAGACCGTTGGTCCAAGGCATGTAGTTATCTCTCTCGGGAGTGAACTCAACCTCGCCGATCTCGTTAATGTTGTAGTGAATGCCCTGTACACCGAAATCAAGCAGTGTGAACAGATAAGGATCGGTGTTGAGCAGGTTAAGGAACATCATAGCTCTGTCAGGGTTCTTGGACGCTGTCGAGATAGCCATCATAGCGCCCTGTGAAGAGGTCGTGTCAACATAAGCGGGTGTGGTGGGAACCATGGCAACCTCGAAACCGCGCTCGGTCGAAGCCTGGATCTCATAACCCAGTGAATAGGACTGTGTTCCGATGAGGTACTGACCGGTAAGCTGCTTGTTGCTTCTTACGTCGTTAGCCTTCTCGGGGTTAGCCATATCGGGATCGATGTAACCAGCAAGATAGTACTCACGGGTCTTCTCGCAGAACTTCTTGAACTCGTCGGTAGCGAACTTGTTGAGGATCTTGTTGCCGTATGCGCCGAGATCGGAAGTCTTCTTGGGATTGATGTAGTAGGAAAGAAGGTTGTTGGAACCGGAATCGCCGGCAACGATAATCGAGTTGTCGACCATACGCTCAAGGACCGCGCCCTCGATGAGCAGAGGATAGAAGTTCTCGCCCTCTCCTGCCTTAACCTTTGCGAGGATGTCGCCGAAGGTGAAGTAATCAGCCTTCTCGATATCTTCTACGGTGTAACCGTACTTCTTAAGGAGATCAACGTTTACGTCCCAGCAAAGCTGGCATGCGATATCCTTGTAGCCGTTTACTGCGTAGATGCCGTATCCGTCAGCGCCCTCGATCGTAGCACCCTTGATGAGTACTTCGGGAAGAAGGTTCTGGATATCCTGTCCGTACTTCTCAATGAGGTTGTTCTCGGGCTTGTCGAGTCTTACGTAGTAACCGTCGCGTGCGAACTGGTTGTACTCGTTAAGAGTCCATGAACATGTGAAGTAGATATCAACGTCCTCAGCGCCCTGCAGTGAAAGAACAGCGCCCTGATCAAAGTCGCCCCATGTTCCCCAGATGGGCTTAAGCTCGCAGTTAAGCTTCTCATCAAGGTACTTGTTTACTTCTTCGAGAACCTTTGTGTCATCTGTTACGTTGCTGCCCTCAAGGTACATCTTAAGAACAACATGAGTGTCGGGTCTGGTAGTTGTTGCAGCGGCGGTGTTGTCTGTCTTGCCTGTGTCGGTCTTTGAACCTGTGTCGGTACTTGACTGGCTGGTGTTGCCCCCATTGCCGTTGTCAGCTTCTTTCTTGCAGCCGGCCAGCATTCCGATAGCTAAAACCAGTACAAGAAGCATCGATAAGATTTTTTTCATACTTTTTCCTCCAATACATTTAATGTATTTATTTATGTAAGCGGCCCTATGCCGTACTTACCCTTTTACGGAACCGATCGTAAGACCCGAAATGATGTATCTCTGGAAGAACGGATACGCGCAGGCGATCGGAACAACAATGAATACAACTAGGCTCATCCTGAGGCTCGTTCCGGGAAGGTTCTGAAGTATCTTGGACGCTTCGATACCGATAACGGACGAGTTCTTGATCAGGAAATCAACCTGGTTCTGTACCTTCATCAGCAGGTACTGCAGCGGGAACTTTGAGCTGTCCCTGACGTAGAGCATGGTCAGGAACCAGTCGTTCCAGTAATTGATCATCGTGAGCAGCGAAACCGTAGCGATGCCGGGCTTTGAGATAGGAATGATGATCTTAAACAATGTGTTATACTCTCCGCTTCCGTCGATGGCCGCGGCCTCGATCAGTTCCTCGGGAACCGACGTCTGAAGGAATGTCCTCATAATGATGATGAAGAACGGATTAACGAGAGCCGGAACTATAAGAGCGGCATAATTGTCGCTGAGTCCGAGCATCTGCTTGCAGACCATGTAGGTCGGCGCGAGTCCGCCTCCGAACAGCATCGTAAAGAAAGCAAAGAACATGAAAAACTTTCTGTACTTGAAATCTCTCCTGAACAGCGCGTATGCGTATAACAGGCACATCAGGACACTGACGGTGGTGCCGACGATCGATACAAGGAAGCTGTTGAAATAAGATCTCCACAGCTGGCTGCCCATCTTGAGGACGAAGCCGTACGCCTCTGTCGACCACTGCAGCGGTTTGAACGAATAACCGATCAGTCTGATGCTCTCCTCCGAAGAGAAGGAAATGATGATAACGAATATAAACGGTATGATACAGGCCAGTGCGAAGCCGCCGACGATCAGATGGAATATGATCTCTGCCGGTATGGATACGCTCTGGAGTCTGTTTCTTTTAGTCTTCTCCCGACTCATGGCAAGCCCTCTTTCCCTGCGGTATCAGAACAATGAAGAATCCGGATCGATCTTCCTGATAACGCTGTTTGTGATCATGATCAGTATGAATCCCACTGTGTTCTGGAACAGCGACGCTGCGGTACTCATGCCGATATTCTGTGAATTCATCAGAGCTCTGTAAACATATGTATCGAGAACCTGGGTCGTCCTGAAGATCGAGCCCGAGTTCTGGGGAACCGAGAAGAACAGACCGAAGTCAGAATTGAATATCTTGCCGACATCCATGATCAGCAGGATGATGATCATCTTGCGCAGATTGGGGATCGTAACGTACCAGATCTGCTGCGCCTTGCTCGCGCCGTCGATCGAAGCCGCCTCATACTGGGACTTGTCGATGCCGGTTATGGCCGCCAGATAAAGGATGGTCTGGTAACCCATGTTTTTCCAGAGATTACAGATGGTCAGGATCACCGGCCAGGGTTTGTAATCGTGATACCACTCGGTCGCGACGCCGGTCTTTGCGATCTGCTGTTTAACTATAAGTCCGCTGGTGGGATCGAGCAGCGACATAACGAAATAGCTGACTACGACCCAGCTGATAAAGAACGGGAAGAACATCATGGTCTGATAGGTTTTCGCCATGAACCTGCTGGTTATCTCGCTCAGCATGATCGCGAAGGAAACCGAGATCACCACACCGAGCGCTATCCAGAGCAGATTGTATCCGACCGTATTCCGCAGGAACAGAAGTGTGTCCGAGGAAGTAAAGAGGAATTTGAAATTGCCGAGTCCAACCCAGTTTGAATGAACGATATTGTTGATCAGGGAAGGATCGGCGGTGTACACCTTGTATTTCTTAAATGCTATCACAATTCCGGCCATCGGAATGTATCTAAGCAAGATAAGCCAGATAGCTACAGGCGCCACCATTGTCAGAAGCATCAGATTCTTCTTGACATTGTTTTTCTTAACCCCACGTCTTGATGTCATTTTGCTACCCCACTTCATTTACCACAGCTACATTTACAATTTTATTTATTTCCCGCCAAATGTCTTTAAACCGATTTGGCATCTTTTGACAAAAATTGTCACTTTCATTGAAGCTCCAGAAAGCTCTCAAATATCGCGCACAACTTCTCGGCATCCGCCTGCTCCTTCATCTCGGTGAAAATGCGCAGAAGCGGCTCTGTTCCCGAGAATCTTACAGATATCCAGCCACCGTCGGCGAAGTATATCTTAAGCCCGTCGAGGTAAGATATCCTTGTGCTCTCGAACGGGATATCGGGCAGTTCCTTGTCCGTAAGGATGCGCTTTACGATCTCCTCTTTCTTTTCCTTGCTGAAACGGTAATCCCTCTCGACAAAGGCCATCGCGCCGTATTCCTTTTTGATGGACTCGATGATGTCGGATAGCTTCATGCCGGTCACAGCGAGCATCTCTACGATGAGTGCCGCCGCGTAAATACCGTCCTTGCCGCGGATATGGCCCTTGACAGCCATGCCGCCCGAGGATTCTCCGCCGATGATGGCGTCGGTCATGCTCATCTTGGCCGAGATATGTTTAAATCCGACAGGCACCTCGTAGCAGTTAAAGCCGAATGCCTTCGCGATATTGTCGAGCAAATGCGTGGTGCAGATATTCCTTACGCAGTCGCCCTTGAAGCCCTTGTATTTGACGAGATAGTAATACAACAGGACAAGGATATCGTTCGGATGAAGGAAATTGCCCTTGTCATCGATGATGCCGATCCTGTCCGCGTCGCCGTCCGTCGCGATGCCGATGTCAAAGTTGTAATTGAGAACATGAGCGCGCAGGTCGCGGAGCGTGCTCTCATTGGGAGCAGGCAGCTTTCCTCCGAACAGCGTATCGTGCCTGTCATGGATCGTCTCGACATCGCAGCGCATGGTCAGGAGTATGGTTTTAAGGCTCGTCTCGCTGACGCCGTACATCGGATCGACAGCTACCTTTAAGTGGGCCTGTTTGATCTTATCGACATCGACCGATGCGAGCACCGCGTCGATATAGTCGTTCAGCGGATAGATCTCATGAATGATGCCTGCTTTGACGCCCTCTTCGTAGTCCATAGCCTCTACCGGGATGTCTGTCACATTGCTGATGAAATCCTCGATATCCGCGGTCTGCTCCTCATCGGCGTCCCTGCCTCCGAAAGTAAATACCTTTACACCGTTGTAGATCGCGGGATTGTGGCTCGCGGTCACCATCATGCCGTAATGCATCGAGTGAACCTGCACATAATACATTAAAAGAGGCGTAGGCGCGGCCTTATTAACAAGAAAGCTCTCGATGCCCTCTTTCGCGAACACGCAGGCCATCCACTGCATGGCTTCCTTCGAGAGGAAACGTCTGTCGTAGCCTATTACTATGCCCTCATCCGCCACCTTTTCGCTCTTCATCTTGTCGCACATCGCGCGCGCCAGGATCTGAAGATTCTCTTTTGTGAATTCATCTCCGATCACGGCTCTCCAGCCGCCTGTACCGAATTTGATCATAATGCCGCCTTTCCTTTTTCGACTAATATATAAATGCTTACATCGTAACCGTTACGCAGTGAACAGAACCTCTCTCGAATACCGGGATCTTGTCCGCCGGGATGCCGTCCACCTCGAGCCGCTTAACACCCTTCATATGTCCGTCCGGATTCTTGACCGTGATATTGTAGGTCACGCCGCGGAAAATGCGGCTTACCCTGAACTCCTTCCAGTCCGCGGGGATGCAGGGATCTACCGTGAGCGACGTATAATCGGGTCTGATGCCGAGGATATAATGTGTCGCTGTAAAATACGACCATCCGCCCGAGCCTGTCATGAACGGGTGTCTCGCCCTGCCGTATGCGGTATGATCGACGCCTGCGATGAACTGGCAGTACGAGTAAGGCTCGCTCTCCCTGATCTCGATCATGTCGTTCTGATTGTAGGGGCAGAGCGCGTTATAGAACTTCATCGCGATATCGCCCCTGCCGAGAACGCAGGCAGCCGCCTGTGCCCAGGGATTCGGATGCGAGAATATCGCGCCGTTTTCCTTAAGTCCGGGATAAACCCTCGTTACAAAACCGATCTCGGGATCGGGCTTTGTGTAGGACGGAGCGTTCAGCAGCAATCCGTACGGAGTGAACAGATACTTATCGATGGCATCGAGTGCCTTTTCCGCCTTGTCCCTGTCCGCGGCTCCGGAAAGTATCGCCCATGAATTGGATTCAAGATGAACCCTGCCCTCTTCGTCCTCCTTGCAGCCGATCTTTCTGCCGGATTTGGTGACGCCTCTGATGAACCAATCGCCGTCCCAGCAGATGCCATTCGAGATCTCTCTGACTTTGTCGAGCAGCTCAGTGTATTTTGCAACGTCCTCCTTATTTCCGAGCTCGTCGGCCAGCTCCGTGAAGCAGTCGAGCGCCCGATAAAGCAGGAATGTAACGAGTGTGCTCTCTCCGCCGCCCAGGTTCAGGCAGTCGTTCCAGTCGGCTCTCAGGCCCTTACAGATGCCGTTCGCGCCTACCTGTTCGGTCGAGAAATCAAGGATCCTCTTCATGTGGTCATATACGGACTCGGCAAAGTCATTGCCCTCAACAAATGTGTCCGCATAGGTAACCTGCTCACGAACGAAATCCATATCGCCTGTTTCTTTGATGTACTCAACGATCGAAGGGATCAGCCAGAGGCAGTCATCGGAGCAGGCCTGCTCCTCGGGATGGATCACGCTTTTGTCCGCCTTCGGAACAACTGTGGGAGAATCAAAGCCTGCGGTCTTTTCTTCTTTTTCAAACCACTCGGGCTGGAACAGATGTAGTCCGTAGCCGCGTGTGGTCAGACCCTTTAACAGCTCGATGATACGCGAACGGCATTTGTCCGGATTTGAATGCAGCACCGTCATCGCATCCTGCGCGGTATCGCGGTATCCGAGACCAACTCTGCCGCCGACCTCGATGAACGAGGCAAAACGCGAGAACATAACATTGATCTCTGACTGGTAGAGCGTCCAGATATTGATCAGCGAATTCATGCCGGGGTTGGGCGTGTCGATCACCATCGCGTCTGCCTTACGCTTCCAGTAAGCTTTCAGGTCCTCATAAGCCGCGTCGACATTCTTAAAATCCGAATACTTTTCCCTTACAGGATATGCATCCTCGCGTTTTCCCTCGCCGAGCATGAAGATGTATCTGACTTCCTCGCCGGGCTTCAGGGTGAATCTCTTCATCAGGCTGCCGCAGTGGCTCATGCCCTTTTCCTCTGAGCCGAAGCACTTGCCGTTTATCACTGCCTGAGGATTGGTCTCGGTATTATATGTGCCGAGGAATCTGTCTCTTACGCAGTCAAAGCCGTCGGGCTCGAAATTGGAGGTGAAATACTGATAGCCATCCTCCTCATAGAAAAGGTCCTCCTCTATCACGCCGTCCTTATACGAGCCGCCCGCACAGTAAAGGCTCATCTGGAAATTGATATTGTCGATCATTACATGGTGGAACGAAAATTCAAGATATGAAAAAACAGAAAGATCGCGCTCTGTATCTCCGGTGTTCTTAACCTTAACATCCCAGAGCAGGACATTTTCCCCGCGGGGAATGCAGAGTTTTTCTTCGGAATGGATACCATTGT
>JAEEGK010002387.1_pt1 | contig 47035 bp, 37 predicted proteins | sample 8958771 | NCBI WGS metagenome assembly JAEEGK01 (sample SAMN16246547, study PRJNA631951) | gut metagenome | biome: gut microbiome; feature: rumen; material: SC-attached | host: Bos | place: Iran: Karaj | collected 2018-10 | reverse complement strand
CTGCAACATCGCCGCCATGCGCAGCGACGTTGCCAAAAAGTGAAAAAAGAAAACTGCAAAGGATGAACTGTCAATATTGGCAATATTGTCAATGACAGTTTGTCAAAAAAAGAATCGCCAGGCGTGTATGATAGCAATAACGCGTCTGGCGATTTTTTGCGTAAAAAGACAGATTCCATCTTTTCACCAATTTTTCATGGCAAACCTCCGTAAAAAGTGATAAAATAACGGTGAGCCAGATATTCTTTTCATTGCAATGAGGAATATGCTATGAAAGGAATTACATGAAAAAAAGTAGAATTAAACAAAGAAAACGGGTTAACCCGAAGTACAAGGACAGGGTATTCAAATTTATTTTTGGCAATCCGGCCAACAAGGAGTGGACGCTGTCGTTGTATAACAGTGTGAACGGATCCAATCACAGCAATCCGGATGATATCCGATTCAACACCATTGATGACGCAGTGTACATGGAGATGAAGAACGATGTGTCGTTCATCATCCTGGACGAGATGAACCTGTGGGAGCACCAGAGCAGTTTCAACCCGAACATGCCCATGCGGTTCCTCTCATACGGAAGCAGATTGTATGATAACTACATTGCAACGAGCGAGTATTCCCGATTCAGCAGCCGGTTGCAGTCGTTGCCAAAACCGAACTGCATCTGTTTTTACAATGGCACAGCAGAGCAGCCGGAACGGCAGGTGTTGAAACTGAGCGATGCCTTTGGCGGCGAGGGCGACATCGAAGTCAGGGTGACGATGCTCAACATCAATTACGGGAAGAACAAGGATCTGATGGATACCTGTCGTCCATTAGGTGAGTATGCATGGCTGGTGGATAGGGTGCGCCATCATCAGCACGTGCTGCGGAATTTTGAAGCGGCGGTGGACGCCGCCATTGATGAAATGCCGGAAGACTTTGTGATCCGTGCATTTCTGTTAGCGAACCGAGCGGGGGTGAAGGCTATGTTCCTGACTGAATATGACAAGGAAAGAGAATTTGAGCTGTTGCGGCGTGAAGAGCGGCGAGAAACGGAAGCCGAAGTTAACGAACGCGTTGCAAAGGACATGCTGAAAAAGAATTATCCTTTAGATGCAATTAAGGACATCAGCAAACTATCCGAGACCGCTATTCGCAAACTTGCCAAGTCTATTGGCGTAGCAGTGCTTTAAGTTTTAATCTCCTCACCGGGCGTGTAAAAGCGTCCGGTGTTTTTTGTTTTGCAATGATAAACTGTCATTATTGGCAATACTGTCAATGACAGTTTGTCAAAAAAAGTGGCGCGCGGTGCTTCTCCAAGTACGTACAAATGGACTGGTAAAATATTACAATATAAGTAGGCAGGAGGGCAGGGGGGCAGGGGCAGGGGAATTGTCGCCACGTAAGCGACCACTTTTTTGTAAAATATACTATAATGGGGAAATAAAAACGAAACGAAAAATCGGTTTGTGTAAGGGGGTAACATAGATGCCCGCTGGTTTTTACAGACTGGTTTCCCATCCGAGGAAGAAGCAATGAAACGCAAATGAAGCGGGATACAGGTAAGAAAATGCAGGTAAAAAGGTATCTTTTGTAGAATAGTAAAAAGATATTACATTGGTAGATGAAACGTTGAAAAGGTTTGTTAGCATAATCGTTAATAATTTCTAGTGATAAATGCATTTTCCTTAATTTTACTTCAGGCGGTGATATTATGGACTTAACCCGTTACATGGTTTTGAATAAAAATGGGCAAGACATCACCGATATTTGCATTTATAATCAGGAAACTGGTTTTTATGATGTTACATACCATACAGGGAAAACTTATAACTACAAAAAAAGTTCTTTAACAATATTGACGGAACCGGAAATAATTCCTGCAGAAAATAAAATAGTCTTTTTGCATGGAAGAATTCGTTCGGAAGTGGACAAGTTATATTTATTTACTGAAGGAACCGTAAAGCACTGGCGCATTGCGTTTAAAAATGGAAAAACGATTACCTGCCGTGGCGATGAAATCAGGATTGCACAATCCTGCATTAGGGAAAAAGCTGTTCAGGAAAAACTACAGTACCTAAAAGAACTTGCGCAGAGTAATGAATTAATGACTGAAGATGGACAGCAATTATTATCGCTTCAATATGAAAAACTCAACGAAATTGAAGCGACTTCTGCATTAGCCGTATATCTTGAACCGGATAAATATGCTAATCAGACATTTGAATTTAACGATTTTATATATCCCTTTGGAGTAAATGCCAGCCAGATTAAAGCAGTACAAAATGCTTTACGTAGTCAGGTAAGCGTTATTCAGGGACCGCCGGGCACGGGGAAAACGCAAACTATATTAAATATTATTGCAAATCTGCTTGTGCAGAATAAAACAGTACAGGTGGTATCCAACAATAATTCAGCTATAGAGAATGTGTTGGAAAAGTTGTCAGATGATAGTTACAATCTGTCTTTTTTGGCGGCGCTTTTAGGAAAAAATGAGAATCGCAATAGTTTTATAGAGAATCAGCCATCGTATCCGGATTTTACCAAGTGGAAACTTCCGCAAAACAGGCAATTGGAAATTAAAAATAATATTAGTTCTGTTACCAAAGAATTGGAAAGTCTGTTTAAGCTACAGGAAGATTTGGCAATAAAGCGCAGAAGCCTGGACGAAATAAAATTAGAGTTCAAATACTTTAAACGTTATTGCCACGAAATAAACATTGAGCTTTCTCAATCTGATTTGAATCTTTTTAAAGGTGTGAAGCCGGAAAACATTCTTTCCATGTGGGAGAACGTAAATCATTACATTGACAACGGAAGAGAAAAATTTCCATTTTGGTATTTCTTAAAAGGCATGTTTTGGTATGGAGTGGTTAGTCTTTCATTTTACAGAAAGAATTTGCACCAGCTTGTTCCGGAATTGCAATATTCTTTCTACTTGCGCTCTATAGAAACACTTGAAAAAGAAATCGGGGACATTGAAAACATTTTAAACGCAAAGGACATTAAAAGAAAATTACAATCATTAACCGCACTTTCACTAAGTTATCTTCACGCCAAATTGGCAGATTTGTTTGCAAAGGATGACCGCCCGCAGTTTCGCTTGACAGATTTGAAATATAATACGGAAGAATTTCTCAAAGAATATCCTATTGTTCTCAGTACAACATTTTCATCAAAACGCAGCCTGAATGATTCTGCAATGTTTGATTACATTATTATGGATGAGGCCTCACAGGTTGATATTCCTACAGGCGCATTGGCATTATCAGCAGGCCAAAATGCTGTAATTGTAGGTGATTTGAAGCAACTGCCTAATGTTGTCACAGAAGAAGTGGCGAATTATACAGCTGATATTTTCTCAAGATATAAAATCGCAAAAGGCTATTCCTATTCAAATAACTTTTTGCAATCAATTTGTAAAGTTTTGCCAAACGTACCGGAAGCCTTGCTCAGAGAGCATTACCGCTGTCATCCTAAGATTATTGAATTCTGCAATCAGAAGTTTTATCAGAACCAGCTTTTGATTATGACAGAGGATCATGGTGAGAACAATGTTCTTTCTGTATATAAAACAGCGGAAGGGAACCATCAGAGAGGTTTCATGAATCAGCGGCAAATAGATGTGCTGCTGGAAGAGGTATTTCCAAAATTACCGACAACTGAAACAAAAGGTATCATTTCACCCTATAGAAGCCAGGTAAATAAAATGCAAAAATCACAACTGGCTCAATTTGCAGAAATAGATACAGTTCATAAGTTCCAAGGCCGCGATAAGGATGAAATTATATTTACCACCGTTGATGACATTGTGAATACCTTTTCGGATGATTCGCATCTTCTGAATGTTGCCATTTCAAGGGCCAAAAAACGTTTTATCCTGATTGTTTCCGGTAATGAACAGCCAGAGAACAGTAATATAGGGCAGTTGATTTCATATATCCAATATAATAATTTCGAGATTGTGAACAGTAAAATATATTCTGTTTTTGATTATCTGTATCAGCAGTTTACGCAGGCGCGTATTAGCTTTTTGGAAAAACATGAGAAAGTTTCGGAATATGATTCTGAAAACCTGATGTTTCATGTATTAAAAGACATTATAAAAGATAATCCGCAGTTAACGTTAGAACTGGGCTTTCATATTTCGTTGATGACGCTAATTCGGAACTCAGATTTACTGACAGAGGAGGAACGGACATTTAAAAACAGATTGGGTTCCCATATTGATTTTCTGCTGTACAATAGAATATCCAAGAAACCGGTTCTCGCAATTGAAGTAGATGGATTTGCTTATCATCAGAATGGCGGCGAACAACAGCAGCGAAGGGATCGGTTAAAAGATTCAATTTTGAAAAAATATAATATTCCTTTATTAAGATTAGCGACAAATGAAAGTCAGGAACGTTTGCGTATAGAAAAAGCGTTAGGAATACGTTAAATAAACTAAACAAAGACGGATTGTATTGTGTCACATGTTTTGGCAGGAGTAATTTACCTATATTTATGATATAATAAATAATTAAGATTTTTTACGAGATTTTTTTAACTGGTTTTAACGATAATTGCTGTAAACTGTGTTTTGTAGACTAAAGGAAGTGACCCTCGTGTTTGATTTTGGAAACGCAAATGAAAGCCAACGTAAAGCCATAGCAACTTCAGATGGCCCGGTTCTGATTACAGCCGGCCCGGGAACCGGTAAAACATTTACACTGGTGCAGCGCGCAATTTATTTGATTGAAGAATGCAGCATAAAACCGGAAAGCATTTTTATCGCTACATTCACTGAAAAAGCTGCCAAAGAATTAATTACGCGTATTACAGATGAACTGGCAAAACGCAAAATTACTGCTAACATTAATGAAATGTATGTTGGTACGTTTCATTCTCTTTGCCTGCGTATCTTAAAAGAGCATATGGAGTTTTCGCGACTGCGCAAAAACTACCGGCTGATAGATCAGTTTGACCAGTGTTATATGGTGTTCCAAACCTAAAGTACCAGACGAAAAATGGAAGCTATGTCCTTCATATCTTCAGCGATACGCCTGTGAATAGACTCTGATTTTCTTCATAAACGTAAATAAATAATTATGACTTTCTACGCATTTTGTATCATCAACATCATAACTTTTTTCGTCTACGGCCTGGACAAGCTGAAAGCCGTCAATCACTGGTGGCGCATCCCGGAGTGGGTGCTGCTGGGCCTGGCTGCGGCAGGGGGTTCTGTCGGCGCGTACCTTGGCATGATGGTGTTCCGCCACAAAACCTTGAAACCGTTGTTCCGTTTCGGAGTGCCGGTTATTTTGCTGGTACATGTGGTTGTCGCTGTTTATGTTTGGAAATAAGGTAATTCTTTGCAAGCGCTTGTACAATTACAGTTAAGGTTTCCGTTGCAGAAGGACGTGCGGTTATGCAGGTATTAAAAATGGAGGAATCGAAATTACAAAATAGTCCCCGGGGTTATTTTGTGGGATTGACAACAATGGATTATGTTTTTTATGTCAATTCCCATCCGCAGAAGAATTCTAAAGTAAAAACAAATCATTTCACGAGGCTCGTGGGCGGGCCGGCGGCGAATGCGGCGATCACCTACTCACTGCTGGGCGGAAACGCTACGCTGATCACCTGTCTTGGTAACACGGCGGAGTCGGACGTGATAAAAGAAACGCTGGAAAAATTTGGCGTGACCGTTGTCAATTGTACAGAGGACGATGCCATGCCTGCCGTGGCGGCCATCGCTGTGGATTGGAACGGCGACAGGCAGATTTTCAGCGGCCAGAACCAATATAAAGTAGTTAATGTGCCAATACTTGATGAGCCTGCGTTCTGCCTGTTTGATCTGAACCAGCAGGAACTTTCGTTAGCGGTTCTTCGCAACTGTGATTGTGAAATTATAGTGGATGCGGGTTCCTGGAAGGGAGAGACACTTGCATTTCTCAAAAAAGCAAGTGTTGTGATTTCTTCCGAAGAGTTCAGGGATCCTGTGGGTCGTGACATTTTTTCCATTCAGGAATGTGCGAGCGCACAAAAGGCCATGACAAGGGGAGAGAAGCCGATTCGTCTGGATGACGGCGAGGTTCCTGTAGCGTCTGTACCCTGTGTGGACAGTCTTGCGGCCGGGGATATTTTCCACGGAGCATTTTGTTTTGCCTATTATCACAAGCAGTGTGAGTTTCGGGCGGCGCTTACCTATGCATCAACAATTGCGACCGAAAGCGTAAAATATGAAGGGCCGTGGGAATGGGTGAAGAAGATTTGAAATTTATTGTTGTACATACAAAGGAACAGCAAGTTAGCGGATAAAATTCAAAAGGAGGATGTCGCTATGCAGTTTGTAATTACAGCCTATGATGGACCGAATATGTTGGAGAAGCGGATGGAGGTACGGCCCCGTCATCTGCAGAATCTGTCCCGGTTGAAAGGAAAGATTCTCTGCGCCGGTGGAATCCTGGACGAAGAAGGGAAGATGAAAGGCTCTGTGATGGTGATCGATTTCGCCACCCGGGAACTGCTGGAGGAGTATCTGAAATCGGAACCGTATATTCAGGCGAACGTTTGGGCGGATGTGAAGGCGGAACCTATGAACGTGGTGATCCTGAACGGGGAAAAAGTAGGGAAGTAGGTTGACCTGATATAATTTGGAGGTTGTGCTGAGTCATGAAAGTTACGACGCTGATGGAGAACACCGCCTGCGCGGAGCGGTATGCCGCGGAACATGGGTTGAGCCTTTTTATTGAAACAAAAAAGATAAACATATTGTTTGACTCCGGTTCTTCCGAAGCGTTTGCGGATAACGCGGAAAAGCTGGGCGTGGATCTGGGAACGGCGGATATCGCAATCCTGTCTCACGGGCATTACGATCACAGCGGCGGGCTGCTGCGTTTTTTGCAGTGCAATGAAAAAGCACCGGTGTACGTGCAGAAAGATGCTTTCGAAGAGCATTTTAACATTGAGGGGAAAGATATCGGCGTGAATCCGGCGCTGCGATATTCGGACCGCATCGTGTTGACGGACGGAACGCGGCAGCTGGCGGAGGGCGTCACACTGTTCACCTGTAACGGGAAAAAGCGCATCCGCCCCCTTGAGACCAACGGCATGACGGTGAAGCGGGACGGCGTTCTTCTTCCTGAGGATTTCCGTCACGAGCAGTACCTGCTGATTGAGGAAGAGGGGCGGCGTTATCTGTTCAGCGGCTGCTCCCATAAGGGTATTATCAATATCACAAACTGGTTCCGTCCGGATGTGCTGTTCGGCGGGTTTCATTTCATGGGCGTAAGTCTGGATGAAGCCGGGCAGGCGTTTTTGTCGGAAGCGGCGGACACGCTTTGCGGGTTTGATACGGTGTATTACACGGGCCACTGCACCGGGGTGGCGCAGTATGAGTTCTTGAAGCAGAAGATGGGGGACAGGCTGCATTATATTTCGTCCGGCAGCGTGGTGGAAGTGTAAAGTTTAGGAGGAAGGCGGGATAAAATGGAATCAGTTAAGGAAAATATCATTTCGCTTACGCCAGATAACTTTCAAGCAGAGGTACTGGAATGCGACAGACCTGTGCTGGTAACGTTTTTTGCCTTGTGGGATCAGCCCTGCCGTATGCAGCAAGCAGAGCTGGATTCGATAGCGGATAAGCATCCGGAAATAAAAGTTTGTAAACTGGATGTTGAAGAATATCCGGACTTTGCCCAGCAGTTTGGTATTATGATGGTTCCCACGACCATCGCGTTTAAGAATGGGAAGAAGATAAAACGAGCTTCCGGTCTCAGACTCGAGCATATTCTGCTGAGCATGGTACAGTAATGACGAACTATCAATGTAAAAGGAGGAGGATTTTGTTGCATAAGAACTTGTTGAAAAAAACGGCCGGTCTGGCGGCTGCGTTGGTGGTTTCTTTCAGCGGTACAGTTTGCTTGGCAATATTTGATCAGTAATGTTTGATTGGCAACAGCCGTGGAAATTATTTCTGCGGCTGTTTTGTTGTGCTGCGAAAAAGTTTTGGCAATTACGGAATATTGTTGTGCAGCGGAAAAGTTTTGCAAATTACTGCATACTATATTAGGGAAAGAGGTTGAAACTCCCTGTTGCATGTGGTAAAATATTATGTAATTTTGTGTGGTTCACATGCGAAATGCGCAACCCACGTTACGAATTTCCGGGAGGTGCAGGATGAACGATATGATGGTCATGGCCAATGCCATTCTGCCGTTTATATTGATGGCGGGCATTTTTTATTTTATGCTGTGGCGTCCGCAGAAGCAGGAGCAGAAGAGACGGAAAGAGATGTTGGATTCGCTGAAACGCGGGGATAAGATCATCACCATTGGCGGCATGTATGGCACGCTGACCAAGGTGGGGCCCGTGAAGGTGAAGGTTCGTCTCGCGGAAGGCGTGGAGATTGAGTTTGCCAGAACCGCCATCAGCGGATTTCAGGATGCCGGCGCGGATGCGCAGCCGCAGCCCGAAACGCTGGATGCCTGATGGAAACGCATTTGCTTACGGAAGAAAAGCGCCGGGTGCGGCGTGAGTTGAAAGAGACGGCTGCCGGGCTTTCGGAACGCTATGTGGCGGAGGCAAGCAGGGCGGTTTGTGAACGGGTGATGCAAAGCCGTGAGTTCCAAGAGGCGGCGGTGGTGTTCGGTTACCTTTCGTTTCGCAAGGAGATTTCCGTGGACGCGGTGCTGGAAGCGGCGCTGCGTTTGGGTAAAATAGTGGCGGTGCCGTGGATCATTTCGCGGACGGAGATGAAAGCCGCGCGGCTGGTTTCATTGGAAAATCTGCCCTTGGACCGGTACGGGATCCGGACGGCGCCGGAACCGGTGGAACTGATTTCGCCGGAAGCGTTGGAATTGATGTTGGTGCCGGGAGCCGGGTTTTCGGAAACGGGCGGCCGTATGGGACGGGGCGCCGGGTTTTACGATCGTTTTTTGGAAGAGACGAAGGGCTTTAGCCTGGGCGTGACCTGCGACAAACTGTTGTGGGAAACTATTCCCATGGAAACGCACGACCAAACGATGGATGCGTTGGTCACGGAAACAAAATGGATCCGCTGTGCCGGTGTGTGATGCATTGTGACGGCGGGCGATTCTTTTTGAAAAAGTTTATGGCTGCAGATGTTACTTTATGCAAATTGCAGTGGAGATAAACTGTTACGACGGTAACAGATGAAAGGGGTAAAGTATTTTGAGATGGAATGAGTTAGGGAAGTTCCTGATAGTGGCGCTGGCCATTGTGGGCGGGTTTGTTATGTACATCCGGCCGCTGGCCAGTTCGGTTAAACAGGGACTGGATTTGCAGGGCGGTACCCACGTGGTGCTGCAGGCTGTGGATACTCCGCAGTTGAAAGTGAATGACGACGCGCTGGACAGGGCGACGCATATCATTGAACGTCGTGTAAATGCGCTGGGTCTGACGGAACCGGTGGTTCAGCGTCAGGGCCGTGATCGCATCATCGTGGAACTGCCGGGCGTAAAGGATCCGGAAAAGGCCATCAACATGCTGGGCAAGACCGCGATGCTGGAGTTCAAGGATCCCAATAACAAAACGGTACTCACCGGTACGGATTTGAAGGACGCCAAGGCGGTGGTTGGCAACGGAAACCAGCCGCTGGTATCCATGGAGTTTTCCGATGAAGGCGGCCAGAAGTTTGCGGACGTAACGGCCCGCAACGTGGGCAAGCGGATCGCCATCACCCTGGACGGGGAAGTGCTGACCGCGCCGGTGGTGCAGGAAGCCATTACCGGGGGCCGCGCCCAGATCACCGGTAACCGTTCCATGGAAGAGGCGCAGCACCTGGCAATTTTACTGCGCAGCGGTTCGTTGCCGGTAAAACTGGAAATCATCGAGAACCGGACCGTAGGCCCGACCCTGGGGCAGGACTCCAAGGAAGCCAGCCAGAAAGCGTTCCTGATCGGTGTGGCCGGTGTGTTTGTGTTTATGATTTTGTTCTATCGTCTCAGCGGCGTTGTGGCGGACATTGCGCTGCTGCTGTATACCATGCTGCTGTTACTGGTGATGCGGTACCTGAACGCGACGCTGACCCTGCCAGGCATGGCGGGCATCATCCTGTCCATTGGTATGGCGGTTGACGCCAACGTGCTGATTTTTGAACGGTTCAAAGAAGAAATCCGCACCGGCAAAACGTTGCGCAAGGCCATGGACAACGGGTTCGGCCGGGCGCTGGTGACCATTCTTGACTCGAACATCACCACCCTGATGGCCTGCGCGGTTCTGTTCTATTTAGGCACCGGCCCCATCAAAGGGTTTGCGGTCACGCTGTCTATCGGTGTTATTTTAAGTATGTTCTCGGCAGTTACGGTTACCAAATTTTTGCTGAAGTTCCTCATTGACGCTAACTTCACCAAGAGCCCCACGGCTTTTGGCATCTCCGCTCCGAAAGCAGAGGAGGTGGCAAAATGAAAAACTTTTCTATTGTACGTAACTGGAAAATTTTCTTTGCGATTACGATCATTGGTCTGATAATCGGGTACGGCTCCATGATTTTCCGCGGGTTCAATCTGGGAATTGATTTTACCGGCGGCAGCATCATGGACCTGAAGTTTGAAAAAGCGGTGCAGGTGGCCCAGGTTCGTGAAGTGCTTGGCAAACATAATTTGGGCGGCGCCATCATCCAGCTGGAAAGCAATGATTCCGCGGCTACTTCGTCCCAGGGCGTGCTGATCCGTACGCCGGTCATTGCGGATAATGACCGCACGGCCGTGATGCAGGATATGGAAAAAACTCTGGGCAAGTTTGAAATCCGCCGCGTGGAAAACGTCGGCGCGACCATCGGCGGTGAACTGATCCAGCAGGCGGCCATCGCGATCTTCCTGTCCTGGGTGCTGATGGTGTTGTATATTACCATCCGGTTCCAGCTGAATTTTGCGCTGGCGGCTATTATTGCCCTAATCGTTGACGTGTCGGTTACGCTGAGCTGGTTCTCCCTGCTGCAGCTGGAAATTGATTCCACTTTCGTAGCCGCGCTGCTGACAGTAGTAGGGTATTCGGTCAACGGCACCATCGTAATTTTTGACCGCATCCGTGAAAACCTGAAAGTGCATCGCCGCACCGAAACGGTAACGGATATGATCGACAACAGTATCAAGTCTACGCTGACCCGTACCATTTACACGACGATCACCACTTTGTTTGCTATCGTAGCAATCTTCCTGTTTGGCGGCGAGACGATTCATAATTTCTCCTTTGCCATGCTGGTGGGCTGCTGCAGCGGCGCCTACACTTCCATTCTGCTGGCGGGCACCATCTGGCTGTTCCTGCAGCATAAAAAAGCAGGGGAATAACAGAATCGTTTTTGTATAATTATTTTGCGAAAAATGCAGGGATAAAATTTTTGTAAAATCGTTTTGCAAATCATTTTGCATAAAATGTAAGGAAAAAATAATTTTCGTTTAAGAGTTTTGCAGTGATGTGTTTGATTTACATAAGGAAAAGGGATGACGACATCCCTTTTTCTTTTTGAATTTCCTTTTTGGAATTATTTGGGCAGGCACTTTTCACGCCTGCCTTTTTTGTTTATAATATATAATGAAGAAGTATGAGATGCGGAGGGTTTTATTTTGAAAACTTGCCGCGGAAAGTATTTATGCAATCGGCTTTCGCGGGAATTGCGGAACGCTGCCAATGCTTTTTTTGAAAACGTATCCGGAACGAAGTTGCCGGAGAATAAAGGAGGGTTTGCGATGCGCAAAATTTTATTGTTATGCATGTGCATGGTGGTTTGTTTTTCATTCAGCGCCTGTGGGAAAGAAGCGGAGCATAAGCCGAAGCCGAAACCGGCCAAGGCGGTGTTTGAAACCAGCATGGGGACGTTTACCTGCCGGCTGGAAACAAAACTGGCGCCGGTGACCACGGCCAATTTCATTAAGCTGGCCAATAAAGGATTTTATGACAATCTGATTTTTCACCGTGTGATCGATGACTTTATGATTCAGGGCGGCTGCCCCAACGGAAACGGAACCGGAGGTCCGGGTTATACAATTAAAGATGAATTCAATTCGAAGCTGCGTCACAACGGACCGGGGATCCTGTCCATGGCCAATGCGGGTCCCAATACCGGCGGCAGTCAGTTCTTCATTACGTTGAAAGCAACGCCCTGGCTGGATAATCATCATGCGGTGTTCGGACGCGTCAGCGACGGCATGGACGTGGTGCAGAAGATCGGGCATACCAAAACGGACGCCATTGATAAGCCGGTGGTTCCGGTTGTGATAAAGAAGGTCACTATCCTGGAAGGGGACGCGGCGAAGTAAGAAAACATTACTGCAGTGAACTGCAAGCGCAACAGTAAAGAAACCGGTGTAGCTGACTGCAGGTAAATCTGTGAAGAAAAATCCGAAGCAGGAATCGGAACGAAGAAGAAAAACCGCAGCAACGCGGTGAAAGGGGTTAAGCAATATTGTCTTTTTTATCGGACGAACATGTAATTGAAATCAACGACCAGCAGGAGATGGTCGGAATCCTGGGGAGGAATGATGAGTTTCTGCGGCTGATCGACGCCAGCTTTGACGCGACGGTCATGGCCCGGGGCAACAAGATTATTTTCAGTGGCAGTGAAGAGGAAAATCAGAAACTGGAACAGCTGTTTAAGGAATTGCTGTTCCTATACCGGCAGGGGCTTCCGATTACCAGCCATGATGTGCGTTACAGCATTTATATGGTACAGGGGGGCGCGGTGGCCAAGCTGCACAATATGTATGCGGAAACGCTGATTGTCACCTGGCGGGGCCATCAGATCAAGGCCAAAACGCTGGGGCAGTGGAATTATGTCCGCGCCATCAAAAATAATTTCATCACATTCGGCATCGGTCCCGCCGGCACTGGCAAGACGTATCTGGCTGTGGCCATGGCGGTTACAGCGCTGAAGAAACGGGAAGTGGAGCGGATCATCCTGACCCGTCCGGCCGTGGAGGCCGGGGAAAAGCTGGGCTTTTTGCCGGGGGATCTGCAGGAAAAGGTGGATCCGTACCTGCGTCCGCTGTATGATGCGCTGTTTGATATGCTGGGCAGCGATACAGCGCAGAAATATCTGGAACGGGGTACCATTGAAGTGGCGCCGCTGGCGTACATGCGGGGGCGTACCCTGAACGGTTCGTTCATCATTCTGGATGAAGCGCAGAACACCACGCCGGAGCAGATGAAAATGATTCTGACCCGCTTCGGGTTCGGGTCCCACATGGTGGTAACCGGCGACGTTACACAGGTGGATCTTCCCATCGGAAGGAAAAGCGGGCTGGTCCATGCGGCCAAAGTGTTGAAGGACGTGCCCGGCATCAGCATTAATTATTTTGATGAAAAAGATGTGGTGCGGCATGAAATTGTGGGCGCCATCATCAAGGCCTACGAACAGTTTGAACTGAAACCGGACGAAAAGAAGGCGACAGAGTAAAAAGGCCGAAGAAGCGGAGTGAATTGCCCGGAAACCCCGGGAAAAGGAAACATCCGATTTCCGTTTTGATAAGGGGAGGATACGAGACAGCATGAAGATTATTTTCAGCGATGACCAGGATGAGGTAAAGGTCCCGAAGGAAGCCGTTGCGTTGCTGAAAAAGGGACTGCAGGCGGTGGCAAAACTGCACAAGCTGTCTGCGGAAACCGAAGTCAGCGTGTCACTGGTGAGTGATGAAGTCATTCACGTATTGAACAAGGATTATCGGGGCATTGACCGGCCGACAGATGTGTTGTCCTTTGCGCTGGATGAAGCGGAGGAACCGCAGGAGTTTGGCGGGCCGAATGCGCATCTGCTGGGGGATATTATTATTTCGGCGGAAACGGCGGTGCGGCAGGGCGAGGAGTACGGCCACGGCCTGAACCGGGAATTGGTGTATTTGGGTGTGCACAGCCTGTTGCATCTGCTGGGTTACGACCACATGAACAAGGCGGACAAAGCGGTGATGCGGCAGGAGGAAGAAAAGGCGCTGCAGCTGATTCACCTGAGTCAGGCGGATCTGGACCGGAGTGCGGGAAATGCGGATCCGGATCATTTTGCGGTGGCCGTGGTGGATGCGGTGCAGGAAAAGAAAACGGAAAAGCCTGCGAAAATGAAAACAGAAAAGAAAACGAAAAACGGAAAAGGGAAAGCGGAAAAGCAAACGAAAAAACCTGCAGAAATCGAAAAGCGGAAAGAAATTTCGGCTGATAAACCGAAAACGGAAAAAGAAAAGAAGAAAGTGCAGAGTAAAAGTAGTAAGGAAGGGGAAAACGTGATGGGCCGCAAGAAAGAAAAAGAGACAGACAAAGCGATTCAAAAATTATTTAAGAAAGCACTGAAGACCCGGGAAAACGCGTACGTTCCTTTCTCCAAGTTTAAGGTGGGCGCGGCGTTGTTGACAAAGTCCGGCGACATTTTTACCGGCTGTAACGTGGAGAATTCTTCTTTCGGCTTGACGGTGTGCGCGGAGCGGGTGGCCATGTTCAACGCGGCGGCAGCCGGCGTGCGTCCGGGAGAAATTACCATGCTGCTGGTGGCGGCGGATACGGAAGACGTAACTTCGCCCTGCGGCGCCTGCCGTCAGGTGATGGCGGAGTTTGAGATTCCCGTAATCGTCATGGCGAACGTGCGTGGCGATATGCGGACGGTGACGCTGGATGAACTGCTGCCGTTTAGTTTTAAGGCGGCGGACTTTGCGTAACCGTTTGAGCTACTGCCATTCAGCTTTAAGCTGCGGACTTTGCGTAATGGAACTACTTAAAATTTTGTAAGAGGATTGAGGAGTTTGTATGGCTGAGAACAAACATCGTACAGGCTTTGCTGCCCTGGTAGGGCGGCCGAACGTGGGCAAATCGACTTTGATGAATGGGATGATCGGGGAAAAGATTTCGATTATGAGCGACCGGCCCCAGACGACGCGGAATAAGATCATGGGAATTTTTTCCGCCGACCACGCCCAGATCATGTTTTTGGATACGCCCGGCGTACACAAGCCGCTGCATAAACTGGGTGAGTATATGAACCAGGCAGCCATCGGTGCGTTGAACCAGGTGGATGTGATTTTGTTCGTGGTGGATGCCTGCGAGAAAAAAGGAGCCGGAGAACGGTTTATCATTGAACATCTGAAGCGGGTGAAAACGCCGGTGCTGTTGGTGATTAACAAAATCGACAAGTTGGAAGACAAGAGCAAGCTGCTGGAGATTATGAGCAGTTACCGGGATGATTTGAATTTTGATGCCGTGGTTCCGGTCAGCGCGTTGGAGAAAGAAGGCTTTGCGGAATTGCAGGAAGAAATCGTCTGCCGGCTGCCGGAAGGCCCCAGCCTGTTCCCGGAAGACGAACTGACCGATCAGCCCATGCGGGTGATTGCGGCGGAAATGATCCGGGAAAAAGTGCTGCGGAATACTCATGATGAAGTGCCCCATGCCATTGCGGTGGAAGTGGACGAATTCAAGGAACGTTCGAACGGTAATATTTTTATCCGGGCTACAATTTTTGTGGAACGGGAATCCCAGAAAGGGATCGTCATCGGGGCCAAGGGCGGCCTGCTGAAAAAAATCGGGCAGGAAGCCCGGCAGGATATTGAGAACCTGACCGGCTGCGGCGTTTTTCTGGATTTGTGGGTAAAGGTACAGGCGGATTGGCGGAATAAATCCAAAATGCTGAAAGAATTGGGGTATAAGGAACCGTAACATGTTGATCCTGTTTCTGATTTTGTTCAATGCGCTGTTGGTGGCGGCGGAAACGTCGCTGGCGCGAATCCGGCGCGCACAGCTGCAGGAAATGCAGGAGGACGGCGTGTCCGGCGCGGAGACGCTGCTGCATATTTATGATCGGAAAAATCAGTATATCAGTGCCCTGCAGATCGGCATCACCTGTATTTCGCTGTTGCTGGGCTGGTACGGCGGGCCGCTGCTGGCAGAGTGGCTGCTGGGGCTGCCCGGTGTGCATTCCTGGATGACTGCAACGGCTCAGGCGGTTTCCTGGCTGCCGGATACCGCGTTATCCCTCAGCCTGCTTTGCGCGTTTCTGATTTTGGTGTTGCTGCACGTGGTAATCGGGGAGCTGGTGCCACGCATCATTGTGTGGGACAAGGTGGAAGAAATCATCGTGCATCTGGTGACCCCGTTGCGTGTGGTGTATCTGCTGACCTGTCCGCTGGTGGGCATCGCCTTTTGGATCGCCAAAGGGATTGCAAAACTTTTTGGCGTGACCTATACCCCGGACGAAGACATTTCCCGCAGTGAAGAAGAGTTGCGGCAAATCGTCAGCGCCAGTGAAAAGGAAGGGGAACTGGACAGCGCGGAACGGGTGCTGATCGACAACGTGTTTGAATTTAACGACACGATGGCCCGGGAAGTGATGGTGCCCCGTCAGGATATGATGTGCGTGTTTGTGGACGACACGCTGGAAGAGATACGGGAACTGATTCGGACCACGCACCATACCCGTTTCCCCGTTTGTGAAGAGGACAAGGACCATATTCTGGGAATTTTCCATGTGCGGGATCTTCTGAATGCGGATTTGTCGGAGGACTTTGATATCCGTTCCCTGTTGCGGAAAACGATTCGGGTGCCGGAGGGGATGAATGCGCTGCGGGTGTTGCAGACGATGCAGAAGCAGCGGGTTCATCTGGCGGTGGTTGTGGATGAATATGGCGGTACTGTCGGCTTGGTCACCCTGGAAGATCTGCTGGAAGAGATCGTGGGTGATATGAGCGATGAATATGAGCCGGCGGAACTTCCGGATATTCTGCCCCTGGCCAACGGGAGTTACGATATTGACGGGGAAATGCCGCTGGACGACGTGGGCGAAGTGCTGAAGCTGTCGTTTGATGAGGAAGATGAAGAAGACACGTTGGGCGGTTACATATTCAGTCGGCTGGGACGGAAGCCGGAAGAGGGCGACGAGATCGAATGGAAAAACTGGACGTTTACCGTATTGAAAATGGATCAGTTCCGGATTGAACGGGTCAAGGCGGAAAAAACGGAAACGGAATAGGTGCTGCCGGGCAGAACAGGTGAAGGCGGAAACGGAACAGGCAAAGACAGAAACGGAATCAGAAGCGTTCAGTCGGTCACAGGGTATGGAAAGTTATAAGGATGAGATTGTACTCTTACAAGTAAATAACTGGCAAACGGCGGACAAGAAAGCAGTTTGTTTTTCCCGGGATCATGGGAAAATTGTGTTTATGGCCTATGGGGCCCGGTATCCGAGAAGTGTGTCGGGCCGTTTGCTGCAGCCCTTTGCCTGTCTGGAAGCGGAATTATATCCGGGCACCCGCGTGGATAAACTGAAAAGCTGTCAGCTTGCCGCGCCCATGCCGCAGATGGAACTGGAACAAATGGCCTACGGGTTTCTTATGGCCGAGCTGACGGAGCGCCTGACGGAACAGGGCGAACCTTCGGAATCGTTGTATCTGTTACTGCGGCGTGCGCTGCAGTTGCTGGTAAGGCGAAATCCGCGCGTGGCAGCCATGGCTTATCTAATCCAGTTACTGGATCATTGCGGCATCGGTCCCGTGTATGAAGTGTGCGTGCAGTGCAGCCGCCCGGCGGAAGGGGACGGCTGGTTCAGCGAGATGCAGGGCGGCTTTGTTTGTGCATCGTGCGGTACCGGAAAATCCCAGGGCCTGCAATCTTTTCAGGAAGACACTCGCAGGTTGTGGCAGCAGCTTCGTATGCTGGACCTGGCGGAGCCGGGGCATTTTTCTGTAAAAGGCGGGGCGCTGATGGAACTGGAACAGATTTTGCACCGGTACCTGGTATATCAGACGGAGCAGCCGATCCGAAGCCTGGAGTTCCTGCGGCAGATTGCGGGAGGGAAAGCTTGACAAACCTGCCCGGACTACATATAATATTGCGTAGCGATGACAAGACCAAGTATTCCGCCACCACAGCGAGCCGGGACAGTGCAAGCCGGAAACAGGAGGAAGAAGGCAGCTTTGAGCGAAACTAAATAACCATTGAGGCGGGTCACGTTTTTGTGATCAAGCAGGGTGGAACCGCGGAGATACTCCGTCCCTGTAACAAGTATTTGTTGCAAGGACGGATTTTTTATTTGCAGCAGGCGGCGCGCCAGGCAAAAAAATCGCGGCAGGATAAACAAACCCGCTTTGTAACATAATCAAGGAGGAAAAAATGGATTTTCAGCAAATGGTTTTAACACTGCAAAAGTTCTGGTCTGAGCAGGACTGCATTCTGGCTCAGCCCTATGACATGGAAAAAGGCGCAGGCACCATGAACCCGTTGACATTTTTGCGGGTCTTGGGACCGGAACCCTGGCGTGTGGCGTATGTGGAACCCTCCCGCCGCCCGGCGGACGGACGCTACGGCGACAACCCCAATCGCCTGTTCCAGCATCATCAGTATCAGGTCATTATCAAACCGTCTCCGGCCAACATTCAGGACCTGTACCTGCAGAGTCTGGCCGCGTTAGGATTTAAAGCGGAAGAACACGACATCCGTTTCGTAGAAGACAACTGGGAATCTCCCACATTAGGCGCCTGGGGCCTGGGCTGGGAAGTCTGGCTGGACGGTATGGAAATCACCCAGTTTACCTATTTCCAGCAGGTCGGAAGTCTGGATATCAAACCGGTTGCCGTGGAAATCACGTACGGCCTGGAACGGATTGCTATGTACATCCAGGGCGTGGAAAATGTGTATGACGTGAAGTGGGTCGGCGACGTGACCTACGGCGACGTGTTCCACGACAACGAAGTAGAACAGAGCTGGTATTCCTTCCAGCTGGCGGATACCGACATGCTCTTCGACATGTTCGAAAAATTTGAAAAAGAAGCGGAACGTATTGTGGAGACAGGCAACATCCGTCCGGCGTATGACTACGTTTTGAAATGTTCCCACACATTTAACCTGCTGGACAGCCGGGGCGCCATCAGCGTCAGCGAACGGGCCGCGTACATCGGCCGTGTACGCCGGCTGGCCCGTCTGTGTGCCAAAGCGTATGTGGAACAAAGGGAAAAGATGGGCTTCCCGCTGCTGAAGGGAGGAAACAAATAATGAAGAAGTTATTGTTTGAAATCGGAACGGAAGAACTGCCGGCCAATTATATGCCGAACATTTTAAAAGATTTAAAAACCCTGGCGCTGAAAAAGTTACAGGACGCCCGGGTGCCCTTTGCCGATGTAACCGTACTGGGAACGCCCCGCCGTCTGGCTGTGCTGGTCAGCGGAGTGGAAGAGACCCAGGCGGACAGCACGGAAGAATTTAAGGGCCCGGCCGTGAACATTGCTTTTAAAGACGGTGAGCCGACCAAAGCGGCCCAGGGGTTTGCCCGGGGCAAAGGCGTAGATGTGAAGGAACTGGTTGTAAAGGATAATTATATTTATGCTGTGAAGCACATACAGGGCCGGGCGACGGCGGAACTGTTACCGCATGTGTTGCAGGAGATCCTGACCAATATTCCGTTCCCCAACCATATGCGTTGGGCAGATTTCGATTTCCGTTTCCTGCGTCCCATTCACTGGCTGGTAGCGCTGTTTGGTATGGAAATCGTTCCTGTTTCCATTACGGATATCCAGTCTGACCGTTACACCATGGGTCACCGTTTCCTGAGCAACAAGAAAATTGAAATTCCGGTGGCGGATGACTATGAAAAAATTTTGGAAGAGAATTTTGTCATCGCAGATCAGGATAAACGCCGGGAGATGATTCGGCAGCAGATTACCGAACTGGCCCGGGAAGAAGGCGGCGAGATTGAAATTGCGGCGGATCTGCTGGAAGAAGTCAATTATCTGGTAGAGTATCCCACGCCGTTGTGCGGAAAATTTGAAGAGAAATATCTGGCACTGCCGGAAGCGGCCATCATCACGCCTATGCGCGATCATCAGCGCTATTTCCCGGTGCGGGGTAAAGACGGCAAACTGCTTAACAAATTTATTGCCGTACGGAACGGCGGCAAAGCGTTTCTGGAGAATGTGACCCACGGCAATGAACGGGTGCTGCGGGCCCGTCTCAGCGATGCGGAATTCTTCTTTAACGAAGACCGGAAACAGAAATTGGAAGCCTATGAAGAAAAGATTAAGACCGTTGTGTTCCAGGAAGGCCTGGGCAATATGTACGATAAGAGCCAGCGTCTGGAGAAGCTGGTGGAGATGATTCATTTCGGGCAGCAGAGCCGTCTGCCGCTGGCGGATCTGAAACGCGCGGCCAAGCTCAGCAAGTGCGATCTGGTTACCGGCATGGTGACGGAATTTACCGAACTGCAGGGCGTCATGGGCAGGGAGTATGCCCGTCTGGACGGAGAAAAAGCGGATGTCTGCGAAGGTATCTTTGAGCAGTACCTGCCCCGGTTTGCGGGCGATATCCTGCCGAAGACGGAAATCGGGCGGATCCTGAGTATTGCGGATAAGGTGGACAACATTGTGGCTACCTTCAGCCGCGGCAAAGCGCCGACCGGTTCCCAGGATCCGTTCGCGCTGCGCCGTCAGGCTCTGGGCATTATCAATATCCTGCTGGACAGCCAGAAGCATATGGACATGGCCAAGGTTGTGGGGGCTTCCATTCTGCTGCTGAAAGTTCCGATGGAAGATGTGAAAGAGCTGGCAACGCAGATCATCGAGTTTATCCGGCTGCGGTTCCGCAATCTGCTGCTGGAACAGAAGATCCGGTATGATGTGATCGATGCCGTGCTGGCGGAAGAACGCAACAACGATCTGTACGATTTGTATCTGCGCGCGCAGGCGCTGAATGAATATGTCGCAGGGGACAAAGCTGCGGATATGATTCAGGCTGCAACTCGTGTGAACAATCTCAGCAGCAAGGCGGAAACTGTTTTGCCAGTAAATGAAAGCCTGTTTAAGGTAGAGGCGGAGAAGGCTCTGTATGCTGTGGTCAGGAAGCTGGATACCGATATGATCCCGCTGACGGTCCGCTGTGATTATGCAAAGGCCCTGAACATTTTGAGTGAGCTGAACGCGCCGGTAAACAAATTCTTTGACGATGTGATGGTCATGGATAAAGACGAAGATGTTAAGAATAACCGTCTGTCCCTCTTGTGTCTGGTAAAAGACCTGGTCAACTGTGTAGGGGACTTGTCCAAACTGGTAATGTAAGTCTGTGACTGCATTTGGGACAACGGATGCCGTCAGTTACACAATTCATCTGGCAATATGCATACGAAGAAATTCTGTACGTAAAAAAAGTAATAATTAATGAAAGACAGCGCCGGCTGTTATCCCCGGGTTCCCCGTCGTAATTTTGCGGGGAAGGGAGGATGCCGGCGCTTATATTTTATATTACTGAGAATTCTTCCAGGGAAAGGAGAATGCTGACGCTTTTGTTTTTATTACCGGGATGATTCATTATAACAGAGGACGCTTTCAGGAAGATTGGGGAAGTTCTCACAAGCAAAATTTCACAGAATCTTCCTTGAATAACTACAGAAAGCGTGGTATAGTATATACTATAGGGAAATAATTTCTTTTTGTGTGTACCATAAATTTTTAAAAAAGGAGCAGGGACTATGGAGAAAGAAAAAGAGTATTTGTTGTGGTTTGAGCAGATGGAACGCAAGGATGTGGCAATTGTCGGCGGAAAATCTTCTTCGCTGGGAGAAATGACGGCGAAGACGGACGTTCCCGTGCCTTACGGATATGCGACCACTGCTTATGCGTATCGTTACTTTATTGAGGCGACCGGCCTGAAGGAAAAAATGGCCGCGCTGATCGGACAGATTACGGACGTGGAGAATACGGCGCAGCTGCGGGATATCAGTGCCAAACTGCGCAAGGCCATCATGGACGAAGAGATGCCCAAAGATCTGCAGGCGGCTATCACCAAAGCGTATAAAGAACTGGGGAAGAAAGTCGGCGAAAAAGATCCTTATGTAGCCGTACGGTCCAGCGCGACTGCGGAAGATCTGCCCGACGCCAGTTTTGCAGGCCAGCAGGATACCTACCTGAATGTGCAGGGCGCCAAGATGATCATCCAGAAGGTTAAAGAATGCTATGCATCCTGCTTTACCGACCGCGCGGTGTATTACCGTGAAAAACAGGGTTTCGACCATTTGGACGTTGCGCTGTCTGCGGTTATCCAGATGATGGTGTACTCGAAAGCGGCCGGCGTAATGTTCACGGTAAACGTAGCGGACGGCGATGATAAGAACGTTTTGATCGAAGGCGCTTACGGCCTGGGCGAATATGTGGTTCAGGGCACTGTAACCCCGGATGATTATCTGGTTTCCAAAGACAAACTGGAAATTCTGGAAAAAACGGTAAATCCCCAGGAAGTCAAACTGATCCGCAAACCCGGCGGAGACGTGGAAGAAGTTCCCGTACCGAAAGCGGAAGGGGAAGGCCAGAAGCTGACGGACGAGCAGATCAAAGAACTGGCCGGCTACGCCATCAAGATTGAAAAGCATTATGGTTGCTATATGGATATGGAATGGGGCATTGACGAACGGGACGGCAAGATTTGGATCCTGCAGGCCCGTCCGGAAACCGTATGGAGCCGCCGTAAAGCAAAAGAAACTGCTAAAGCGGAAGAGAAGGGAGCGGTTACTACGGACAGGAAAGTTATCGTAAAGGGTGCGCCGGCAAGTCCCGGACAGGTTTCCGGCAAAGCGCATGTCATTCTGGATCCGTCTATGATTGATGAGTTTAAACAGGGCGAAATTTTGGTTACGGAAATGACGGCGCCGGACTGGGTTCCCGCTATGAAGAAAGCGAAAGCTATCGTAACGGACAGCGGCGGTATGACCTGCCACGCTTCCATTGTAAGCCGCGAACTGGGGATTCCCTGTATTGTTGGCTGCAAGAGCCGGGGCGCTGCTGCTACGGCTTCTATTGCGAACGGTTCGGACATTACCGTTGACGCGACCCACGGCGTTGTATATGAAGGTATCCTGGAAGAGGCAAAACCGGCTGCTGCGGCGCCTGCTGCTGCCGGCGCAACCGTAACGGCGGAATTCTTCCCACCCACCGGCACCAAGATTTATATGAACCTGGGCGATCCGGAACTGGCGGAAAAGTATGCATCCCTGCCTTGCGACGGCATCGGCCTGATGCGTGAAGAATTTATCTGGACGACTTACATCCATGAACATCCGCTGTATCTGATCAAGACCGGTCATCCGGAAAAAGTGGTGAATCAGTTGGCCGAAGGGATTCGCCAGGTTTGCCAGGCTATGGCTCCCCGCCCGGTAACCCTGCGTTTCAGCGATTTCAAATCCAGCGAGTACCGCGACCTGAAAGGCGGCGACGAGTTTGAACCCTATGAACCGTCCGCGTTGTTAGGCTGGCGCGGTGCGTCCCGTTACTATGATCCGAAATATATTGAAGCCTTTAAACTGGAATGCCAGGCTGTGCGGAAAGTTCGCGAAGAGTTTGGCCTGAAGAACCTGAACGTGATGATTCCGTTCTGCCGTAATATTGACGAAGCCCGCAAGGTTACCGGCATTATGGCAGAGCAGGGGCTGGCCCGGGGCAAAGACTTTAAGGTCTGGCTGATGGCTGAGATTCCGTCCAACATTATTCTGGCGGATCAGTTCAATGAATTTGTGGATGGGTATTCCATTGGTTCCAACGACCTGACCATGCTGATCTTGGGCTGCGACCGTGATAACGATACCGTCTCCCACATTTATGACGAACGCAATCTGGCAGTCCGCCGTGCTGTCCGTCATCTGATTGAAGTGGCTCACAAAGCCGGCAAGACGGTTTCTATCTGCGGCCAGGCTCCGTCCGTATATCCGGAGTTCTGCGAATTCCTGATCAAGAGCGGTATCGACAGCATGTCCGTCAATCCGGATACCGTTAAGTTCACCAAGAAACTGGCGGCTCACATCGAGCAGCGTATCCTGTTGGATTCCTTAACCGGCAGAGGCCGTCAGGAAGCGGAAAATCTGGACTGGTAATTTGAATCAGGATGATATAAAGGAACCGGTTTATAAATAGTTAAATGCTTTTGTATCGCATTACGTGGTAACTCGTATGGGTTGCCACGTTTTTTTGTGAAAAATTTGGTAAAATTGTCCTCTTATTAAAAATGAAACTATACATTATTGTTAAATCAGTGTTATAATTACTATGTATGCGTATGCCGATTTGTCGTTACCTAACAGAAACGGCGATGGCTCCGCATAGAGCCAGATATTCTTTTCACGGCAATGTTCAGGAATGAAATATTTCTTGTCAAAGGAGTTTCCGTGAAAATGAACATGTTAAGTTATTTTTTAGTTTTGTTATTTATTTTCGGTCTGTTAACAGTGGCTTACATTGATTTCAGGCGGAAGATTATTCTGGACGAAGTTCTGATTTTGTTACTGTCCGCCGGACTAATATATACCGGAATCTTCGGCAATACTTGGAGCGAGTCTCTGTTGGGCGCCGTGACCGGTAGCGGTCTTCTTGGACTGATTTATATTATGAGCCGGGGCGGAATGGGGCTGGGCGATGTTAAATTTGCCGGCGTTCTGGGAATCTGGACCGGTTTTCCGGGCATAGTGGTCAATCTGTACCTGGCTTTCTTTCTGGGCGGGGCGGTTGCGTTATTTCTTTGTGTCATGCATAAAGCGGACCGGAAAACCAGGCTTCCCTTCGGTCCCTGTCTTTGTGCCGGGGCTGTCCTGAGTTTCTTCTTTTCTTCCCGTATCCTTGACTGGTACTGGTCTTTGTTTTTGTGAACGGAGGCTGTATCAGGATGAAAATCATAAAACATTTTAATGATATTCTTTTTGGAGAACTGGTTACACTGATGATCACGGGAGATTCTGTTACGATTTGTCAGGGAAAAAACTCTGTGAAGTATGAGTTTCCCAAAACGTTTCAGGATTACAATTATCTGAACCACACAGAAGAAATGGCTGGCTGGTTGCTGGCAATTTTGCAGGAAGAAAAGATTCGTATCAGGCGATGCAGGATTGTGCTGGATTTTGGGCAGGTTTATCTGCAGACGGTCAAGCTTCCTGTTATGACAGCGCAGGAACAACAGAACTGGGTTCGTTGGGAAGGAAGTCAGTATGTTCCTTTTGAGCCGGGTACTTACCACGCGGTCCTGACGACTGAGCCGCATTCGAAGGATTATGGAATCATTCAGAATTATCAGGTATCCGTTGCTGCAGATTTTTCTGCAAAGTGGCAGGAAACAGAGGATGCCGCGTTACAGACATTTTTGCTGGTAGCAATATCGTTGGAAAAAATTGAGACCTTGCAGCAACTGGCAGGTTTTTTACGGGCGAAGCTGGAATGCGTTATGGTGATGGAACCGGAACAGGACGCGCTTCCGGAAAATTTGCTGCCGATAAATCTGCTTCCAGTCGCTTCTGGGAAAGAAGTGATAGTGAAGCGGGGGTATCAGACTGCGACGGTAATGTGCCTTCTCCTGTCAGTGGCTTTGGCAGTGCGAGGCGGTATCATCTGGCAGCGGACGAGAAGTGCCTGGCTGGAAGCGGAGAGGCAGCTTGCTCCGTATCAGTCTGTTAAATCCGCGTATGCGGACAGCAAAAAGGCGGAGTATCAAATCCGGCAGTATCGGGAGAAGCTGCAGCGCATCAACCAGACGGAACCGGTGTGGGCTCTGGTGCTTCGTGCGATAGGAAGTACGATTCCGGAGGGGTGCTGGCTGGAAGAATTGCAACAGAAACACGCACCGGCAGGCTGTCTGGAATTGAAAGGCTGTGCGATAAAGCTGGCCAGGGTTTCGGAGTTTCTGGAAAATCTGGAACAGTCCGGATTATTTTTCAAGGTTCGGCTTGTGGATAGCGGAACCAAACGAATGGTTTTAAATAGCAGAGGGGATAACAGCAAACAAGTCGTTTCCTTTATTTTGCTGGCGGAACTTGCTTCGGAACGGAAGGAGGCAAGGCCATGAAACAACCGCTGTTGTCTCTGATGAAAACTCAAAAATTGTTTTCTGTTATGAAGAGTATGACTGAAAACAGCAAAAATGCCTGTTGGCTGTTGCTTTCCGTGATTCTCTTGACCGGTACGGTAACGGGAATTGCCGGTCCGTTGGAGAATTGTGTGCGCCAGATGGCTGAGCAGACAAGTTTCAGGCAAAAGGAGCTTGTTCTGTATCGTGAGTTTGCGAAAAAGCAAACCGGTGCGCAAAGGACGGCGGAACAGCAGGATATGCTGCAAGCGCTGCAGGAACAGGTGCCGGAGCACATAAATCCGAAGGAAGAAGTGCAGCGGATTTACCGTCTGGCCGGTCTGCATGGCATAACGGTTCAACGATGTAAACAGATAGGGAATGGTTCTTCTGCTTCTGACAAAACCAAAACAGGGAACAACATGGGCGTGTTTCAGTGGGAAGCAGAGTTTTATGGAACCTGGCAGGATTTGATTCGTTTTTTTAGTGACATAGAGACCCAGGGACCCTGTACACGAATAAATTTGTTGCGGATCCGCAAGTCCGGTGAAAAAGAAACGGACAGCGTCATTCCCGGAACCGGGAGAGAGACTGCGCTGTCTGTCAGCGGCAGAGTTTGTGTACATTATTGCAAAAAATAAATGCAGCGTGAAACACAGCTGGCAGGGTGAAGAAAGCAGGCGTCATCATGAATTTTCAGGACAAGAGACTACGAATTCTCATCATTGGGGTAGTCATCATTTTGGGAGTCGTGGCATTCCGTGTTATATCGAATATTTTGGCCCGGAATGAGCAGGCAAAAAAGAGCAGTCAGGGACGCACGGCCGTCATTATGGCTGCCTATCCGAAACGGCAGACCATCGTGCCGAAGTTCCGTTTCTCCGGTTCCCTGGATCCAATCTGGCAGGCTGATGTGGCCGCAAAGGTTGACGGCCGTGTTGAGAAGGTGCTGGTAGAGGAAGGTCAGGCTGTGAATGCCGGCCAGGCCCTGGTGGTGTTGGAGCAGGTGGATACGGCGGCGAAACTGATGAATGCCAGAGGAGCTTACCTGGACGCCAAGACCAATTATGAAAAGGCCGAGTTGTTCTTAAAACGGTATCAGGACCTGTATGCCAAAGGCGCAGTGTCCAAAGAAGCCCTGGATAATATGAGTTTTGCCCTGGAAAATGCCAGAGGCAAACTGGATGCGGCAAAAGGCGTTCTGACTGCGGCGGAATCGGATCTGGGCGGCACTACGGTGACCACGCCCCGGGCCGGTGTAATCCAGAAACGGTATTTCCAGGAAGGGTATTATGCCAAAGTGGGCACAGCCCTTTTCAATATTGCGGATATTTCCACGCTTTCCGCCAAAATTGATATTCCGGAAGGCTATGTGAACAGCGTGGCGGTAGGCGGTAAAGTGGAATTCACCATTCCCTCCATGAGCGGAGAAAACAAGAATGTGGATGGCTACATCGTCCGGATCAGTCCGGTGGCGGTGAAACCGTCCCGTACCTTTGAAGCAGAAGTGGTGGTGGATAACCGGGACAACCGGCTCCGGGGCGGCATGTATGCAGAGGCTCTCATCACGGCCATACCCAAGGAGAACGTGCTGACCATTCCCATGACGGCCATCTCTATGCGTGACGACCAGCGTACCTGTTATGTCATTGAGGACGGCAAGGCGGTGCGAAAGATACTGACGACAGGCTACATCGGGGAGAACCTGGTGGAAGTGCTGAATGGTATCTCTGAGAAAGATTATGTGATCACCGGCGGCCTGAACAAAATCCGGGAAGGCGTCAGTGTTAAGGTTTCAGAGAAGGGTACGGATAAAGAATGATTGAAACATTTATAAGACGGCCTGTCTTTACCACCATGTTCATACTGGTGCTGATCGTCTTCGGTATCCGTTCCTATCCGGGACTGGGCGTAGATCTGTATCCGGACGTGGACCTGCCCATGGTAGGCGTTACGGTAACCTATGAAGGCACGGCGCCGGAAGAGATGGAGACCCTGGTTACCAAACCCATTGAGAACCGCGTCAGCCAGGTTTCGGGTATCAAAACGATTACCTCTACCATCCGGGAAGGATACTCCCAGACGGTGCTGGAGTTTGAAATCGGTACGGATCCCCGCCAGATGGCCAGCGAGGTTCGTGAAAAAGTGGCGGGTGTGCGCCGCCGTCTGCCGGATGACATTGATGAACCGGTAGTACAGCGGTTTGACATGGCGTCTCAGGCGATTGCGACCTATGCCTTTTCATCCGATAAGCGGAATCCCGGTGAAGTCCGCCGCATTCTGAACGACGTGGTCATCGATGGACTGCAGATGCTGGAAGGCGTGGCCGATGTATCGGTGTACGGCGCCGCGGACCGTGCCATCAAGGTTCACGTGAAATCAGAAAAGCTGAAGCAGTACGGTATTTCTTTCCAGACGGTACTGACCAAGGTTAACAATGCTAACATCAACACGCCTGGCGGCAAGGTCCGGGATAACAACAATACGATTACCGTGCGTACCATCGGCAAGCTGAATACGGTGGACGACTTTAAACAAATCATTGTGGCCAACAAAGACGGGAAGGCCATCCGTCTCACGGAAATTGCCGACGTGGAAGACGACTGGGAAGACGCGGAGTCCTATTCCCGCACCAACGGGGTTCCTTCCGTGATGCTGGCTATCCGCAAGCAGAGCCGTACCAATACGGTGCAGGTCATTGACGTGGTCAACAAAGAACTGGAAAAAATCATGGAGCATGACCTGCCCCCGGATATCAAGATGTACATCGTCCGGGACCAGAGCCGGTACATCCGCGAGAACGTGGCCGACGTGTGGAACACGATCCTCTTTGGCGGGTTCCTGGCTCTTCTCATCACCTATATGTTCCTGGGCGACCTGCGGGCAACCATCATTGGCGGCCTGGCGATTCCTACATCCATTATTGCAACGTTTTTCCTCATGGACATTATGGGTTTTACCCTGAATAACATGTCTCTCATGGGTCTGTCCCTGGCCGTCGGGTTCCTGATCGACGACGCCATCGTGCTGGTAGAAAATATTTTCCGGCACATGGAGATGGGAAAGAAACCGTTCCTGGCCTCGGCAGATGCTACCAAGGAATTGGTGCTGGCAATTCTGGCTACTTCTATGTCACTGATGGCGGTATTCGTACCCATCGGCAGCATGGGTGAGACGATCGGCCAGTTCTTCAAGCAGTTCGGGCTCACCGTAGCGTTTGCGCTTGCCTTTTCCACGATTTCCGCGTATACCCTGACTCCCATGGTTTCGGCCCATTGGCTGAAAGCTCCGGGAACAGAGAAGGATAAAGACTATCGCCCCCGGTTTGTGGATGCGGCTTTGAAGAGTTTCAATGCGGGCTTTGACTATGTCCGGGGACTGTATGACCAGCTGATGGTATTTGCCGTCCGTCACCCGAAAAAAATAATTCTGGGTTCGCTGGTGACGCTGGTCTTCAATCTGTTCCTGCTGCCGTTTGTTGGCACGGAACTGCAGCCAATCTATGACTCCGGCGAATTCCGGGTCAACGTAAAAGCCGCGCCTGGTATCGGGTTGAACCAGATGGCGGAATGGACCTGGCCGTTAGAGCAGGTCCTTATGGAAATGAAAGATGAAGTCCGGGTTGAGAACATGCATCTGGGCGGCGTCCGCACAGCAGTGAATGAAGGCGCTATCGAAGTGAAGCTGAAACCGGCGGAAGAACGAAAGCGGGGCATGCTGGATATTATGGCTGACCTGCGCGGAAAGTTCAGAAACGTGGGCGACATGCAGGTTGCGGTTGTGACCAATCAGGGCAGTCGGGGCGACCCCCGGCCTGTACAGATCGGCCTTCGGGGCAGTGACTTGGTAAGGCTGACAAAGTATGCCAACGATCTGGCAGAAAAAATACGGCAGGTACCCGGCTCTGCTGACGTGGAAGTCATTGGTATCGATCCGGAACCGGAAATTATGATACGGCTGGACCAGTCCAAGGCTAGCCAGCTGGGTCTGGATAACACGACCGTAGGTAAGGTTGTACAGTATGCGTTCCAGGGTAAGAGCACCGGCAACTCCTATACGATTGGCAACAATGACTACGATATCATCATCCAGATGGACAAACAAGACCGCCGCACCATTCAGGATGTGGCGAACCTGATGGTTTCTACGGAATCAGGCGGTTACGTTCGGTTAGGGGACGTGGCGGAAGTCAGGTTAGGCTCCGGTCCCACCCGTATTGATCGGGAAGGCAGGCAGCGCCAGATTGCGGTTTACTCCAATGCAGTGGGTATTTCCACCGGCGATTTGCTGAAAGTGATTGAAGAAAAGCTGATCCCGGAACTGAATATGGATATCGGGTACCGTTACCGGCTTGTTGGTAACTCCGATATGATGAGCCGTATCTTTGGAGAGATCGTCAAGGCCGTTATCCTGGCCATTGTTCTGATTTACATGGTGCTGGCAGCGGAATTTGAAAGCTTCTCCCAGCCATTTGTAATCATGATGAGTCTGCCGTTTGCCATCATCGGCGCCGTGTTGGGTCTGCTGGTAGCCAATCAGACCGGTAACATGATGTCCCTCATCGGGGCAACCATGCTGCTGGGGCTGGTAACCAAAAACGCAATTTTGTTAGTTGACTATGCAAATCAGGCGAGAGAAAAGGGCATGCCGATCAAAGAAGCAATTCTGGAGGCGTGCTCCCTTCGCCTTCGTCCGATTCTTATGACCACGCTTTCAACCATGCTGGGCATGACTCCGGTTGCGCTGGGAATCGGCGCGGGGGCGGAATTGCGGCAGAGCATGGGCGTGGTACTGATCGGCGGTTTGACGACTTCCACCTTGTTGACATTGGTGGTAGTTCCGCTGATTTACATGCTCACGGAAGAATACAAAGAAAAAAGGGTGGCAGCGAAAACTGCGAAATAACGGCCCTTGTCGGAATGGTGTTCATAGTGTACGGCAAATGCTCAGGTGTGTCCCGCGGTGCGTAGTTATGTGTAAAGTCTTGTTGAGCAAAGTGTTAGACTTTCCATAATAAACAGTTTTTAGTTTATTCAAGCCTTTCCGGCGCAGGCCTTGCGGCAGTGAGTTGTGTTATTAGGGTGAATACTTATGAGTTATGAAAATGATATAAAGGAGGCGCTTGCCGCTTATAAAGCAGGCGCGCTTTCTGACGAAGAAGTGATTGCGCGTTTTCATCAGTTGAATATGACTGATCTTGGGTTTGCCAAGCTGGATCACGACCGGAGTTTGCGTCGGGGCTTCCCGGAGGTTGTGTATTGTGAGGGAAAGACGATTTCGCAGGCTGCCGCGATTTTAACCGTACTGGCCTCCCGCCACAAGAATGTGCTGGGAACCAGAGCTTCGGAGGAATTATATGAGACGGTAAAGCCGAATTTGCCGGACGCAGTCTACTATGAAAGGGCCCGGCTGATTGTTTTAGAAAAAGAACCTTTGCCTAAAGATCCTGACCGTAAGATTGCTGTGATTACTGCCGGGACCAGTGACGTGCCCGTAGCGGAAGAAGCGGCCGTGACAGCGGAAATTATGGGGAACGAAGTCATACGCATTTACGATGTGGGCGTTGCGGGGATCCACCGGCTGCTGGGCAAGGTGGAAGAAATCCGCAGTGCGAATGTGATTATCGTCATTGCCGGTATGGAAGGCGCGCTGGCCAGCGTAGTTGGGGGGCTGGTGGATAAACCCGTAATTGCTGTGCCTACAAGCGTGGGTTATGGCGCCAACTTCAAAGGCCTGTCGGCCTTGTTGGGTATGCTGAACAGTTGCAGTGCCGGGGTGGCAGTGGTGAATATCGATAATGGGTTCGGCGCCGGGCGTATGGCCAGCATTATTAATCACTTGCGATAGTTTTTGTAAGTAAACCAGCAGGAAGATCTGCTGTGATGGTCTGAAGACTTGATTTTTTTGCATAACAAAAAACAGCGGCCGGAGGCCAAAATATCTGCAGCAGCAGGCAAGAGCCCGCTGTACAGCAAGTTGGAGAGATAAGAGATATATGAAAGCTTTATATGTAGAACCCTTTGCCGGTATCAGCGGAAATATGTTACTGGGCGCGTTGTTGGATGCTGGCGTACCATTTGCGTTCTTGCAGGAAGAATTTGCCAAGCTTCATCTGGGAAACTATGAACTGGTTCATAAAAGCGTGAACAAATCCGGGATTCAGGCGCAGTATTTTAATGTTGTCCTGCCTGAAGAACAGGAACACGAACATGAACATGCACATGATGGTGACCACGTGTATGAACATCACCATGCACATGACCACGATGATAATCATGAGCACGAACATCACCATGATCATGAACATGACCACGCCTGGATGCACGCTCACGGTATTGCTCACAGCCATGACCATGAACTTGTTCATGAAGAAGAACCTTGCGGTTGTGACCATCATCATGACCACGAACACAATCATGACCAAGAACATCGTCATGAGCACCATACACACCATCATCACCATGAACACCGGAACCTGCATGACATAGAAGAAATACTGGACCATTCCGATCTCCCGAAAGAGGTCATTGCCAAAGCCAAAGAAGTATTCCTGGCTATTGCCAAAGCGGAAGCCAAGGTTCATGGCAGCACGGTGGAGGAAATCCATTTCCATGAAGTGGGAGCGATTGATACCATCATTGATGTGGTGGGAAATATTTTGGCCCTGCAATATCTGGGGATTGAAAAGGTGTTTACAACTTCGGTAAATACAGGATTCGGTTTTGTGGAATGCGCGCATGGGCAGATGCCGGTGCCGGCTCCTGCTACCGCAGAGCTTCTGCAAGGGATACCGAATTATCGGGGAACGGTAGAGAAAGAGATGACGACACCTACCGGCGCAGCTCTGTTGAAAGTGCTGGCGTCTCCGGTGAAAGAGGTGCCTGAAGGCTTCACCGGGGAGACCATCGGCTACGGCGCAGGAATGAGAGACGTGGCAATCCCCAATGTGCTGCGTGTTACTATGGGACTTTGGAATGAAACGGTGGAAACCGGTGATTCCGGCAGTACTGTTGAAAGATTATTGATGCTGGAGTGTAACCTCGATGACCTGAACCCGGAAATCATGCCCTATGTCCTGGAAAAATTATTGGCCGCAGGGGCGTTGGACACCTGGCTGCAGCCTGTCATTATGAAAAAAGGACGTCCTGCCCAGACCCTGAAGGTACTGTGCAGACCGGAACAACGACAGGTGATGGAGCAAATTATGTTTGCCGAAACTACGACCCTAGGCGTGCGGGCTTACTTTGTGGAGCGCACTGCACTGGAGCGTCGTTGGAAAACGGTGCAGACTCCCTGGGGCGGGGTCAGGGTCAAAGAAGGACTGCTGGACGGTAAAGTGGTCAATGCTGTCCCGGAATTTGAAGACTGTAAAAAGATTGCGGAAGCAAACGGTGTCCCGTTGAAAGCGGTAGAAACTGCTGCCTTGCAGGAATAACGTTTTTATGGCTATTGAATGAACCGTATTTTTTTGATTACTGCATGTTACAGGAATGTATTTGCCGACAAGTTGCTCACTGATGCCCGTAAATACCAGAATTGACTTCTTGCGATAAGTTACATTTGTTCAATTTGTTCTTTTTATCATAAAACCATAAACCGTACAAGCTTCCCTTGCTTTATCTTTAACTAATCATTAACTTTATCTTTTTAATCTTTATCATATATAACCAAAACAGAAACAGAGGAAACCATCTTGGAATTTGAAAAGTATATCAACAGTTTGGAAGAAAGCCTGTGTACCTTAGGAAACGTACAAACCAAAACCATTAATTACGGCGTCCAGCTTCTTTTAACCGCTTCAGGGAAAAAAGTTACCCTTAACGTATACAATGGTAAAAAAGGAATCAGCTTGGTCTGGGGAGGCGAAAATTCGGAGCTGCGGGATCAGGCCCTCGAACTGGTTCATCAGATCCCGTTGCATAATAAACAAGGATCAAATACTTCAGTTATCCGCGAAAGCCAGGGAAGTGCTAATGCGTCAGCGCTTTCGGAAACCGTTCATTGCAGTTCGCGCAGACCCCATTTTCTTTTGGCGGAAGAATCGGATTTTCCGGGCGTATGGCTGGGAAGTGACGAAAGCGGGAAAGGCGATTATTTCGGTCCACTGGTGGTAGCTGCCGTATGCCTGGACAAAAAAGGCGGGGAGGCATTATTGGCTGCCGGAGTAAAAGACTGTAAGTCCCTGTCAGATGAAAAAGTGTTGGCCCTGGAAAAAGTGATTCGGGACACAGCGCTTGCTGTCAGCGTCCTTGTTATGAAACCTCATGTTTACAATATGAGGTATGACCAGGTGCAGAGTGAGGGAGGTTCGTTGAATACCCTGCTGGCCCTGGGTCATGTGGCTGCGCTGAAACAGGCCTGGCTGCAATATCCCCAATGCAAATGGTCGTTGGTGGATCAGTTTGCCAAAAACAATGACATTCCCGACGGCGTCCATGCCTTTGCTCCGGATATGCAGGTGTGGCAGCGTCCCCGGGCAGAGGAGGACATTGCGGTTGCTTCTGCCAGTGTGCTGGCGCGGGCTGCTTTTTTGCAGACATTACGGCAGATGGCTCCGGAAGCGGGCATCGGCAGAATCCCCAAAGGGGGCGGAGAAGCAGCTACCAATGCTGCCCGGCGCCTGGTGCAGAAGCAGGGGATGGATGCACTGGAGCGTTTTGTAAAACTGCATTTTGCCAATACGAAAAAGTTATGGGAAATTGAGTAAATACCGGGGGATTCATTGTTTATCACGAAAGAACCACAGGAGACTTGGTGACATAGAACATGCATCGTAATAAACTGTTTAAACGGATTGCGCTGTTAGCGACATTCGTTCTGTCCGTATCAGCGGCAGTCATTTATTTTACATTTGATATCCGGGCGCTGGATTATCTGACCATGTTTTCTTCATGGTCTGTTTTGTGCGCGTTGGGATCTCTGGCTATCGGGTTGTTCTTTGACGGTACGCGTCTTTTGACGCTGGCCCGGATCACCGGGGAAGATTTGCCGTTATCCGATGTGACCAAGGTGGTGCTAAGCAATTATTTTCTGGCACTTTTGACTCCCGGCGCTTCCGGCGGGGCCATTGCCCAGGTGATGTTTATGCGCCGGGCCGGCGTGCCGGTGGCCCGTTCCACTCTGATTATCCTGGTGCGGACCATCATGTCTATCTTTTTTCTGATTATTATGCTGCCGATTTTTATGGAACAGGATGACGCCATTACCAGTTGGATTCCAATGCCGGTCATCATGACGGTTTCGGTGATTTTTATCGCAATTCCGGTTACTGCGATTATTTTGATGCATACGGATTACCCGGAACGGATCATCTATTATTTTTCCCAGCATTTTAAGCATGAACGCAGGCGCCAGGCTTTCCGCTGGTACCATGATTTTCGTCAGGCGGTCTATATTATGGGGAAGCAGCCGGTCATGGTGCTGCGGGCTTTTATTGAATCCGGTGTCAGCCTGACCTTTATTTACCTTACGGTGCCCTGTTATTTTATGGGCCTGCAGTTTCCCTTTGACCTTGTCCAGGTGCTGGGGCGTATGTACCTGCTGAACCTGGTGTTGTATTTTTCACCTACACCGGGGGGAAGCGGCATAGCAGAAGCCGGTTTTCTGGTGCTTTTTGCCCAGTTGGTTCCCAGCGGTACGGTGGGAATTCTGGCTGTCTTGTGGCGGTTCACCACAGAGTACCTGCCGTTTTTATTAGGCGCATGCGTTACCCTCCGGGCCTTTGGCTCTAACGTGCTTACTATTGCGGAAAAGAATACAAGCACGGAATATAAGGCTGATGAGAAAGGTTCCGGAGAATGAAACACTGGAACGGAGGGGCTCTTTTATGGGCCGGTTTGGTGCTGGGCAACAGTGTATTGTTTTTGTATGGGACAGTAATCGCACCGGCTGAGTTGTTGGATTCGTATGCAGTTCCCAAAATGCTGGTGTGTATGTTTCCCTGGACTGGACTGTTACTCAAATCCTGCAAGGACGGGATTTCTGAAAGCAGTACAGAAGAATTGCGCCGGAATCTGTATTTGCTGTTATGGGGTGTGACGGCCCTGACAGTTTCCACCCTGTGTTATGCACAACGGACTCTTGCCCTGGTGCTGGGTTTTCCTGCCTTTGCCATGCTGACAGGCTGGAATATTGACCGTATGGTACGGGAAGGAAAGAGTTATTTTGCCGGCTGGGCCCGGGTCAGTGTGCTGACCTTTGTGGTGGCGGCTGCAGGATGTATTTGGGTTTCAAAACAGGTTCCGGAAGTGTTTTTTGCGGGTCTGATACTGTCGATGGTGATCCTTGTGATGGGTGCCGGGGTCGGAATTGCACTGTTGTATTTCAAGGACGGTTGGCTGGCGGCATGGATTCATGTTGCTGCCGGGGTACTGGTCTTCTTCATCCTTTATGTTTTTCTGTTACCGGTAGCAGGAGGAGAAAAGGCAGCGGAAGCGTTTAGTATTCCGTCTGTACACTTGTTGGCTCGCGAATTCTTTTAAGCATATTTACGGGTGCTGTGAAAGGCATTTACCGGATTTCCTGGGAGGTGGGGGTGTCATGATATATACCGTAACCTTTAATCCGTCTTTGGACTACACGGTGCACATGCCTGTGTTTCGTGCGGGTGCTATCAACCGTGTCGTTCAGGAGGCTGTTTATCCCGGAGGAAAGGGGATTAATGTTGGTATTATTCTCCGACGTCTGGGGCTGCCGGTGAGACTGCTGGGTTTTGTGGCCGGCTTTACCGGAGCGGAAATCGAACGCCTTTCCGGTCTGGCCGGTTGCCAGTGTGACTTTATCCATCTGAAAGAAGGGCTGTCCCGGATCAATGTGAAGATCGGCGCCGGCAAAACGATGCTGGCCGGAGAGGAAAAGGCGACCGGTACAGAAGCGGCGCTGGCAGAAACCGGAGCAGAAACGGCAGTCAACGGGTTAGGTCCTGAAATATCCGATGAAAATCTGCAACTGCTGTTTCGGCAGTTTGAAACTTTAGGACATGAAGACATACTGGTGCTGTCCGGGAGTATTGCCAAAGGTCTTCCCGCGGATACCTACCGGAAAATTTTGGAACGGATGAACGGGAAACAGGTCCGTGTGGTGGTGGATGCGGAAGGGGAACTTCTGACCAGCGCCATACCCTGCCATCCTTTTTTGATAAAACCGAATAAAGAAGAGCTGGAAGAGTTATTTAAACAGGAACTGCGCTCTGACGAAGATGTGGCTGCCTGCGCTGAAAAACTGCGGCAGCAGGGAGCCGAAAATGTACTGGTGTCTTTGGGTGGCGACGGGGCTCTTCTGGCAGGGGAGGGTGGCAAGATTTATCGCTGTCTTTCTCCCAAAGGTACTCTGGTGAATTCGGTAGGGGCCGGAGACAGCATGGTAGCCGGATTCCTGGCAGGTTATGAACGCAGCAGCGGAAATTTGTCGGAGGCTTTACGATATGGAATTGCCAGTGGAAGCGCCACGGCATTTAAGGACTGGCTGGCAGAGCGGGAGGAAATCGAAGCGCTGCTGGCCGGAATATGAGATGTGCCGACTGTAACAGGGCGGCGGAAAGGAAGCGCTATGCGTATTACAGACCTCTTAAAACCGCAGAGCATTGATTTGAATGCTGTAGTTGCTGACAAGCCGGCGGCAGTGGAGCGATTGGTAGACCTGATGGAGGCCGGCGGAAATTTGGCTGACAAGGCTCTGTACAAAGCAAGGGTGCTGGCCAGGGAAGCGGAAGGCAGCACCGGTATCGGGGAAGGGATTGCTATCCCTCATGCAAAGACGGAAGCGGTGAAAACTCCCGGACTGGCCAGCATGATTGTGCGGGCCGGGGTGGATTACGAAAGCCTGGATGAAGAACCGGCATTCCTGTTTTTCCTGATTGCGGCCCCCGCTGGAGGAGAAAATGTTCATCTGGAAGTATTGAGCCGGTTGAGCCGGATGTTGATGGACGATGAGTTCCACGAAGCGTTGATGAACGCCAAGACGCCGGAAGAATATCTCCATATCATTGATGAGGCGGAGAAAATCCAGATAGAGCAGGAAGAAGCGGAAGCAGAAGAGGAACGAAAACAGGCGGAGGCGGAACAGGCTGCAACGACTGTGGAAAAAGCAACTGGAGCCGGCGAGGGTGCCGAAACTGCAGGTGCAGGGGCAGCGAGTGTTGCAGCAGCTGCTGCCGGGGCAGCGGCTGACTCCGGCAAACCGTTTGTGGCTGCTGTGACGGCCTGTCCTACCGGTATTGCCCATACCTATATGGCGGCAGAAGCACTGGAGCGGAAAGCCGCTGCTATGGGGATAGATATTAAAGTTGAGACCAACGGATCCGGCGGCGTGAAAAACTCTCTGACGGCGGCTGATATTGAAAGAGCTGCAGGAATTATCGTGGCCTGTGACAAGAATGTTCCGGTGCAACGGTTTGCCGGGAAAAAAGTTTTGTTTGTAAAAGTGTCCGCAGGAATCAAAGAACCGGAAAATCTGATCAATACTATTCTGAAGGGGGAAGCTCCTGTCTTTAGCGGAGAGGGTGCGCCCTCTGATGAACCGTCTGCCGCGACGGCAGAGGGGGAAAGCGTAGGCCGTCAGATCTACAAACATCTGATGAACGGTGTGTCCCACATGCTGCCTTTCGTGATTGGCGGCGGCATCCTCATTGCCCTGGCGTTCCTGTTTGATATGGGAAATGCGGGCACGGCTAACTTCGGTTCCGGTACCCCGCTGGCAGCTTTCCTGAAAAACATTGGCGGCCTTTCCTTCAGTATGATGATGCCGATTCTGGCAGGTTACATCGCCATGAGTATCGGCGAGCGTCCGGCGCTGATGCCCGGCGTGGTAGGCGGCTTCCTGGCGGTGAACGGGGGCTCCGGGTTCTTCGGCGCTCTGTTTGCCGGCTTTATTGCCGGGTATTTGGTGAATTGGCTTAAAAAAGTGTTGTCCGGCCTGCCTCAGGCCCTGGAAGGAACCAAGCCGGTGCTGCTGTATCCGGTGTTGGGATTGCTGCTGATGGGAATTATTATGACGTACATCATCAACCCGCCTACGGCTATGTTCAACAAATGGCTGGCGGGTGTACTGGCCGGTATGTCTTCTTCCAGCAAAGTGATTCTGGGATTTATCCTGGGCGGCATGATGTCTATTGACTTCGGCGGTCCTATCAATAAAGCGGCCTATGTGTTCGGCACTGCTTCCCTTGCCGGGGCTTCCGGCCAGGCCGTTTCTTCCGGCATCATGGCTTCTGTTATGATCGGCGGTATGGTTCCCCCCATTGCCATCGCTCTCTGCACGCTGCTGTTCAAAAAGAAATTTACTAAGCAGGAACGTTCTTCCTGTGTGACGAACTTTATTATGGGATTTAGTTTTATCACGGAAGGGGCGATTCCTTTTGCGGCGTCCGATCCACTGCATGTGATTCCGGCCTGTGCTATCGGTTCCGCAGTGGCCGGCGCTCTGTCCATGCTGTTTAACTGCACCGTGCCGGCGCCTCACGGCGGTCTGTTCGTGTTCGGTGTAGTGACCAACTGGCCCATGTATTTTGTGGCGCTGCTCGTCGGGGCTTTGGTTGCCTGCTTCATTTTAGGATTTACCCGCAAGGATGCCGTTGAATGAGTTTGTTATCAAAATAAAAATAGATGTATACAAGTTTTGAGTTATTAAATTTTGTGTAAAGGGAGGAAAAACGTATGAAAACATTTACCTATTCCATTACCGATGCAGCCGGCATTCATGCCCGTCCCGCAGGCTTGCTGGTCAAAGAAGCCAAAAAATTTGAGAGCAAGATTTCGGTGGCCAAAGGCGCCCGGAAGGCTGATTTGAAAAAACTGTTTGCTGTCATGGGCCTGGGTGTAAAACAGGGAGAAGTGATCACCGTAGATGTGGAAGGCGCGGATGAAGAAGCGGCTGCAGCTGCTGTAGAAGCTTTCCTGAAAGCTAATTTATAGAAATACGGACGGATCAGCGTTTCCATAATCTGTACTGTTTAATGTACTGTTAAAAACAGACCGGGGAAGGAGGCAAAGTCCTGCAGGGCATCAATGAGCCGCAGTTCTCCGGTCTTCTTGTCATTGCTATACAGGAGAAATGTATGCTTACGATTACAGGAAAACCCGTATATGGGGCCATCAGCATCGGACCGCTGGCTTTGTTCCACCGCAATACAATTTCTACGGCTGCTCGCACGATAACAGACCCGAAAGCGGAAGTGCAGCGCTTTCAGTCAGCACGGGAAGAGGCTGCGGCCCAGTTGGGGCAATTATATGAAAAAGCGCTGGAGACAGTCGGGGAAGAAGACGCCGCCATCTTTGAGATCCACCAGATGATGCTGGAAGACGATGAGTATATTGAAGGGGTGGAAAGTCATATCCGGGAAGAGATGCTGAATGCGGAAGCGGCTGTGGACAGGACCGCCCAGGAACTTGCCGCCATGTTTCGGGGTATGGATGACGAATACATGCAGGGACGGGCAGCGGACGTGCTGGATATCTCCCGCCGGGTGGAGCAGATTTTAAGCGGCGGCCCGGCGATTGATTTTTCCCAGTATGATCAGGTGATTCTGGCAGCGGATGACCTGGCCCCCAGCGAAACTATGCAGCTTGATACAAAAAAAATATTAGGATTTGTGCTGTCCGGCGGCAGTGCCAGTTCCCACACGGCTATTCTGGCCCGGAACCTGGGCATTGCCACTGTGGTCAACACCGGCACCCAGATTCATACGGATCTGGAGGGTAAAATGGCAGTCGTTGACGGTTTTACCGGCACCGTGTATCTGGATCCGGATGAGGCTACGATGGCAGTTATGCAGGAAAAACAGAAACAGGCGCAGGCTGAACGGGAACGGCTGGAGAACGTCCGGGGTAAGGAAAGCGTGACGCAGGACGGGCAGAAGGTTCTGATTTATGCCAACGCAGGAAATCCTGCCGACCTGCCTCGCGTCGTGGCCAGTGACGCGGAAGGCATCGGTCTGTTCCGCAGTGAGTTCCTGTATCTGGAAAATGATGATTATCCTACGGAAGATCAACAGTTTGAAGCTTATAAAAAGGCGCTGACGGCCATGGAGGGCAAACGTGTTGTCATCCGTACCATGGACATCGGCGCGGATAAGAAAGCTGATTATTTTGATCTGGATCCGGAAGAAAATCCGGCTATGGGACTTCGGGCTATCCGCATCTGCCTCACAAGGCCTGAATTGTTTAAAACCCAGCTGCGGGCTTTGTGCAGGGCTTCCGTGTATGGCAGGCTGGCCATCATGTTTCCCATGATCATTTCAGTGGAAGAGGTAAGGATGGCCAAGGCCATGCTGACTGAGGTGATGGCTCAGTTGAAAGAAGAAGGGGTTCCCTGTGCGGAAAAAATCGAGACAGGCATCATGATCGAAACCCCTGCGGCGGCACTGGTCAGCGACGCCCTGGCGGAAGAAGTGGACTTTTTCAGCCTGGGTACCAACGATCTGACCCAGTATACCCTGGCCATCGACAGGCAGCAGACCAAACTGGACGATTTCTTTGATCCTCATCATCCGGCTGTTTTACGGCTCATTGAAATGACAGCGAAAAATGCTCACAAAGCGGGTATCTGGGTGGGCATCTGCGGTGAACTGGGGGCGGACCTTTCACTGACAGAAACGTTCCTGCGCATGGGGATCGACGAGCTTTCGGTTTCCGCAACCAGCGTACTTCCCCTGCGGGATAAGGTGCGCAGTCTTAATTTAAGGAAACGCTGATTAATTCGTCTGCACGCTGACCGGTGCTTTTTGTGACTGACTGCGTCAATGTCCCTCAACGCAGCTACGGCTGCGCCTTCGGACCATTTTCTTGCCAGTCGCAAAAAGCTCTCGGTCAGCGCACAAACTCATTTAATCAGCGTCTCCTTAAAATGATAAAAGAAGTGTTTATTACTGTATTGAATATATTACCGAATAGAGGACCTTGCCGACATGAAAGAATTCAATCTCCCTTTGTTTATGAAAGTGAAACCGGATGCCTTAAAAGAGCTGAAAGATAATCTGGATTTGTATTTCCCGGATATTCTCGGAAAGCGGGTTTTGATTTTAACTACGGACGGATTGCTCCAAAAGCTGGAAAAAAAGGTTACCCTCATGCTGTCGCAGCTGAAAGAATATGAAGTGGTTACCGTGGAGTCCAGTTCGTATGATTATGCGGTTTCTATTGCGAAGAAAATCAGCATGGAAGGAATCCGGATGATCATTGGCTTTGGCGGTGGAACTGCCCTGGATACAGCGAAATATGCTGCTTTTGTGGCGAATGTGCCATACATCGCGATTCCGACGGCGCTCAGTAATGATGGTGTGTGTTCTCCTGTCTCCGTTCTTTTTTCCAAAGGCAACCGGACCCATTCCTTTACCTCGAAAACACCGGACGGGCTTCTGATCGACACAGATATTATCCTGAAGTCGCCCCGGTTGTTGCTGGAAGCCGGCGTGGGTGATATTATCAGCAACTATACCGCTTTATATGACTGGGAACTGGACTGCAAATATAACCACGGACAGCCCAATGACTTTGCGTATATGTTGTCGGAAAGGGCATTGAATGCCTTGCTCTATTCTGATATAAAATCTTTTACCAGTCAGGAGGGCGTCAAAATGCTGGCCCAGTCGCTTGTGTTGGGAGGCCTTGCCATGCAGATTGCAGGCAGTTCGCGTCCCTGCAGCGGCTCAGATCATTTATTCTGCCATGCCCTTGATGAGTTGTTTGACCACGGACTGCCCCATGGTATCGTTGTAGGCATCGGTACGATTGGCGCAGCTTGGCTGCAGAAACGCGAGTACCGGATGCTTTTGGATTTTTTAAAGGCGTATGGAATTGATATTAATCCGAAACGCAGAGGGATTACAGAAGTGATGTTCGTAAAGGCATGGCTTTTTGCCCGGGAAGTCCGCAAAGAAAGGTACACCGTTTTAAATAATATGGAAATGATGCCAAGGCGGATGAGAGAGGATATGTTCAAAGAGCTTTACGCTATGATGTGCAGAATTTGATTAAAATCCTGAGGTATTTTACGGAGAATTTTGGAAGAGAGTTTCAAAAGCTAAGGAAACACTGATTAACTCGTCTGCACGCTGACCGGTGCTTTTTGTGACTGACTGCGTCAATGTCCCTCAACGCAGCTACGGCTGCGCCCTCGGGCCATTTCCTTGTCAGTCGAAAAAAGCCCTCGGTCATCGCACAAACTCATTTAATCAGCGTCTCCCTAAAAAAACAACACCGCAAGTGATTCCGGAATCCGTTGCTTTATCGGGAATAGCCGGAAACACTGCGGTGCTTTTTTCTGTTTTCTGTTACAGCAGTTCCTTCAGTTCTTTCAGCTTTCTGGCAAATTTTTCCAACGTAACCTGTACCGGTTGCGGTGAGTTCAGGTCTACACCGGCCTCTTTTAAAAGATTCAAACTGTAATCGCTGCCGCCTGCATGTAAAAACTTTAGGTATTTTTCTACGGCCGAAGCAGTTTGGCAGGAACTCAACGGATTCCCGGACCCGGCATTGGACGGAGGAACTGTTTGGTGTTTATCTGCCGATTCGTTTAATATGGCTTCGCTGAATGCTGTGGCGGCGCTGTAACCGGTTGCGTATTTATAAACGTAAAAAGGAGTATGGAAATGGGGGATACGGCTCCATTCGCTGCCCAACTCCTTGTCAATGGTTAAGTCAGGCCCGTAATAAGTCCGGTTGCTTTCCAGCCAGTATTTTTCCAGTTCTTCAGCCTGCAAAGATTCTCCCATGGTAATTTTATCATGAATGAATTTTTCAAACTCTGCGAATTGTACCTGACGGTATACGGTGGTACGTACCGCCTCGAGGAACTGGTTAAGCAAAAAGATTTTCTGTGTTTTATCTGCCCTGGCAAGCGCATATTCCAATAGAAGATTTTCGTTGGTTGTGGAAGCGACCTCGGCGCAAAAGATGCTGTAGTCGCTTTTTGCATAAGGCTGGGCCTGACTGCTAAAGTAACTGTGAAGAGAGTGCCCCAGTTCATGGGCCAGGGTGGAAATGCTGTTGTAACGAGGTTGGAAATTCAACAAAACATAGGGATGAACGCCGTAGACGCCCCAGGAATAAGCGCCGCTTCGTTTTCCTTTGTTTTCATATATATCGATCCAGCCCTCAGTCATACCTTTCTGCAGCGCTTCAATATAGGCCTGCCCTAACGGCTGCAGCGCATTTTTTACTGTTTCACAGGCTTCGGCAAATGTACAGGAAAAACTTTTTTCTCCTTCCTGCGATAAAGGCACATACAGGTCATAGGGGTGGAATTCATCATAACCCAGCGTTTCTTTTTTCAGTGTAATATACTCGTGCAGCGGTTCCAGATGGGCATGTATGGTCTGAATCAGCCCGTTGTACAAACTGACGGGGATGTTTTCTTCCGCCAGACTGGCCTCCATGGAATTCTGATAACCGCGGACCCGGGCATAAAAGTAACGGCTGCGGCAGGTTCCGGTCAGCGTGGCGGCCAGCGTATTCCGGTAATGGTGATAGGTGTTCATCAGGCCAAAAAAAGAGTTTTTGCGTAAAACACGGTCATCGCTGGACATGTTCAGCATATAGCAGCCTTCGCTTACAATCGCATCGTTGCCGTTGCGGTCTTTGATGACAGGGAACTCCATGTCGGCAGATACCAGTGCCCGGAAGGCAAGGGCGCCAGTTCCGGTGGCCAGCTGACTTTGTGCCAGGATTGCTTCCTGTTCACCGGGCAGTACGTGTTCTCGCATTCGTTCCAGGTCTTCCAGGTAAAAACCGTAGTCGGAAAACAATGGGTCGTTTTTTAACTGTTCCAGTTGCTCTTTCGGGAGCGAAGTAACTTCAGAGTCAATAAAAGAAACTGCGTTGTAAAATGCAGCCAGAATTCCTTCCGCTTTTCCTGAAAGAGCCTGGGCATTTACGTCGCTGTTGTCTGCATCCTGCTGCAGACGGGCGTAGGCGTAAATTTTATCAATTTCCTGCGACATGCGGTCTCGCAACTGTAAGGCCTGTAATAATATGCTGGCGTCTTTCAGGCTGCCTTTGCATGTTTCCAGTTCCGCAATCAGCTCTTTTAGCGCAGTGCAGGCTTTTTCCCATTCTTCCTGTGTAGCATAAATGTCCTGTATCTTCCACTGGAAAACGGCAGGAATGTCTTTTCTCGCAACCTTGCTTCCGTGAGATGGTGTATTCATAGTACCTCCTCGAATTTTTATTGCATTTTATTCAATTCTTTACTATTATAACACTATGAGTTGGGAATTGAAGTGTTTTTTAGAAGAGGAATCGGTATGCAGGCATTTTTTATTGGAACGAACAGCAAATATATTCATACCGCGCTGGGTATCCGTTATGTGGCGGAATACTGCAGGGAGCAGGGACTTTTATCGGTTCACAGACTGGAAGTTACGGTCAATGAACCGGTGCTTTCGGTTTTGACCCGTATTACGGAACAGATTGAACAGGTCGGGGTTACAAACGACGAACCAATTCTGATCGGCCTGGAAGTACATATATGGAACCGGCGGTTTGTGCTGGAACTGGGTGAATTGCTGCGCAAGGTCTTGCCGGATTGCTTTTTGATGCTGGGCGGCCCCGAGGTTATGTTTCGCTCCGCAGAAACCTTTGCTGCAGTGCCTTTTGTGGATTTTATTGTCTGTGGTGAAGGAGAAGAGGTTGTAGCCGCTTTTTTACAGAGAGTGGCACAGTTTGAACGAACAGAAACGCAGGGAACAGAATCTCCTGCTGTTGTTAAGCAGGTAGCAAGACAGAATATAAGTCATTGGAAGGAATTGATACCGGAGGGGATTGCGTATCGGGATGAATCCGGCAGGCTTGCTGTTCCGGATGCGACGCTTGTTGTGGATGACCTGAATAAGCTGCCGTTTCCGTATCCCGACCTGGCAGAGGTAGTGGCGCAGCATAAAATTGTGTATTACGAAGCGTCCCGTGGCTGCCCGTTCCATTGCTCTTACTGTCTGTCCGGCATTTCTCACTCGGTACGCCGGCGGAGCCTGCCCCTGGTGTTGGCGGATATGGAAAGGTTTATGCAGGCAGGGGCCGCGTTGGTGAAGTTTGTAGACCGGACCTACAATCTGGATGAAACCTATTATCTTCCCATTATGCAGTACCTGGCTTCGGCAAATACAAAAACCACGTTTCATTTTGAAATAAAAGCGGATATTCTGAGTCCCGCCGCTGTGAGTTTTTTACAGATGGTACCGAAAGGGCGTTTCCAGTTGGAAATCGGCGTACAGAGTACGGATGCGGACGTACTACAGGCTATCGGGAGAAAAAATGACTGGGGCAGATTAAAAGATACTGTTGCGGCTTTGCTGAAATCCGGCAATATGCATATCCATATGGATTTAATAGCGGGACTTCCGTTGCAGGATATGAAGAGTTTCGCCCAGTCCTTTAATGATGTATATGGATTACGTCCCCATGCGTTGCAACTTGGCTTTTTAAAGATTCTGTCCGGTACGGAAATGGAAAGAGTATCTGACCGTCACGGCCTGATTTACATGGCCCAGCCACCTTATGAAATTTTGGCAACAAAGTATTTGAGTTATAAGGAGATACGTTTCTTAAAAATTCTGGAAGAGGTATTTGACCTGACTGCTAACAGCGGCAGGTTTCCTTTTACACTGGCATATCTTGCAGAGCAGGTGGGGAAAGGATCGGCGTTTTCCCTTTTCAGGAAGCTGACAGAATGGTACCGGCAGAAAGGGATGGCCGGAATAGGTCATAATGCTATGGAAACTGCGAAAATGCTGTTTACATATGTCGAAGAACAACAACCGGAGCTGCTGTTCCAAGTACGGGAATTGCTGCGGCTGGACGTTTTGCGATACCTGCCTAATTTCAAACCGGAATGGCTGCAATGGCGTACAACCATAAATTACGAAACGGTTTCTGCATTTTGGAAGGATGAGAAACGGGTACGTAACTATATTCCGGATTATGTTTTCAAAAACTGGCGGGAGTTACATAAAAAGTACGCGTTGGAAGAATTTTTGTTTAATCCGTGGACGGGTGAAAAAAATTCTGTATTTGTTTTGATAAATTATAAAGAAATGTGCTTGACAAGAATTAAAACGAATGCTAATATATAAAAGCCGTCGGTTGACGGCAAGGAACCTTGAGAACTGAATAACGAACCAAATGAATGTGCGGGTCAGTCCCTTTTGGGACGGACCTAACGAAGTCAAAAAATTTCTGAACAACAAGAAGAGCCGAATCGGCTTTCTGTAATTATTATGGAGAGTTTGATCCTGGCTCAGGACGAACGCTGGCGGCGTGCCTAACACATGCAAGTCGAACGGGGATTTTGTTTC
>JAEEGK010002386.1_pt1 | contig 47054 bp, 36 predicted proteins | sample 8958771 | NCBI WGS metagenome assembly JAEEGK01 (sample SAMN16246547, study PRJNA631951) | gut metagenome | biome: gut microbiome; feature: rumen; material: SC-attached | host: Bos | place: Iran: Karaj | collected 2018-10 | reverse complement strand
GGTTGCCGGCCATGGGGCATCTTCCAATTTTGAGGCTAATTCTAGTGTCCAATACATTGTATTATCTTTTTGTGTTTTACTCTTTTTTGAGGGCGCAAAAGTACAAGTATTTTTGGAACTAGCAAGGGTTTTTTTGTAAAAATAACGATTTTTTATTTGTTTGATTCCCAGTTATTTTCGCCAACATTGTCTAAAAAGCCAAAAAATCTTGCCAAAACAAAGAAATAATCCGAAAGGCGATTCAGGTACTTCAAATCGAGCGTTTCGACAGGGTGCTCCGATGCCAATCGCCAACCCTGACGCTCAGCACGACGACACACCGTGCGGCACACATGTGCATAGGAAGCCTTCAAGTTGCCGCCTGGAATGACGAAACTCTTCAACTCAGGCAATTGCTCGTTCATCACATCGATTTCGTGCTCCACAAAAGCCACATCTTCGGGAGTCAGCACAGGGATCATTTTCTTCACCTCAGAGTTCTCGTCCAAGGCAAAATGCGACTCGATGGTGAACAACTTGTTCTGAATCTTATCCAACACGGTTTTCATATCATTGGTGACACCATCTTGGTCATAAAGCACGCCAATGAAAGCGCTCAACTCATCGACTGTGCCGTAGGCCTCTACTCTATCGTCGTATTTCGCGACGCGCAAACCACCGATCAACGAGGTTTTGCCTTCGTCGCCAGTTTTCGTATAGGTAATATTCTTCATTTAAAATTCAAAAATTTAAAATTTAAAGATTCAAAATTCCTCATACCCTCATACCTCACACCTCATTCTTCATTCAGCATTCAGCATTCTTCATTCCTCATTCAATATTTAAGAACAAAGTCCTGTTTCTCAATGCCTTCGCGGAAAAAGACCATGCCGATGCAATACAAGTCAAAAGTGACCGAAACAACTTCATCGGCCTTGATCTCTTCCCAAGCATCCTCCATCGCCCTATTATGGTGAATACCTTCAAAGACGAACACCGAGTCTGCCGTCTTATAGCTCAAGCAATCAACAAGATAATCCCATGTGTCGTCCTCAAAGGAGTCGCGGCTGAAGAAGACAAATCCCGTGTTGAGCCGACGGAAATGCTCAGAGTCGAACTCCTCGGGCTGGATGAGGTTCACATTGACGACACCCATCGAATTGAGCGTTTCCAAGAAACTCTCCGACTGCTCAAGAAAGACCTTGGTTTGCATGTGACCCAAAGCCATAGCCGTGGCATTCAAGGCACTCATGTGACCAAACGACACCACCGAATCAGGCTCAAAATAGCGCACCATGCGATAGAGCAAACGACTCTGCTTGCGAAGGTTGTAGTTGATGTATTTCTTTTTGTCCAACAAACGAGTAAGGCGATAGATGGTGTCGTAGTCGCGGTTGGATCCACTGTCATTGAGCACCTTGCGCATAAACTCGTACACAAAAGGCGAATGAATCGAGTACTCACTCTTGCGCTGCAACAGATATTTCAAGTAACTGAAAACCATAACTCAATCATATTGAACCTTTTGCAAATAAAACACCGTCCGCGTCGGCTTGGGCTGACTTCCGTTTTGGATGATTTGCGAGCCGAAAATCAAGAAACGTGTGCCGTACCATTTAGCCAACTGGGCAAAATACTCATCTTCCACGTAGTCAGCACCATAGATGGGAGCCAGTTTTTCCTCTTGCAAATTCATCAAAGGCTGTCCATTGGCATCGAAAGCGGTGTAACGCAACTTGTTATGATAAGGCGACGCAACGACAAGTTCATCGTAGCAAACACCTTCGGAAGCGTGTGGAAATAGGTCATAAGTCAATTCATTTTCGAACTTCACCGACTGCTGCCATCGCAGGTTGCCCTCTCGGTCGAAAGCCAACAGTATCTCGCTGAAAAAGTCATAGCCGTCAAACACGGTGTAGGTGTAAGGATAGCCGCCATAATAGCCGTAATAGCCATAACTCATGCGGGTTTCCGTGTGGTAATAGGGCATGAAAGCCTCCACTGAAAAGACGGTCAAGTCGCCGAAATCAGTCAATCGGGGGGTCCAGAACTGGAAGGCTATCTCGCCTTTGGTGGCATTTTGGTTTTTGCTCAGCCTCAACTTCTCCTCGCGCAACCGCACTCGGTCGGAAGCGGTCAGGGCGTTTTCAATTTCAGGCATATCCTTGAACAAGTACACTTTGTTGTCAGACTTAGCGCTGTCAAACTTCATCCAAACTACGCCAACGCTCTCTTTGTCAAAGTTTTCCGTCACGCCTTCGAGATTGACTTTACGGCCGGTCTCGCGTTCCAAAGTGCCAATGACAACGAGACTTTTGTTTTCATCGAAACGGAACACCATGCGACCCAAGGCGGCATTGGAAATGTTCTCATAGCGATAACTGCACAACAAGTTACCCGCAGTCGAATAGACCAAGAACGCTGTGGATACAAAACGCTTGTCTTCAAACTCTTTGGCAGCCACCACAAAACAATGTTCCTTGGGAAAAGCTTCGGTTTGGAACAAGACATGGCTGCTTGATGAAGGAGTCACCGAACGACAAGAATTGTTCGTCAAGTCGAAGAAATACAGGCTACCATTGCCACTTTTGTTGTTAAGAGCCAGCAACATAGTGCCATCTGCGACTTTTACTGACAGTGGTACCGACTTCTCTGGCCATTTGTCCCAAAAGGTCTGGTAGGTCTTTTCCGCCCGATTGAAGCTCACCACGATGAAATCCAGCGAGTCGTCGGCTTTTTTGTTGCTCTCGTTAACGAAGAGAAAAGCCGCGTGATGCTCGTCACAATCCGAATCGAAATATTTGATTTTGTCGGGCAAAGGGATTAGGTCGCTTCGGGTTTCATAAAGGCTACTGTCGAGACAGGAGAAATTCCAGAGACGGTTTTTGTCCTTGTCGGTTTTCTCCGTCTCATAAACCATAAGGCCACCTTTTTCGTCAAACGACTGAAAATGACAACCTTGCTCCTTGTTCCAACGGCTCACCTCATAGCGCACGGGCTCCACTTGCTGGGCTGAGGCCCAGTTTACGATGAGAAGAAGCGCTATGAGGAGATGGTTTTTCATCTTTTCGTCGCTATGCGTCACTGCGAGGAACGAAGCAGTCCAGACAATTAAGTTATTCTCTGGATTGCTTCGTCGTTCCTCCTCGCAATGACGCAAAGCGTGTCATTAAAACTTCACAAACTTGGAAACTGTCGTTGTGCCGTCAGCGAAGCGGAAGTTGACGAAGTACACGCCGTTGACGAGTTCGTTGACATCGAGTTGGGCTTGGCCGGCCTTGCATTCCGTCTCGCTCACCTTGCGGCCCGTCACGTCGAAGATGCTGACTTGGGCATCGCTTTCGAGGTTGAACGACACCTGCTCGCGGGCGGGATTGGGATAGAGGCTGATGGCTTGCGAATTGTTTTCATATACTGAAACAAACTTCTTACCCATTATTTTCACATAGTCGATTTCCCATGAAGAAGCAGCTTCGTCGGTGCTTGTATATAAGAAAGCGAAATAATAATGGCCGGCTTCAGGCTGAATCATGACATACTGACCAGATTCAGTCCATTCGTAATTGCCTGGCGAAAAATCGAAAGCATCGGAAATCTCTTCCCATTCGAAATCACTGGGATCACTTTGACCGTCATAATCGGAAGAGACAAAAACTAGTAACGGATTACCATCATACTTCATGGCCGAACGGAACTCAAAGGTGATTTCTTCCCATTCGTCAGCACCAATTTCAATGGCAGGGCTGATGAGCCAGTCTTCATTAGTGTGAGCAGAACCTTCAGCATAACCATTCATATAAGCATAAGTTATGCCTTGGTGTTCTCCATGTTGCCACCCTTGATCACCATAAGCATCGTAAGCCGTGAACACACCCAATTCAACATCAAAGTCTTCAAAGAGAATGGCATCAATGTTTTCTGTCGTAGCCTCAGCCGTAGGATAAGTTCCATTGGTCTTGTAGTCGATGTTGGCTCCACTGTTGGTATAAGGGAAGATGGCAAAATGATAAGTAGTATTGCTTTGCAAGCCACTAAAGGTTACAGTTTGAGCACCATAAGCCACGTTCTTGGCAAGGTCACCGTCGGCAACGGGAGTGCCGTCGGTGGGAACGGTGATGTTGCCCGTGGAAGCTAATACAAGATACTTGTGAGGAAGTTGTGCACCCGTTGCATCTGTCCAAGTGAGGGTCACGTCTGTAGCATCAACCATGGGATTGAAGTTGGTGGGATAGTTGCTCGGCTCCGGATCGGGCTCGGCAGCACCACCAGCCTTGAAGAAATAGACTGGAGCAGCCACATTTGACGATTCCTTATAGCAGCCGAACAAAGTGGAAGTGATGTTGTAACGCATGTAGCACTGCTCCACACCGCCGTTGCTGACGGGCACCATGCCGCCTTCGTCACCGTCGGTGATGGTCCAGCGACCATTGTCTGTCAGGTCGGTTTGTGTACGGAGGTAGTTGCCACCGCCAGCAGCATAGAGATAACCGTTATTGAGCGGGTCAAAGATGGTCCAAGCACCGGGAGCACCGTCAAGAGTGAACTCGAAGGGAGCCTCCTGTTGTGAGGGGTCGGTGGCCACGGTGACCGTGATGACACCGCCATTTTCATCGATAGCGAGAGCATGGCGGTTGTTAGACTTCTGGTAACCCATAATGAAGGCTTGACCATCATTATCGTAGCCTACCAGGACATACTGTGCACCCGCCTCGAGCTGTGAGGCCGAGTTGACCATGGTATAGGTCGTTTGAGCGATGCCACTGAGCGAAAGGAGCAGCATAGTCACTAATGAGAATAGAACTTTTTTCATTTTGTTAGTTTTTATGTTTGACAATTAGTTAGCTTCAAAATTTAGGTCGGGCCTTCGACAGGCTCAGGCACCTTCAAGGGCCGTAAAAGCCACGGTCCCTGAGCTTGTCGAAGGGCCGTTCATTATAGGTCAAGTGTCTCAACTTGCTCGACAGCCTTGATTTCGGGGATGACTTTCTTCATCACGGATTCGATGCCGTTTTTGAGGGTCGACCGGCTGTGGGGGCAGTTGCCACAGGCACCTGTCAGTTCCACCATGACGGTGTTGTCGTCGGTGAGTTCCACGAAATTGACGTCGCCGCCGTCCTGCTGGAGGTAGGGACGCACTTGTTCGAGGACGTTTTTGACTTTTCGGAGGATGGTTTCTTTATCCATATCTATTACTGTTTACTGTTTTATTGCGCAGGGACTCACGTCGCCTGCTTATTGTCTATCGCCCCTACGGGGCTCAATTCCTCATCCTTTATTGATAATTTCTTGTGCAATCTTGTCGAAGGCCTTTGTGACCGGCGAGTCGGCATCCAAGGCAAGCGGCATTCCAGCATCGCCACATTCGGCAATCTTCTCTGTGATAGGAATTTGACCGAGGAGCGGCACACCCAATTGGTCTGCAAACGCTTTGCCCGTTTCCTTGCCGAAGATGTAGTATTTCTTCTCGGGCATGTCGGAAGGTGTGAAGTAGGCCATGTTTTCCACCAATCCGTAAATCGGGATTTGCAAAGCCTCTTCCTTGAACATCATCGCGGCTCGAAGCACGTCGGCAAAGGCTACCTTCTGAGGTGTGGTCACAATGAGGGCACCCGACACGTTATATTGCTGGGCCAACGTCAGTTGGATGTCGCCCGTTCCAGGAGGCATATCGACCACCATCCAGTCCAACTCGCCCCAAAGGGTGTCGTTCATCAGTTGGTTCAAGGCACTGGTGGCCATGGGTCCACGCCAGATGAGCGGTCGGTCGGCATCAACAAAACTACCAATGCTCATCAGTTTGATGCTGTATTTTTCGAGCGGCAGCATCACCGTCTTGCCGTCTTTCTCGAAAGCACTTGGCTGTTCGTTGCCCAAGCCAAACATCATCGGGACGGAAGGACCATAGATGTCGGCATCTATTAAACCCACGCGCTGGTTGGCACGCGCCAAGGCGATGGCCAAGTTAGCCGCCACCGTCGACTTGCCGACGCCGCCCTTGCCCGAAGCCACAGCGATGATGTGCTTCACCTTCGAAAGGGCTGTCTTTTCCTCCACCACCTTGATTTCTATATCAATGTCTTCGCCGAAAACCTCGGTCAATGTGCGCTTGGCACCGTTCACCAAGATGTCGTTTTTCGGATCGTTGGCGTGTTCCATAACCAGGTCGAAACGGATGGCGTTATCCTTAACCATCAGGTTTTCAACCATATTCAAAGCAATGATATTGTCCCCTTTGGGGAAATAAATGACGTCCTTCAGGACTTCTTGTACGTTTTCTTTATTCAGCATGATGTTTCTAAAATGATTCTAAATTACACTGCAAAGGTAAGAAATAGTTTAGAGTTGAGCGTGTAGAGTTTAGAGTTTTTTGTTTAATGCTCAATGGTGATACGCTTGGAGACGATGCCATTTTCGGTCTTGATGCGCAGCAGATAGAGCCCTTCGGACCTATTTTGCAAATCAACAACCGACTGGTTTTCTGCAACTTCCTTCTTCAACACACACTGTCCTAAGGCATTGTAAACCGACACCTCCAGCATGCCTTCGGCTTCGAGGGTCACCAGGCCTTGAGTCGGGTTGGGATAGACCTTCACCTGAGTTTCGCTTTCATCCAAACCTGTAGGCGAGTAATAGACATGCAGTTCGAAGACGTTGCTTTCGTATTTGCGATTGGCAGGTGCCGAGGTGCAGTCCAAGTCACCGTAATAGGCATAGAGACGATAGTAATAGTCGCCTTCCTGCGTCAAGGCATTGTCGGTATAGGTAACTGCCGACGAGTTCAGCAACTTGATGCGGTGGTATTCGCCATCGCCGTCTTTTCTAAAGAGATAGTAGCCGGAAAGGCCGTCGTGAGGCTCGGGTGCCTCCCATTTCAGCTTGACTTTGTAGTTGTTGACAAACTCAAAGTCCAAGTTGCGTGCTGGATAGCAAGGACCTGCAGTGGCGCATGATTCGTTGGAGGTTTCACCGTTTTCGCCGCCTTCGCAAAGCACGGCCACACGATAACAATGACCACCCAGGGCAACGTCTTGGTCAAGGAATGTTGTGCCGTCTTGGATGAGACGATACAGCAAACCGTCACGATAGATATTGTAGCCATAGCCAGGATTCTCGACGGCATCCCAAGTGAGTAGGATAGCATCGTCTTGCGGGGTGGCGACGAGGTTTTGAGGCGTTTCACAAACCGTTTCGTTGCCGCAGTTGTTGTTCATCTCAAGGAAGATGCCCTCTTGCAAGTCGTCGGAAGAGCCAGAGAATGAATAGACCGTGTGGCCTTCCGAGTCCTTGATGACAAATCCCATTTGGAGAACCTTCGTGGTGGGTGCCGACCAGCCGAAACTCACCCTACCTAAAGGCATGTGAGGCGGAAACTCAACAGGTACGGGGTCGGTACTCGTCACGCTCCAAAGGGTACGTCCCGTGGCGGTATAGGCCGAAAGATAACCGCCTTTCCAGCCCTGGACATCGTTGGCAGTCATGATGACTCTCCAATTACAGTAAGGACCGACGAGAACGGATTTATTGGCGTGTTTCCCGATGCGACCGTTGGCGACGGCATACACGGCATAGTGAAACTCATCGTAACGAGGCAACTCTGTATCCACAAACTCCATGACTGCGCCCGGATCGACATTAGTCATCGTCGCGATGACTTCATTGTCACGCATCACCACGATTTGATCGATGGACGTGAGAAGTGTATCGACCAAAGTGGTGGTAGGATTAGTCCAACTGAGAATGGTTTTGAGTTCGGTGTCAGAAGCGGTACTCACTTGCAAATTGTAGGGTTCTGAAGGTGTGTTGTTGTACACCACGGAAGGCACGAAATTGAACATGGCATCAGCGGGATGCGTGTAGGGTGCATCGTCGATGAGGTACCAACCATCGGAACTGCCGCCCCAACCCAGATTGAAGTGGAACATGTCGTTGTCATCGTAGCCGTCGCACACGAAAGCGTGGCAACCGCCGTCCTGACAGCCACCATAATACATCGGCCAGCCCATGTCGAACTGCTCACGCACCATATCCTTCCAAAGTTTCGTCCCATAGTCGTTACGCGAGAGTTGCACGATGGCATCGCAATAATCAAAATAGGTGTGCATGACGCCCGGAATGGGACCTGAAGCACCACCGCTGCCATCAGGGCCATAGCCCATGTCGATGGTCACGCCGCAGTGGAAGCACAAAGTGCCAGTGGCAAGTTTCTCAGCCTCGGATGAATTGCTGTTCAACGTATTGGGCATATTGTCCCAATCATACTCGGTGTTGCCGAAGTCAGCGCAAATCTCGCCATAAACCTCATGGGTGTAGCAATGGTTGCCGATACCTTTGGCAGGATAAGCCCAAAAGCGCATCAGCTGCGACATGGCCGTGGCGAGACAACCCACGTAGGTATGTCCACCCGAACCAGCAGGGTCTTCTGGGCAGCAATAGTTGTAGGGATAGTCTTGGTTCCATTTGGTTTGACAGAAATAGCCCGTGCCACGACCGCCATTGCGTGAGATGAGCCTGCCATGCTGAAGTACAGAGTTCCATTCCGCAGCAATTTCAGGCGTGGCAACAGCCGAACGTAATTGCAGCATACATTCAGCAACGCCATCCAAATAATAGGCCAACGCAGGCGGAATGTCGGAGGCATTGAACGAAGATTCATCAGAATAACCGATGACGGGACGGTGCGCATCGTCGCCAGCAATGATGACAAAGGCATGGTCGCCCACATTGAACACAAAGAACGTCTCATCCTGACCTGTGTAAACGAGTTGCGGCGTGGCGCGTTCCATTGCAAATTGTGTCGACGCAAATTTTTGTGCCGCAGTCAAGGCTAGACTGCGGTCAATGGGTTTGGCTTGAAGGTTCATTATGCTGACAATCAGCACAAAAAGAGATAAGAAAAGCTTTTTCATTTCAGACAATGTTTCAATTTGCCTGCAAATGTAGCATTATTTTCTTAAAAATAAATCCACCACCTTATTAAAAGCATCTGCATTCTTGTTGGCCACAAAATGATCGCCTTCAATGATGTTCATCTGCGCATTTGGCAAACTCTTGTAAATAAGCCTTGTATGAGATTCCTTAATCATGTCTTTCGTACCGGCAATGACCAACACGGGCATGGTCAGGCGAGCCAATTCGAATGGCTCGATATGCGGCTCGTTCACCATCAAGCCGAGCATTTCGGTATTTTGCTTGGCTTTTTCGGATTTCTTGGAAAACAGCCTTGCAATACGATAGCCGATTTCGATAGGCCGCTGATACAAGGGTTTCACACCACTTGGAAACAGATTGGCGCCGTTAAGAATCAGCTTTTCAATCCTTTCTGGATATTTCAAAGCAAAAGTCAGGGCGATGTTGCCGCCATCGGAGAAACCTAAAATAATGGCTCTTTCAATGCTTTTTTCGTCCATGAAATCATGCAAGTCCTCGGCAAATTGCTTTATCGTGAACGGCTTCTCCCCTCTCGGCGATTGGCCGTGGCCTCGAGTATCTAAAGCTATGACATGGTATTGCTTTGAAAAATACGCGATTTGGTGTTCAAAGTAATCGCAACTCTCGCCATTGCCGTGAAGCAGAATCATGGATTGGCCTTGGCCTTGTTCGATAAAGTGTAGTTTGATATCAGTCATGGTTCATGTATTTTTGGCGTTCCTCGGTTATGAATTTCTCAATGGCATACCGCAACATAGTGCGCGGCATGGTTGTATATCGTGTTGAAAGCCAGTCTTTCAGTCGCTGTTCATCGCGTTTGCCTGCCTCGCGGAGGAGCCAGCCGACGGCCTTTTGCAAGAGGTCGTGCAAGGGTTGAGGTTTCTCAAGAAAAACATCAGCAATAGCGTAAGTATCATCCAATTCGCCGTGACGGATAAACTGCATTGTGCTCACCATCCCGATGCGCTGTTCCCAAATGGTTTTGCCGTTACGTGCAAGGTCGTAGAGCAAGGTTCTGTCCTTGTCCAAAAGCCAGGTGCCTAACAGTTCGTAACAACTCAAGTCCACCAAATCCCAATTATTAATGTATTGTGTATGAGAGAGGTAAAAATCCACGCATCGTTGCTGCAAGGCCTTGTCTTTTTTGGCATGTTTGAAGATTTGCACCAAAGTCAACAAGGCGGCCAAGCGCATTTCGTGGTACTCGGAGGCAATGCAAGCTTCAAGGTCTTCGAAAGAGGTCTCCTTCCAACATTGTTTCACCACCTCGCGTGTGACAGGCACCTTGATACCAAGGAATTTATCGCCCTCGCCATACTGTCCTTTGCCCGTCTTGAAGAATCGGGAGAGACCTTCGACTTGGGTGGGGTCTTGCTTGGCAAAGATTTCGTCATAAAGTCTGTTCATGCGATAATGTCTTTCAAAGCTGGCAAATTTAGAAACTTTTTTCCAAAATAGACTATAAATCACGCTTTTTCATTATTTTTGCGCCATCAAAACAAACCCTTCAACATGAAAAAAGCATACATACTTCTGGTATTGGTCATGAGCACATTGTTTGTCATGGCCCAGAATGGCCGCATCGACCTGCGCCACGAAACGAAGGCTGAAATCACGAAGAGCGAGTTTGCTTCGCTTCGTGCCGTGTTCAGCTATGGCTCCATCGAGAGCATTGAAGTGTCCACCGAAAGAGGCACTTTCTCTGAAATCGCCATCGAAGGCACCTACGCCTCGGGCGAAATCGGCAATCCCGAACTGCCTGCCTCGCACCAGTTGCTGGCCGTGCCTTTCGGTGCCACACCTCATGTCAATGTAATCAATTACACGACAACGGATTATCGTCTCTCCGACTACGGTATTGGCACCATCCTGCCGCATCAGCCTTCTGTTCGCAAAGACCAGAATCCTGACGAAGTCGAGTTTGTCTACAATGCCGAGGCCTATCAAACCCGCAGCCTCGCCTCAGCTCCCGAAGCTTCCATCGAAGTGCAAGGCACCATGCGTGGCATTCGCATCGGCTCGTTGGTCATCAATCCCGTGAGCTACAATCCTGCCTCCAACACTTTGCGTGTGTTCAACAACATCGAGGTGGAAATCAGCTTCGACGGTGCCGACCGTGCCGAGACTGAGCGTATGTTGCTCAACACCTACAGCCCTTATTTTGACATCGTCTACAAACAGATGTTCAACTACCGCCAAATCATGGACGTTTACACCGACCACCCGGATTTGATGGCCTACCCCGTCCACATGATTGTCATCACGCCCGAAAACTACATCTCCGCCTTGCAACCTTGGATTAACTGGAAGATTCAAAAAGGCTTCGACGTGAATGTGGTGACCACTGCTCAGGCCGGCGGCAACTATAACGCCATCCAATCCTACGTGCAGAACCTCTACAATACAGGTGTCAGCCAAGGCGCAACGCCGACCTTCCTCATCCTTGTCGGCGACACCGGCCAAATCCCAGGAAAAACCAGTGGCACTGCCACCCAAAAAGTGACTGACTTGTATTATGGCTCTGTCGACAACGACTATTTCCCCGACATGTTCTACAGCCGCATGTCGGCCGAAAACACCAACCAAGTCACCGCAATCGTCAACAAGATTTTGCAATACGAGCAATACACCATGCCCGACCCGAGCTACCTCAGCAACGTGACCCTCATCGCCGGTTGGGACAGCTATTGGAACGCTCGAATCGGACGACCCACCATCAATTATGCCACCACCTATTATTATAATACAGCCCATGGCTTTAATCAGGTGAATGCATATCTCCAACAAGGTCAATATACAGGTTGTTATAATACCCTGAACACAGGCGTAGGTTTCATCAACTATACCGCCCATGGTGCCGAGACCAGCTGGTCTGACCCGTATTTTTCGGTTTCCAACGTCAACGCTTTGACCAACACAAACAAATACTTCCTGGCCATGGGCAACTGCTGCCTGACTGGTAATTTCGGCTACAGTCAACCCTGCTTCGGCGAAGCCATGCTCCGTGGTGAAAACAAGGCTGCCTATTCCTATATCGGTTCATGTCCTGTCACCTATTGGTATGAGGACTATTACTTTGGTGTAGGTGCCACCAACGTCTTTAACCAAACACCCACGCTTGAAAACACCGCCACTGGCGTTTACGACGGCATCTGGATGGACGACACCTATAATACAGTCTCTTCCATGACTTTCCTCGGCAATATCGCCGTTTGCTATGCCAGCACGGGTGGGTATCAAACCAGCTCTAACCCCACCTATTACTGGCAGGCCTACCATGTGCTTGGCGACGGCTCCATCATGCCTTACCGCGTGAATCCTACGCCCAACACCGTAAGTCATGCTTCCTCCATTCCTTCTGGCTCAAGCAACTTCGCAGTGAATGCTCAAGCTGGTTCATACGTCGGCATTTCGCAAAACAATGTACTGAAAGGCGCGGCTTTGGTGCCCGCTTCGGGTTCGGTCAATGTGCCTGTCAGCGGAATCACTTCGGGTCAACAGGTGAAAATAGTGGTTACCAAGCCACAACGTCAACCCTACATCCAAGACATTAACGTGGGCGGTGGCGGCGGCTCTTATACGATTACCGTCTCGGCTAACCCGAGCAATGGTGGCACCGTCACTGGCGGTGGTTCTTACAACCAAGGCCAATCCTGCACCGTAAGCGCAACGGCCAACAACGGATTCACTTTCACCAACTGGACCGAGAATGGCAGTGTGGTCTCCACCCAAGCCAACTACACCTTCACTGTCACTGGAAACCGCAACTTGGTGGCTAACTTCCAAGGGCAGCAACAAAGCTACACGATTACCGTGTCGGCCAACCCCACTAACGGTGGTACCGTCACAGGTGGCGGAGTCTATCAACAAGGCCAACAGTGCACAGTAAGCGCCACCCCCGGCACAGGTTATACCTTCTTGAGATGGACAGAGAATGGCACGCAGGTCTCCACTAACGCCAATTACACCTTTACCGTCACTGGTAACCGCAATTTGGTGGCTCAGTTCCAGCAACAGAACTATACCATCAGTGTTTCAGCCAACCCGAGCAATGGCGGTTCAGTTGCTGGAGGAGGAGCTTATCATTATGGTGACAATTGCACCGTCATCGCCACACCTGCCAACGGTTACACCTTCCTGAGGTGGACGGAGAACGGCAACCAGGTCTCTACCAATGCCACATACACCTTCACCGTCACAGGCAACCGTACTTTAGTTGCCCAATTCCAACAGCAATCTTACACAATCACTGCCACGGCCAACCCGACCAATGGCGGCACTGTCACAGGTGGCGGCACCTTCAATTACGGTCAAAGCTGCACATTGACGGCCACTCCTGCCACGGGCTACACTTTTGTTCGCTGGACCAAGAATGGCATGCAAGTCAGCACCAACGCAACATACACCTTCACGGTGACTGAATCGGCAGCATACGTTGCACAATTCTCAGTGCAGAGCTTCACTGTCAACGTGAGCGCCAACCCAACCGATGGTGGAACCCTCACTGGTGGTGGCACTTTCAACTATGGCCAAAACTGCACTGTGACCGCAACAGCCAACACAGGCTACAACTTCGTCAATTGGACCGAAGGTGGCAATGTGGTCTCAACCAATACCCATTACACCTTCCCTGTCACGAGCAACCGCACCTTGGTGGCTAACTTCACTTTGCAGACTTTCCAGATTACTGCTACTGTCGATCCCGCTGAAGGTGGCATAGCCACAGGCAGCGGCACCTACAACTACGGCGACGAAGTGACCATCACCGTGGAAACCAACGAAGACTGGGCCTTCCAGAACTGGACAGAGAACAGCGCTGTTGTGGCTGAAGAGAAGACCTTCACCATCATCGCTACGGCCAACCATAACTTCGTTGCTCACCTCATGTATACTGAAGGCGTTGACGAACAAAGCGGCATCAAGACGTTGATCTATCCCAACCCCGTCAACAACAAGCTGACCATTGAGGCAGAACAAGCCCTCGGCATGGTGGAAATCTACAACCTCATGGGCGCGCTGGTCTATAGCCAGAAAGACTGCGCCAACAAGGTGGAAATCAACACTTCAGACCTGCCAACAGGCATCTATTTCATCCGCATGACGAACGACAAGACTTCAGAAGCCAGAAGGTTTGTGAAGGAATAATTCGGATAGAATAACTACGAAACCGACCGCCTATAGATTCCATTTGGGAACGACATAGACGGTCGGTTTTATTATAACGTGCCTTATTTTTCGCTTGGTTGTGGAGTCGCTGCCCGGCTCTGGTTGACAATCCAAACGCCCGCAAAAACCAGCACCATGGCCAGCAGTTTTTTCCATGTGATGTGGTCGAGTCCGATGAGGATGCTGATGAGGGTCGCAATGATAGGCTGCACATAATTATACATGCTGACCAAGGTAGGCCTCAGTCGTTTTTGCCCGACGGGAATCAGGAAATAAGCGACAAACGTGGCAAAAAACACCACATACGCCACCTGCCACAACACCTTGCTTTCCATCTGCCCGAAAGGCAATTGGAAGAAATGACGCGCATTGAATGGCAAAGCCACCAGCATGGAAAACAGGAACATCCACTTCATGAAGGTGACCACATTGTATTTTGAAATCAAGGGGCGGAAAATGCCGAGATAAAGCGCGAAGGTCAAGCCGTTGAGGACGGCGAGGACGATGCCCATAGGCTTCGTTTCAGAGGCACCGCCACCTAAGCCTACCGAGTTGAAAATCAAAACTAAGACACCGACCAAGCTCACCAAAACGCCCCCGATTTTCTTGCCTGTGATGGGCTCTTTCAAAAAGATTGCAGCCACAAACATGGTCATAATAGGCGTGCAAGTGTTGGCGATGCTCAAGTCGATGGAGGTGGTCATGGTGATGGCCTTCAGGAAACTCATTTGCGTGAGGAAAAGTCCGAGCATGGAGGCCACAAAAATTTGCAGCAAGTCCTTCAGCGGCACTTTCTCCTTGGGCATGAAAAGCGACAAGAGCCAAAACAACAAAGTGGCACCTGTCGCCCTAAGACAAAACAAATCCATGGGTGTCAACACGTGTGCATTGGAGATGTTTTTGCAGCACACGATGTTGAACCCGAAGATGCAGTAGGCACCGAAACAAGCGAGGTGCCCGATGAGTGTGGACTTGTTATTCAATCCAGTAGACATAATTCTCCTTGCGCGGACGGGCTTCAGGATAGTCGCCCTTCACGTAGCCAAGGATACAGTTGCCGATACCGACATACTTGGTGGTGTCGATGCCCAGTCCAGCGAGGATGGCCTTGCCTTCTTCCGTCTCAAAGACCTCCTTGGCGCGGTGGATCCAGCAAGAGCCTAAACCTTTGGCATGAGCTGCATTGAGCAGGTTGCCCATCACGAGGGAACCGTCCTCTTTCCATGTCATGGCAGCGGTGGTGTCGGCCAACACGACCAAAACCACAGGCGCACCATAGAACGGGTCCGTGTCGTTGTCAGGGCCAAAGACGGCGGCGTTGAGTTTGCTCAGTCTATCTCGCACCTCACGGTTGGTGACGGCAATGATGATGGGAGCCTGGCGGTTCATGCCCGTGGGCGCGTAGGTGCCCGCCTGACAGATTTCTTCAATGACTTCCTTGGAAGGGATTTGGTCGGTGTAGCTGCGCACACTGCGGCGCGTCAGCAGGTCTTGCATGGTGGTGTTCATGGTAGTTTCTTGTTTGGTGTTCTCGTTTGAGGCATTGGCCGCCGAGCTTGTCGAAGCGTCCTTGTTGCAGCAGCCGCTGACGAGCAAGGTTAGGGCTGCGATGATGAGTGTAATCTTTTTCATATTATTATAGTTAGGCGGCAAAGGTACGGATAATTTTCGCAATTTTGCAGCCCCAAATCGGAAATGATGCAAAAAATAAGAAGTTACGTCCTTCCCATCGCCATTGTATTAGGCTTGCTATTGCACGACTATTGCGCAGCCTTCAGCGTGGTGGTGCCCTATATCATCTTTACCATTCTTTTGTTGACATTCACGGCCGTCGACATCACAAAACTGAGATTCAAGCCCTTGTTCATCTGGATTATCCTCTTCCAAGTGGGGGTGAGTTTGGGTGGCTATGCCTTGCTTCGGCTCTTGAACGTCAACGAAATCATTGCCGAAGGCGTGCTCATTGGGGTTTTGTGTCCAGTGGCGGCTTCGGTAGCCGTGGTGAGCACCATGCTGGGTGCCGACCGCAATACCGTGACTTCCTATTCCATCATCGGCAACCTGATGGTTTCCCTCGTGGCGCCCGTCTATTTCTCTTTCATCGGCGTGAACCAAGACATGCCGTTCCTCGAATCTTTCTTACAAATCTTGAGACGTATCGGAACGGTTATCGGGCTGCCATTCATCGTGGCTTTCGCTTTGCAACTGTGGTGGCCCAAAGCCAACAAGATCCTGAGCCGCTATAAAGGTCTGGCCTTCTACTTTTGGGCTGTCGCCCTGTTCCTTACCTTGGGTCAAACCATCCATTTCATTTTCCTCAATGGCAAAGGCAACTGGAACAGTATCCTTTGGCTTGGCATCTCAGCTTTGCTGTTCTGTATCATCCAATTCAGTTTGGGCAAATGGATTGGGCACAAATATGGTGACACGATTGCTGGCGGGCAACTGTTGGGACAGAAAAACTCCGCCATGGGCATTTGGATGGCCAACCATTACCTGCATCCTTTGGCTTCGGTTTATTTGGCTTTCTATTCTGTCTTGCAGAACTTATTCAATAGCTGGCAGATTTGGTATTACGAGAAAAAGAAAAAATCATAAAAAAACCGACCGACTAATGATTCCAACAGGAATGACATAGTCGGTCGATTTTGGTAACCCTTGGCTCAGAGGCTTTACAGCTGGCTATAAGGAGGCGAGAAGGTATCGCCTAAACTGACATCGCCAGTGCTGAGGCCTTTCTTCAGCCAACGCGAGCGTTGGGCCGAAGTGCCATGGTTGAAAGTCTCGGGCATAGTGCGACCATAAGCCTGTTTTTGCAGGTAGTCGTCACCGATTTTGGCAGCCGCGTTGAGGGCTTCCTCAATGTCGCCGTCTTCCAACGAGCCGAACATCTTGTTGTCGTTGTAAGCCCAAACGCCTGCAAAGAAGTCGGCCTGCAGTTCAAGGCGCACACTGATTTCGTTCGACTGTTTCGTGTTGCGGCCATATTGCGCCATCTGTTGGTGTGCCTGACCCAAAATGCCAAGCTGATTCTGCACATGATGGCCGACCTCGTGGGCGATGACGTAAGCATACGCAAAGTCGCCATCAGCACCAATCTGTTTCTTCATACTCTTGAAGAATTCCAGGTCAAGGTAAACGGTCTCATCGCCAGAGCAATAGAATGGTCCGCCAGCCGAAGTAGCATTGCCACATGCCGAATTGACGGCATCGGTATAAATCACCATCTTGGGTGGTTGGTAGGTGCGTCCCATCTTCTGGAACTCTTTGGCCCAAACGTCTTCGGTACCAGCCAGAATGCGCTTGCAGAACGTCATAAGTTCCACATCGACTTCGCTGTAATCAGTGCCGTCTTCGACATATTCGGTGCTTGTGCCAGGCTGCACCTGCTCCATGACGGCACTGGGGTCACCACCCAATAAACTGATGATCAAATAGATAATGATACCGCCAAGTCCGATACCACCGGCAGCGGCCACTGTTTTTTTCCCTCTGCGGTCTTCCACATTGGTACTTTCTCTACGTCCTTCTAATCTCATGGTAAAAGTGTTTTAGTGTGAATATGCGGCAAAAGTAAGTAAAAACTGAAATAAAAAGAAAAATCGATAGGGTTAAATTGTATTTTTTATAAAAAAACTGTATTTTTGCCCATCTATTCATCAAAACACATCCGTCATGAAAGCATTTGTCAACGACATTGAAGTACGCACCTATTATGGCGCAAAAGTGAAATCCGTTGTGCTGGCCTATTGCAAAGCCCACAAGCTACCCCTGAATCTCGATAATATTGAAATTCGCGACGCCTTCGGCAACATTGTCGGCTTGGATGGCTCGCTGCGCGCCAATTCCAAAATCTACGTCAAATTCTGAACGCCATGAAGAAATTCCAAAAACTCATGCTGGCGGCATTGGTCGCCACGCTTTTCCTTTCTGCTTGCCAACCTAAGGAACAGAAGATTTATATCGTCTCGACCAACGACATGCACGCCAACATCGACAACTTCCCGCAGATGGCTGCACTCCTTGACAGCCTGCGTGCCGTGCATCCCGACCTGTTGTTGTTTGGTGCCGGCGACAATCGCTCAGGCAACCCGATCAATGACCGCTATGCTGAGCCAGCCAAGCCCATGTACGAACTGATGAATGCCGTCGGTTTTGACCTTTCGACTTTCGGCAACCACGAGTGGGATGGCGGCCCTCTCGCCTTGCGCAGCGCCTTGGGTTGGGCCAAGTTCCCCTTTGTTTGCTGCAATGTCACTTTCGATGATACCTTGCAGATGCCCAATGTATATCCTTACAAAATCTTTGAACGCAATGGTCTGAAGATTGGTGTCATCGGAGGCATCCAACTGGGCGAAAACGGTCTTCCCGACTTCCATCCGAGAAATGCTGGCGGTTCTCATTTCCGTCCTATCACGGAAGTGCTGCCCGAATATTTGCCCTCACTTCGTAAGGAATGCAATGCGGTGTTTCTTGTCTCCCATTGCGGCTTTGAAGAGGACATGGAAACCGCAGCGCAATTTCCTGAGCTTGATGCCATTTTTGGCGGTCACTCCCACACCCGCGTTTCCGAAAAGCAATTGTCGGGCAACGCGATGGTCACCCAGGCTGAATGCAAAGTCAAATTTTTGACATTGAGCACTTTCACCTTCCGCGATGGCAAAATCGTAGATAAAGATATGCAACTGCTTTCCATCAAGGCATTCCCAAAGCGCAACGAGAAAGTGCAGGAAATGGTCAGAAAGTACAACAGTGACCCGTATTTCTCTACCGTTGTGGGCAACAATCTCACCCCCGTTAACAGCTATGAATCACTTGGTTGCTTCATGACCGATGCCATTCGCTATACCACGGAGGCCGAGATGGGCTTTCAGAATCCGGGCGGCGTACGTTTCGACACCCTCTCAGTACGCCCCATAACCATTAAGGACATTGCCGCCCTTGATCCTTTCGACAACGAAATCATCCGATTCACTCTGAGCGGCTCAGAAATTGTCAATCTGATTAAATGCTGTTTCACCACCGATGACGGCCCCATCTATTGCTCGGGCTGTTCCTATTCTTATAAGGTAGACGACAATGGCGAGATGACCGACGTCCAAGTCTTGTTGGAGAATGGCAAGCCTTTGGATATGAACGCCAAATACGACATCGTGATGAACAGCTATATGGCCTCGGTGTTCGATTACGACCATGAGGACGATGGCGCGACCACATTCCGTACCTCCAACGAAATGACATTGGAGTATTTGTCAAAGCATCCCGATATTGACTACGGAACCACAACACGAGTCACGGAGAAATGATTTTGGCACGGTTTTGGTAAGAATGGGAAGTAAACAACAAAATGTCAAACCCTATAAAAAATCACAACTATGAAAACCAAGAACATTTTGATGAGCATCCTGTTGGTAATGGGATCCATCGCAGCAAAAGCAGCCGGTTATCCACCCGAACTCGCCTTGGTCTCACAGCCCGTGATGGTGTATAACTACAGCTCTATCACGGTCTACTACGACGTGGAGAACATCGGCGACTACACCTATAGGGGTTATGTCTCCCTGTATCTCGACCCTGACTACGGATACAACTACGCTGAGAAATACGTGAGAGTGTATCCGGGCCGCATCAAGAGAATCGCCATCGACATCCCGCTCCATCGTATCGACAGAAGGCACACCTTCACCATCATGCCTTACTACGAACTCGGCGACGATCTCTATAGCTTCACCACCTTCGAATACTTCGAGCCCATCCGCTTCTACTGGGACGGACCTCGCACTGAGCCTTGGATTGTCGTCACGGTGCCGCCTCGTCCGCGCTACTATCACCGCCCTGGCGTCTACCGCTACTACTACGATGGCTACCGTCCGCCGATGCCGCCTCCTGGCCACGGTCCTGGAATGCCTCCTCCGATGAATCCAAAGTACCACACATACGGCTATCACTCCAACAACGGAGGCTATCCTGCCAACCACAATGAGTGGACTGAGCCCAAGCCCAACAACAACGAGCCTGCACCCAATGCCACGGTCAGACCGAAAGAAAACGGAGGCAGCATGAGCTCGGGCAGCTACAACAGCGGCACTTCGTCAGGCTCATCAAGCGGAAACAATGCAGGTTCAAATAACAACCGCCCGAAAGTCGACAACAGTGGTTCGTCAAGCGGACGCACGGGCAACGGCACCAGCACCCGCCCGAACACCAACAGCAGCTCTAACGGTCGCACTGGAACAACCGGCTCCTCGAGCGGACGGGTGAACAACTCGAACGACAACGGTCGCCCCAGCGGCACCAGCGGAAGCTCAAGCGGCAGGGTGAACAACTCTAGCAGCAACACCCGCAGCAGTGGCAACAGCGGAAGCTCAAGCAGCCGAGTCGGCAACAGCAGCAACACGCGCAGCAGCGGTAACAGCTCATCGAACGGCAGCTCCACCAGAAGCTCAAGCTCAAGCAGCAGCCGCAGTGGCTCGGGCAGCGGACGCAGATAAGACAAACAAATGATGAAAAACGAGGGCAGTCATAAGGCTGCCTTCGTTTTTTTACTACTTTTGCCAAAACTTTATTGCCGTGAACATCATCAATTTTGCAGTAAGCAACAGTGTCATCAACCAATATGTGGCTGAATTGAGGGACATAAAAATACAAGCCGACCGCAACACCTTCCGTCACAACCTTCAACGCATCGGCCAAATGATGGCATACGAAGTGAGCAAGACACTTCATTATTCCGAAAAAGCCATCCAGACACCTCTGGCTGTGGCCAAAGCCAACACTCCTGACGATGAGATTGTGCTTGCCACCGTGTTTCGTGCAGGTCTACCCTTTCACCAAGGTTTTTTGGATGTCTTTGACCATGCGGGCAACGCTTTTGTCTCCGCTTATCGGTATTATTTAGACGAAAAGCACGAAAATGTGGGCATTAAGGTAGAGTATTTGGCTGCGCCTGACCTCACCGACAAAACCGTCATCATCGCCGATCCCATGTTGGCCACGGGCGGTAGTCTGGAATTGGCTTACCAAGCCCTCTGCACCAAAGGCATCCCGAAGCATCTTCATCTGTGCTGCGTCATTGCTGCACAAGACGGCATCGAGAACTTGAAGAAACTGTTCAAGCCTCTTGACAACGTCACGTTATGGTGCGCCGCCATCGACCCGATATTGAACGAGCACAAATACATCGTTCCTGGCCTCGGCGATGCCGGCGACCTTGCCTACGGCGACAAAATCTGATCGACATTCTTCTTGCTTAAACACAACAAACCCCGAAAGCATTCCAACTCTCGGGGTTTATTCATATCTAATCGAAATCTAAGACTTCATCATTCAAACGAAGCGATGGCCTTCTTGATGATTTCGATGGCTTCGCGGAGCTCGGCCTCGGTGATGACCAAGGGCGGAGCGAAGCGGATGATGTGCTGGTGGGTGGGCTTAGCCAGCAGGCCGAGGTCACGCATCTTGAGGCACACATCCCAAGCTTCCTTACCGTCTTTAGGTTTGATGATAACGGCGTTCAACAGACCTTTACCACGCACCTTTTCGATCATCGGACTCTTAATCTTGCCGATTTCCTCACGGAAAATCTTACCAAGACGCTCAGCATTCTCCATTAGGTGCTCTTCCTTGATGACTTCAAGGGCGGCGATAGAAACCTTGGCAGCGATAGGGTTGCCACCGAAGGTCGAGCCGTGCTCACCGGGCTTGATGTTCAGCATGATGTCGTCGTCGGCCAACACGCAGGAGACCGGCACCACACCGCCACCGAGGGCCTTGCCCAAGATGAGGATGTCGGGGCGCACACCTTCGTGGTCGCAAGCCAGCATCTTACCCGTACGGGCGATACCGCACTGTACTTCGTCGGCCATAAACAGCACGTTGTACTTCTTGCAGATGTCGTAGCACTTCTTCAGGTAGCCATCATCTGGCACATACACACCAGCTTCGCCTTGGATGGGCTCCAGCAGGAAACCAGCGATTTCCTTGCCTTCCTTAGCCAGCACTTGCTCCAATGCATCGGGGTCGTTGTAGGGGATGCGGATGAAACCGGGAGTCATGGGGCCGTAGTTGGCATAGCTCTCGGGATCGTTACTCATCGTGATGATGGTGATGGTACGGCCATGGAAGTTGCCTTCGCAGCACACGATCTTCACCTTATCGTTCGGGATACCCTTCTTGACAACACCCCAACGGCGGGCAAGCTTCAAACCTGTCTCGTCGGCTTCAGCGCCCGAGTTCATGGGCAGCACCTTGTCGTAGCCGAAGTATTCAGTGACATATTTCTCCCACACGCCGAGTGCGTCGTTATAGAAAGCGCGGCTGCTGAGAGTGAGGCGCTCGGCCTGGTCGGTCATGGCCTTGATGATTTTCGGGTGGCAATGGCCTTGGTTGACAGCGGAATAAGCCGACAGGAAGTCGAAATACTCTTTGCCTTCGACGTCCCACACCTTGGCGCCCTTACCCTTGGCGAGGACGACCGGCAGCGGGTGATAGTTATGGGCACCGTACTTGGCTTCCAGGTCCATAGCTTGTTGCGATGATGTGATTTTCTCGATCATAACGTGTTATTTAAGATTTAAAGATTTAAGATTTCAAGATTACGGGGTGCAAAGGTAGGGTTTTATTTCAAGATTTCACACTTTTGTCCGTTTTTTCCTAACAAATTTGTAGACGGAAATGAAAACCAGCGCCGCAAGCACGATGGTCAGTAGACCGAAGAAGGCCAAACGGTAATGGTTACGTTGCTTTTGAAGGATTGGTATTTGGTTGTTTTGGGATTCATATTGTTGAAGAAGTCCTGCGGCGTTATCTCTCAATTGCGCCAATTCTTCATCCAGAAGGCTGCTTTCATTTAAGATGCTTTCATAATCATCCGTAAAAAGTCCCAACTCCTTTTTCATCTCCGCGAAATGACCCATGTGAGCATAGTCAGCAATCAAATAAGGTCGCACCGAATTGACAAACAACTGATTGCCTTTCTCCGAAGCCAAATCCATGCATCGTTTCAAATAAATGGCAGAAGTCGTGAAATCGCCAGTCTCATTGTAATAGATTCCAAGGTTTTTATAAGCGCCCAACATTCCGTTCAAAAAGCCCATCGTTTCCGAAGAATGTAATGCCGACTGATAAAGACCTATGGCTTCGCTATTCCTGTTGAGTAATTTCAGAACGTTAGCCAGTTCTATCTCATCTTCCACCAAGGTAACCTGATCCCCAACCATTTCTGCACAAGATATCGACTTACGAAGATAGACCAATGCTGAATCCAAATTTACATGACCTGTTGCATAGATCGTTCCCAGGTTTTGATAGGCATGGGCCAAAGAAGCCTCGTCTTCATTTTGCTCAAAAACAGGTATCGCTTTTTGCAGCAATGTCAGAGCCTCATCATATTGTTGCCATTGAACATAGATATTGCTGATGTTATTGTCGCACTGAGCTACTGATAACGTGTCTTGCACATGCTCATATCTCTGGCGAGCATCCTGAAAGCATTCCATCGCCTTGTCAAAATCATTCTGTTGAAAATGGATGTATGCTATATTATTGATAACATCAGCATAATTCCGTATATCGTCAAGACGTTCAGATAATTCCAAATCACTTTGGTAGGTAGCGAGCGCCGAATCAATCTCTCCCATGAACAATTCAGCCCAGCCTTTGCTGTTGAGTACATCTTCTAATAATTCCGAATCGCCCTTCTCTTTCAAATATTTTAATGCATTGACAAATTGTTCATAAGCCAAATCAAATTCAAAATGATCCAAATATCGATTTCCCATTTCCAAATATGACTTTGCTATCAGCTCATCATCATGTAGACAAACAGCATCCTCAATCGCTCTTTCGCCCCAGTTGATGCAGTCGTCAAATGAGAATTCAAAAAAAGCATAAGAAAGTTCAATCATAGTTTCCACTTTTTCGCGGCCTTCTTGCTTTGCCATAACGCTTTCCAGACTATCAATAGTCCTCATTTCGTCTTGGGCAAAAGCCGAGATTGTAAAAGCAAAAAGGGATACTATGAACAGCCACCTTTTCATCAAAGGAACATGTTATAGCGGCGCTCGTCGAAAATAGTCGTAACTTCACCGTGACCTGAATAGACTTCCGTGTCGTCGGGAAGGTGGAACAAGCGCTCAATGATGTTCGTCCGAAGCTGCTCGTAGTTGCCTCCGGGGAAATCAGTCCGACCAATACTGCGACAGAAAAGCGCATCGCCGGTGAAGACCCAGCCCTCCATTTCGGCATAGAGGCTGATGCTACCCATGGCGTGACCCGGAGTGCTGATGACCTCCAAAGTGCTTCCCCCCACCTTGATGATTTCTCCATCCTCAAGGTCGCGGTCGGGAAGCTCATTATCGCCGTCAAACGGCATTCCAAACATTTGAGCTTGTTGTTGCGAACGTTGGAAGTCGCTTTTCACATTGGGATGTGCAGCCACCTCAATGCCATAACGTTTTTTCACGGCAGCATTGCCGATGATGTGGTCAATATGACCATGCGTGTTGATGGCCAAGACAGGTTTCAACCGATGGCTGTCGATAAAGCCGAAGAGCTCGTTTTCTTCAGAGGCATTGGAACAGCCTGGGTCGATGATGACGCACTCTTTGGAGTCATCATATAGAACGTATGTGTTTTCCGCAAAGGGATTGAAAACAAAAGATTCAAGTTGGAGCATAACGATGATTTTCGGGGCAAAGGTAGGCATTTTTCTGCAGTTATCTAAAGATTTTGCCTATCTTTGTCCGCTAATTCGGTTTTAATGTTGTCGAAAAAACGATACGTGATTCTTTTGCTGTTGCTCGCAGCCATGATTCCCATGGCGCATGCCCAGTTCTACAACGGCATGAACATGCCCTTCGGGAAGAACCGCGTGCAGTATGGCGACTTCCATTGGTCGTACTACATGAACGACAACTTCGACGTGTATTACTACCAGGGCGGCGGCGACCTGGCGCGTTACGCCCAAGCCTATGCCAAAGACCAAATTCCGCGACTTGAAGCCCGCCTCAACAGCCGTTTTGGAAAAAAAATCCAATTCCTCGTGTTCAACAGCAAGGGCGACTTCAAACAGAGCGACATCAACCTTGACGAAGAAGAAAACGGCAACACAGGCGGCATCACCAAAATCATCGGGACGAAGGTCATCCTTTATTTCGACGGTGACTACACCCACTTTGAGGCACAAATCCGTGAGGGTATCGCAAGGCTGCTATTCAACCAGGTGATGAACGGCATCAGCATAGGTTCACAAATCCGCAATTCCTATCGCTATGACATACCGCTATGGTTCCAAGACGGTTTGGTGGCATACATCGCAGGCAACTGGGACAGCTATAAGGAGAGCCAACTCCAATGCGGCATCGTTTCGGGCAATTACAAAAAAATCAACCATTTACGCGATGAAGATGCCTTGATTGCCGGTTATTCGTTTTGGAACTTCATCGACGAAAAATACGGAAGCAAATCATTCAACGACATACTAACCCTGGCAGAAAGTACGAGTAATATCAGGAAAGCCCTGCTTTATGTCACGGGCAAGGAATACAAGGAACTCGTCGAAGAATGGTATGAATTCTACAAGTCAAGCTATGAGACCTTGTTGGTCAACTTGCCCAACGACCTGATGAAGCTGAAATACAAGAAATACCGCACTTTCACGCAGCCCTCTATCAGCCCAAACGGAAAGTATATTGCATACGTCAGCAATGACGAGGGCAAGATCCGTCTATGGCTTGAAGACCTGCAAACCGGCAAACGACAACAGCTTTTCACGGCTGGCTATCACTCCGATGAGAATATCGACACCTCGTTTCCACTCTTGGCCTGGCATCCCAACGGCGAAATCCTGTCGTTTATCCTTGAGGAAGAAGGCAAAATACAACTCTACAACTTGGACATCAACACGGGCAAGAAAGCCAACACCTACCTCTTCGACTTCCAAAAGGTCAGCTCGTTCTCCTACGCTCACAAGAGCCGTAAGATTGTGCTCGCTGCCACCCGCATGGGCAAGCCTGACATTTATGTCTACAACCTGTTTTCCAACACGTTGGAACAAATAACAAACGACTACCACACCGACCTAAACCCCGTTTTCACCTTCGACGACCGACAAATCGTGTTCAGCTCGAACCGCGACAATGACACACTGAAGATTGACGACAAAATCAGTTTCCAAAACAAGCAATTCGACCTGTATGCCTACCATTATAATAATAAAGGTGCATTGCTCCAGAACCTGACCCAACAACGTTTTTCCAACAATATCCAACCCGAACCGCTGAAAGACGGTAGTTTGCTCTACTTGAACGATACCAGCGGCTTCTACAACCTCTACCAAATCCGTTTCGACAGCGCCATCAGCCACATAGACACGATTGTACACTATCGCTATTTCGGTAAAAAAGAACAACTTACAGACTATTCCACCAACATTATCGACTACTCCTACCAGCCCCGCGACCACAAAGCAGCGATGCTCATTGCCGACCTAAATGGAGAGAAGTTCTATATGTCGCCCATCCTACGCGGTCACGAGCAGCGCCTCAACCAAATGAATCCCTATGCGCAGAAGCGACTGCTTGACGAATGGATTAAGAAAGAAAAAGACACCGTTGTAGAGCCCATCTCCAAGCATCGTTTCTCCTCGAGCTACCGCTATGCACGACGCAAGAGTCCAGTCAATGGCTTGATTAGTGGCGATTCATCGGTCGTGGTGAAGCAAAATGCTGCACCTAAGCCGCGACAGAAAGACACCATACAACGGCCCAACAACTACTATGTGGAACTCTTCGCCGACCAACTGATGAGCCAAATCGACTTCACCAGCATGAACTACAGTTACCAGCCTTTCACGGGCGGTAACGCACCCATCTATCTCAACTCTGGCTTCAACGTCTTCCTCGGCACCAAGATGAAAGACCTGATGGAGGACTACAGAATCGAACTCGGCGTGAAACTGAACACCAGCCTCACCAACAACGAGTATATGCTACGTTTCAGCGACTTCAGCAAACGCCTGGACAAGAGCATCACCCTGCACCGCTTCGTCACCGACGACTACTCGGGTTACTACTACCGTACCTTCACCAACGAGGCTTTCTACACGCTGAGTTACCCCTTCAGCGAAATCCTCAGCCTGCGAGGCACCGCCATCTACCGCATCGACCATCAGGTGAATCTGGCCGTCGACGATTACAGCTTGGCCGACAAGGACAGGTACGAGAATTGGGGCGGAGTGCGCGCCGAACTCGTTTATGACAACTCCAAGAAAATCGGGACCAACTTGCTCGTCGGGGCAAGAGGGAAAATCTTTGCCGAATACTTCCAACGCATCGCCAAAAACACCAACAACATGGTCGTTGTAGGCTTCGACTACCGCCACTATACCCGCATCAGCCGCAACTTCATTTGGGCCAACCGCATCGCAGGCAGCAGCTCGTTCGGACAGCGGAAACTCATCTATTACATGGGTGGCGTCGACAATTGGATTCTGGCTTCATTCAACAAAGGCACACCTATCGATTATACGCAAAACTATGCCTATCAAACCCTTGCCACCAACATGCGCGGCTTCCAGCAGAACATCCGCAATGGCAATAATTTCGTGATTCTTAATAGCGAACTTCGCTTCCCTGTCTTCAGCTATTTCATGAATCGTCCCATCAACTTGCAGTTTATCAAAGACTTTCAAATTGTGGCCTTCGGCGACCTCGGAACGGCCTGGACAGGATGGAATCCCTATAGTCCCAACAACTCACTCTTCAACACCTATATCACCGATGGCAACCTCGACATCAGCGTCACGGAGATGAAAGAGCCTATTGTGGGAGGCATAGGCGTTGGTCTACGTACCACTGTTTTCGGCTATTTTGTGAGAGGCGATGTGGCCTGGGGGATCGAAGACGGGAAAATCAACGACAAGCCGAGGTTCTATGTGTCGTTCAACTTGGATTTCTGAACGGGTTGGCACCTCATTCATAAAACCGATTCTGTTTCAGGTATAGGAAAGCTTTTTCCGGCATGAAATGCCGCACGTCACGGCCTTTCTTTATGCAATTGCGAATGAAGGTCGATGAAATCTCCAAAATCGGGGTTTTCAGCACGTTGACCGAGGGATAGTTGATAAGGTCTCCCCCATCGTAGCCTTCACGCGGAAAGACCAAGAGCTCGTAGTTGTCAAGAATCTTCTGATATTCGCGCCAGTTCTTCAGGTTTTGGAGACTGTCCATGCCGCAGATGAACACAAACTCGCAATCGGGATATTGCTCCGACAGTGCGGTCAAGGTGTTTATCGTGTAGGAAGGTCGGGGCAGGTGCATCTCAATGTCGCTGACATGGAAACGCGGGTCATCGCCAAGGGCGAGTTGCACCATCTTGAGGCGCTCCTCGTCGTCGAGCAGCTCATCCTTCTGCTTCAAAGGATTCTGAGGCGTGACCACAAACCAAAGCTCATCCAAGTCGGAGAACTCGACCAAATAGTTGGCCAGCATCACGTGGCCGTGATGGATGGGATTGAACGAGCCGGAATAAATGCCTATTTTCTTCATTCGTTGAGGAATGCTGTGACCACTTCCATGATTTCGCGCTTGGCGGTTTCGAGGTCGTCGTTGATAATGGTGCGGTCGAACTTGCCTTGGGCAAACTCGGTCTCCCAAGCGGCCTTGGCAATGCGCTTCTCGATTTCCTCCATCGAGTCGGTCTGGCGGTTGATGAGTCGTTGGCGCAACACTTCCACCGAAGGGGCCTGGATGAAAACCGAAAGGGCTTGGTCGCCATAATGCTCCTTGATATTCACGCCGCCGCACACATCCACATCGAAAGCCACGTGCTTGCCTTCTTCCTGCATCTGCTCGACCACGGAAAGCAAAGTGCCGTAACAACGGCCAGGATAAACCTCTTCCCATTCGAGGAACTCACCGTTTTCGACACGTTGTTTGAAGTCGTCCATTGTGAGGAAATAATACTCGCGACCGTTCACTTCCTCGCCACGAGGCGGACGCGTGGTGGCCGACACCGAGAAAGCCATCTCAGGGATGTTGGCCATGACATGATTCAACAACGTGGTTTTGCCCGAACCCGATGGGGCACTGAATATCAATAATTTGCCTTTCATAATCACAAAATGTTACACACTTGTTCCTTGATCTTCTCCAATTCGTCTTTCATCTTGACGACAAGTTTCTGGATGTTCACCTCGTTGGCCTTCGAGCCCAAGGTGTTGATTTCGCGACCCATCTCCTGACTGATGAAACCGAGTTTCTTGCCTGCCTGGTCGTCGTCGCAGCTCTCGTTGAAGTAGTTGCAATGCTGGCGCAGGCGCACCTTTTCTTCGGTAATGTCCAGTTTCTCCAGATAATAGATCAGTTCCTGCTCGAAACGGTTTTCGTCGTATTGTCCGGCAGTGGTCAAGTCGCTGAGGTTCTTCGTCAGGCGTTGTTTGATCACGTCGTGGCGGTTCTTTTCGTAAGGCTCCACTTCACCGAGGTAACCCAAAATCAGCTCCACGCGATGCAGCAGGTCTTTCTTCAAGGTGTTGCCTTCCTGGATGCGGAATCCGTCGACGATATCCAAGGCCTGGTCGAGAGTTTCCGAGACCTTGGCGACAAACGCCTCATCGTAATTCTCCACAGGCACGTTGAAGATGCCGGGCATCCTGAAGAGGGTGGCAGCCATATCCATCGCAGGAGGGATGCCCAATTCGGAAGAAATCGCTTCGATCTGCTCCTTATAGGCTTTCACGATGTCCTTGTCGATGTGGTAGGTCTGGGTCAAGTCGATGTCGGTGACTGTGATGACGACATCCACCTTGCCGCGCTGCAACTTGGCTCCGATGGCATTACGGAAATTCAACTCAGCAAAGCGAAGCTCGTTGGGCAACTTCACCTGAAGGTCCAGCTGCTTGCTGTTCAACGTCTTGATTTCAACAACGATTTTTTTGGAAAGATAAGTCTGCTCGGCAACGCCGTAGCCTGTCATGGAACGAATCATAATTTGTGTTTTTGGGTTTTATTCCTCCCTAAATCCCCAAGGTTTGCCATAAAGATCGGTTTGCGTACTTGCCGAGATGCCTACTTCTTTTATCAAATTGATTCTTGAGGAAAACACCCCGTAGCCGCCATTGATATTGGTATAATCGGGAATGGTTTGGGAGAAACCGCCGGAGTTGGTATTGATTTGAATATAATTGTAAAGCTCGTCGCCACCAGCGGCAAGGTATATCTCAATGGGGTGATCATCGAAATGGCGCACCACGTTCATGGTATCTCCTCCTATGGCATCCGTCAAAAGGGTAAACAACAGATTATCAGCATAGATGAAGTATGAAATATTGTTTTCTATCAACAACTCGTCAACACTTCTTACCCCAAACGAATGATGTACCTGTTTCTCAACCTCAGGCCCTCCTTGCAAGCTCTCCCTATACTTGAACACCATCTTCATCTCGTAAAAAGTCGCATTATCGGCCAATTTGAAACGAATCTTGCCAGTGCCCTCACTGGGTTTTGACTTAAACGACAGTTGGGAATTAAAAATTTCAAAACCTTCGCCTCCCACAATGCCCGTCTCGGAAGAAATGGTGTCTTTCTCCTTTATCACTTCCAATCTATACTTGTACTTGGCACTATTGGTGTTGACATTAAACGATTCGGTGGTGAAATACACTTTTTGGTCAGGGGAATAGAAGATACCCTCCTGCTTATTATGCACCGTAGTAGTGTCGAGCACGATGACACGGCCAGTAGGAGCAAATTCGTTGCCATAGACATTCTTGTACTCAATGATTCGGGCATCAAGCTTGCCTGGATAGTTGCACGAGTCATCAATCAGCGCGATATCGTTGGCATTGATCATATTATCGTTGCTGCCCGAAAAGGCCCTGTTGATTCTGATGAAGTTAGTGTCTTGAGTAGCGTCGAGCAAGCCGTAAATCACGGGGATGTCCTTATAGTCGGCATAGAGCTCCACATCGGTAGTGCAGGAAGCGAAAAAGCCCAACAGCACTGACAATGAAAGGAAAAGATGAGTTTTTTTCATAGGTAATATCTGTTTCTTATTCTTTTTCTTAGAATCGGCAAAAATAGCATTTTTTCTGATTGCAGCGGCATTTATCATAATTATTGGTCTTTGAATCCCCACGACTCCATGCCAAAGAGATCGCGCAAGGCAAATGAGGATAGTCTTACTGTCTTTTCGATTGTGGTACGCGAAGAGAAAAGCCCATAGCCACCGGTGATGTTGGTATAGGTTGAAATGAGGGCTATCGGACTACTCAGTTGAGCCTGATTTGCAATATAATAGTAGTTCAACTCGTCGCCACCAGCACTGACGGAAACGACAAAACTATCATAATAGCGCACCACATTGGGATGGTTCGGATTGACAATCGTATCGCCACCGATGGCATTAGCCAGCGCATTAAACAACCAATTGATGGAGTATTCCTGATAATACAAGTTTTCGGTGCCTTCAACTCTCACGTAACTATCAAGCGGCTTGGTGCCAAACGAACGGCTGACATTTTTGTATTTCATCTCCTGTCCAGCCAACTGCTCGCGATAATTGAACTGGATCTTGACATCATAGATAGAAGCCGACCCATCAGCCCTAAACAGGATTTTCCCCATGACATCGGTTTGTTCCATCTGGAAATTGGCACTCGCCGATTCGATATTGAATTCCTCGTTGCCAACCATGCTGGTCTGGGCAGTGACCGTGTCGCCATCGGGCTTGACGATAAGGAGGCGGTATTTATACTTGCTTCCATACGCACCGGTATTAAACGGCTCCGTGGTATAATAGACAATCTGATGCGGCGCATAAAAAGTGCCCTCCTGCTTGTTGTGAATGGTCATCGTGTCGAGCACAAACTCACGGTCGGTGGGCTCGTACGGACCACCATGGTTGTTTTTCAATTCGATGATGCGGACGTCAAGTTTGCCCGGATAGTTGCTGGAATCATAAATCAAGGCGACCTCATTGGCATTAATGAGATTGTCGTTGGTGCCGCAAAAAGCCCGGGTTATCTTAATATAATTGGTGTCGGCACGTGCATTTAGCATGGCATAAATGATGGGTACATCCTTGTATTCGGCATACATGCCCACATCCGTTGAGCATGAGGCCAAAACGGATATAAATGCAATGAATACCAAGATAAAACGTAATTTTTTCATGTTGAAACAATTTGTTTGATGTCGCAAAAGTAGTGTTTTTTTCTTTTCATGCAATTTATTTTTCAGATTTTTTTATTTTTGTCCCCAGTATTAAACACAATCCTTATGAAGAAAACCACTTTACTCGCAATGTTCTGCCTTTTGGCCACGTTAGGCATGGCCCAGGTGGAATACCTTTACGACTTCAATAGCCTTAACGAAGGCTCGCAAAATCTCAATGGACAGGACGGCTGGGTGACGCACTACCAGACTGCCCCCTCGTCGCAAGACTTCGATGTCAGCTACGTCTGCGGTTCCGACATGGCCCCCGACGAGAGCCTCGCCATTTGGTATCCCTACGGTGGCTCAGGCGTAGGCCGCACGGCCACTCGCAAGGCTTCCAGCAACTTCAACTTCAGCTTCCAAGGCGGCGGCATCATGGACCTCGAAATCGACATGAACCGCACCTGGTGGGGCTCGTTTTTCGGCGTGGGCTTCGATGCTGACGGCGACGGACACATCCTGCCCGGCATGACCGACCCCGATGGCGGCGTTTACCTCTTCATCAAGAGCCAAGGCGACAGCGGCCATGCTCGTGTACACCTGCCCGATGGTACTTCAGTTCCCTTCGACTACGAGGAAGGCGGCTGGACACGCTACAAGATGTCGTTCGACTTCACGGCCTACGATGGCGCAGGTGCAGTGACGGTCTTCGTGAAGCCTGGCTGCGAAGGCGAATGGATTCAGATGGCGGGCTGCACCAACGTCTGCATGAACCTCACCCCTGGCAGCGGCGACAAACTGGACTACCAAGTATGGGACGGCATCTTCTTCCACTCGCAAGGCGGCACGGGCGGCTTCGACAACCTCCTTGTGCGCCAGCAGCCCGACGGCAACGCCCAGCTCATCGAGATGGCCGACATCCCGAACCAACTGGTTTTCAACGACCCGATTACCTTGGAGGCCACTGCTTCGTCAGGGCTGCCCGTCTCGTTTGAGATGATGGAGGGTCCTGCCACCATCAACGGCAACATCCTCACTTTGACGGGCGAAACGGGTATCGTGAAACTGAAAGCCACCCAAGCCGGTGATGCCAACTGGCTGCCCGCCCCCGATGTGGTGAAATCCTTTGAAGTGGTTGACCCTGATGCCTACGAGCCCGAAGTGACCATCCGTCGTCCCTACGATGGCAGCGAAACCTATATGGACGCCCTTCATCCCCTGATGATTGTGGTGTCGGCCTACATCGAGCATCCCGAAGTGGTGAAGTTCACCGAAATCAAAGCCACCATCGATGGCGATGAAATCATGTTGAAGACCGACTACCCCGACGACCCCGACAATGGCTATTATTATGGTTTTTGGACCCCTAACGACTTTGGATTATTCGACATGACCGTCAGCGTTACCCAGTCGGGAGGAAAAACGACAACCTATCACAATGATGTGCATTTGATCAATCAGCTTGCCGGTTTTGATGTGGTCACCATGCACGGCGATTTGGTGTGTACGCCAACCCAACACAGTGCCCGTGGCGAATATGCCTTCCCTTCGCATGTGGGGACGGTCAACAAAATCATGGCGCATTTCGATTACTTTTGCGTTGATGGCAACTGCGACACCTACGACCGAGTGGGCGGTGTGAGGATACGCAACTACCGTGGCGAATGGATCGAGTTGTTCCGTTATATCACCCCCTTTGGCGTGGAATGCGAGGACGATGTGGATGTGAGCGACTACACCACCGTTCTGCAAGGCTTGGTGGAGATGGAGTATTATCTGGAGACTTGGAACGGCAGCGGCTCCAATCCCTATTTGACTTTTACCTTCACTCCTGGCACGCCTGAATACCTTTATACCGATGTGGATGAAATTTGGTTTGGCACCTACGCTTTTGGCGACTATGCCAACCAGCAGCCCGTGCCTGTTGTGGATTATTCATTCAGCGAGCAGGCACAGTCCGCCAAGCTGAAAATCACGACGACAGGCCACAACTGGAGCAGTGGCACCGCCAATTGCTACAACACGGGCAACGCCGCCGAGTTCTATGAGGCCACGCACCACATTCTGGTGAACGGGCAGAACAAATACGACCAGCACCTGTGGCGCACCTGCACGCCCAATCCCGCAGGCTGCCAGCCGCAAAACGGCACTTGGACCTACAACCGCAGCGGATGGTGCCCAGGCAGCATCGGCCTCGTGTGGGACTTCGACCTTTCGGAATACCTTCCTGCCGGACAGGCCGAGTTGTTCTACCAGTTCGACCCGACCTACTTAGACCTCTGCCACCCCAACCACCCCGACTGCATCGACGGCGTGACCTGCACCGAATGTGCCGCCCCCGACAATCCGGTGTTGCGCGTGGCGGGCAAAGTCATCACCTATAGCAATGATGAAGACTTGCTGGTAAGTGTACATGAGACCCATGCTGAGCCAGCTTTCACTGCTGAGATTTATCCCAATCCCGCCAAGGGGCAGTTCACCATCCGCACCGATTATGAGAAGGGAGCAGTCAGTGTGATGGTCCTCAACATGCAGGGGCAAATCGTGGCCACCTTCACCGTGGAAGGACAGCGCGCCATCGACGTGAGCCGTTGGCCCGCTGGGGTTTATACGGTGCAGATGCTGGGTGGAAGTCTGGTGACGCGGAAACTTGTTGTTGAATAGCCGTAGTTATTACACTACTATTTCTAAGTTTCCCCTTCGGGGAATGGAATGGCGTTCCTATTGTTACCCGCGGCGGCATGTAACCGTTACCCACTTGTAACACTTACAGCCGTCGCCAATCCTATGACGAAAAGCTTGGCTTTCATGCGGGCAAAGTTAGGAAAACTTTTGCAGTTTTCGAGAAAATATGTACTTTTGTCCCATCAACTAAAACCCTTCACGAAATGAAAAAACATCTTTTATTCGCCCTCATTTTGTTCATGGCGTTGCCCGGCTTGGCACAAGTGGCCACGGTGAGACCCCATCACGGAAGCAACCACAACGGAAGCGCCACCTTGACCATCGTCGCCCCTCGGGGACTGAGTTTTTGGCTTTTTGTCGACGACGTGCTGCAAAACGAACAGCCCGTGCGCTCCGTCTGCGTCAACAACCTTTGGGAAGACAGCTTTTATGTCCGCGTGGAGCTCAACAACCCGCTGCAAAACTGTGTGGGCCAGTTCGTTGACCTCAAACAATCGCAGACCCTCACCGTCGTTCATGCCGACAAACTGTTCGGTTTGGAGCCTACGCAAGCCCATATCCGTCCCGAACTAATCATGGATTTGGTCACCGAACAGCCTTCCCCCAGCGGCAATGTCCAGCCTCCCCTGCCACCTGTTCCGACTATGACCTTCGGCATGAGCCCCCAAGACTACGAAGACGCCTACGAGGTGATTTCCAATGAGTCGTTCGACAACTCGAAACTGACCGTAGCCAAGCAAGTGGTTTCGGCCAACCCGATGACGGCCAGCCAAATCCTCGGCATCTGCAAGCTGTTCTCCTTCGAAAGCAACAAGCTGGAATTTGCCAAGTTTGCCTACTCCAATTGTGTTGACCAGAATAAATACTACTTGCTTAACGAGGCCTTCTCCTACGAGTCCTCGAAACGAGAGCTGAACAATTACCTCAATGGTTTATAAAACGAAAAAAGACCGCAGAACTGCGGTCTTTTTTTGTTCAGCACAAATGCTGGGATTAGAACATATAACGAATGCCCAAAGCAATGTCACCCCACTTGAAAACAGTGTTAGGAATAAGAAGGAAGTATGGGCGGATGTCTAATGAAAGCTGAATAGGGACGGCATTAAAATGATAGTCAATACCAGCTTGACCAGCAACACCTAAGAAAAAACTAGTGTTTGAATTCGAAGCGTCTGAATAGGTGTAAAGTTCAAGTCTTGCACCGGCACCAACATACCACCCAAGATTTTGAACAGCTGGAATGTCAAAATGCAATTGATAAAGACCCGCCAAGCCCAATGAACCAAGGCCAAAACCGTAGCTCTTGTAACCAAGGTCCACTTCCAAACGGTGAGGGCTACCAAGACTCGTTTGGTAAGAAATCTCAGCACCATAACCCTGACCTCCGCCAATGCGGACACCGATAGCGTTGTTCTGTGCGTTGGCGGCAAAGGCTAAGCCCATCACAGCCACCATAATTAACAATACTTTCTTCATTTTTGTAAGATTTTGGTTAATAATAAGTTATTGATAAAGCTTTGATTATTCTTCATACATCACATTGACGAGCACCTTCCCTACCATGCCCAACGTTTCCTTGTCGATATGCTCAAGGTTGTCGTTGATAGTGTGCCACACCTCCGGGAAGCATCCGTTGCTGCTGTTGGGCTGCAAGTCGATGATGTCGATGGTCGGGATGCCAGCGATTTGGTTCATCGGGATGTGGTCGTCGCTGATCATCGTGCCCAATTCGTTGGTGAAATAGGGCCTATAGCCCAAATCCGAGGCCTTGCGCCAGACCTTGTTGCTCACCCATGCGGCATAGCCTTGCGAGAAATATTCCTTTTGGAAATTGGGATTGCTGCCTCCCACCATATCCAACAGGATGCCGTAATAAGCCTTATAGCCATACACATGCGGATGCTTCGACCAATACTGCGAGCCCAAGGCCCAGTGGTTGACCGACTCGTCATAATACAACTCAGCCTCATCCTGATGCGGGCCATAGTCCTCAAGGTCGAACAAAACGATATCAACACCCAGTTGCTCAGGCAAGGGCTGGGCTTTGAACAATCGGGCACATTCCATGAGCACACCCACACCGCTGGCACCGTCGTTGGCACCATCAATAGGCTTGTGAGTGTTGGCTGCATCAGAGTCGTGGTCGGCGTATGGGCGCGAGTCCCAGTGGGCACAAAGCACGATGCGTTTCTTGGCCTCGGGATGAAACACCGCCACGATGTTTTGGCCATCGATGCCTTTGTCGTTGAACAAACGTGTCCTGAAGTCCTGCACGATGACCGTGTCAGCATACCCATCAAGTTTGGAAACAAGCCATTCGGCGCAATTGGCATGGGCCTGGGTCTCAGGCACACGGGGTCCGAAGCTGGTCTGCTGGGCCACGAACTGATAGGCAGAGTCGGCGTTGAAATTTGGAACGACTATGGTTTTCTTAGGCTTTTCGGTAACGGTTGATGTTCCTTTCGGTTGCTTGTCGCCACAGGAGGCGAGAAGCAAGGAAAAGGCTATGATGATGAATGCTTTTTTCATTTGGGATGATTTTAGGCTGCAAAAATAGCAAAAATCTGGGAAAGCAACCTTCTGTTTGCCAATGCTCATTCCACAACCAATTCCTTCCATTTCAGGTTGGGTTCGTAGGGCTCACCTAATGCGCTTTCCATTTCTCTACCTTTTTTCCTCGATATTTCCTTCCCGTCCAAGGTGTAGCTACTTTCAGCATAGTCCTCTTCCTGCTCATCCCATTCCGATACTGCCATAAGGTACGATTTTGGGCTGCTTTCGCTCAAAATTACATATACCCCTGACATACATAAGGCGCCACAACTGCCTGTATGGCCTACGGCATTCTTGTAGAACGACAAGAAACGCATACCGTTCTCCCCAGCGAGCAAATCGATAGTCAAAGCAATGGAATAGACCGCACGAAATTCCTCGTTGTCTGATTGCAAAACCAACTCAGGGTTGCCATCATTATCGATGTCCGTCATGGCATATTGGGTGAACGGATGGCGTTCGTCACCGAAATAGTCCGCGTTGAATTGCGCTTGGCAGTTGTCCAACCGGTCGATGGTGATTTGCGGATTTACAGGTTTCAACCCGTCCCAGCCGTATGTGTGCTCGATAGTGATGCTTCCGAAGTATTCGTTAATGACAAGGTTTTTGCCAGTTTGGGGCAGAAAAACCCTGTAGCGGTAACCAGGGAATGAGGGGGTGAACAGTGTGGCGAGGCTTTTTTCAGGTGTGAGGGTATTCGCTTTCAAGTCGTAGTCATAGAAACAGAGCACCACCAATTCCGAGGGCGTCATCCGAGAAAGCGTCACGGCAAAGAGTTTGTGACCGTTCTTCCGGTTCCAAACGCATGCATCCAGCATCTCATCTGACTCGGCTTCCGGGTCGTCCTCCGAATATCTCACGAAGCCGTTTTTCAAGTCGACTATTTTATCAGTGTTGTCATATTCTTCATCCGACACTGCGAACTTGATCAATTCCCTGCCCGAATAGGTGGGCCAAACCTGCTGAAAAGCGCTCACCAACTCCAGGATATTTGCAGGCGAGGCATCTTCCACTTCGATGCTCTTCGATTGCCAATTATCACGAATCTGGTCGAGGGTCACATAGTCCTGAGCCGAAAGCCCAAATGAGCATCCCATGATGACAAGGATCAGAAATAGCTTTTTCATAATTCATGCAGTTTAGTTGTTTGCAAAAGTAGTAAATTATTCTTCTCTGACAAGATGTACATCGCATTGCGGGAAGGGGATTTCGATGCCATTTTCGTTCAAGGTGTTGTAAATCATCTCCTTGGCACGGTCAATGTAGCCAACACGTTCGGCCACCAACACCTGCTGCTTCACTGCGATGGTGACCGCACTGTCGTCCATCTCTTCCAAGGTGATGTTGATGCCACGTTTCGAATCCACAATGTCGCGTCCAAAAGCGTCTTTGTCTTGTAGCTTCATCAAAGCCTCCCCCAACAACTCGCGGACACGTTGGATGTCGGTGCCGTAGGCCACACCCACCGTAATCTTGACAAATTCATAACCATGGTTACGTGTAAGGTTGCTGAAGTTTTTGGCGAATAGCGTAGCATTGAGGAACGACATCTCTGCGCCATCAACGGTCTCAATCTCTGTGCTTTGGTAACCTATGTGAGTGACCTTACCACGGATGCCATCGCAGACAATCCAGTCGCCGACGCGCAAACGACCCGACATGAGTTGGATGCCATAGATGAAATTGTTGAGGGTATCCTTGAGGGCGAAACCGATACCAGCAGAGAGACCGCCAGCCACGAGGCTCAATGAGCTGGTAGGGATGTGCAACGTCAGGACGATGACGACAATGTAAATGAACCATGTCAAGACGCTGATAATGCTGTTCCCCAACGAGAGGTTGATTTCGTTGTTGCGGATGGTCTTGCGGTGGTTTTTCTTCATGAAGATGGCATAGCGAACCTGCTGCCAAATGGCATGTAAGGCTCGGTTGATATAGCGGAACACGAAGAACAGGCTGATGATAAGCAAAATCCCATGAAATGACATCCTGAACGTGTCGGCGCCGCTGTCGTTGACGAGTTGAACGAAGTTTTTGTGATAGATGTTGTTGTACAAGTCCTCAAAATCGAACACGTCGAGAGCCAGATGGAGGCAGAAGGGGATGGAGAGCAGTCCCATCACGGGAAGCACCACGTCCTTGACCAAGTCGTAGAACCACGTAGCGCCAAACATCAAAGTCTCCTTGCCAGGACCAGTGATAAAGGTGATGCGCGAGCGGTAATCCGCGATGCGGGGCTTCATGCGCTTCTCACGATACTGCACGACGAGGTCAAGGATGGTATAGAAGGTGTGGATGACGGCCAACTGGAAGTACCACCACACAAGAATAAGCAACGATGCGAAGATATACCCCGCGATGGCCACGCCCAAGGCAGCACCTGTCGCCACCAACGAAATCCAGCCCAAGAAGCGGTCGACACGCTCGACTTTCTTCGCATTATGGAGGCAAGCGAAGAGCTGCCACACGAAAAAGGCGATGAGCACTGGCGGGAAGACGAAGTTCATCAGCGTGTTGGGCATGAAGACGACACGGAAACCGATGACGGCCAAAGCCATGCAGAAGGTAGGCAGATACAGTCTGATGCTATACTTCAACTGTTTGGGTTTCAGCCTTAAAAGCAATGCGAGAAGGATGGCCTCCAACAGCCACAGGAAGGTATTGGTGAGTCGCGCTGCGATATGGAGCAGACCGTCGCCACCGATGTTGGCATTGAAAATGATGGTGATGAAAATGGCCACCAACAGCGAGATGAAACGCCGCCGTTCTTTGTCGATCTCCTTCAAGGGCTTGAAGTAACGGAAGGCAGGGATGAGCAACAGCGAGACAATGAGCCAAATCACCAGCAGCTCGATGACAAACAGGACGATGATGAAAACCTGAAGCGAATACTCCCAACCCGTATTTGACGACCGCTCGGCATGGTTTCTTTTGAACAACGATGACAGGGAGGCGGTGTCGTATTTCTCGTTTGCATCTTCCATGGCTTGCCTCCAGTAGCGTCCGGGACGCTGCAAGATGGTGTACCAAGGTGTTTGACCTTCGACGAAGATACGGTTTTGCAACACTTGGTAGTAATCGTGTGCATAATCGTAAGTCTCCTTCAAGCGCAGGAAAGTCTCGTAGTAGTGGATACTGTCGGCCACCACAACGGCTTTGGTCTCGGCGTACATCTTGAGTAGTTCACCTGCATAGAAGACGCATTGCTCGCGGTTGTCCTCGCCTTGCTCATCGAGCACGAAAGGCACGGCGGAGATAGAGTCGGCCATGGCTTTGAGTTCCTCGTCCAGTGCGAGGTGCGCGGAGCTGAAAAAGAGCGGGTTGAGTGAGTCGTAGTGGATGAGCAGACTATCGGGAATGCCGATGATGGTGTCGAGTTCGGGAGGCAGACGGCGCAATGACTCAATAAGGCGTGCATGGCGTTCCATCTCCACGTTGAGGTTGCTTACGATACGGTCGAAAGGCCTACGGTCTTGGTTGAACTCGTTGTATTTCTGGGTAACCTTCTGCAAGGCATAGCTCACATCGAAAGTGAAGCCTTGCTTCTGTGAATACAGCATCAGCGAGAGTTCGTCGCATTGCTTCATCACGTCGATCATCTTTTGGCGTTGTTTCTCATAGTCCTCGGTAAGTCGTTCGCGGTTCTTGTCGATTTGCTGATAGTCGGCACTCAACTCGTTGCGTAGCACGCGTAGTGTCTGGGTGAGGTTGTGGCCGTAAGAGATGGCAAAGATCGGCACCACGATAGCCAAAAAGGCGGCCAAGAAGAGGTTTTTTTTCTGTTTGGATGGGGTTCTCATTGGGCGATTTCTTTAATGAAACTCATGAATAAGGGATGCGGATGCAACACAGTGCTGGTATACTCGGGATGGAACTGGGTGCCGATGAACCAACGGTGGCTGGGGATCTCGACAATCTCGACCAAGTCGCTCTCGGGGTTCACGCCGACGCACTTCATGCCATTCTTTTCGTATTCGTCTTTATAAAGGTTGTTGAACTCGTATCTATGGCGATGGCGTTCGCTGATCTGTGGTGTGCCGTAAATCTCGGCCACTCGGCTGCCCTCACGCAGGTTGCAGCCATAGGCACCCAAACGCATGGTGCCGCCCAGATTGACGATGGTCTTCTGTTCCTCCATCATATCGATGACATTATGCGGCGTATCGGCCATCTCACTTGAGTTGGCGTCTTTGTAACCCAACACGTTACGGGCAAATTCGATGACCATCATCTGCATGCCGAGGCATACGCCGAAGGCGGGCAGGTTGTTGAGGCGAGCATACTCCACAGCGACAATCTTGCCTTCGATGCCACGTTGGCCGAAGCCAGGGCAGACCAAGATGCCTGCCACGCTGGAAAGCTGTTCGGAGACATTCTCCTTGGTGATGTTCTCGCTGTTGATGAAGTCGATCTTCACCTTCACGTGGTTGTAAATGCCAGCCAAAATCAGGCTCTCTCGGATGCTCTTGTAGGCGTCTTGCAAGTCGTATTTGCCCACAAGCCCCACATGCACCTCTTTGGTGGCAGTGCGTTGCAACTCCAAGAAACGGTGCCAGCCTTCCATCTTTGGGGTCTCTCCTACCGGCAAACCGAATTTGCGCAGCAAGGCGGCATCAAGGCCTTGGCGTTGCATGTTGACAGGCACCTCGTAGATGCTCGGCAGGTCTTCGCTCTGCACCACACATTCAAGGTCGACGTTGCAGAAAGATGCTACCTTTTGGCGGACGCCGTCAGAGAGGTGTTTCTCGGTACGGAGAACAAGCACATCGGGTTGGATACCAGCGGCTTGCAGCTCTTTCACCGAATGTTGTGTGGGCTTAGTCTTCAATTCATCGGCGGCCTTAAGGTAAGGGATATAGGTAAGGTGTACGCTGACGGCGCGGTCGCCGAGTTCCCATTTCAGCTGACGGATAGCTTCGAGGAAGGGTGCCGCTTCGATGTCACCGATGGTGCCCCCAATCTCTTGGATGACGAAATCGACATCGTTGTTTTGCATGATGCGGTGTTTGATTTCGTCGGTGATGTGAGGAACCACTTGTATAGTCTTGCCGAGATAGTCGCCGTGGCGTTCCTTGTCTATGACGGTCTTGTATATCTTACCCGTGGTCACCGAGTTGGCTTGGGTGGTGCGGATGCCCGTGAAGCGCTCGTAGTGGCCGAGGTCGAGGTCGGTCTCGGTGCCGTCAACGGTCACATAGCACTCGCCGTGCTCGTATGGATTCAATGTTCCCGGGTCGATATTGATATAGGGATCGATTTTCTGTATGGTGATGGTGTAGCCGCGGGCTTGTAGTAGTTTGCCAATGCTGGCCGAGATAATGCCTTTACCAAGAGAGGAAACCACGCCTCCCGTCACAAAAATATAGCGTGTCATAGTAGTAGTTAGTTTTTGTTGTTGAATAAAGGGGCAAAAATAGAAAAAATGGCATTAACAACAAAAAAAGCGAAAGTATAAGTATCTTTGCAGCTTTGATGAAGTAAATCATGAGCAAGTCACCGATTATAGGCGTCACGCCACTTTGGGATGCGGAGCGCAAGAGTGTTTGGATGCTGCCGGATTATCTAGATGGCATCAAGGCGGCTGGAGGCGTTCCTGTCGTCCTGCCTATTGAAATGTCAGAAGCTGATGCAGATCGCATTGTGGAAACCTGCGACGGATTTCTGTTTACGGGCGGCCAGGATGTCTCGCCAGAGCTTTATGGAACGAAGGACATCACTGGAACCGTTGTTCCCAGTCCAGAACGCGACAAGTTGGAAACGCTGTTGCTGTCGAAGGCGCTGCAAGCCGACAAGGCCATCCTTGGCATTTGCCGTGGACTACAATTCATCAATGCGTTTCTTGGCGGTACACTTTGGCAGGACCTCCCCTCGCAGCATCCTTCGGATATCATTCACAGGCAGGGCAAGCCCTATGGCATCCCAACGCACAAAGTCTCGCTGAGCGGCGACCTGCAAAGACTATTAGGCAAAGACACTCTTGAAGTGAATACGCTGCACCACCAAGCCATCAAAGACCTTGGCAAGGATATGATCCCCATGGCCGAATCCCCTGACGGTCTCATCGAAGCCGTAAAGATGGTGGGCAAGCGTTTCGTTTGTGCCGTGCAATGGCATCCTGAGTATATGTTCAAGACGGATGGGGATAGTTTGAGGGTGTTTTCTTGGTTTGTGGAAAACTGCAAATGAAAAAAACCGCGACAATGGCAGTTTTTTAACGCATTTCATCGGATAGAAGGAAATTATTACCTTGGATTTTTTCGATTTTGGCCAAATTATTACCTTGGATTTTTTCGATTTTTAGCAAATTATTACCTTAGATTTTTTCATTTTTTATATCTTTGCATCCGGAAATCAAGAAGTTGTATGTATTACGAAAGAATCATAGACCGTTACTTGAGCGAATGGGCAACTCGTCCCGTTCACAAGCCCATCTTGCTGCGAGGGGCACGACAGGTCGGCAAATCCACGGCCGTCAGACATTTAGGAGAGAGTTTCAAGTATTATGTGGAAATCAACCTTGAAAAGCAATCCAATTATATTGGCCTGTTTAAGAAGGATTTGGATGTAACGCGTATAGTACCTCAGATGGCAGCCATGTGCGGCACACCCATTGTGCCCAATGAAACCTTGTTATTTATCGATGAAATACAGGAAAGCCAAGAGGCCATTATGGCGTTGCGTTATTTCAAGGAGGACATGCCTAACCTACATGTCATTGCCGCAGGGTCGTTGCTTGAGTTTGTGCTCGACGAAATCCCGACTTTTGGTGTTGGGCGCATCCACTCCATGTATATGTTCCCGATGACTTTTGACGAGTTTCTGCTGGCCAACGGCGAACAACTGTTATTGGAAGCACGCGGTCAGGCCAATATCGATGCACCTTTGCCAGCACCTCTCCATGAGAAAATGATTGGGTTGATGCGCACATTTATGTTGGTGGGGGGTATGCCTGAGTCTGTGGTCAAATGGGTGCAAACCCACGATTTTTTGCAGTGCCAAGAAGTGCAGGACGACATTATCACCGGTTACGAAGCCGACTTCCCAAAGTACAAGAAAAAAGTGGACCCACAACTGCTGATTGCCACGATGAAAAGCGCCGCAACCCAAGCCACCAAGAAATTCGTCTATTCCAGGGTGCCAGGAGAATACAAGACAGCGGAAGTGAAAAAAGCCCTTGACCTGCTTATCAAGGCGGGAATTCTGATCCCCGTTACGCATTCAAGCGGCAACGGTTTGCCTTTGGGCGACGAGTCTGACGAAAGCATTCGTAAGATATTGTTGCTCGATACAGGGCTGATGCTGAGACTGCTCAACATGACGATGGGTGATACGAGTGCCATCACTGCGCAAATCCTTACTGCTACGGCTGCTGACTTGGTGAACAAAGGCCCTATGGCAGAGATGTTGGCAGGACTTGAATTGCTCCACTACCTCACCCCGAACCTGCACCACGATTTGTATTATTGGGTTAGGCAAGCCAAGAACGCTACCGCAGAGATTGACTACCTTCTTTCGCGGAACATGATGGTTTTGCCTTTTGAAGTGAAGGCTGGCGTGCAAGGAGGCATGAAAAGCCTTTGGGACTTCATGCGTGAAAAGAAACTGGACCAAGCCGTCCGATGCTCATTAGAGAACTTCGGAAAGTTTGACTATATCGATGCCGAAGCAGAAGGTGCTGTAAGGCATGTGGAGGTTTATCCACTTTATGCTTTATCGCAATTTGTGATGAGAGAATAGAGGGGAAGATGTCATCCTTCGCATGATTCTGACATACGAACAAGGCGACCAGGACATCATGAAGGCTTAGTAACAGGCGTTTTTTGCTTTGGCTAGGGCGCCGGGGTGTTCAGCTGAGGGGATTTGTGGGTGAAACGCTTTGTAATCGTTTTTTTATTTTTCCTTTATATATCATTATAAATCAACAAACTATCCGTTGATTTCCAATTAAGCGGGTTTAAAACTGCTTATTTGGCAACTTAATCAGATGAAACAAAAAAGGCGTAACCCTTTCGGATTACACCTTTTTTGATAGTATAGTTGAACGTTTTTGAAAATGCATAACCGTTTTAGAATGCGAGGCAGGATAAATTCGTTCAACCCCTACCGCTTCGCCGACGAGCCAATCCTATAGGAATAGCGAAGCTCAATAGGATAACCACCCATATACCAGCCATAGCTAGTGCTTGAATATCCCCTTCTTGTTTCCTTACGTTTTCCATCTTGTCCAAGAATGCCAAGACTCAGGCTTGAATGTTTGTGGGTGATGCCTATTCCCAAATAGGCATATTTGCCCTGCAACCACTTTTCGTAATATATAGTTTCCTGAAACTCAGATTCCCAATGAGTAGCCGTAAGACTGTTCAAGGCAAATGTATATCCCAAACGGTATTCCACGAAGGGAGAGAACCTTTTGTTTTCCCAAAAGTGCGCTTTCAAACTCCCATAGACTGGCACAGAAAGCAATTGGCCTTCCAATATGTTTTCAAAGTAGCCGATACTGCCCCATTCTCTGGAAGTGAAGTTCACGCCTCTGAAATCAGCACCAATGCCGACACTGAATTGCCTCGGGAACTTGTATTCCAAAGCCGCTCCGGCCGAATAGCACCAAGGTTTGAGGCCTCCTGCCACATTCAGTTGTATCTGAAAACCGTCTCCATTGAACTCATTCATCAATTTACCATTCTTAATCTGCCTTAGGCGGTGTCTCCCTTCATCGGAAAAGAGTGCGAAGTTATAATCGTACCGAATGTAGAAATTGGTTCCCCAACTAAGGAGATTTAAATAATAGGTATTGAAAGATTCCTTAAATCTTCCTGGTGCACTGGCATGAGAATACACCATCCCAGCGCTCAGGTTGGAATGCTTCATGGAGCAGCCTAAACCGAGAGCCAGATAAGGGCCAGACAAAATGTAATCAACGTAAACGCCGGCATTGTTCATTGGGTAATACTGTGTCACTTTATTTAGTGGAATGGAATAGCCCAATCGTGCCTCCAAAAACGGAGAATAATACTTTTTGCCCCAGAAGTTCAACTTCAGGTCAGCATATACTGGAATGGCATGTAAACGTTCATGGTATGATGAATAAAATGACCTATAGGTAGTTACCCCAAACCACTCAGCACCCAGTCCCATGCTAAAGTTTTCCGTGAAGTGATAATCGAGGGTGAATCCTAATGCAAAATGGGATGTAATTGGAAGAAATGGGAGACCGCTCCAATCATAGGGGTCTGTCTCTCCAGCCACTCGAAGCGTGAATTTGTGTTTAGGCCGATAGGGATTTTCTTCTTTTTTATTGGTTGTCGCTATACTATCAGTCTTTCTATTTGTGGTCGCTTGGTTTGGCTCAATAGATACTGGTTCCGCATTTTGGTTTACAAAGGTTTCTTCAGATTTGTTTTCAATAGGCTCAGATAATACAACCGTGTTCTCGCTTTCAATGGTTTCCGATGGTTGAGTTGGTTCTACCAAAAGCGTATTGTCAGATAACCGTTGCTGTTTTTCTTCCATCACTAGTTGCGCAAAGACAGATGGTTTTGTTTGGTAAATTGGGGGTTGAGCTTCATTATGTGTTTCAGCAATAGATCC
>JAEEGK010002385.1_pt1 | contig 47056 bp, 36 predicted proteins | sample 8958771 | NCBI WGS metagenome assembly JAEEGK01 (sample SAMN16246547, study PRJNA631951) | gut metagenome | biome: gut microbiome; feature: rumen; material: SC-attached | host: Bos | place: Iran: Karaj | collected 2018-10 | reverse complement strand
CGCCATCCCCGCATTGATAGACAAAGGGCTGCTCACTCAGGATAAAGGCCTCTACAAGGTTTACGATCTGTTCTTCGCCTTATGGCTGGTTAAAAATTTCTAGATCATGCACGCCGCAACTATGCCGATCAGGCTACCATCGAGGAATACACCAAGCAGCTGAACGCGCTCGTGAGTGCCAAGATGACCTGCAAGGGTGTAAACCAAGCACAAGCTCAGAACGAGTAAAATGTAAAAATTGAGGGCTGCGTGAGCAGACTCGATATGAAACACTAGCCCGATGGAGTGATTCTCACCAATTCTCAGAAAAAATATCCCGATGTTACGCTGAATGTCGGAGATATTTTGTATTTTTGCAGCAAAAAGCGTAACAACGATGTAACCAATTATGAATAAGAGATGGATATAACAAAATTTTGGATGTTCGCCGCCATCCTAATTATCTGCGGCGCAATGGTGCTAACGTCGTGCTCGAACGACGACAACCCGTCCAGCGAGAAAGGCCAGCTGCTTGAAATCTACGACGTGCAGGGCAGCGCGGGCAAGGCCCGCCTGACGGTTGACGGCAAGGTGCTCTTCACCACCGACGTGTTTGTAGGTAAGAACGGCCTGGGCAAGACGGGCGAGGGCGACGGCAAGACGCCCCTCGGCACGCTGCGCCCGTTGTCGGCCTTCGGCATCAAGCCCAATCCCGGCACCACGATGCCCTACATCGACGTGACACCCACCACCTATGCCTGCGACGAGGACTGTGAGTACTACAACAAGATCATCGACACCGCCGAGACCCATCACGAGTGCAAGGGCGAGGAGATGTACTCCTACCAGCCGCAGTACAACTATGGCATCGCCACCGACTTCAACAAGGCGTGCGTCTATCCCAAAGGTAGCGCTATCTTCGTCCACGTAAAGGGCACGAAGACTTACACCGGCGGATGCATCGCCTTCGACGAGGACCGCATGGTCGAGATCCTTAGGAACTGTGACATGTCGCTGGTCATCACCGTCAGGGAATAGTATCCTACCAAAGTCTTTTAGATTTTGAAGGCAGCTGCGATGGTCTTTATCTTACTTGAGAAAGTCTCTACCATTGTGGTGCATTCATCCACAAGCTCGCTGAAGTTTTGGACAATCTTATTGTAATTGGCCAAGTCTTCTTCTGTCAAATTCTCGTACATACTCTGAGCCATTGTCTCACCCTTGAAGGAAAGAGCCACACCTGGCTGAAACTCGTTCTTAGAGCCCTTCATGATAGTAAGCAGAGTCCCCCGTGCCGTAATATCTGTCGACTTCTGATGGACAGTGAAGTGAACATATTTGTTCAACTCCTGTGTATAGGTATCGACAGCAAAGAAACTGGGCAGAGTGCCATGGAGCTGACGGAGATGACCAAGTGCGAGCAGACTCTTTGCTGCATCGTCGATGCTAACACTAATCACTATATCGTCATCGATGGTGACTGATAATTCTTCGACGCTCTTGCATTTGTTGAACTTCATCAACTTATAGCCGGCAGCAAAGAAATATCCCATATCGCTCAATTGCTTCAACTCGTCGCTATTGATGTACTCGTCAGTATATTTGTCCTTACCATAGCTCAGTTGGGCGGTAATCGTCTCATCACGACCGTTATACGTATCCGTCAGCATGGTTCCAACCTTCCAATCGTCGCTCTTCATGCTGGCATAGCTTGAACTGGCCGTTGATGAGAGGTTGATCGCGCCATTCACCACATGGCCGTCTGGTGTAGTCATAGATACATCGAAAGACTTAGGCAACTGAATGGCAAGGGGAACTGCGTCTCCAACACGTGTCAGGAATACGCAGATGTCATCGTCACTGTCGCCGAACTTAGCTTGAAACTTCATGCGCTCTGTGTCCGACATCACAATCTCTACCGTGAATGCTTCAGCATCCTCGGTATATGTGCACTGGTTGTTCTTTACAATCACATGAAACTTGTTGAGCGTCTCGTAAGCATCAATCTGAACGAAAGATTCCAAACCCGATAAATCATAGTCAGTCATGTCGAATTGGTCTTTCAGACATTTTTCAACAGCCTGTTTGTCCTGAGCTGAGAGGCTAGTCATCTCGACAATATTGCCCCTGCTGATAACCGTTGCAACGATAGTGCCGATATCAATCTTAACGGCTTCCTCATCCAAAGTGCTGAGGAAATCAGACATCGTCTTGATCGACTTCTTAGCTAACTCAAAACGGGTGTCTTGTGCAGTTCTGGCAAGTCTCTCCGAAAGAACTTCCTCGATGACAGCACGGTCAGCGTTTTTCACATCCTGTGATGTGTTCTCGACAGGATTGTCTTCATATACACACGATGAAAATACTACAGGACTGCAGGTGAGAATGGCAGCCATCATCCATGTGGTAATCCTTTTCACATTTAAATTGTTATATTGTTAATTATAATTTGACCACAAATATATTAAGAATTTTCCAAATAACAACTAATTTGATATTTAAGAATTGTTAATGGCAGAAAAAGTAACACATTATTTCCCGAGATACAACTTTGTGTTTAGGTCGTCGGTAATGCTCGACAAATCCTCTTCTGATAACTGATTCGTGTCGGTAAGCATACTCTCCATCTGGAGTCTAAAACTTTTGTTGTAGTATGCACTCACGAACAGCAGCAACATAGTTGCCTTGTCATTTGGCACATTTAAATCAGCAAATCGTTTTCTAAACATGTCGATTAGTGTCTCTCTTAAATCATTTATCAGCACTGCCGATTTTGGATTTTTTCCCTCATTGCCCTCAATATGCATGATGAGGGCTTGACATATCTTATCGCCCATGCCTTCAGCAAACCACTCACGGAATTCCTCTAAGGTTGTTGGGATGATTGCCCCATCCAACTGGAGATTGGTAAGAACACTGCGTTTACTGTCGAGGGCTGGCCAGAGTACATCCGCATTGCCTTTCACGATGCTGGGAAGAGAGTTCATGCAAAGCTGATAACTCAACTTCTGTACATTAGCTATCGATGGGATTTTCTTAACGTACGAAACGCTGAAATCCCACTTGGTAAAATCCTCATTCACCTTTATCTTGCGCCATGCATTGGGGTACGCCGACAACGATCCAGTCTCTACATCCACTAAGCTATCGGCATCTGTTCTGTATTGTGCAATGTCGTTTACGTGGGTGTGTCCTGTAAACACCATGTGGATGCCGTGTTGCATCATTTTGTTTCTCACCTCCTTGTAGTTCTTCAGTATGTATCTGTGCTGCATGCGGCCTTGTCTGTCGTAATGCTCAGCAATGTTGTGGTGCTGCAGCGCCACAACCTGCTTGCCCTTGGCGCGTGCCTTGTCGGCATGATCTAGCAGCCATGTCAGTGTAGACTCTTTAATGCTGCCAGGGGCAGTGTCGATACAAAGCAATACCAATCCGTCGAAAGGCTCGCAGACGTACGATAGTGATGCCTTGTCTCTGGCATAAGCCAGATGATAGCCCAAGTTCTTATACAACTCAGCAAACTGTTGCGACGATGTAGAGTCGGCAGTATTGTCTATGTCGTGGTTGCCTGGTACCACCGCCACTTTTATACCCGCACTACGGAGTTGATTCAGTTTACTCACCACATGCTTATGGCTTGCCAAATCGCCTTTCTCTGTCAGGTCGCCAGCTATCAGTACCAGATCGGGGTTAGTGTTCAATGCACTGGCTACCACCCTATCCAATATCTCTGCGCTATATTGCAACAGTTTCGAACTTCGGTTCACTTCTTCTGCCTTGTCTATGCCCTGAAAAAACTCTGGGGCCATCACGTGGATATCGCTCAATATCCAGATAGTCTTTTCATTATGATTAAGGCGATCCGAATTATCTCCGTAGTCGGCAGTATTTTTTGCGACGTAATTACAAGATGTAAAAAACGTTGAGCTCCAGATAAGGATGACGGCTATCACCCATCGCATCATGCTCCTCATATACTTTAATTCTGTCATTATCGGATAAATATGTTATACTTGGGGACACTACTCTTTCCCAATCCACGGTTTGTTCAAAGGTGGTGCCGTCTTCCTTCGCACGCAGGGCTTTCCATTGCATCTTGCCGTCTTTCAGACTATTGACCTCCCAACATTCGCGCAGCTCAGCCATGCCCTGGTCCTCCCAGCGGATAGCCACCAGCGTGCCGTCGGCAATGTATTCCTGGAACTCGCGGTTGGTCACGGCTTCCCACAGTCCACCGTCGTTCTTACGGTAGTATTTGTACGTGGCGTCATTGAAGAACTCCAGTCGCGCATTCGCATCGTTGTAAGTCTCGCCACCTGAGATACCCTTGCATTCCCACATGCCTACGATGTCAGTGTGGTAGTCGATGTCAATCTTCTTCAGTCGCATCTCCTTCTTATCGGTGACTGTGCCTTGCTCCTGTCCCTCATGGATAGTCGTATGCTTGTAATTGCAAACTATCTCGTTGGCAGTGATGGAAGAGATGATGAACTCCTCCTGCAGCGTGATTTTCGGATTACCGTCGGGGTGACCGGTCAGCGTAACCTTGTTGCCGGCAATCGTGGCTGCGTATTCGCGATGGTCTGACCATTTGCGCTGACTCTCCGAGAAGTCGCTCTTTGTCGTGCTGTAGAGAGCCTTAGTGGGCGAGACGAAGGTGAAAACCATCTTGCCGGTGGTCAATGCGGGCTGCCCGTCTGCTTCATAGTCTATCCACTTGCCGATAAGTTTTTCAGCGAGGTTATCAATAGGACCAACAGAGTTGTCCTCATTCGAACACGATGTGAATACCGTTGAGCTGCAAATCAGGGCTGCAGCCATCACCCATTGCATAAGTCTGTTCATAATTTCAGTTGTTTAGTTAATAGATATTTACGACTGCAAAGATACTAAAATAAAAATAAAAAACAAATTTTTCACAAAAAAAATTAGGTGGATGACAGGGCAGCTTGGATGACAGGGGACAGTCCCTGTGACATGAAGGTACTCACTTTTTTCGAAAATGCTTGGCAGTTTATACTTTTTTTTCTATCTTTGCAAAGTGATAACTAAAAATATAAGTATTATGACGCAGCAATTTACCAATAACGAAGGGCACGCCATCATTACACTTTGCGGACGACTCGACACCTCATGTGCCATGCAGACACAAGCCGATATCAATCAGTTTTTGTCAGACCAACCCCCCATCCAGAGTGTTACCGTTAATGCCGCAGAGCTCGAATACTTGTCGAGTTCGGGCTTGCGCATCCTGCTTTCGCTGGCCAAAAAATATAAGGATTTCAAACTTGTTGAGGTTAATGCCGACGTTTTCGACATACTTAGCATGACCGGTTTTGTAAAGATCATGCACGTAGAACGCGCCCTGCGCCAGATGAGCATCGAGGGTTGCGAGATCCTGGGTGTGGGCGGTGTGGGCACCGTCTATCGCTACAACGACGACACCATCATAAAAGTGTTCCGAGATGGTACCACCATCGACGAGGTGCGCAACGAGATAACCATGTCGAAAGAGGCCTTTGTGATGGGTATGCCTACCGCCATCTCGTTCGATATCGTCAAGGTAGGCACGCGGTACGGTCTGGTTTACGAGCTTCTGCATGCCGATACCCTCAGTTCGCTCATCATGCACCAACCCGAGCGTATCGCCGAGTATGCCCGTAAGTATGCCAATCTGTTCCACCAACTGCATGCCATCCAGGTGCCGGCCGATAGCTGTGTACCCAATGCCCTCGAGCTCGAACGCAAACAGGTGCTGCACATCCGCCGCTATTTTCCGCAAGAGGCTATCGACCTGCTGCTCCAGATTCTCGACGCCGTACCCGCAGGCAATCGCTTGCTGCATCTCGATCTGCAGGCCAAGAATGCCATGGTACAGGGCGACGAACTCATGCTCATCGACATGGGCGAAGTGGGCTACGGCCACCCCGTACTCGACCTGGCACACGCCTATTCGTCGATGATCCTGTTTGTTGGCGATTACGAGGCCGTCATCGGCATGCCACGCGAGTTAGGCAAGCAATTTTTTGATCTTGCTATCGACTATTATTTCGAGGATCTGCCAGCCGATGTTATTGCCCTGCGTAAACAGCAGATAGCCGCTGTGGCAAGCATCCGTAACTACAGTTGGCTTGCCCTCAGCGACTCCTTCCCCGAGGCTGTCATCCAGCAGTGTCAGCAAGCCTTCAACGAGCGTGTCACTCCCCATCGCGACCACATCCTCAACGTCGTCAGCGCCCTGAAGGATTGGGAGTAATAACTGTCAGGGGACAGTCCCTTGGCAGGCTCAGCTCGGCGCCGCCTTGTTCAAATATACAAAAGTTTTTGGATATTATGCCATTATCGGAAAAAAAGTCACAAAATATTTGCAAATAAATTAAACAATTAGTAACTTTGCCGGCAATTAGTAATCTGAATTATGAATATAAAACTACATACCCCAAAGAGCCTGAAAAATGGCAGCGGAATGGCTACGATGAAGCAGTTTATGCTGTCGCTGCTGGCTACCACAGTGTCGATAGCGCTGACGTTTGGCACAGCTGCCGTAGTGGACAAAAACAAGAAGGAGAACGAGAAGCACCAGATACTGCTGATGGTGCTGTGCGACATAAAGACGTCGATGGACGAAATAAATGAGGTGGACTCGATGATAGGCCAGTTTGTGGAGGATCAGGCTATGTATCTGGCTAATCCCGACAGCTTTGACACTAGCGGATACCTGCTGAAGTGGTACTATACCGAGATGGACTACAACAGAACGGTGGAGAACATATTCAACTCGAACATAGAGAGTATAAACACCATCGGCAACATAAACTTTGTGGAGAAGGCCAGCGACTTCTACAGAATGCGCGAGTATTACAATGAGAACGTGACGAAGCCGTTTTCGAAAATGGTGATGGACGGCATAACCGACAATTACGACAGCCTGGCCAACGTGCGCGATACGGCAGAGGAACTGCGATTTGTGAGTGCTATGAATGCACGTGCCATCAGCCAGAACTACAGGGCCTGCAGAATGCTGACCAACGTGAGCGACAAGGAGCTGGACGAATACTACCAGAATCGCACAAAGCTGGAGAAGGCTACAATGTTTAACGACGAGGAGAAGGCATTCCGCGACTCGATGATACAGGTAAGAAGGGACATAAAGAACAAGTTGGATAAGGCATACGAGGAGGGCAAAAGCAAGAGATAACAGATTTTTTTGCAATAATTTGCAGTTATTCGGAATAATTATTGTATCTTTGCACCCGTTATCCTGAAAACAATCTTTTTACCCTAGGGCAAGCGAGCCCATAGGTCATCAAATAAAAAAGATTTAAATTATACAATACGGGGGACCAGCAGCGATGCTCGTCCCCCGATTCTTTTTATGTCAGAAAAATTTGTAAAGCCTTAGTCTCTAAGCTTTTCCTGCTTGATGATAAACATGTTATCACGCTTGATGCTGATAGTGGCTTGCTTAGGCAATCCCTTGGCTGCGGCCTTCTTAAGGTCGGCCTTGGCCGAATAGTAAACACCACGAACCACATCGTCGTTCGAATCGGCATCGCTGCCTACAACCTTGAATATCTGCTTAACAGAGTCGACCGACACAGTGGCGCCCTCGATGGTCTTGGCTCTGAACGATGCTACCAGGATGGCGTTAATCTCCTCCTCGGCATCGAGTGCGGCACGCTTCTCGGCTGCTGTGCCCTGCGCAATGACTGTACCGGCCAGTTCCCACTGATACTCGAAAACCTCGGGGCCCTTAGGTACACGAGGACCATCGTCGCTACTGCAAGCAGTGAAGACTACGGGCAGTGCCAACAGTACAGCAGCTATAAAGATTCTAATACAATTTTTCATCATCATACGAATAATTTTAAATTGGTTGTGATTATAATCTGCGTGCAAAGGTAGGCACATTTTTTAAATTACCAAAACTTTTTGCGTATTTTCACAAAAAAACGAACCCCGACAGCTCTCACGAGCCATCGGGATTCTGCAATTATAAAAAACCTTACTTAGTATTGTGTTTACAATCCTGCAGCAGCTATCCACTCGTAGATGCAGCTTACAACGCCGAAGAGGGCGATGCCGGCTGTACATATAGCGAGGGCTATCTTGCTTGAAGAGTCGCTCTGGAATGTAGGCAGAGGCTCGTCGGTCTTAGTGATGTACATAGCCTTGACGATGAGCAGATAGTAGTAGAGTGATACTACGGTGTTGACAAGGGCAATGAACACTACTGCGTAGGCCATTGGATCGCCATTCTGCACACCTGCCATAAACACGAAGAACTTAGAGAACATACCTGCAAACGGTGGGATACCAGCCAGCGAGAACAGAGCAAGCGTCATGAGGAACGAGAGCTTGGGGTTGGTCTGATAGAAACCGTTGTAGGCTGCCATATCAGTGCGGCCACCATTATTCTGCTCTACCACGTTGATAACGGTAAACACGGCCATGTTGGCTACGATGTAAACCAGCACGTAGTAAGTAAGTGCGGCTACACCCAGCTGACCATTGCCTACCACTGCCAGCATGATGTATCCGGCCTGTGAGATAGAGCTGAACGCCATGAAGCGCTTGAGCTCGCTCTGACGGATGGCAAACAGGTTGGCCACGGTGATAGAGAGCACGATAACGATATAAAGCATGTAGTTCCAGTACTCTACCATTGGAGCGAAGGCCTTCATAAGGATGGTGCACAGTGTGATGGCGGCAGCACCCTTAGAGATGACGCTGAGGTAACCGGTTACTGGTGTAGGAGCACCCTGATAGGTGTCGGCTGTCCAGAAGTGGAATGGTACGAGCGAAATCTTGAAGCCAAGACCACTGAAGAAGAAGGCCATACCCATGATGCACAGAGGTGAGCCCTTGACTACAGTAGCTACGTCGTCGAAATAGAGAGTACCTGTGGCAGCGTAGATGAACGAGATACCGAACAGCATTACGCCGCTTGAGAATGTGGCTACGAGTATGTACTTGGCAGCTCCCTCGGCGCTCTCCTTGCGGTCGCGGTCGAAGGCCACCATACATGCCAGGGGCACTGAGGCCATCTCGAGACCGAGGAAGAACATCAGGAACGAACCTGATGACATCATCACAAACATACCCAGCAGGGTGCTGATGATGAGCATATAGAACTCGCCGGCATGCTTCCAGTTCTTCTCGACCCACGGATTGGCCATAACCACCACGATGAGAGAACCGAATGCCAGAATAGACTTCATGACATTGATGGCCTCCGAGGTAACGTAGATGCCGCCAAAGGCTGACGAGGGCTCGCTGGTAGCGCTTACTACAGCTGTACCTACCATCAGCAGCGATGCCAGAATGTTCATCATCTTGGTGCGATCTGAGCCACAACGTGGGCAGATGAAGTCTACACAGAAGACTATCAACAGAGATACCACAAGGGCAAACTCTGGAACCATATTCAGAAATTCACTATAATTCATATCTTTAGTCCTCCTTACTTTACATTACACCAATTGACTCCAAGATAGTACCTGCGGCAGGCGAGATGATGTTGCTTACCCAGAATGGGAAAGAACCAAGACCGGCTACGCAGAAAATCAGACAGATAACTGCAACACGCTCATCCCATGTAGCATCGGTGAGCTCGAGGAAGTGCTTGTTCTCTACCTCGCCATACAGTATCTTACCAACAACACGCAGGATGTAGACTGCTGTTACTACGATCGACATACATGCGATGATGGTAGCCACCATGCGGAATGAGGTGTTGGGGTCGCCACTCATTGGGTGAGCACCAAACGAACCTACGAAGATGGTCATCTCAGCAATAAATCCAGAGAATCCAGGAAGACCAAGGTTGGCCAGACCTGCGATAACATAACCTACTGCCAGGAAAGGCATAATCTTCATCAGGCCGGCCAGCTCGCGGATATCACGAGTGTGGGTACGACCGTAGATCATACCGATGAGGGCGAAGAACAGGGCTGTCATAAGTCCATGCGACAGCATCTGCAGCACAGCACCTGTAACGGCTGTCTGACTCATCATCAGCAGGGCGAAGAGCACCAGTCCGCAGTGAGACACCGATGAGTAAGCATTGATATACTTAAGGTCGGTCTGTACGCAAGCGCTCAGAGCACCGTAAACTACCGAGATAGTGGTGAGGATGAGGAAGATCCAAGAGAGATCCTGAGCAGCCTCAGGCAGCAGATACATAGCTACACGGAAGCAGCCGTAACCTCCCAGCTTCATGAGCACACCAGCGTGCAGCATTGATACTGCTGTAGGGGCCGAAGCGTGACCATCAGGGCTCCATGTGTGGAATGGGAACAGAGCGCCCAGCACACCGAATCCGATGAAGATGAATGGGAAGAAGATATTCTGGATATGTCCAGGAATACAGTGATTAGCTGCGATAGTGGTAAGCTCGAATGTATAGTTGCCACTATAGATACCGTTGAAGTAGTAGATACCCAGCAATCCGAGAATCAGCAGGGCAGAACCTCCCATCAGCATCAGAGTAAGCTTCATGGCCGAGTACTCCTTGCGACCGCTACCCCATACACCAATCAGAAGGTACATCGGGATAAGAGCCACCTCGTAGAACATGAACATGGTGAACAGGTCGGTAGAGATGAAGAAGCCGAACACACCTGTAGAAAGCAGGGTGAACCAGAGGAAGTACTCCTTGGTGAGCGGCTTGAGCTGCCATGAGGCAAATGTACCTGTGAACACGATGATGCTAGACAGCAGCAGCATTACCACCGAGATACCATCAACACCCACGCTGTAGGCAATGTTGAGAGGCTTGAACCAAGGGGTGCTGTATGTGAGCAGCATCTCGGCTGTGTTACCAGCAGCACGCTCCTGGATAAAGTAGATGGTAAGCCAAATGCTCAGAGCCAACAGACAGCTAGAACCTGCAACCATCACACCACGCACCTGATTGAGGTTCTTGGCAAGCCAAAGACCCAACAGCATCAGAGCGGGAATTATTACGAAAACACTTAATATACTCATAATCATTCAAATTTAAAAATGTAAGAATTTAAAAATGTAAGAATTGTATCTTTCCATTTCTTATCTTACTGATCGTTTCATTTTTACATTTTATCATTATTACATTTTTACATTAAAGCGAGCAATACGAGCGTCAATCCAACTGTACCCGTGAGGAACCATACGGCATACTGACGAACGTCGCCGCTCTGCCAGTCGCGGATACTCTCACCAGCCTCGTTAGCACCCCAAGCCAGGAAGTTGAATGTGCCATCAACAACGTGACGGTCGAACCAGGCAATAGGTGTAGAAACCAAGCGGAAGATGATACGATGAGTAACATACTGCCAGATCTCGTCCTGATAGAAACGCTTGTAGGCTGCACGATGCAGCTTGGGGAACGTAGCATACAGACGATCGGCAATAGGCTGGCTCTCACCTTTATATATATAGGTGGCGAGACAGATGCTCAGAATCGCAATAACTGTAGAGGTAAGGGCAATCTGTGTGTTGAAGTGGATGGTGTAGTCGGTACCGGCAGCACTTACGTAGCTACCAAACGAACCACCCCACTCCAAGAATCCACCGAGAGTGGTGTAAACACCAACACCAACGGTGATCACTGTAAGAACAATCAGAGGAATAGTCATTGTGAGAGGAGCCTCGTGTGGAGTGTGATGCTCGTGAGCCTCCTTATTCTCAGTTCCCCAGAAGATGCCGTAGTACAGACGGAACATATAGAAGGCAGTCATGGCGGCGATACCAGTCATGATCCAACCTACTACTGGGCTGTACTCCATGCAGGCGGTGATAATCTCATCCTTTGAGCTGAAGCCCGAGAAGAATGGGATACCAGCGATGGCCAGACACGAGATGAGGAAGGTGATGTGAGTGATAGGCATATACTTGCGCAGACCACCCATCAGAGCCATCTCATTGCTGTGAACGGCGTGGATGATACATCCGGCACCCAGGAACAGACAAGCCTTGAACATAGCGTGGGTAAAGAGGTGGAACATACCAGCCATGTAACCCAGCTGTGCGTGGTTGTCGAGCACGGCACCATGATGACCTGGCAGCGATACGCCCAGAGCCACCATCATGAAGGCTATCTGAGAAATGGTAGAGAAGGCAAGCACACGCTTGATGTCGCTCTGAGCACAAGCTACAGCAGCTGCATAGAAAGCGGTGAACACACCCACCCAAACCACAATCGACATGGCCTGTGGTGCATACTCAATCCAGAGTGGGAACATACGTGCAATCTGGAACACACCAGCTACAACCATGGTAGCAGCGTGAATGAGTGCAGATACAGGTGTAGGACCCTCCATGGCGTCGGGCAGCCAGATGTGAAGTGGGAACATAGCACTCTTACCAGCGCCACCGATGAACATCAGTACAAGTGCAGTAGGAATGATGAAACCACCAGCGGCTACAGCCTTGGCAATGTTGCCCTCGATGAAAGGTGTGGTGCCCTGGCCCATCACGATGTCGCCAGCAAATGAGAAGCTGAACGAATCTACGAAGTAGCCGAAGGTAAGGATACCTACGAGGAAGAACATATCGGCAAAGCGGGTAACGATGAATGCCTTCTTACTGGCTGCGATAGCGGGCTTCAAAGGATAGTAGAAGCCGATGAGCAGGTAAGATGAAACACCCACAAGCTCCCAGAACATATACATCTGGAAGATGTTGGTGGCAAGTACCAAGCCCAGCATCGACATGGTGAAGAGGCTCAGGAAAGCGTAGTAGCGCTGGAATCCCTTCTCGCCGTGCATATAGCCGAATGAGTAGATATGTACCATCAGTGATACTGTAGAGATTACGATCAGCATCATTACGCTGATAGGATCGAGCAGTATACCGAGGTCGAAATGCAGATTGCCCAGAGGCAACCATGTGAAGTTATACGGAACAAATGTCTGATATACTCCATCCACACGGTCCATACCGAAGTACTGGAATGCTGTGAGGTAAGAGAGTATAGTGACGATTCCCAGTGAACAGGTACCGATGAGTCCGGCCACCTTGTGCTGCATCTTCATGCCAGCCAGTCCAAGAACGATGAACGACAGCAGCGGCAGCAGCATTATAAAGATTGTATATCCAAACATAATGTTTAATCTTTAATGTTTAATGTTTAACCTAAAACTATCGTTTCATATTCTTGATGGCATCAACGCTGTCGCTCTTGAACTTGCGATATACATTGATGATGATAGCGATGGCAACTGCACTTTCGGCAGCGGCAACACCGATCACGAAGAGAGTCATAAACATGCCTTCCATGCCCTCTGGATAGAGCAGACGGTTGATGGCAGCAAAGTTGATGTCGACCGCATTCAGAACCAGCTCTACAGAGATGAGCATGGCGATAAGGTTGCGGCGGGTAGTGAAACCATATACACCAATAAAGAACAACAGGGCACTAAGTGCGAAATAACATTCTACAGGTATCATGCCTTATCCTCCTTTCTTGCTACTACCAGGCCACCGATGATACATGCCAGCAGGAATACTGAGATGAACTCGAAAGGCAGTACATACTGATATTTACCTGAACCAACCAGGGCCATACCGATCTCCTTCATCGGAACCTCTACGTTGGCTATCTCCTGAGTGTAGAAACCAGCCTTGAGCAGGATGAGTGTTACTACCACCAGTCCGGCCAGTGCAGCCAGACCGCCAGCTATCATCTTGCTACTCTTAACTCGCTCCTCAAGTCCCTGAAGAGTGCGCTTGCTTACCAACTGGATGGCAAACACATAGATCATAGTAACGCCTCCGGCATATACTGAGATCTGAGCGGCTCCAAGGAAGGTGTAATCCAGCAGGAAGTAGATGCCTGCTACACCAAAGAGCACGAACAACATGAATGTTGCGGCTCGCATAATCTTCGTCGTGGTGACACACATCAGCGCTGAACCGATGATGAACACCGCGAGAATGATAAACATAACTGTATTACCCATAACGCGTTACTTCGTTTTAGTGTTAAACTTGCCGACTTCCCACTCGGCGCCACCATCGATAAGGTTAGGCAGCGAACCACCCTGGTAAACCTCCTCGTTGAGGTGGAGCACCAGCTTAGAGCGGTCGAACACAGCGTTCTCAAAGTCGTTTGTAAACTCGATGGCGTCGAAGTTGCAGGCGTTAGTACAGAGCTGGCAGAACATGCAGTCGCCCAGGTCGTACTGATAGTCGTCGAGCACCTTCTTCTTCTTACCTGTCTCAGGATCCTCGGCCATGTGGGCTGTAATCTTGATGGTTCCGTTAGGACAGGCCTTTTCGCACAATGTGCAAGCCGTGCACTTGTAGCTGCCATCCTCGTTGCGCTTGAATGTCAAGCGGCCACGATGACGCTTAGCCACGTGCAGTGTGGTCTTGCGGTTCTCGGGGTACTGCTCCGTAGACTTGTTGGTAAAGAAGTCCTTGAAGTATTCCTTCCAGGTGGTCTTCATACCAATGGCCAGAGTCTTCATGCCATGCCCGATTTCTCCGAAATATGTCTTATTATCTTCCATTGCTATACCTTATTTAATATATAGGCCAAGGGCCACAACAACAGTCATAATTACCAGGTTGATGAGTCCCAGAGGCATCAAGTACTTCCACTCAAGCTTCAGGATCTGGTCGATACGCAGACGTGGGAATGTCCACTTAATCCACATCAGAATCCAAACCAGGAAGAAGGTCTTACCCATAAACCATACGATACCTGGGATGTAGTTCATCACTGCATCGAAGGCGTCGACACCGATGTTTACAGGAGCCCAACCACCCAGGAACACTGTAGCAGCGATACCTGCGATGATGAAGAGGTTGAGGAACTCAGCGAGGTAGAAGAAACCGAATCCCATACCTGAATACTCAGTATGGTGACCGGCTGTAAGCTCGCTCTCGGCCTCAGCCATATCGAATGGGCCACGGTTGGCCTCGGCGTTACCTGCGATGAGGAATACGAAGAAGGCGATGATAGCAGGGATGTGACCCTGGAACACAAGCCACTTCCATGGGCCTGTCTGTGCCTCAACGATACCGCTCATCTGCATGGTTCCTGTCAGGATTACAGCTGTAATCAGGCAGAGGCAGAGCGACATCTCGTAAGAAATCATCTGCACTGCACCACGCATGGCCGAAACCACAGAGTACTTATTGTTAGAACCCCAACCTGCGAGGAAGATACCTACCACGCCGATAGAAGAAATGGCGGTGAGCAGGAATATACCTACGTTGAAATCGAGGATGGTAGCACCCATGTTCCAAGGCAGGAACGAGAATGCACCTACACTACCGATAATCACCAGAAGTGGAGCAACGGCATAGAGCAGCTTGTCGGCACGGTCAACGAAGAAGATCTCCTTGATGAGCATCTTCAGCACGTCGGCAAACACCTGAAGCAGTCCCCAGTATCCTACTCGCATCGGGCCAAGACGGCACTGGAAGTAGGCACATACCTTACGCTCCATAAATATCAGTACGCACGCTATGAGGGCATATCCCAGCAGGATACCTGTGCCCACCAGCACGCACTCAATCAATATCGACAGAAAATCTCCTAAGCCGAGTGTCTCGCGAAGGAGAGCGTCGAACCATTGTGTAACAATTCTAAAGTCAAAAATCATAATCCAAACGCTTTATTATCTGTCAATATCAGGAATTACAACGTCGATAGCAGCACATGTAGCAATCAGGTCGGCTATCTTCTGACCACGAAGCATTGGGTCGAAGGCACCTACCAGCGAGAGTCCCATTGGGCGCATCTTCATGCGGTATGGGCTCTTGTCGCCACGGCTGTCGAGATATACACCAAACTCACCGGCTACACCCTCTACAGAGTAGTACCACTGTCCCTCGGGCACCTTGATGATAGGCTTCTGCTTAACGTAGAAGTCGCCCTCTGGGATATTGTCGATGAGCTGTTCGATGATGTTCAGGCTCTGGTACATCTCGTTGATGTGAACCAGGTAGCGGCCCATAGAGTCGCATGTGTCGAGTGTGCACTGCTCCCACTCCACCTTGTCGTACATGTCGTATGGGTGGTTCTTGCGCACGTCGTTCTTCCAGCCTGATGCACGTCCGGCAGGACCTGTAACGGCGTAGTTGATACAATCCTCGAGACTCATCGGACCACAGTTCTCCAGACGGTTGTGAGTGATCACGTTGTCACCAAACACATCCATATACTCCTGAATCATTGGGCGCAGATACTTAACCAGATCCTTACAGTTCTTTACGAAGTTAGGATCGATATCGTCCTGCAGTCCACCTATTCTATAATAGTTCTGGATCAGTCGGCCACCAGTGGTCTCCTCCATGCAGTTCAGCACGTGCTCACGGTCGCGCATACCATACAGCATACCTGTAAGTGCGCCAAGGTCCTGAGCCACACACGATGTGTAGAGCAGGTGTGAGTCGAGACGCTGAAGCTCGTCCATGATGGTACGGATGTACTTGATGCGGTCTGTGAGCTCTACGCCCATACCCTCCTCGATTACACCTACCAGAGCATGACGATGCTGCATAGCACCAAGATAGTTCAGACGGTCTGTAAGAGCCAGAGTCTGTGGATAGGTCATACCCTCCCACATCTTCTCGATGGCACGGTGGATATATCCCAGGTGTGGATAGATGCGCTTAACGGTCTCGCCGTTCAGCACTGTCTGCAGTCGGAGCACACCGTGGGTAGCTGGGTGCTGAGGACCGATGTTGATAACATAGTCGTCGGCGCCAAACAGGCGGTTCTGCTTGCTCTGCAGGTTGCCATCCTTGTCGAGATAGAACTCCAGTCCGTAGTCGGGCTCGTTGTCGTCCTCAAGTGTATACTTGTCGTCAAACTGCCAGTCCTTGCGGAATGGGTGACCCTTGAAGTCGTTACGCAGGAAGAGTCGACGCATATCGGGATGACCCAGGAACACGATTCCGTAGAAGTCGAATACCTCGCGCTCCAGCAGGTCGGCCACCTTCCAGATGTTAGATACTGTTGGGATGTAGGGCACCATCTGTCCCTCGAGTGCGCTCACGCCGTTGCTCTGCATGCCATCGCCACAAACCTGAGTCTTGGCCAGCATCTTCACACTGCAACGCTCGTGGGTCTTGGTGTTCTCCAGAATGTAGATACATCCCAGACCTTCTTCGGCACCGAAGTCCTCGCCTACGATGGTAACAAGATAGTCAAAGCCCTTCTTGTTCTTCAAGTTCAGCATCTCAGAGGCGAACTTGTCAAAATCGAATGATAAGAATTCTAATTTCATGCCTTGTCCTCCTCTACTTTTGCTTCTGCCTGAGCAGTTTTCATTTCATCAACAAACTCCTGGGGAACCTCTGTGATAACCATTGGCTCGCGACGGTGGTCGCCGTGCTTCTGGCGGAATGTCAGCTCCTCGTTTGATACTCCCAGTGCAGCCTCCTCAGCGGTCTGCTTGTGGTTGGCACCACCAAAGAATTTCTCGATCTTCACCTTACGCTGCAGCTGCATCATGCCGTACATGATAGCTTCTGGGCGTGGGGGGCAACCAGGGATGAATACGTCAACGGGCACAATCTCCTCGATGCCCTTAACTACATGGTAGCTCGACTTGAATGGACCACCGCTGATAGCACAACCACCTACGGCGATAACGTACTTAGGCTCGGCCATCTCGTCGTACAGACGCTTCAGTGCGGGGGCCATCTTGTGAGTGATGGTACCAGCACACATAATCAGGTCGGCCTGACGTGGAGAGTTACGAGTAACCTCGAAACCGAAACGTGCAAAGTCGTAACGGGCACAACCGCAAGCCATAAACTCGATACCACAGCATGATGTGGCAAAGGTCAGCGACCAGAGCGAGTTAGAGCGGCCCCAGTTGATCAGCTGGTCAAGCGAGCCCGTAACCACGTTGACGCCGCCCTCATGGAGCTCGTCAACAATCTTCTCCAGCGATGAGTTGTCGTTCCACTCGTCGTAGGGAATACTCTTGATGTGGGGCTTTCTTACTTCCATTCCAGATCTCCTTTCCGCCAAGCATAAGCCAAGCCTAATACTAGAACTACCAAGAAGAAGCCGATTGACAGCAGAGCCATCGAACCAAACTCCTTCACTACCACTGCCCATGGATACAGAAACACAGTTTCTACATCAAACATGAGGAACAAGATGGCAAAGAGATAGAATCCCACCGAGATGGGCAGCCATGAACTGCCGCGGGTTGGGATACCGCTCTCATACGGCTCACCCTTCACCTTAGCGTAGGACCTTGGTCCTATCAGCTTGGCTACCACGTAAGCCGCTACCACCAATGTAATAGCCGTCACCAAGACGGTAATTAACAAAGTAAAGTTCATAAAAAGCTAAATATAATATTACTAATGTTTTAATTATCAGTCAGTTTCTACTACTCGGCTATCACCTCTGTGATTGCCTCGCCTACACACGCGTTTGGCTGCTGTATATGCAGCTTCTGGCACACTGTCGGAGCTATATCCGTGATGTGCACCTCTCTGCTGGTCTCGCCATGCTTAACCTTCCAGCCGTAGAACAGCAGGGGGATATGGGCATCGTATGGATTCCACTCGCCGTGGGTGGTTCCGATGGGCGACGACAAGTTGCTATTAAATCCGTACCATCCTGGCTCCAGCATGAAGATGATGTCGCCCGAACGGTCGTGATGATATCCCTTAAGTGCTCGCTCCTTCAGCATCTCTGGCACAGGAGCTGTGGCTGCTTTCTTAAAGTCGAATGCAAATGCTACGTGGGGCAGCTTCAGCAGCTCTTTTACGATAGCATCGCGAATGGCCTGCTCGTCAAGTCCCTGCTCGCGGATGGCATCCTTATCCAGTACCAAGCGGTAGTCCAGACAGTCCTTGATAATATTCTTGGTCAGTCCGTATTCCTTAGCAAATCTCTTGTAGGCCTCTGCCAAGTACTCCTCGTCGCCCTTCCATGCACCACCACCAAGCTTGTGGTCTATCATATACTGGAAGTTGTGTGCACCACCGTGGTCGGCTGTCAGGAATACCAGATAGTTACCCTCGCCCACCTGCTCGTCGAATGCCTTCAGCAGTTTGGCTATGTCCTTATCAAGTTCCAGATAAGCCTCATCAGTACGCTCGCCACGAGTACCAAACTCATGGCCGATAACGTCGGTCTGCGAGAAACTTATGCAGAGCATATCGGTCACCTCGCCCTTGCCAAGCTGCTCACCCTTCAGGGCGGCGATGGCCATATCGGCTGTAAGATGACCACAAAGTGGGTACATACCTACGTCTTTACCCACCTTCTTCAGTTCCTTATTCTTTGCCATCTGGGCGTTAAAGTCCTTAGCCCACTGTGGCAACTCCTGCATATACCATGTGCTGCTGATAAACTGTCCGGCCTTGGTGTCAATCCAGTAGGCAGCATTAGCGCTACGACCAGCAGGCAGGATGGATGCACGGTCCTTGTAGCTCACTCCGATAACCTTCGACTTGAAGTCGGTATGCAGTCGCAGCTGATCGCCTATGGTAGTTGCCAGCAGGTTTACTGGCGATGAAGCGTCTTTCTTATTACTACCCACTGTAGTCACGTCGTGATCCTCGCAACTGCTTACTTTCACTCCGTTCTTGTAGAAACTGTTGCCACAGATGCCGTGGAAAGCTGGTGTCGTGCCCGTATACGCACTCGTATGTCCGATGGCAGTCACCGTGGGCAAATAATTAATCAGGCAGTTATTACACGAGTATCCCTTGGTTATCAGACGTTTCAATCCGTCTTCCTGATACTTGTCGTAATACCTGCCCAGATAGTCCCAACGCATCTGATCAACTACGATTCCCACCACGAGCTTCGGACGCTCGTTGAATTGTGTTTGTGCCTGACTTTCAGTCACATAGCACGCTATTAGCGCAATGAATAGTAATATTCTCCTCATAATCGTGTGCAAAGGTACAAAAAATCCGCCAAAGCTCCAAACACTTTGGCGAAAATTTTGTAATCTATTTGCCTAACGATTATTCCTCGGCTGTTCTCTCAATGATTTCCAGACACATTCTGGAGTTGTGATAGGGACATTTCCAGAAGCCGGCTTTGTCGTCGGTGGTGTTCAGCGAACCGTCTTTATGGCGACTCCAATACCACTCGCCGTTGTCCCAGTCTATCAGCTGGTCCTTGATGTATTTCCAGCTTTTTTCAGCTTTGCTGAATGCCTCTTCGTCGCCGAAATGCTGCCACAGGTTGAACCACCCTACTACATTCTCGGCCTGAACCCACCAGTGCAGATCGTCGTCTACATGGCCTGTGTCCAGATTTGCCTCGTGTATCATAGCTCCTTCAGGGGTCAGTCCTTTCTCCGATGCCTCGGCCACCATCTGTACGATATTTTCCACCTTCTCCAGCACCATTTGGTCGCCTAATACCAGCGCTGCTTCGTGCATCAGCCACGAGCACTCGATATCGTGTCCGTAGCTCTCCAGATGGCCAGCTCCGCGAGTCCAGTCCATATCGAAGAACAAGTCGAGATGATGGGTATCCGGATTAAGAATTTTGTCGGTAAAAATATCAATCAGATTCCTAAGCGAACCCTCCACACTTACGATGGTCTCCATGGGCACACTTATGCTCACTGGCAGCACCGATCCGATGGCTGGCACATAGTCGCACGACTCCTTTGCCTGCATCTCTTTCAGACACCTGAGGAGATTGGTGTATGGCTCGATGATGTGCAGGTGGGTGTTCTGCGACTTAGGATAGTTGGCATCCAGCTCCGACAAGCGCATATCGGCTATCTCGCCCCACTCGCGTGTGCAGGCCTCTATGTAGCCGTTGTGCTCATTGTCAAGAGCATGTTCCTCTATACAGTCGTATAGGTTCAGCGCATAGTCCAGCGCCTCTCTATCGCCCGTAGCACGTGCATATTCCGTCAGTCCGTAGATGGCAAAGCCGATGGCATAGAACTGCTTTTTGGTGTCCAGCGGATTGCCTTTGTAGTCTACGCTCCAGTACACGCCACCATACTCCTCGTCCACAAAGTGGTCGATGATATAGTCCTTGGCTCGTGTAGCGGCCTCAAGATACTCCGGGTTGCCCAGCACACGATAGGCGGCCGAGAAGCTCCACAGTATGCGGGCGTTAAGTATAGCGCCCTTTTCGGCCTCTGGGTGCAGCTGTCCGCTGCCGTCTATGCGACCGTAGAAACCACCATTCTCGTGGTCCTGCATCTTGTCGAGCCAGAATCGCAGAATGTTGTTCTCAAGCACATCCTGCATTTCCAGCCTCATCATATCTACGCGCCCGTTCATTTCTTAATAGGATAAATCCAACACAGCAGTATTATCAAACCAGCGATGACAGCTGGGAAGATAGAGAACAGACTCCAAACCATCGTGAGCACCGAGTCGGTGATCGATGCAGGGTCAACCATCGTGTTGCCCATATCGTCTGTTATCATGCTTGCTCCTGCGATACCCAGGAACAGGGCTACCAGCGAACCAGAAATGGCTGTACCAAACTTCTGCGCCATGGTACCTGATGAGAAGATCAATCCTGTGCTCGATGTACCGTTCTTCTCGGTAGCATAGTCAGCCACGTCGGCATACATACTCCACAGCAGTGGCGAATACAGGCCGATACCGATAGATGTAAGCACTACCAGAGCCACCATCACCCAGATGTAACCTGGGTCCATCGGAACAAAGAAGAATGCCACTGAAAATACTACACAAATCAGCGCAGCTGCCATAAACGCCATACGCTTGCTGCCTATCATCTTGGTGAACGATGGCGACACACCACCGAAAATCATACAAGTAAGCTCACCAAAGGTCATAAACACGGTGTAGTTGATAATCAGTCCGCTCACGGTCACGTCGCCATGCAGACAGTATTCAAGCATATATCCGGCTACAGCATAACGGAATCCGTTAAAAAAGTTTGTACAAATTCCTATCAGCGTAAGGATAATCCATGGCTTATTTTTAAACAGATCGCCAAACTGCTTGAACGAGAATTTTTCGGCACGTACTGGCTTCAGTCGCTCCTTGGTCATCAGTCCGCAAGCCAGTGTTCCGGCTGCAGCGATAAGACCGAAGAATGCACCCAGCACAGCATACTGGTGCTGCTCTGTACCACCCACCAGGCGCTGCAGATATGGGAACGACAGCAGGGTGATAAATCCCATTGCATAGGCACCCACCATGCGGAAGCTAGAGAACTGGTTCTTCTCATTGTCATCGTCGGTCATCACGCCCAGCAGCGATCCGTAAGGCACGTTCACAGCTGTATACATTGCCATCATGAGCAGATACAGGCTGTAAGCCCACACACGCTTGCCCACAGGTCCGAAGTCGGGTGTGTAGAGCAGCAGTGCGAATATCAGTCCGAATGGGATGGCGCCGAATATCAGCCAGGGGCGGTATGTACCCCATTTGCTCTGCGTACGGTCGGCCAGCGAGCCCATCAGCGGGTCGGTCACCACGTCAAACATACGTGCTATCAGCATCAGCGTAGCAGCATCGGCAAACGTAAGTCCAAACACATTTGTGAAAAACAATGGGAAGGCTATCGACATGATTTTCCATGTGATTCCTCCAGCAGCGGCATCGCCCAAGGCGTAACCGATCTTCTCTTTTAGTGTAGCCATATTTATTAATGTTTCGCTCGGCTTTGCCGCTTGGCTCCGCCAAGAATGTTTAATGTATAAACGTTTAATGTTTCACATTATTGTTTTTTGCGATGAGTTTTTTGATAGTTTCTACGCTTGCGGCTGTGTAGTAGCCATCCTCAGGGGTGTTCATGCAGTAGTCTATCAGGCGGTCGATGGTAGATGTAGCCACGTGCATGCGGGTGTCGGCCGATGCGTAGTATATAAACACCTTACCATCCTCATCAGCTATCCATCCGTTGGCAAATGCCACGTTCATCACGTCGCCCAGATACTCGTTGCCCTCGGGCACCAGGAAATATCCGCCCGGACGTGCTATCACCTTCGTGGGATCGTCGAGTGCGGTCATATACATATACAGCACGTAGCGCAGTCCGTCGGCAGTGGCGCGCACTCCGTGGGCCAGATGCAGCCATCCCTTAGGAGTCTTGATGGGGTGTGGACCCTCGCCGTTCTTCACCTCGGTGATGGTGTGATACTTGCGCTCGTAGATTATCTTCTCTTCCTTAATCTCTGCGTGTGTAATATCGTCAACCAGTGCCCAGCCGATACCGCCACCGCTACCAGTGTCGATAAATCCGTCCTGTGGACGTGTGTAGAATGCGTACTTGCCGTCCACAAACTCTGGGTGCAGCACCACGTTGCGCTGCTGACTCTTGGTCTTCAGGTCGGGCAGACGATACCATGTCTTCAGATCCTTGGTGCGGGCGATACCAGCAGTAGCTGTAGCGGCCGAAAGGTCGCCAGGCTGCGAGTCGTCGTGACGCTCGGCACAGAACACTCCGTAAATCCATCCGTCCTCATGCTGTGTCAGTCGCATGTCGTACACGTTGGTTGCAGGTATCACGTCGTCGGGCATGGTGATGGGCTCATCCCAGAAACGGAAGTTGTCCACGCCGTTGGGACTCTCGGCCACAGCAAAGTAACTCTTGCGGTCGGCTCCCTCCACGCGTACCACCATGATGTACTTGCCCTGCCACTTCATTGCGCCGGCGTTCAGTGTGGCGTTGCACATTATGCGCTGCATCAGGTATGGGTTGTCCTTCTCGCAGAAGTCGTACTTCCACTCCAAGGGCACGTGTGCTGCAGTCACTACAGGGTTCTTGTACTTCTCGTAGATACCATTACCCCACTCCAGGGGCTCGTTCTTCATTGTCAGCAGCTCCTCATGATGCTTTCTCAAGGCTGCTACTTTCTTCTCAAATTCTGTCATATCTAAATTTAATGTTTAATCTTTAATGTTTAATGTCCTCCAGGAACATCACATTTTTCTTGTTGTACATCTCGCGGAAGTATGGTGCGTCGGGCTGCGATGGCGATGGGCCGAACCACTCCTCGCGATAGTTTCGCCATACCAGGAAGTAGCTTATCTCGTACTTGTCTGTCACTGGTGTCAGTGTCGATGTCCACCATGTAGGGTCAGTCAGATTCTTCAGTCCGCACTCTGTCAGGGCGGCTATCTTTCCGTGATCCTTGGCAAACTTGGTCAGCATGGCCAGATTGGCGTCGAGCTGAGCCACAAAGTCCTCCTTGGTGCCCCACTGATATCCGTCGATACCAACCAGCTTTATGCGGTCGTCGCCTGGATAGCGCTCCAGATACTTCTGCTCAGTCAGATCGGGTGCCATGCCCGGCGAATATGCCCACAGCAGATTGTCGAAACCATCAGCATCCAGTTTGTCCTGCAACATGTTCCACAGAGCCTTATATTCCTCGGCAGTACACAGTTTCTCGCCCCACCAGAACCAGCTGCCGGTATTCTCGTGCCACGGACGGAAGATGATGGGCACTTTCTTGCCGTCGGCTGTCTTCAGCTGTGCCAGAAAATCGCTCACGCGCTGCATCCATGTCTTAAACAGCTCGTGCTTCTTTCCTCCTTCCAGTATGTTCTTAACTACGGTTGTATCGGTCACGTCCCATGCCGTTCCCTCGGGGAATTTCTGTCCAGCCAGTCCGCCACCCTCGATAGTTGTCATCGGGTTGCGTGGGTGCCAACTTATGGTTACCACACCACCGCGCTCGTAGTGCTTTATTATCTCGTCGCGCATCTTGGTAAATGGCACGCTGTCCAGATTCTTCTGGTCGCCCATCTCTATGCCTCCCAGTTCAAATCCCATCACAGCAGGCCAGTCGCCACAGGTATTCTTCACGTCGCTAGAGTCGGGTTGGTAGTCCCATGTCAAACCGTAGAACGGATCGTCCTGATGACCAAACATATACCCCTTCTGTCGCAGAGTGTCCAGACGCTCAAACAGTTGCTCGGCCTGTGTCTTCTCTGCCTCTACCTTCTTTGTTGCAGTGCAGCTGGCAATCATAATCGCCCCCACTGCCATAGTCATTAGCTTCTTCATATAGTGTTTTTATTGTTTCACGTTTAATGTTTAATGTATAATGTTTAATGTATCCAGCAGCCAGTTCTCCCACTCGTCCCACTGCTCCTGGTGCCAGTAGTGCCATGTGGCCTGATACGGGCTCAGCTCCTTGGGACCCTTTACCGTGTTGTATGTAGCCCACGCTGTTGTTGGTGGCACCACGTCGTCGTTGTATCCAAACGAGAACCAGCCCTTCTGATTGCCGTCGATCAGTCGCGCAAAGTTCACGCCGTCGTAGTATCTCGATACCTCTATCTGCTTCTCCTGGCCCTTTCCTTTGTTCCAGTAGAAGTAGTGAGGCCATCCGCAGGCAGCACCATTCTGCCAGTTGGTATGATCGCACAGCGCAGCGTGCACGGGGGCATAGCTGGTTATGCGCTTGTCAAGTCCGGCCGTAGCCAGCGTAAGGAATCCTCCCTGGCTCGAACCCGATACAGCAGCCTTCTTGCCGTTCCATGGGGTGTACTGCTCTATATAGTCCATCGCACGTATGCAACCTATTATCACGTGGTGATAGTAGTGCTTCTCGCGATTGTCCATGTTATACTCCCAGTAGCACTTCAGCGGTCCGTTGTTCATCTCGTCGTATATGTGCTGATCCATCGTCACTGGCACACCGTGTATACCTATCTCCAGTGTTATCACACCCTGCGATGCAGTGTATACGTCGCCTCCGTAGGGTCGCACGCCAGCACCTGGCACACGCAGCAGTGCAGGATATTTGCCCTCGCGCACGGGCACGCACAGTATACCATATGTACGCGAGCCCCAGCTCTCGTTCTGGAAACTCACCTCATACACGTTCACGTCCTTGGTGCATCGCTCGGGCAGCAGTCGCTTGGTGGGCTCCAGTGCCGTGTTGCGAGCGTCGGCGATGGCCTTCTGCCAGAAAGCCTCAAAGTCCTTCGGCATCACCGTAGATGGCTGCAGCTTCTCCGGACTGAATGCTGCTCCGCATGCACCCTTATAATCCTTGCCGCCCACGTGTGCAGTCACGTCCACACGATAGAATCCGGGCTGCTTCATGGTGCCTGTCAGCTTCAGCGTGCCGTCCTTCAGCACCGTGCTCTTCTTCACGTTCTGATACATCTCAGGTCCTGCAGCATAGTCCACTGCCACATTCTTCATCAGCGTACCCTCCTGGCGTACCTCTATCGTGTAGGTAGCCTTCTCGCCAGTGTTGTATCGCCAGTCCTGGTGGTCGGGTTCCACCGTCACCACCACACTGTTTCCGCGTATCTGGCCCATCATGGCCACACACACCATCAAGCCCATCATCAGGCCCAAACCTCTCTTCATATTATATTGCTTTTTCATTACACTATTTCATCAGATTGTTCATACGCATCACCTGTCCCTTCACCACGCTCAGTGTCGTTGTGTCGCTTGCAAACACCGAGTTCAGTCCCTGAGCCTCTTGTGCAGGGTCGCCTGTATAGTCGTCGCCCACCTGCCACTGGTCCTCGTGCTTGGGCTGGGCAAATCCGCCCCATCCCCAGAAGTTGCATCCTGCAAAGTAGCCGCCCTTCTCGGCATTGTCGCCCACCAGCGCAAACACATAGTCGTAGAATCCGTCGCGGCCCTTGGTAGGTGTGCCCAGGGCAAACTTAAAGTCGTCGCGCGGGTATCCGAACTCCTCCATCACCAGCGGCTTCTGTATGCGCTCGCATATCTCCAGGTGTCGGTCTATATACTCCTTGGTGTTCTGCTTGGCTCGTGGCAGATTCTCTATCAGCGAGTCCTGCTTGGCCCATCCCCAGTTGTATGGCCACAGATGTATGTTAGCATAGTCTATGTTCTTGTCGGCAGTGATACGTTCCCAACAGTCGTAGTCGCCCTCGCAGCCCCATGCGCCCTCGCTACCGATAGATATCAGGTGGTTAGGGTCCAGACTGCGAATCAGCGCCGATGCCTCGGCCAGCCACTTCTCGAATGCTGGCAGCGCCTCTTTCGAGAATGCACGCGGCTCGTTGCCTATCTGCCATGCCATGATGGCCGGATCGTCCTTGAAGGCCACTCCCGTATAGCGATTGGTGCGGCTCACTATAAACTTCACGTAGTCATAAAACAGCTGGTGAGCCTTCTCGCATGTAGCATATTTCGTCATTGCCTCCATAAAAGCCGGATATCCAGCCTCGTTGGGTCGCGGCTGCTTGCCCAGTCCTGCGTGCTCCAGATAGAATCCGTATCCTCCGCTCCACTCCCACGAGTTGTTCAGATACAGCACAGCCACCATCTTTCGCTTGCCCATCTCCTGCAACAGATAGTCCAGACCCGCCAGTATCGTGTCGTTATACACGCCCGGCTTCACCTGCAGTGTAGGCTCCACCTTGGTAGTCACGCCACGTTCGCCGTCGCTGCCCACCAGTATTCGCAGGTTGTCTATACCCATCTCCTTCATCTTGTCCAGTTCCTGGCACAGTCGTTCGCGATTGCCGCCCTGGCCCTCGCTGCCCAGTATCGCACCGTACCAGAAGTTTGTGCCCACATAATAATAAGGTTTACCGTCGCGCACAAAGTGCCCGTTCTCCACCTTCACAAACTCCGTCGGCGCCTCCTGCTTGCTAGCTCCACAAGCCACCAGACACGCCACCAGCGCCATCGCGCCCAATAGTTTAATACCTTTCATATATATAATTACGTTTTTAGCTTTTCTAATTGCGGTTGCAAAGATAAAATAATAAAAGTATACTCACAAGTTTTACTTGATATTTTTTTGCCCCTTTGCAAAATATAATCATAAATGGTCAAAAAAAAGCAAGCGAGGGGGCTTCACTGAAATGAGCGGGGAGGTTTTAATTCTGGATATGAATGCAAAGATGTAAAAATAATCTAAAATCGCTGCATGGTTTGAGATTTTTTTGTAACTTTGCAGCATGAAAAGGAAAAATTGCATTATAATTACCATGATGATGATGGCTCTGAACTGCCAGGCGCAGAAGATGAGCAAGTACCTGTTTGCTTACTTTACAGGCAACGACCCCAAGGAGGAGCAGATATGCTTCGCGGTGAGCGACGACGGCTTTAACTACACACCGCTGAACGGTGGACGACCAGTGGTGGCGAGCGACACCATAGCCCGAGCCAAGGGCGTGCGCGACCCGCATATACTGAGGTGTAAGGACGGGTGGTTCCGTATGGTGGTGACGGATATGCGCTGCACACTGGGATGGGCCAGCAACCGAGGAATAGTGATGTTGCGATCGCGCGACATGATACACTGGGAGCACCACACAGTGCACTTCCCTGAGCGATTTGCAGGTACTAATATGGAACACGTTACGCGCGTGTGGGCGCCACAGACCATCTACGACGAGGCAGCTGGCAAGTACATGGTGTACTTCTCGCTGCTGACTGACGACGGCACGATACCATACGACCGCGTGTACTGGTGCTATGCCAACGATGACTTCAGCGATCTGGCGACTGCGCCACAGGTGCTGTACGACGTGAAGGCGGCAAGTATAGACACTGACATAGTGCAGGACAAGGAGGGCACGTATCACCTGTTTTTCAAGACGGAATCGGGCGAGCGCAGGGGCATAAAGAAGTTTACGCTGAAGGACCTGCACCGACCTGACACATGGAAACTGCGCGAGGGATACTGCGAGACTACCGACAAGCCCGTGGAGGGCGCTGGAGTATTCCCGCTGATAAGTGGAGGATGGTGTCTGATGTACGACTGCTACACCTCAGGACACTACCAGTTTACACGCAGCGAAGACCTGAACACATTCACATTTGTGCAGAACACTGAGACCAAGGGCAAGTTTACCCCGCGACACGGCACTGTGATACAGATAACCAAAAAGGAATACAAACGCTTGCTGAAGGCTTACAAACAATAGCAATCTAATTATACCATTATAAAACTATAGATGAAATGAAAAAGAAATTAACCCTTTTGATGCTTGCTGCCCTGCTGATGTGCGGCACAAGCGTACTGACGTCGTGCGGCGACAACGACGACAACGAGATCGAATTAGCGCAGAAAAAGTACTTTAAATCATGGAACGACTGCGAAGCGCTGAAAGCTCTGAAGGACTATGTGGAGGACGTGACCAACCCTAACTCGGCCAACTACATACCTGTGGAGGACCGCATAGCCACGTTCGACATGGACGGAACGTTTGTGGGCGAGCTGTACCCGACGTACTTTGAGTACAACCTGCTGGAGTATCGCGTGCTCGACGATCCTGACTATCGTGACAGGGCTCCTGAGGACGTGAAGGAGGCCGCACAGAGCATTCGCGACTTTGTGCGCCAGGGTACACCACTGCCCGACCACTTCGACATGGTGCACGCCTACGCTGCTGCTAAGGCTTATGCCGGTATGACGCTGGCTGAGTTTGACGCCTACGTGAAGGCTTATGCCACAAAGCCTGCCAACGGATTCAGCGGCATGACCTACGGACAGAGTTTCTATCGACCCATGCTTGAGGTGTTCAACTATCTGAAGGACAACGGTTTTACTTACTATGTGGTATCGGGCTCTGACCGCTTTATCTGCCGCGCACTGACAGAGAGCATCGGCATAGAACCCAACCGCGTGATAGGTATGGACGTAAGACTGACTGCTAGCAATCAGGGCTTAGAGGCTGGCGTGGACTTCACCATGGGCAAGAACGAGGATCTGAAACGCACATCGGAGCTGATAATAAAGAACCTGAAGACCAACAAGGTGCTGCAGATTTCGCAGGAGATAGGTAAGGTGCCTGTGCTGTCGTTTGGCAACAGTAGCGGCGACTGCGCTATGCACAACTATGCACTGAGCAACACCAAGTATCGCAGCGAGGCATTTATGCTGATAGCCGACGACGATGCTCGCGACCATGCTAATCGCGACAAGGCACTGGCGCTGGGCGAGAAATGGCAACAGCAGGGCTATCACGTGATATCGATGCGCGACGACTTCAAGACGATATACGGTGAGGGAGTTACGAAGACTGAGTTTAGTTTCGAATAGGAAATAAAAGAAAAGAGGATTCATCTGCGAATCCTCTTTTTTGTTGTATTTAGTTGATACCTAAGCGCTCAACCTCGAAGTCGGCTGCTGAGAACCACTGCGAATTGTATAGCTTGCCAGTAAACTTGCTATCGCTGGTGATACCGTAGACGAGTGTGGCCGGCTCTTTAATCTCGATGGTAACAACCACCTTGCTCCATCCGAAGCCTGAACCATTATTACACTCCTTCTCGGCCGAACCCTCAGGAGCATTCTCCCAGATCTCACCCTCGGTATTGCCGTAGTGTGGAACCTCTACCATCTTTACACCAGCCTTGCCACTCTTGGTGGTAGCGAAGATGTAAACACCAGGACCCTCGGCACGTGCAGCACAGATGATGCGATATGTGCCTGGCTCAACAGGCTGTGTCTTCTCGGCCTGATACAACTGGCGATTGTTGGGGTTCCAAGCGTCGAGATAAGCCACCTCGGTGTCGCCGTTATAGTACTCGCCCTTGCGCACATAGCAGTCGTAGCAATCCTCGTGCTGAGTGAGTGTCCAACCACCCTTGCTAAGGTAGCTCTTGCTGAGCTCGTCCATCTTGATACCCATATACGAGTTGCGGTCTTCCTGCTTAGCCATCAGGGCCTTCTTAGTCTCCTTAAGAATCTTGACAGATGACGGTACGAGCACACACAGGGCTACTGCAAACACAGCCCATGTGGCGATGCGCTCGATCTTGCCCTTACACTTGCGCGCAAGCATATAGATGACTGACGCGATAACTACGTGGAGAGCAATGATGTAGGCAGTGAACAGACCTGGAGTGTTCTCCTCGATACCGTTAAGACCCAGACGACTGAGTGTGAACGGCAGGTCGACATTCTCGGGCATCATGCGATGTGCTATCACCTCCATAGCCAGCAGTATCATAGGCACTGCCCAGAAGATGGCAACGGTAGCCACAATTGCGATTAAAACTTTCTTACATACGTTGATAGTTTCCTTTTTTTCCATACTATAAATATTATTATTAAGTTTCAGTTTGATACGTTTACTTGCTGTGATATGCCACAAGCCCCTGCAGCGGACTCTTGAGGATGGTGCCCATGGGGTAGCCCAGCATCTGGACGATGAGCTGCAACTGCTCCTGATAATAGAAAGCTATGCTGCCCACGAACGACAATGGGAGGTCGTGACGCCCATAGCGCGACACGTGGTAGTTGATGAAATCGCTGAAGGTATTATATACCATCTGTCGGATGCCCTCCTCGTCGAGGTGGCGATGGATGAACTCTGACAGCGATGCGAGGAAGCGGTTGGCCTGTGGCTCGCGATAAACCTTATTGATAATTTCGGACAACTCAAGTCCCATCTCCCTCTCGAACGTGAGACGGAGATTGTGGGGCAGAACGCCTGTATAGAGGTCGTGCAGCAGATGCTTGCCCAGCACGGCTCCACTACCCTCGTCGCCCAGGATGTAACCCAGAGCGGGAGTGTTGTGAACGATCTTCTTACCATCGTACACACACGAGTTGGCACCTGTGCCAAGTATGCAGGCTATACCAGCCTCATCGCCACAGAGCGCACGGCAGGCTCCAAGCAGATCGCTATGTGCCTGGACTGTCTTAGCATCGGGGAACGACTCGCGCAGCAATCCCTCGACACGGCCCTCGACCTCAGAACGAACACCGCTGCCGTAGAAGTAGACTGCCTCTACATTAGAGTCGCCCAACTGGGGCAACACGTCGTGAGTGAGCACTCCACGTATCTCGTTGTCGGACACATGGAAGGGGTTGAGCCCCACTGTCTGGACCTCAATCTGCGTGGATTCGTCGTCGCCCGTCAGGCATATCCAATCGGTCTTTGTGCTGCCGCTATCGGCTATCAGTATCGCCATAATACGATATAATTTACGTAAATTTGGGGCAAAAGTAACAAAAAATCACCAAAAATCCAAAAGTTTCGAAAGAAAATGCAGAAAAATAAAGAAAAAAACACTAATTTTGCACCAATGTAATAAAGAAACATAGAACTGAAATATGAAGAGAATACTGTTATTTTGCGTGTTTACACTTGCCATAGTGATAGAGGCAGGTGCAGTGCTGAAGGAGAAGGACCTGGAACAGACACTGGGCATACTGCGTACGGAACTGAAACAATATGACAGCGAACTGGATCGCAGATCGACCATGCGAAAGGATCGCACCAAGCGACTGATACAGCAGCTGATGGCCACCATGAAGCGGGCCGACCAGAATGCGCTAATGCTATACTCGCAGCAGCAGGACAACGTGTTCGACCTGACGTATGCCTGCCACGAGGCCACGCAGCAGTATCACAACTTCCATCGACAGCAGTTGCCGTTTACCAGTTTTCTGGAAAAGACTGAGGGCGAGATAGCTCGCTACGACAGCTTGATAAACCATCTGCAGGGCATACCCACACGAATGATGACAAAATATGGAGCCGATAATCGCGACTCGTGTCTGCTGCTGGCTCAGAGCATTCGTGGCAAACTGGAAGACAATGCAAACACGCTGCGACGCAACATCTATCTGTACACCAAGGCAGAGAACAGACTGAGCGAGCTGAACGACTACGCCAACAAGCGTTACAACGAGATACAGCAGAACATCTTTATAAATGGAGGCGACAGCTACCCCACCCTGATAAGCAATCTGAGCCGACGATGGACACAGATATCAGACAACATAAGGAAGAAGTACAGCTTCAGCGCCAATGCCAACTCGCAATGGAGTCCGAAGTGGATATTCGGCATGTTCCTGGGTATACTGTTCTACGTGTTAGTGGCCATAGTGCTGAACCTGCTGTTCTTTAAGTTTGCTCTGCCCAACAAGTTTAAGACAGAGGAATTTAAGAAGAAGCGTGTGTGCATAATCATGGCCACCACCACTGTGACCTTTGCCATACTGCAGGGACTGGTGATAAACAACTCGAGCCAGAACTTCCTGATAATGGCATCGGGCCTGCTGGTGGAGTATGCATGGCTGCTGGGTGTAGTCCTGATATCGCTACTGATGCGAGTGAAGGGCGACCAGATAAAGAGCGCATTCCGCATATATGCGCCACTGATAGCAGTTGGATTCATCGTTATCGGATGCCGTATCATACTGATACCTAATGAGTTGGTAAATCTGACACTGCCCCCAATCCTGTTGCTCTGCGCACTGTGGCAGTGGAGCGTAATCCGCCGCCACAACCAGAACATACCGCGCAGCGACATTTTCTATACTTACGTATCGCTGATAGTATTCGTGGCATCGGTAGTATGCTCGTTCATAGGCTACACGCTGTTTGCAGTGCAGCTCATCATCTGGTGGATAATGCAGCTTACGTGTATACTCACCATCACCTGCATAAGCCGCTATCTGGAGATTTACGCAAAGCGTAAGCGACTGACACAGAAGCCGATATCGCAGACATGGTGGTACTATCTGTTGGAAAAGGTGGCCATGCCAGTAATGGGCGTACACTCTATACTGCTAAGCGTATACTGGGCTGCTAAGGTGTTCAACCTTACGGACATGTGTTTCATGATATTCAAGCATCCATTTATCAACATGGTAAATGCGCAGGGAGAACCTACCCTAACGGTATCCATTCTAAAACTCATCATGGTGATCAACTCATGGTTCCTGTTCCGCTACATTACCAAGACCGTACTGGCATTCCTGAAGATGCACTACGAGATAAGCGACCCATCGACAGCTGCCAGCAGAGAGGTGATGGGCAAGAACGTGATACAGGTGCTGGTTTGGGGCGTATGGCTGCTGTTCTCGCTGTCGCTGCTCAACATCAGTCTGGCTTGGCTCTTAGCAATCTCAGGTGGTCTGTCAACCGGTATCGGTTTTGCGTCGAAGGATATCATCGAAAACATCTACTATGGTGCCTCGCTGATGGCTGGACGTATAAAGGTGGGCGACTGGATAGACGTAGACGGAACAATGGGTAAGGTGGTATCAATCAGCTACACATCGACAGTGGTAGAATCGATACAGGGCGAGGTGATTACATTCCAGAATGCACAGCTGTTCACCAAGAACTATAAGAACCTGACGCGCAACCATGGATATGTGCTTACTACCATCCCGTTTGGAGTGGCCTATGGCTCGAACCTTAAGGAGGTTACCAACATGGTAGAGGATGCTGTGAACAATATGCACAACGAGTATATCGACCAGGAGAAGCGCGCTAAGTGTGTGGCTACAGAGATGGGCGATTCGAGCGTAAACTTCAAGCTAGCTGTATGGGCCGAGGCTCCTAAGCGCTCGCACGTAATCAGCGAGGTGCTGAAGTGCATCTACGACACACTGAACGAACACAACATCAACATCCCGTTCCCACAGCGAGATATTCACATAGTGAATAATTAAAGTTTTTTTATAAAAAATTTGGCTAATTTGTAGAAATTGCGTATTTTTGCGGCATAAAATGAGTAATATGGCAACAATAATAGCAGGACCATGCGTCATAGAGTCGGCAGAATTGCTCGACACCGTGGCGCAAAAGCTTGTGGAAATAAACAAGCTACTGGGCACCGACATCATCTTTAAGGCATCGTTCGACAAGGCTAACCGCACGTCGATCACATCCTTTCGTGGACCTGGCATAGACCGCGGTCTGCAGATGCTTGCCGATGTAAAATCGAAGTACGGACTACGTATACTTACAGACATACACGAGAGTTGGCAGGCCAAGCCTGTAGGCGAGGTGTGCGACGTGATACAGATACCGGCATTTCTGTGCCGACAGACTGACCTGATAGTGGCTGCAGCCAAGACTGCCGCTGTGATTAACATCAAGAAGGCACAGTTCCTAAGCGGCAAGGACATGGTGTACCCCGTAGGTAAGGCCAAGGACGCTGGTGCCAAGGAGGTTTGGCTTACAGAGCGTGGCAATATGATGGGCTACAACAATCTGGTGGTTGACTTCCGCAACATACCCGACATGCTGGAGATAGTGCCAACAGTGATAATGGACTGCACTCACAGCGTGCAGCGTCCTGGTGGAAGCGATGGCAAGACTGGTGGCGATCGCCGATTTGTGCCACAGATGGCGCTGGCAGCAAAAGCCTTCGGAGCCACAGGATACTTCTTTGAAGTACACCCCACCCCCGATCAGGGCCTAAGCGACGCTGCCAACATGCTGGAACTCGACAAGCTGCAATCGCTTGTGGAAAAACTTATTAAAGACTGAGAATGAAGACATCAAGAGAAATCGCGATACAATGCATTAAGGACGAGGCGGAAGCAGTGTTGAGTTTGATTCCACAGCTCGATGAGAACTTCGACAAGGCTGTGGAACTGATACTGAACTGCAAGGGCAAGGTGATCGTAACAGGTGTGGGCAAGAGTGGCCACATCGGCGACAAGATAGCCTCTACCCTTTCCAGCACAGGCACACCATCGTTCTTTACCAATCCGCTGGACGTATTCCACGGCGATCTGGGTGTGATGACACCCGACGACGTGGTGCTGGCGATATCAAACTCTGGACAAACAGACGAACTGCTGCGATTCATACCTATGGTGCTGCACATGCACATACCTATCATCGGAATGAGCGGCAACCCTAATTCGCTGTTGGCCAAATACTCTACTATCCACCTGAGCGTGCTGGTAGAGAAAGAGGCTTGTCCGCTGAATCTGGCACCAACCAGCAGCACCACTGCCCAACTGACTATGGGCGACGCGCTGGCGATAGCACTGATGGAGAAGCGCAACTTCCAGCCACACGACTTTGCACAGTTCCACCCAGGTGGCGAACTTGGTAAGCGACTGCTGACCACTGCACAAGACGTGATGCGCACAGAGGATATGCCAGTACTGCCACCCGAGATGCATCTGGGCGAGGCTATCATACTGGTGAGCAAGGCCAAGCTGGGGCTGGGTATAGCTATGGTGAACGACGAGATAGTAGGTCTGATTACCGATGGCGACATTCGTCGCGCTATGGAGAAATGGCAGGCCGAATTCTTCGACCGCACTGTGAGCGACATCATGACCCGCACACCAAAGATGGTGAAGCCTGAGACGAAGATTACTGAGATTCAACAAATCATGAACAAATATAAGGTTCACTCGGTACTGGTGACTGACGGAGAGAAGCACCTGCTGGGAGTAGTTGACCATTATTCTTGTATGATATGACGATGATGAAGACTATAAAGAAACTATTGATCTTTTTGATGCTGGCATTGCCTGTGGTAGTGGCAGCCGACTACCTGTTTAAAACACTCGAAGCTCGCGACGGACTGACATCGAGCCAGGTGAACTGCATACTGAAAGACTCGCGCGGATATATGTGGTTTGGTACGCCTGCAGGACTGTACCGATTCGACGGATACACATTCCGCAACTTCCAGAGCGACTCGCAGAACGGTAGTTCGCTTAGCGACAGCTATATCAACTCTATACAGGAGACACTCGACGGAAACCTGCTCATCGAGACTGCTCAGGGCTACTGCATCTATCACCCGCAGACTGAGAGCTTTGAGCGCGACATGAAACAGGCATTCGCACGATTCGGTATCGAGACCATTCCATCGGTAGTATATGTAGACAAGCACAAGAACCTGTGGGGAGCTATCCCCAACAAGGGTGTGGTATGCTACAATCAGCAGCAACAGACACTGCACGAGTTTGGATATACCGACGACTCGAAGGGTGTGCCACAAGGTGTGGTTTGCTCTATCAGCGAGTGTAAGGAGGGTGCACTTATAGTGTACGACGACGGAAAGATAGCCTGCTGCGACGTGATGCACCAGCAGAACACACTATGGGTGGCCGAGGGCATACCTGCACTGAAGGACCACAACACAAAGTCGCTGCGTGCATATGCCGACGTGAACGACAACATATGGCTGTACGGACAGGGCACTCTGGTGATGTATAATCGCAAGAAGGGCGAGTGGGACTATACTGTAAGTCAGAAGCTTGGTGTGACAGGCCTGGGTGTAGACCGCAACATCAACGGTATGGCAGGAAACGCTGGCAGCATATGGATAGGTAGCGACCAGCTGGGACTGCTCAGAATGGATCCAAACACTTTCGAGATTCAACCTGTACAGCCACGAAACATCAACGAGAAACAGCTTATCACAGATAATATCAGCATTCAGAGTCTGTATATGGACGATACAGGCCTGCTGTGGGTAGGTACTGAGAAGTCGGGTGTGGCCTTTACGGGTAAGTACATCTATCGTTTCGGCTCAGAGTTGATAGGTGATGTGACAGCTATGGCACAGCATGCCGACGGATCGATATGGTATGGAACCAGCGACAAGGGTGTGATAGGTTTCAACGGACAGTTAGCCAGCCTCAAGGTGTCGTGTATGAGCAATACTCCTGATGGTAGTATCTGGATAGGTTCGAAGCGCAACGGTCTGACACGTATCAAGGATGGCGTATCGACCATCTACTCTGTAGCCAAGGACAGCGTGCGAACCATCATCGACGACCACATCAACGACCTTACTACTGATAAGATAGGTAACCTGTGGATAGCCACCAACGGCGGACTGCAGGTGTACAACTCGCGAATGAACTCATTCTCGAGCTATACTCGCGAGAATGGTAAGTTGAGCACCAACAGCATCACCTGTCTGTTCTACAAGCAGGATGCCAATGCCAATAACCTGCTTATCGGTACCAGCGAGGGACTGATAATACTGAACCTGTCGACCACCGAGAAGAAGGTGATGACGGGTAACAGCACCAATCTGAAGAGTTTCACCAACAACTATATCACACAGATATTCCAGGATTCGCGAGGACTTATCTGGGTAGGTACACGCGAGGGACTGAACATACTGAACCTGGAGACCGACGAGCTGGACTACCTGACAGAGAAGCAGGGACTTTGCAACAACAACATCTGCGGTATAGCCGAGGATAAGAACCACTGTATCTGGGTGACCACTAGCCGAGGTGTGAGCCGTATAGTGATACAGCGTAACCACGAGGACGCTAAGAACAACTACGGTCTGTACAACTACACCACTGCCGACGGACTGCAGAGCAACGAGTTTAATACAGGCGCCATACTTACCAAGCAGGACGGCGAGGTGCTGCTGGGTGGACTGTATGGTGTAAACTGGGTGCTGCATCGCGAGAATGCTGAGAAGGAAGAGCTGCCAAGAGTAATGCTTACACAGCTGTTCATCGGCGAAGAAGAGGTGCTGGCCGGACATGAGTATCATGGCAAGGTGATACTGAATCAGGCACTGAACGAGACCAGTCGCATCGACCTGAGTCATAGTCAGAACACATTCACCATAAAGTTTGCCGCTGGTAACTACAACCAGAGCGAGCGTCTGCAGTTTATGTACTGGATGGAGGGTCGCGATGAGGACTGGCGCAATGGTGACGCACTGACTCATGGTGTGACATTCGAGAACCTGAAAGCAGGTAACTACATACTGCACGTAAAGGCTATCAATGCCGAGGGTGCTGTAAGTAATCAGGAGCGAGTGCTCGAGATAACTGTAGAGCGCCACTTCCTGCTGTCGTGGTGGATGATAACTGCCTACATCATAGTGCTGGCAGTGATCATATACTTCTGGCGAATCGGACTGAAACAGCTTAAGGCTATCAAGCACAGGAAAGAGGCTGTGATAAGGGAGCTACACCTGCAGCGCGAAGAGATAAAGGCTGCAAGCGACGATCTGCGCCAACCAATGGCCCGAATGACTTCTATCATAGGTAACCTATCGGAAAAGGAGAAGAGCCTGGAGGAGAAGGAGCAGTTGAACGCTCTGCACTCGCAGATGCTGCAGATCATCACCCGTGTGGCTGATATGCAGATGAATCTGGAGCACCCAGAGGAGAAGGCAAAGAACAGCGTACACGATCGCCTGCAGATGAACAACAAGGGCGAAATCGAGTTGCCGGAAATCGCAAGCGAGGTACTTACAACAGAGTCAACCCACTCGCGTGCCGCTATCGACTCGCCTACTGCCAAGTTTACCGTCATCATGATCGACGACAACGAGGAGTTCTTGGAGTTTGCTGCTGCACGACTGAAGTTTGTTTACAACTTCCACGTGTATAACGATATCGAAAAGGCTGCCGAAGACCTGGAGCAGATGAAGTGCGACCTGGTGGTTTGTAAGCAGGATATGTTCGGAATGACGGGTAGTGACCTGTGTAACCAGTTGAAGACCAACTACGTGACACAGAACATGAAGTTTATCCTGATGACCGACACTGTGCTCACACCACAGGATATGCGCTCTAAGAACATCACACTGAGTGCTGATGACTATCTGGCTAAGCCATTCAACCTGCAGGAGGCTACCATGCGATTCAACAAGGTGCTGGGTCTGGGTGCAGTGCAGATGGACGACAACCTGATTGAGGGTGCTGAGACACGCCGACTGGAGGGTAACAGCAGCAGTATGACCACTGCTACCGAGACTATGGATGCTGGCGAGATAAACACCACAGCACTGGCCGAGGTGGATGCCGACGACCCAATGAACAAGGTAGACACTAAGGTGAAGAACCCACGCAGTCAGGTGGTTACAAGCAATCTGCCTGAGGGTATCAAGGCTGCCGACGCAGATGAGGATGAAGGCGGTGGCAACGACTTCTCGATGATGGACGCTATGGACCGTCAGCTCATCAAGAACATCGAGCAGTACGTGCTGCAGAACATGAGCCGCGGACAGATAAGTCTGGAGGAGATGGCCAATGCGATGGGTATGGGTCGTGTACCATTCTTCCACCGTGTGCGCAGCCTGACCAACAAGACCCCAGCCGAGCTGGTAAGAGACATGCGACTGAAACACGCTTGCATACTGCTTAAGCGTACAAATATTAACATGAGTGAGTTGGCGAATAACATTGGATTTATGACTGCCGAGAACTTCATCAACATCTTCAAGGAGAAGTTCGGCATGACGCCACTGGAGTATAGATTGAAACATCGTAAATGATTATAAGAAAGCAATATCTGTCAGGAATAGTCACCATACTATTCCTGATGATTTCTCTGATTGGACAAGCCCGAGGTTCTGATTCACGCATTATGGATCAGATGGGTGTTGCGGGCGTAAAGTTCTATGATGGTAATGAGGTAAGACTGATAATGTCTGGCCGCGAGAAGTTTGAGATGATGTTCGAGGACATACGCAATGCCAAGAGCAGCGTGCACCTGGAGTACTTCAACTTCCGCAATGACTCGATAGCATCGCTGCTGTTCGACATTCTGCGCGAGAAACGTAAGCAGGGTGTTGAGGTGCGTGCGCTGTTTGATGGATTCGGCAACGACTCAAACAATCGTCCGTTGAAGAAACATCACATACAGAGTCTGCGCGACGACAGTATCGACATACACGAGTTCGACCCAGTGCGTTTCCCATGGGTAAACCACATCTGGCCCAGAGACCATCGCAAGATAGTAGTTATCGACGGACACATAGCCTATACAGGCGGAATGAACGTGGCCGACTACTACATAGTGGGCACAGAGCAGGTGGGCGAATGGCGCGATATGCACTGTCGCATAGAGGGGCCTGTGGTGGATGAACTGCAGGATATCTTCGCACGTATCTGGCTAAAAGTAACCAACGAACATCTGAGGGACCAGAAGTATTATCGTGGCGAGAAGAAGGGCGACATGACTGTGGGCATAGTGAATCGTGAGCCCAACAAGACCAACAAGATAATGCGCCAACTGTACATCAACTCACTCGACGATGCTCAGGATTCTATCCAGATTATCAACCCCTACTTCACCCTGACTCCATCAGTAAAGAAGGCCATACATCGTGCCATCGATCGTGGAGTGAAGGTAGACATTCTGGTATCGGCCAAGAGCGACATACCACTCACGCCTGATGCTGTGTACTACAATGTGCACAAGTTGATGAAGCGAGGTGCAAACGTATGGCTGTATCAGCCAGGATTCCACCACTCCAAGATAATGATGGTAGATGGTAAATTCTGCACAGTGGGCAGCACCAACCTGGATGCTCGCAGTCTGCGATTCGACTACGAGGTGAATGCGCTTATCGTAAACCAGAAGATAACGCAGGAACTGCAGGATATGTTTATCCGTGACACCAAGAAGAGCGTAAAGCTAACCCCTGAAGAGTGGAACAACTTCCGCACAGGCTGGCAGAAGTTCCGCGGATGGTTTGCTAATCTGTTATCACCTTTCCTATAATAGCGTATGAACAGAAACACGGTGATATCGATAGCCAAGGGTATAGCCATCATACTGATGGTGATAGCCCATGCCGAAGCTCCAGGTGCGCTCAATGCGTTTATCTTCGAGTTCCACATGCCGCTATTCTTTATCACGGCAGGCTACTTCTTCTCACTGAAGTATCTGAACGACGAGGCAACATTTGTGAAGAAGCGCATTAAGGGACTCTATGTGCCATTCGTAAAGTGGAGCGTATTCTTTCTGGCCATCCACAACCTGATGTTCAAGATAGGAATACTAAACGAGACCTACGGCAACGAGATGGGTGGAGTGACCCACCCCTACAGTTGGCACAACATACAGCAGAACCTGTGGACCATCGTTACGTCGATGGCTGGATATGATGCATTCCTATGTGGTGCGTTCTGGTTCTTCCGCGGACTGTTTGTGGCCAGCATACTATACCTTATTATATATAAGGTGATGGACATCACCATCAAGGCCAACAGATACAAGAAGTATATCCCCTACCTGGTCTGTGTAATACTGCTGATACTCTGCGGATGGAAAACCTACGAGGGACTGAAGATTATCACTCTGGTTCAGGGCGGTTATCGCGACTTGATGGGTTGCTTCTTCTTTGGATGCGGATTCATCTTCCGCCAGTGGGTTGAGCAGTACAACAAGCTTACACACAACGACGGAGTAAAACTGGCACTGAGCGTAGTGTTTGGTGTGATAGTATATCTGTTCTCGCACTATCTGATAGCCAACATGAACTGGCGCTCTACCTACACCCAATTCCTGTCGCTGCCAGTACCAGCACTGCTAGGATTCCTGATGACCTACAACATCAGTATGCTCATCGACAAGAAGGACACATGGATAAAACGATTCCTGGTATATACAGGCGACCACACTCTGAACATCTTTATCTTCCACATCATATCCTACAAGGTGGTGAGTCTGATAAAGATATGGTATTACGGTCTGGATTTCAAGCAGATAGGATGCCATATGGTTATCCACGAACACTCGCAGGAAGACATGTTCTGGATACTCTACACCATCGCTGGTGTAGGTATACCATTGCTTGGAACATGGACAGTAGAAAAACTGAAGACTAGAGGTCGATCAAGTCGGTCATCATCTGAATCTCCTCATCAGTGATGCCTTTTGCTTCGCAGAGTTTACGCTCACGACGTGTGATATGATAGCTTTCGCCCCATCTATACTCAGGAGTAAAGTTATCAACTACGTATCTGCGGAAACAGTCAGCAGCCTCTGTAATCTTACCTGAGAACCACAGGTAGTAACCATAATTGCTCCAATCGTCGGCAGCAGGTTTCTCCTCTGCCATCAGTTGGTCGTATAGTCGTCCGGCCTGTTCGTATTTACCATTGCAGGTAAGCGTCCAGGCCAACACGCGAGCTACATTCAGATTGTCAGCATCCTCGTAGTTAAGCTTAAACAGTATCTGTTCGGCCTCATCATAACGCTGCAGGTTGGTAAGACATACCGACTTGTTGAGCTGATATGACTTCTTATCAGGATTAATCTCAACCAACTGGTTATACACATTCAGAGCCTGATCGTAGTACTCATCTGCGAACAACAGTCGGCCCAAGCCTGACAATGCACGCTCGCTGTCTGGGTTCAGCTTCAGCGCCATCTCGTAGTGCAACTTAGAATCCACTCCCAGATATGCCATCAGCATGTGGTAGTCGTAGTCCTTATACTGATCATCATAGTACGATCTCATAAGTCTCTCAGCGTCATCCTTGCGATTGCGCTTGATGAGGAATGTGGCAATCTCCTTATAATAAGCCTGGTGATCTGTTCCTTCGAGCAAAGGATATTTAATAAACAGGCACTTGCGAGAGTATTCGCCAAATATATTGCGGAACTCATTGCGCACAGGGTTCAGACGGAAGAATCGGAACAGGTCCTGCAGGTATATACGTCGGATATATGCAGGAGTATTCATCTCTGCATCATCCATCTTCTGCACCATCTCGGCCTCACCTCTGTTCAGCATCTCGCGCACGTTCTGTGGTATCTGATTTAGCACAGTCTCGAAGGCAAGCACAAACGAGTATTTGTCGCTATTGCAGAATGGACCGTAGTCCAGAATTCTCTTCAGGAAAGTCTCGCCGCCAAACTTCTCGACAGCTGCTGCTATACCTGGGTGATCTATATAATAAGGTGTAAACCAATTGATAATCTCATTGAAGAACGGGAATCGCTTCATCTGCGAGAAACCTCCAAAGTAGATATCAGAGCCTTGTTTCTGCATGTCTACCATCTTACGGAAACCAGCCTCCATCTTCTCTAGTTTCTCCTCATCCTCGCCTGGGTGCAATATATCGTTGAGCATAGCTTCTTCGTCTTGTTCCAGCACACCACCACGCGTTATGTTCAGATTCTGCCCCTTTATCATATCGGGCATTATCTCCTTCTGTATCACGTCGCGATCTTCATCGGCACCCAGACAGAAGTACACCTGTTTCTGCAGTTCTACAAACTCCTTCATGCACTCGGTATCCTGCAGTGTGGCTCTTACAAGCTCACTCATCTCAGGGAACAGGAATTCCTCTACGCCTTCGTCTATCGAGAACACCCATCCCACCAAAGCACGCTGGCGCACATACTGGTCTGAGGCCTGCTGGTACACATGTATCAGGGTGCGGAACTTCACCATATCGTAGCAGTTCATAGCTGCCAGAGTGATGGCGCTGATGATGACCTGCTGATCGAAAGAATCGACTGTGGGCGATAGCAATAACTGCTCTATCTCCTCGCCCTGTCCGTCGCTCCATAGGTCGGCAGTAAGTATGTAGGCAAAGAGTTCGCTCAGCAGTTGGTGATGCTGGCGATGCAGATTCTTACGACGCTCCTGGGCAGTATGCTTTGGCTCTAGGTCGAGCATAGCTATATCCGAAACGAACGATTCCAGCTGTTCGCGCACCACTTGTATCGACCAGTCGCGAGGACTCATGTGGACCTTCATCAGAAGCGAAGCCAGCAGTGGCGACTGCAGCACTCGCGCATTGGTAGTCACATTGGCGTAGAGCACATACATGCGATGCAGCAGTTTTTCGTACTGCTGTGGCTGTTGTGGATCCTTATAGCCTTTTCGCCAGTAGTCCATCATCATCTGGTAGTCGGTCTTGATGGCAAAAAGTCGGTCGGAGTTTATCTGATGCGGATGCAGGGCCAGGTAGTTCTCCATATGCTTGATGGCCCGCCACAGGTCGCGTACCTCTATAGCAGCGCTTATCGATGATAGTAATTCGTCTTGTTTCATTGTTTACTTTTTCTTCTTTTCAAGCCAGCGCTTAGCGCAGTCGATATCCTTCTGTCGTGGTGCCTGGTAGGTAAACTTGAGCGAATCAGGCAGGGCGTCGATGGCCTGGGAGTTAAGTCCGTAGTACTTCTTAAGTATCTCGCGATAGTGCTTTACACCGTAGTGATTGATTGAATCGCAAGCCTGCTTGTATCCCTTCATGAATACATCCATCTGGCGCTTACGATTCTGGTCGCCCATATTCTTGGTGCGGAACACGAGTGCACCCATCTGCATATCCTGCTTGCGAGTGTCCATCATCACATAGTGCTTCTTCATAAGTGCCTGCGATGCCTGTGGCTCTGTAAGCAGCATGGCGTCCATCTCGTTGTTCTCAAGCATCTTCAGTCGGATGTTCACATCGTTTATCTGTATACGGAACACACGCTCAGGGGCCAGCTTGGCGCTATCCACTGCCATATCGCCCAGCATATCCGTTACAGAATATCGAGTCATAGCCAGCATCTTGTCGTCGAGATGCTTAAAGTTAGTGATACGTAGTTGGCGCTGGCTTATCATCAACCAATAGGCATTGGTGGCAGCGGCATATCGCAGAGGTGTACCCTCCTTTATCATCTTCTCAGCACGCACAAGGTCGGTGATTGCGCCCTCAGCACGACCACGAATCAGGGCAGTGTCTACATCCATCTGAGCATTGTATCGCTTCAGTCGGATATCTACTGCCGTATCAAACATCTGTCGATCTTTGGCCACGTATACAGGCAGGCAGTCGAGTGTAGGTATCACGGCAATCTTGAGTGCAGCCGAATCCTCACGCCACATCTTTAGGCGCTGGGCACGTGTCAAGCGCTTGGTCTCTTCGTACGATTGTCCGCAAGCAGCGAGCATCACGAGAGCTATGAATGCTAAAACTAAATTCTTCATAATCGGGTGCAAAGGTACTGATTTTTTCAAAAAAAGCTTCTTTTTTTTGCTTTTTTTATTACCTTTGCAACCATTATGGCAAAAGACAAAACAGCATACGTATGTTCCAACTGCGGCCAAGAGTCGCCCAAGTGGATAGGAAAATGCCCCGCCTGTGGGCAGTGGAACACGTTTAAGGAGATAAAGATAGCAGGCGACACCAAGCAGCAAGCGGCTACTACTGCAGCTGCTACAGCAGGTCATGCACTGCGACAGAACAAGGTGCAACGTCTGCGCGACATAAGTTCGAAAGATGATCCTCGTATCGATATGCACGATGCAGAGTTGAATCGTGTGCTTGGTGGTGGACTCGTGCCTGGCAGCATAGTACTTCTGGGTGGCGAACCTGGTATAGGTAAATCTACCCTATCGCTGCAAACCATGCTGAACATGCCTGAGAAGAAGATTCTCTACGTTAGTGGTGAGGAAAGTGCCCATCAGCTGAAGATGCGTGCAGAGCGCTTGGGGGGGGGGAACGACCGCTCGACCTCTGGTCGCTCTGCTTCAGCAGAGAATTTCCTTCTCCTCACTGAAAATTCGCTCGAATCTATCTTCGACCATATCAAAGAGGTACAGCCAGAGTTGATAGTCATCGACTCTATACAGACCATCTCGACTGAGGATGTAGAGTCGAGCGCAGGCTCTATCGCTCAAGTGCGCGAGTGTGCCTCTGCCCTACTGCGATTTGCCAAGACCAGTGGTGTGCCAGTAATCCTGATTGGCCATATCACCAAGGAGGGTACACTGGCAGGTCCAAAGATTCTGGAACACATAGTGGATACCGTCATACAGTTTGAGGGCGACCAGCACTATATGTATCGCATACTGCGATCGATCAAGAACCGATTTGGTTCCACTGCCGAACTGGGCATCTACGAGATGCAACAGAACGGACTGCGACAGGTATCAAACCCATCGGAACTGCTGCTCACACAGGATCGCGACGGACTATCAGGTATCGCCATCACATCGGCCATCGAGGGCATTCGTCCGTTCCTGGTCGAGACTCAGGCACTCGTGTCAACAGCCGCTTATGGCACACCTCAGCGCTCAGCCACAGGTTTCGATCAGCGCCGATTGAACATGCTGCTGGCAGTGCTCGAAAAGCGCGTGGGATTTAAGTTGGCACAGAAGGACGTGTTTGTAAATATCGCAGGCGGACTGCGAGTTACCGACCTTGCGATGGACCTCAGTGTTATCGCAGCAGTACTCTCGTCGAATGTCGACACACCTATCGAGTCTGGTTGGTGTATGGCTGGCGAGGTTGGTCTCTCTGGCGAGGTTCGTCCCATCAATCGCATCGAACAGCGCATAGCTGAGGCCGAGAAGTTAGGATTCACAGATATGATTATCCCAAAATACAACCTGCAGGGCTTCGACAAGAATAAATATTCAATCCATTTGCATCCTGTTCGCAAAGTAGAAGAGGCACTACGTGCACTGTTTGGCTAACTATTTGTAAAGTCAGCCTTACATTATTTATAATACTACGCAAAAAAGATTTAAATATTCGTTGCACAATGTTCATTGTTCGATGATTTTTAGTATCTTTGCAGTCGCATTTCGAAACGAAGTTATTCACATTATTAATATTATAGAATTATGACTATCAACGAATTCAACTTTGCCGGTAAGAAGGCAATCGTACGTGTAGACTTCAACGTACCCCTCGATGAGAATGGTAAGATCACAGACGACACCCGTATCCGTGGTGCCCTGCCTACC
>JAEEGK010002384.1_pt1 | contig 47059 bp, 37 predicted proteins | sample 8958771 | NCBI WGS metagenome assembly JAEEGK01 (sample SAMN16246547, study PRJNA631951) | gut metagenome | biome: gut microbiome; feature: rumen; material: SC-attached | host: Bos | place: Iran: Karaj | collected 2018-10 | reverse complement strand
CCGTGCGCCACTCTCATGCCTCCCGAAGGAGGCAATCCCGTTCGACTTGCATGTATTAGGCCTGCCGCTAGCGTTCATCCTGAGCCAGGATCAAACTCTTCGTTGTAGTATTGTTGTACTCAAATTTTCTGTATTCTGAATCTCGGGTTCCGCCTCGATGTCCATCCCGGATGGTCTCCCCCCGGGTGGTTCCTTCCCGCGCGACGCCTCGCGGCGTCAGCGCTTCTTTCTTGTGCTGGCCTCAGACTTTCAAAGAACTGTGCTAAACCTCTTTCATAATCATTGTCTCCCCTTCGTGTTTAGCGGGTGCAAAAGTACAGCTTTTTTCAATACGCGCAACATCTTTTTGAATTATTTTGAAAATATTTTACATCTTGTTGATTTACAGTATTATATTTTTACCTATTTTACAAGAAAAACCTAAAACAAAGGCAGGAATACCCATTTCCCCACCCCAAAAAGCAGATTTTGCCAGGTGTTTTCGATGAAAAAAGCATCAAAACAGTTCAAAGTCACACAAAACTCTGTGCACGAAAATGCACTTGTTTTCGACACACCTTATTAATATAGTACGATTGCACACTTTTTCCGCAATGCGACGACAAGATTGCCACAAAATCGCTATTTTTGCCGAAAAATAAACCAAGATGAAGTTTGGCATCAGGATTGTTTTCCTTTGGGTTGCTCTGACCGCTTTCCTTTCGGCACGGGCACAAGTGTACTCCAACGACTTCGAGAACCTTCAAGAATGGAATTTGCCGTGGCTCAACCTGCACATCGTGGCAGACAGTAGCGCAACTGAGGTAAACCATGTCTGCATTTGCGACTCCTTGCGCGACTACGGCCTTGGTTTCGTCATCGACAAACCTTTCCAAAACCAGAACCTGAGTTGCAGATACGGTTTCCGCTTTAAGGCCAAAGCCGACACGAAAGCCACCCTCGTCATCAGCATCGACGACACGATCCATAACCGCTACTGGGCCTCTTATCCTCTTGCAGATTTTGTCGACAGCAATTCCGATTGGTCTAAAGCACAACTCGACCTCGTGTTTCCCTTCGATTACACCCACGAGAGCGAAATCAAGGGTTTCATCTGGAACAAAGAGAAGGAAACTTTGCTTTTCGACGATGCCAGATTAGAAATCGACGCTTTATCCATGCCGAGATATCTACCTGAGTACAAGCAAGATTCGTTGATACACCTTAATATTTCCTCGAAAATCTTTATCCCGATTGTGGAATACATCAATACCCAAGGCGACACCATCAACGACCCTTTGGTGGCAGATAATGAAATCAGCCTCAAACAAGAAGGCAACCGCCTCATTGTGAGCACTGAAGCTGTGTTCAAACAAGACTTACATTTGCTTCGGTTGGCATACATTTTACCTCTGCCTGAAGGTCAACTTACGGTGTACCGGCGCAACCAGCACATTGATTCAACCATTTTTCAACCGACATATTACCTTGACCGTGAAGGTTTTAGCATAATTAACGACAGCTTAAGCCTTTGCACTTACCACAATACTGGGATTTCATCCCTACAACTTGATGCCGAAAACCGCACCGCCTGTTTCAATATAGACTATTGGCGCGACCATCCACTGGTGCATTACCCGATGCGATCGGACACTACGGATTATTTTGAGGACATCTCCTACCGCGACATCAAGGCGGGCGATATTCTAAAAGGGGAATTCATCCTGTATTTGACGGTTCCCAAAGATTTGCCTCGCCTCATGCCCGTTTGGGGCGGCTATCAAAGTGCATTCATTTTCACCGAACATGCAGATTGGACCGACTTACGCACTCATCGCGCCGTACTATTTGGAAATGAACACATTACAAAGCCTGAAGATGCAGTAGGCGGCTTTTGTTACTTCAACATTCCCGTCACCAAGAGCGTGTTCTACTGGAACCCCGACAAAATCACCAATGCGGAGACCAGCGGAGGCCGTTTCACTGGACCCATCGCATCCATCAAAACGGACACAGAATTCTTCAAATTACTGAAAGACATCAAGAAAGAAGGCTTTGAAATTTGCCTGCACTCGCCTGAAATCTATACCACCCTCCCAAGCGAATTCCCGACGGCCATGCAATTCATGAAAAAGCAGTTCGGCACTGTCTCATGGATTGACCATGGCTACAACAACGGCCCCGAGAAAAACCGCGAAGACCTGGTTTGCGACGGTCTCCTCCCTGACTCGCCGCAACATGCCGCTGAACTATGGAAGGAAAACGGCGTGCGCTACCTTTGGAATGCCTATTACGAGGAAAACCGCATGGAATACTACAACTTCGACAGTCATTTTGTGCAGCCCTACGACGGCTTCGGCGATGCGCTGCCCAACCGTCAAATCACGACCTTACCCAATGGCGACAAGGACTTCCTTCTGTGGTCGACACCTTCCACCCTTGAGGTGAACGAAGACTTTGAATGGTACTATTTCTTTGACAGCATTCGTTTGCAAAGGCTTGTAGACCAACACAATGTGTTTATCACCCATACCTATCCTGCTTGGAGCAACCCTTGGCGTGCCTTTTGGCAATACAATGAAAATGGCACCGCTGTGGCCATGCCAGGATTCAATTTCGCATTAAGCCAACTTGCACGTTTTCGCGACGAGAAGAAGATTCTGCCTACCACCGTCCAGGAATATCTCAATTATTATGAGAAACTGCTCAACATTGATTATCAAATCATTGACAATCATACCATCAGCTTAACCAACCAAGGAGAGCCCATCGAAGGTTTGACCTTGCTTTGTGCAAAGCCAGTCGTCGTTGAGGGCAAAGTCATCAATTACCGCAAAGCCGAGGAAGGTTATTTGGTGTGGTTCGACCTAAAGAAAAGCGAAACTGTCACTATAAAATACAGAGAATGAAAAGATTATCCATATTTGTCAGCGGCAACGGCACCAACTTACAGCGCATTGCCGAGTATTTTTCCACCAACCCGGAAGTTGAAATCATCAACGTGGTTTGCAATAATCCCAAAGCCTATTCCATCGAACGGGCAAAGAATTTGGGCATTCCGCTGAGGATGATTACCAAGCAAGACTTCAACAGCGAGGCTTTCGTAAAAGAGCTGCAAAGCCTTGACATTGACTTGATTGTGTTGGCAGGCTTCCTTTGGAAGTTGCCGGAAAACTTGGTCAAGGCCTTCCCGAAAAAGATTGTCAACATCCACCCTGCGCTGTTACCCAAATATGGCGGCAAAGGCTTCTATGGCGAGCATGTGCATGAAGCCGTAGTGGCGGCCAAGGAAGCACAATCAGGCATTACCGTTCACTATGTCAACGAGTTGTACGACAGCGGAGAAATCATCTTGCAAGCCCGTGTCAGCTTGGACGAAAACGAAACGCCCGACTCCTTGGCAGCTAAGATCCACCAACTGGAACAGACGTATTTCCCTGTGGCGATTGATTATGTCTTAAGGTCACAAAACTGACAAAACCTACAAAACAGTTTTTTGATGAGCGACATGCCCAACTGGGCAGTCGCAGGAAAGCCGCCGGTTGGCAGCTTTCCTCTTACTGCTTTATAGGTTTTGCTTGTTTTGAAGGTTTTGTGACAATTGCATCACTCCGTCGGCAAAGCCTTAAATCCATTGCCCATAATCTCTGAGCTTTCAATCACGTTGACAAAAGCGTTCGGGTCGAGGAAACGAAGGTTGGCCTTCAGTTTCACCAAGTCGCTACGGTTGAGGGTGACGTAAATCATCTTACGCTCGGCACCTTGGTAGAGGCCGCTACCTGCAAATACCGTACCGCTGCGGTCCAAGTCCTTGAGGATGAAGTTGCGCACCTCCTCGATTTTGTCGGTGACAATGAAAGCCGTCTTGTAGCTCTTCACGCCTTCCACAACGAGGTCGATGACCTTGCCTTCGATGTAAATCAGAAGGATGGAATAGATAGGCAGGCGGATGTCCTCGAAAGCAATCAAGGTTGTGAGTGAAATAATGCTGTCCACAACCATCACAAGCGTACCGAGGCTGATCTTGGTGTATTTATGGATAATCATGGAGATGATGTCGGAACCGCCCGAAGTGGCACCGGCACGGAAAATAACACCGATGGCCACGCCATAGATGAGGCCGGAAACGATGGTATTCAGGAAGAAATCGGGCATGAAGTAGCGTTGAACGTCACCTTCCAAGAAGAACAACGACGACTGCATCTCCGTATCGAAGAAAGCACCGTCATGGATGAGGGGTGCATAGCCCCACCATGTTTCAAGGATATAGGTAAACACGGGTATCAGGATGACCGAAATGATGGTCTTGATGCCGAATTTGGGACCAAGGATAATGGTGCCGATGATAAGCAAGGGAGTGTCCATGCAGATGCCTGCCACGGAGATTTTCCATCCCCACAGGGCATTGAACACGTTGGCGAGACCGTACACGCCGCCAGGCGCCAAGTGATAAGGATTCACAAACATCACATCGCCGATGGCGAAAAGAGCCGAACCTAACACCAACAAGGCGTAGGCCACAATTTGCTGCTTCAATTTCTCGTTTTTCATAACTCAAACAATTATGATTCAGTTAATTAAATTAAAAATTATGCTTTTTAAAGCGGCAAAGGTACGAAATTTCCAAAATCTTTCTACCTTTGCAGGCCAAAATAGGACCCGTAGTTTAATGGATAAAATAAAGGATTCCGGTTCCTTAGCTCAGGGTTCGATTCCCTGCGGGTTCACAAAAAACCAATTGATCGACTACCGACCAATTGGTTTTTCACTTTTTTACACGAATTGCCACGAATGTATCACGAATTTCCAAAAATTGAATTCATGGGTAATCTACTCAGTTAAATCTACGATTTCGTGAATAACAACTGGTAATTCGTGTTAATAATCAGCGATTCATTTCTTCTCCGTAATGATGACATCAATCGCCCCAACACCAAACTTGGCGATGCTGGCCATGCGGTTTTCGGTGTTCTTGTAGTTCTTCAGTTCCTCGATAATGGCGTTTTTCAGCACGCCATTGCCCACACCATGGATGAAAGTCACCTTATTGTATTCGGCGGCAATGGCACTATCGAGCATCTTCTTGAAATAGTCTGTCTGAATCTTGAACATGTCGTGACTTGACAGGCCCAAAATGTTGTCGACCAGCTCGCCGATGTGCAAATCAACGATGGCTTCGCCTGGAGCCACACGATGCTTGTCGATAGGGGCTTCTTTCTTCACCAAATCCTTTGCAGGAGCCTGTGAACCAATGCCTTCCTTCATGATTTTGGTAAAATCGCTGCCACCCTGCTTCAAAGCGATAAGCTCGGAGAGGCAAACCATCACCGACTTCTCACCCAAGATGCCCGAGGGCAAATAGCTGCCATCCTTGTAGAAACGTCCAGGGCGCAGCGAGAAAGGTGCATTCAACGGAAGCAGCACGGAATCCGAGGTTTCAGTGGTCAGGATGGCTTGCACCACGCCGTTGAGCCAATACTCAAGGTCATCGCGCGAGATGGTCTCGATGACGATTTTCTCGTATTTGTCGACTTGGCCAAAATCCACATTGGCGAATTTGTCCTCCTCCTTAATGGTGAAGGTATACAGCATCTCGTAAGGCGTGTGGTTGACCAATACCACATCCAACGGGCCAGTGAGGAGCCATTGTTGCTCGTGGGGCACGAAAGCCATGTAGATGCCTTCCTTCTCCGCCTCTTTCGCGAAGCGGCGCAGACCGCCTTTTCGGGCTTCCTCGGCCTGCTGTTGCTTCAGAAGTTCCTGACCCTGAACCTCTTTCTGCACCTTTTCCACCGTTTGTTGTTGTTTGCTTGGAGCGGGCATAGAACGGTAGTCGAGTACCAAATCCGTAATCAAAGTCGGGATTTCGAAGCCATCTTCCACTTCGACCATCACCATACGAGAGTCTATGATTTTCGTGACCTTGCCCCCACCGACGGTGCTGAGAAAGTTCACTTTGTCGCCAATCTTGAATTCTGCCATAGTTTTTCCAATTAGGGCAGCAAAAATACACAATTTTGGCAGAATTTTTGTATCTTCGCCGCTGAATTTCAAAAGATGATGAAACTGAGACCCCTTGTCATAGTGCTCGCCTTAATGGTGGCGGCTTGCACAAAGCCCAACGAAAAGGCTGAAATCTTCTTGAACCTTGGCTATGAAGTCAATGGCAAGTCGCTGGTTACTGACACGTTATATTACGAGAATGAAGCTGGGAACCAGTTCCTTATCACCGAGATACAATGGTTTCTCTCCAACATTGAGCTGAAAAACGAGGCAAGCGATTGGATTATGCTCCATCAGCCAGGCCTTGCCGATACCTTGGACATCAGCCGGATCTATTATATCGACACCGACATCCCGGAATCGCAAACCTTACATTCCAGTCCTGTGAAAGTCGGCCACTACACCGCCATCCGTTTCACTTTTGGACTGGACGAAATCGACAACCAAACAGGTTTATTCACCGACCCACCTGAGTCAGAAATGTTTTGGCCCGATATGCTTGGCGGTGGCTACCACTACATGAAACTGAATGGCAAGTATTTGGATTCAGAAGGCCGTCTTGCACCCATGGCCATCCACCTCGGCATCGGGCAAAACGAAGACTGCACCGAATTTTACCAAAACTACTTCATCGTGGAGTTGCCCGTAGATTTCACCGTCAAGGCGAACACTGAAAACCAACTCGACTTGACGATGGTCATCGACAATTGGTTCCGCAATCCCCATACGATTGATTTCAACGAATTTGGAAGCCACATCATGCAGAACCAGACCGCACAACGATTGCTCAGCGGCAATGGGAAAGACGTGTTTAAAATAGGGAAACCTACTGACAATGAAAACAATACCATTATGGAAAAAGATAATAAACTGGCAGAAAAGTTCAAAAACGTGATGCGAAAAGCCACTCCAAAACCGCATTTTTGGAGTTGGGAAAGCGTGAAGGAAAGAATTGGGAATTCAAAGATTCAAGATTCAAAGATTTAAAGATTTAAGTTTGTTGAATCGTTGATTAACTACGTTGAATCTTCGATTTGTTTAATTGTTTAATTGTTAATTGATTAAATGATGAGTACATTGAAGGGTATTTGTGCAATGTTGATTGGGTTTCTGACAATTTTAGCAAGTGCTTGCAAACCAGAGGAGACCCACTACCAACAGACACCATACGAATTGCCGCGACCTTCCTATTTCCCGACGAAAAACAACATCCCAGACGACAATCCCATGACCGAAGAGGGAGTTGCCTTGGGCAGAAAGCTCTTTTACGATCCGCGTCTTTCGGGTCGCGACGGCACGGATGACATCCGTAGCTGCTCCTCTTGCCATCATCAAGAAAAGAGTTTTGAATATGGCGCACCAACGGGTACACATCACGCTATGCTGCCTTTGATTAACCTAGCTTGGAACCGCACAGGCTTGGGCTGGAATGGCGGCGTGGCCACCTTGGAGGATATGGTTTTGGCGGCGGTCACAAGTCCCGTGGAAATCAATGCAGATACCAACCAAGTGGTCAAATATCTGCAAAAGACCGACGACTATCCTGAGTTGTTTGAGAAAGCCTTTGGTAGCCGCACCATTACCTTTATCAATGTAGAAAAAGCCATCGCGCAGTTTATCCGTAGTTTGTTCTCTGCCGACAGTAAATTTGACCGCTACTTGCGTGGTGAGGAGCAACTTACCGAAGACGAACTGGCTGGATATGAACTGTTCTGTACCGAGGAAGGTGCCGACTGTTTCCACTGCCATGGTGGCGGAGGATTGGCCTTGATGACCACCAATTTGTTCTACAACAACGGCTTGGACGACGAGTTCAACGACTCCGAAGACCGCGCTGCCGTTACTGGCAGCCATTGGGACAAAGGCGCCTATAAAGCCCCTACCCTACGCAACATCGCTGTGTCGAGCCCCTACATGCACGACGGACGCTTCACCACTTTGGACGAGGTCATCGACTTCTACAGTGAGGGCGTAAAAGACTCCGAAAACATCAACCCGCTGATGCACCATGTGATGGACGGTGGAGTGCGGCTTTCCGACTTGGAGAAAGCCCAGCTGAAGGCGTTCTTGAATACCTTAACCGATGAACATTTCCTAAGTAATCCTGATCATTCCGACCCTAATCAATAATCACAAAACCCACAAAATATGCAAAACAACCAAGAGCAATTGGAGCGGCCAACACAACCGTGTGGCCGCTGGAAAGCCGTCGGTTGACTTGCTTTCCCAATGAAAAATACTTTTTCAACAAAAACACTTGCGGAATGAAAAAATGTTTGTAATTTTGTAGTCGAAAAGTCGTAAAAGTAAACATATTTAGCATACTTTGACAACAAAATGACTATTTATGAATGGATAAAGAATCGGGAAATCCGAGGGCGAGTGACGTTCTCTGTGGAGGAATTGAAGCAGTCTTTTAACGAAAAGACCTATAAAACAATACAGTCGGAATTGACTCGTCTTGTGAAGAAAGGCTATGTCAGTTCTGTTTATCGAGGGTTTTATGTGGTAGTACCAGTGCAATACCAGTTGAAGGGTATCGTTCCCCCAACCTATTACATCGACAAACTCATGCAGTATGTCGGCAAACCTTACTATCTCAGTTTGCTTTCAGCCGCTGCCATGCATGGGGCATCACATCAGGCCGTCATGGTAACGCAAGTGACAACCATTGCACCAAGAATCAAGTATTCTTCAAAGAACCCATATCTAAATTGGAATTATCGCAAGCAAATACCAGAAGAGCTTCTATTGACAAAGAATGCCGAGATGGGGGTGGTGCGCTATTCAAATCAGGAGTTTACTGCCGTGGATCTGGTACAGTTTGCCGACCATGTTGGAGGTTATCAAAGAGTTGCAACCGTACTTGCAGAGCTGGTAGAAGTGATGGATATGGAAAAGATGGCAGATGTGGTGTCCTACACAACTATTGCAACCTTGCAACGCCTTGGCTATTTGTTGGAGTATGTACTCGAAGAAAAGGAAAAGGCAGATTCCTTGTTTGAGATTCTGAAGGAACAAAAACAATGGAACAGCATCTTATTAAGGAATGACCGCCCAAGAAACGAGCTGGCGCAGTCCAACAGGTGGCATGTAAACGGCAATGTTGAAATAGAAATCGATGAATTATGATAGATATAGCATCAATAATGGAATGGAACGAACATGTTCCATGGAAAGAGTCGGCCATGGTCGAGCAAGACCTCCTCATTTGCCGCTCACTTGTAGCCATTTATAGCGACGAGTTTCTCGTATCGCAGTTGGCTTTTCGTGGTGGGACGGCATTGCACAAGTTGTATCTATCGCCGCAGCCGCGCTATAGCGAAGACATCGACCTCGTGCAAATCCATCCCGGACCAATTAAGGATATTTTGTTCAGGTTAGGCGAAGTATTGAGTTTCATGCCCAATAAAGTCACAAAGCCTAAACGCTACAACAACACAATACTTTTCCGCATGGAGTCGGAAATGTCGCCTACCATTCCCATCCGTCTGAAAGTGGAAATCAACTGCTATGAGCATTTCGATGTGCTGGGGTTGGTCAAACGGCCTTTTTTGGTAGAAAATAGTTGGTTCACGGGACAAGCCGATTTGACCACCTATAGTTTCAACGAGTTGTTAGGAACCAAAATGAGAGCCTTATATCAGCGCAGGAAGGGTCGCGATTTGTTTGATTTGTATGTCGGCCTCACCGAAGGGCAGTACGATGCAGAAGAAATCATCCATTGTTACAATCAATACATGATATTCACGGTAGAGAATCCGCCAACTTATAAGCAATTTGTGAACAACATGGAAGCCAAACTAAATGATGCTGAATTCTTGGGCGACACAGAAGGCTTGCTACGACCAGAAAAGACATTTGACCCTGATTCAGCATATCAACTGGTGAAAGAAGAACTAATTGACCGATTGCAAAAATGACCTCAATCCCAACAGACTTGAACCATTTTGATGGCCGCCGTTTCAACAGTTATAGCAACTACTTCACGAAGCAGTTCGGCGGGCGTGTGCAGAAAATCAGCATCGATGCGGGCTTCAGTTGTCCCAACCGCGATGGGAAAATCAGCACGGGAGGTTGCACTTTTTGCAGTAACGAGGCTTTCAACCCGTCGTATTGTCGGCCTGAGAAATCCATCAAGCAGCAGATTGAGGAAGGCATTGAGTTTCACCAACGGCGGTATCGTCGGGCGAATAAGTATTTAGCTTATTTTCAACCGTTTTCGAATACTTACAAGCCGTTGGAGGAGCTGAAACACATCTACGAACAGGCTTTTGAGGCCATAGATTCCCACTCCCCGCAATTCCCGCCTAGGAATGACATGACCTCAAAAGCCTTGGAAACACCAAGAATTGTCGGTATTGTTATCGGGACAAGACCGGACTTGGTTGACGAAGCCCTTTTGCAATACCTCAACGAGATACAAAATACACATTATGTGATGCTGGAATACGGTGTGGAAAGCGTTTATGATGAGACTTTGAAACGCGTCAACCGTGGTCACGACTTCGCCACGGCGGAACGTGCCATCCACATGACGGCCGACTATGGCATCCCTTGTGGGGCACACTTCATCTTCGGGCTGCCTGGCGAGACCAAAACCATGATGCTTGATGCCGCTAAAGTCATTTCGCAACTGCCCTTGACTACAGTCAAGTTCCACCAACTGCAAATCTTCAAAGGCACCAAGATGGCTGAGGAATACCTTGAACATCCTGATCATTTCCATCTCTTCGACCTTGAGGAGTATATCGACTTCGTCATTGACTTTGCCGAACGGCTCAACCCTGACATCGTCATCGAACGTTTTGCTGGCGAGGTGCCACCACGTTTCCTCGTCAGCGAGCCATGGATGAAGCTGCGCTATGATGAAGTGTTGGCCCGCATCGAAAAGCGGATGGAGAAAAGGGACACATGGCAGGGACGACTTTACCAAGATGCCAACCATGACATATAAAATGTATCGTCAGATACTGTTTTATTCATAAAAAATACTATCTTTGTGCCAAAATACGACTCTCACACGCATTAAAACCGCCATTATGAGAAAGAGAATCACATTAAAAGTCAACGAAACCCGCACTTTTGAATTGGAAAGCCACGAAGGAGGCGGATATTGCTGGACAATCGCTTCCAATGACGAGAATGTCACCATAGTCCAAATAAAGCGACACAAGCCGACTCAAGAGATTGCTGCAACCCCATTAGGCAAGAGTTTTCCAGCATTGGTTGAAATCAAAGCCCTTGCACCTGGAAAATCCACCATTCTCCTTGAGGAAAAAAGAGCTTGGGAAAAAGACATTAAACCATTGAATAACTGTAAAATATACATCACCATAAATTAAAAAAACATGAGCAACTATAACTTACCAGTGAACAAAACCAAGCATTTGAAATACAAGTTTGGATGGCTTCCCGACCTCCCCGATGCCAGAGACTACATCTACCAACCTCCACTGAAGGTGGGCAGTGCCAGTGAATTACCGTCAAAGGTAGACCTAAGAAACATTTGTCCGCCAGTGCAAGACCAAGGCTCTTTGGGTAGCTGTACGGCACATGCCTTGCTGGCGGCTTTTGAGTGTTGCAGGAAGTTGCAAGGGCAGAAGACCAGGCGGCTGTCGCGACTTTTCTTGTATTACAACGAGCGGGTGACGATGGGCACCGTGTTGTCAGACAGCGGCGCCTACCTGCGAGATGGGATCAAATCGTTGTTCAAACAGGGCGTTTGCTTCGAAAAAGACTGGACTTACAGTAAAAGCAACAAGTCGGGAGCGAAGTTCACAAAAGAACCTCCTAAGAAATGCTATGAAGCAGCACTTGACAATCAAGTTCTGAAATACATGAGCGTCATGCCCAATTTGTTCTATCTCCGCTCTTGCCTTGCCAGCGGATCCCCCTTTGTGTTTGGTTTTTCCGTGTACGCCAGTTTCATGTCGGAAGAAGTAAAACAGACAGGCATCATGCCCATGCCTGATGTAGACGAAGACATGGTGGGCGGTCATGCAGTGATGGCCGTGGGCTATGACAACGACGCCAGGATGTTCCTTGTGCGCAACTCGTGGGGCAAAAAATGGGGCGACAACGGCTATTTCTGGATGCCTTACGACTACATCACCAAGACCAAGAACTGCTCTGACTTCTGGACTATCCAAGAGGTGGAATAACAATTACTTAGCAAGGACGTCTTGAATGGTTTTTCCTTTTAAGTAGATGAGCAGAATTAGTTTACCTATAGGGACGATGACTTGTGACTATGACAATGACCACCTCAACCAAGAGCTGAAATTTCAGCATTTCTGTGAAAGCGGTCATAGTCATTGTCAATGGTCATAGTCAATAAGTCCAGCGTCAAAAAAGTGTAGTTTAATTTTGAACAGTTACTTAAATCTCCGTTTCTTTCGTAATTACAGGTCATCAAAACATTTGAACATCATGAAACAGCTCAACTCTAATCATCGCACAAAAGCCGGAGTTTTGGCGGCTTTTGCCTTCATCGTTTTGCTCTGCTCTTTTGGCGGCAACGACATCGCAGAACGTTTCAAGAACGCCGCCTTGGACCTCGACAAAACCAGCCATACCTTGGTTGACGAATATGACTATTGGCCTGAATGTGGCATCCGCGTCACGGGAAGCCACCTCGCCTCGCTCATCTCGTTGAACGAGCTTCAACAGATGTTGCCTTGCCCACTTTACGTTTCGGGTCCACACCACGACGGTCAATGGGACCTCGACAACGAAGAAGATTTCGGGCACTACAACCCCGAGGCCATCCAATACTTGGCCAACCTCGCCCAGAAGGTGGTCGCCGACAAGAAGTTTGTGGAATTAAGCAAGCCTCTCATCGACAGATACTTGTATCGCCAGATGCACATTATGATGGTGATTCACGACGCGCTTTATGACGGTACCTACAGCCAAGAAGAACGCGAAGGGATTTTCAACACATCCGTTGAAACAAAAGGCTTGGAATATGACGATTATGATGTCGGTTTCTATTTGAATCGCTTGAAGCTCGATGACGACAGCTACGTCTTTTCCAACATCAGTTATCGTTTTCTCCATTTTTGGGCACGCCGTTGGGTTGATGGCACCATTGATCCTTTCTATCAAGGACTTAGCACCATTTTTATGGCATATTACCCTGAATACGAGTATTCGGCAGAAAGGTATTTGATCCCTTCTGAGGAATGGTTCGAGGAAGGAGGATATGAAGAGGAAGATGTTTATGTCGTCATCGACGGATCAGAGCTACGCTTGCGGTTAGAGCCATCGACGAGTGCCGACACCTTCAAATGGGGCGATGGCAGCAACCGCCATCCCAAAGTGGGCGAAAGGTTCTTATACCTCGGCGAAGATGGTGACTTCTACCTGATCGACTTCCACGGCCATGCGCTTTGGGTGTCGAAGAAGTTTACGCATTTGGAGTGATTTCGGTCGCGCAGAGCATAATGACGACGGTGTGCCTCTCAGGTACACCGTTGTTTTGTCAAAATTTGGCTCAAGTGTTACGATTTAGCTATTTCTTGCGCCTAATAATTAAATTTGGATAATGAAAAGACTTATCTTTATCTTCACCGTGCTATTTCTCAGCCGCGCCAGTCTTGTCGCACAGCCCGTCATCGACCCAGATCTTGAAATGGAGATGCAACACATTGGCGATGAGGAGAAAACAAAGGTTGTCATCCTCCTTTCGGAGCAATCTGATGCAACGGCTTTACTTCGTGAGGCTGAGTATTTCGCCTCCAGACAAGAACAGCGGCAATTTGTCATCGAGACCCTGAAACGGCAGGCCGAAACCACTCAATATGAGCTGATTGGACTTTTGAATGATATGGAGCGTAACGGCATGGTGGACGAAATTCAACAGTTTTGGCTTGTGAATTGCGTCAGTTGCAAGGCCAACAAAGCAGCCATCAACGACTTGGCGCAGCACCGCGATATCATGACGATTTACCGCTGCAAAGAAACCCAATGGATTTTTGAAAATGAGGCCATGCCTGCCCCGAGAGGCAATGGTCGCGAAATCACGGAAAACCTGCTGCAAGTCAATGCACCGCAGGTGTGGGAACAAGGCTATAAGGGCGCAGATGTTTTGATTGCTGTCATTGACACGGGCATACGCCTCGACCATGCCGACTTGGCCGGTCGCCTTTGGGACGGTGGCGCGGAATATCCCAATCACGGCTACGACTTCTACTACCATGACAACGACCCTTCCGATGATTGGGGACACGGCACGCATGTAGCCGGAACCATTTGTGGCACAGGAGCTTCTGGTTCACAAACGGGCGTCGCTCCAGAGGCCACCATCATGGCTTTGAAAACCTTCAACAGCGATGGTGTTGGCGAGGAAACCCATTGGGTGGCCGCCATGCAGTTCGCTTTAGAGCATGGTGCCGACTTGATGAACATGTCGTTGGGCCGACCCCAACCCAACCCTGCACAGAAACTGATGACGCGCCAGGCTTGCGACAACACTTTGGCGGCAGGTGTGGTGGTGGCAGCCTGTGCAGGCAACATCCGACAAATGCAGTTCATGGTACCCGTGCCGAACAACATCTATACTCCAGGCGACTGTCCGCCGCCGCATCTGCACGAAGACCAGTTGGTGAATGCAGGCGGAACAAGTTGCGTGATATGCGTGGGCGCGGTGAATTACGACAACGCCATCGCCTCATTCTCGTCCGAAGGTCCTTCGCAATGGACTGATGTGGCAGCATACAACGACTATCCTTATACGGAGGGCTGCACGACCGAGATTGGCCTCATCCGCCCCGACATTTGCGCTCCTGGTGTGCGAATCAAGTCATTGGATTTCAACACCACTGATGGCTACACCTTGATGGACGGTACTTCGATGGCCACGCCCTTGGTGGCTGGTACCATCGCCTTGTTGCTCTCCAAAAACCACGAACTCACACCCGCGCAAATCGACGAGATTCTTGAGCGCACCGCTGTAAAACTCACTGAGCACAAGAGCAACGACTTCGGCTCAGGCCTTTTGGACGCCTTGGCTGCCGTGAATGCCGTGGAAGCCTGCGATGGCATCAACGAGCAAAGCATTGAGGCTGAAATCTTCCCGAATCCTTCAAGCGGAAGTTTCACCATCGTTTGCGAAGGCGTGAAAAGGGTTTCGGTTTATACCGTTGATGGAAGATTGGTGCAGAACCAATTGGTCAAAGGTTCGGAATGTTTGATTGAAGGACTGGAAAGCGGGGTTTATTTGGTAAGAATTGAAACCGACAAAGAGACCTTTGTGAGGATAATTGTGAAAATGTAAAACTATTAAACAAAACGGTGTGCCTCAAACAAAGCACACCGTTTTCATTTCAATAAAACTTCGGAGGCTTACTCTTCCACTTCCTTCGCCTTAGCCCTAAAGTTCACCAAGTCTTCCTCGATGAAGTTCTTCACGTAGACGCTCTTACCGATGACGTCTTCCTCGGCGGCGTGAACATAGACGTTGGCCGACTGGGTGAAGAGATGCGGGGCATGGGTGGCGTCGTCGAGGATGAGCAGCGACATCATAATGTCGCCGGTCATGTCGTAGAGACGGCGGGCCAAGAAGTCCTGAACCTCCTGGTTGTTGGCACCCTTCACATAGTTGATGCTCTGCTCGTAGAGTTCCACAAGCGTGCGCACCGTGTTCTGCAAGGGCTTCAGGTCCTCGGAGACTTCATTCTCGAGCATTTCCTTCATGATGGTGAGGTAGGTGCCGTTGGTGATGTAACGAATGGCAGCCACCACCTGCAGCTGTGTCGTGCCTTCGTAAATCGAGAAGATACGGGCATCGCGGTAGAGACGCTGGCATTTGTACTCCATGATGAAGCCCGAGCCACCGTGGATGCTGATGGCATCGTAGGCGTTCTGGTTGGCATACTCGGAGTTCATGCCCTTGGCCAGAGGCGTGAAGGCATCGGCGAGACGCGAATACTTTTTGCACTCGGCGCGCTCTTCAGGCGTCAGCGGACGCTCGCGCTGGATGTCCTCAAGGCACTTGTAGATGTCGACATAACGAGCGGTCATGTAAAGCAGCGAACGACCAGCGTCAATCTTGGCCTTCATGCGCGAAAGCATGTCGTAAACAGCCGGGAATTCGATGATTCTCTTGTGGAACTGCTGACGCTCGCTGGCATACTTCAGAGCCTCGTTGTAAGCCTCCTGTCCCAGACCCACCGACTGTGCGGCGATACCGAGACGGGCGCTGTTCATCAGGGCCATGACGTACTTGATAAGGCCCAGACGGGTCTCACCGCAGAGTTCAGCCTTGGCGTTCTTGTAGGTCAACTCGCAAGTCGGGGAACCGTGGATACCGAGTTTATGCTCGATGTGGCGCACGTTGACACCGCCCTGACGCTTGTCGTAGATGAACATTGACAGGCCGCGACCGTCCTTGGTGCCTTCCTCGGAACGGGCCAGCACAAGGTGGATGTTGGAGTCGCCATTGGTGATGAAACGCTTCACTCCGTTGAGCAGATAGCAGCCGTCCTTTTCACTATAGGTGGCCTTCAGCATGACGCTCTGCAGGTCAGAACCGGCATCGGGCTCGGTGAGGTCCATCGACATGGTCTCGCCGGCGCAAACACGCGGGATGTATTTCATGCGCTGCTCCTCGTTACCGAATTCATATAAGGTGTCGATGCACGACTGCAGCGACCAGATGTTCTGGAAGCCGGCATCGGCACTGGCTACCATCTCACTCAGCATGGAGAAGACGGTGATGGGCAGGTTCAAACCGCCGTAACGGCGTGGCATGGAAACACCCCAGAGGCCGCCCTTGGTGCAGGCATCGAGGTTCTCCACGGTCTTGGAGGCATAAATCATGCGGCCATTCTCCAAATGCGGACCTTCGAGGTCGACGCTCTCGGAGTTGGGTTCGATGATGTTGGCGGTGATGTCGCCCGTGATGTCTAAAACGCGGCGATAGTTCTCCATTGCGTCTTCGTAGTCGACGGGAGCATAATCGTAATTGTCCTTATCCGCAAAGTTGCGTTCCTTCAGTTCGACGATGCGCTTCATCAGCGGGTGGTCGAGGTAGAATTGCAGGTTCGGGTTATCATTATAATAGTTTGCCATTGTCTTACTTTTTCTTCGTTAATTCATTCTCTTTAAAAACGCCAACCATTTCGTTGGATTCAGCATCAATACAGCTTAATGTCCCATCGTCATATATGTCCATAATTTCCATTACACCATTATATGACTTTACCGTCACATGGTCACCAACATTAAATTTGTTCTTTTTTTGATTCTTTTTTCTTTCCTTTGAATCTTCCAAAAGATTCCTGATTTCTTTGACGTTCTCCGTCATTCCCCAAATCTTAAAAAAGAGAACACAATTTAATCCTGCTAGTATGCTTATGATGATGGTTAAAACATTATCCATATTTTCTTCATTATTTACTGTTCTGCTTATAATATTTTATCAACTTCGGGACGACTTCTTCAACCGTTCCAACAATCACGTAGTCCGCAATCTTATTAATAGGTGCGTCGGGGTCGCTGTTCACCGAGATGATGATTTTGCTGTCCTGCATACCGGCGATGTGTTGGATCTGACCACTGATACCGCAGGCGATATACACCTTGGGATGCACGGTGACGCCCGTCTGGCCAATCTGGCGGTCGGTGTCGCAGAAGCCCGCATCGACGGCGGCACGCGAGGCACCGACTTCGCCGTGGAGCACCTTGGCGAGTTCAAACAGCATGTCGAAGCCTTCCTTCGAGCCCATGCCATAACCGCCGGCCACCACGATGGGCGAACCTTTCAGGTTATGCTTGGCGGCCTCCACATGGTGGTCGAGGACCTTCACGACGTATGCCTCGGGAGAGACATACTTGCTCACCTCGGGATAAACGACTTCGTTTTTGGCCTTACCTTCGTAGATGGCCTTTTGCATCACGCCTGAGCGGACGGTAGCCATCTGCGGACGGTGGTCGGGGTTGACGATGGTCGCTACGATGTTGCCACCGAAAGCGGGACGAATCTGATAGAGCAGATTGTCATAGTGCTTCTTCTTCTTGACATCGTCGAAGTCACCGATTTCGAGTTGGGTGCAGTCGGCGGTGAGGCCGCTGGTCAGCGAGGAGCTGACGCGCGGACCGAGGTCACGACCAATGACGGTGGCGCCCATCAGGCAGATCTGCGGTTGTTCCTCCTTGAAGAGGTTGACAAGGATATCGGTATGCGGTGCAGAGGTGTAGGGGAACAAGCCTTCGCCGTCGAAAGCGAACAGTTTATCCACGCCGTAAGGCAGGATTTGGTCTTCCACCTTACCCTTGATGCCAGTGCCAGCCACGACAGCGTGCAATTCCACGCCTAGCTGGTCGGCCAGTTTACGCCCTTTGGTGAGCAACTCCTGGGAGACTTCGGCCACCTGTGTGCCTTCGGTCTCGATATATACAAATACGTTGTTCATAGTTCATTCTTTTTTGACTATGACCACTGACTATGACCATGACCACTTTCACCAAGATGTAAAGCTTTTGCTTCTGTTGAAGTGATCATAGTCATTGTCACAAGTCATAGTCGTTTTTCATTTTAACCGATAATCTTCTCCTCTAATAATTCCTTAATCAATCCTTCCACATCGGCATCGCTGGCGGTGAGGGTCTTGCTCTCCTTGGCCTGGAAGACGATGTTCTGCACGGTTTTCACCTTGGTGGGACTACCAGAGAGGCCGCACTGGTTGGGGTCGCCATCCACATCGGCCACGCTCCACTGGTTGAGGTTGAGGTAGTCGCGGCTGGCATAAAGGTCGGCGCGAGGATCTTCGGGCTGACGCTCCAGCGGACATGAGGCATACTTGTATTTCATCACCAGCTTGGCGTTGCAGGGACGGCAGGGAGCCGCGCTGCCATTGACGGTAATCACGCAGGGCAGCGGCACTTCAACGGTCTCCACGCCACCGTCGATATGACGGCGGATAGTGGCGATGTTGTTTTCGATCTTGAGGATTTCCTCAGCGTAAGTCACTTGGTTGAGACCCAGTTTCTGTGCCACTTGGGGACCCACCTGAGCGGTGTCGCCGTCGATGGCCTGACGGCCGCCGATGACGATGTCGACATCGCCGATCTTCTTGATGGCGGTGGCGAGGGCATACGAAGTGGCGAGGGTATCGGCGCCTGCGAAGAGGCGGTCGGTGAGCAGCCAGCCCGTGTCGGCTCCGCGGAAGAGGCCTTGGCGGATGATCTCACCGGCGCGCGGCGGGCCCATGGTGAGCACGCCGACGGTGCTGCCTGGATTCTGCTCCTTGAGGCGCAGGGCCTGTTCAAGGGCATTCAGGTCTTCGGGGTTGAAGATGGCGGGCAGGGCGGCGCGGTTGACGGTGCCTTCCGGCGTCATAGCATCTTTGCCCACATTTCTAGTATCGGGCACCTGCTTGGCAAGCACCACGATTTTCAATGGTTTGGTCATAAAATAGAATTTCTCGTTTTCAAATCGGCGGCAAAGATAGGGAAAATCTTTGACATACAAATAAAAACCTTGCTATCAATAGGTTTGTAGGGCTGTCGTACCACGGCGGCCGCAGCATTATTTTATAGCTGCGGCTGCCACGATGTGTCAGCCCTACAAACCAAACAAAACTAATATTTGTCGATATACGGTGTGTCTTCTACACCTTTGTTTCTTAATGATGCTACTAGTTTATCCAAAGGTTTGCGCCAAAATTCTTTGAACCATGATGTTTCGCCAAACCATCTCACCAATGTTGGACTAACGGCATAATATGTTTTGATGAAAGCCCTGCCATACCATGTTCCATCCAAAGTGTTGTCGCGGAAACGGCGAAGTGTCCATACTTGCGGGCAATTGTAGGAGCCATATACTGCTGTGGCGACATAGCAGCCTGATGATTGTTGGGCTTTACGTTTCTCGACATTCTCTTTCCATCGTTCATATGCAATTGGAAAGTCTTTTCCTAACGACTCTTTTATCACATCACATTTCTTATCAATTGCTTCTCGCCGTGGAGACCAATATTGTAATACGTGTATAGAAAAACAATAACTATAATGACTAAATGCTTCAATAAAAGATTCTCCTTTACTTTGAACCAATTCACTATTATCAAAAATGGGCATTTCTTTTGCTGCCTTTTCCAAGTCAATTGCACATTTACCTAAATCCTCTAACAAATGCACTGTTGGCTGATCAGTATCAGCACACGCATTTATTGCATATTGCTTTCCATATGCCTGAAAGTAAGAACGATATAAATCTCTTATTGTTTCTTTGGTTTCATCAGCTTTTGAAGCAGCAATTGCCAAAAGATTCACCCCTGTTTCTAAGAAAAAAAGGCATACCTCTTCTTCCCTTTCTTGGTCAAAAGAAACTACATTCCTTCCAGCTGAAATAACTTCTGCCGTTCGTGATTGTCCTAAAGTAGCGAGGCCAGCTGTACTTTTCATCTTGATTAACCACGCCACTGAAGATGTAGGTGCTTGTTCAAGCACTTTATTTGCATAATCATAGGCTTCCTGGTTATTACCAGCGCCAATTGCATTCTTTGCCAACGACAGCCATGTGTCAATCTTCGAGCTATCATCAATTTTCACTGTACCTTCAACACTGACCGTTCCCTCTATCATCAATTTCTTCGCTTCATCAACAGTGTATTTTGTGCCACAATGCTGACAGACATATAATCCATCTTGTTTAACAACATCATTACTTCCGCATAGTTCACATTTTCCTGACTTCGACAGCTAAAATTTCATATTTTTCTTATCGATTGATTATCAACCTTATCTGAGATGATGTAAGAATATTTGGGTGAATCGCGTCACCTTTGCGTACCTTTGTGGCATGTTTGTACGCAAAAGACGGAATAAATCGGGCACGACCAGCGTAGTCGTTGTGGACAAGAGTTCCGGTCGGTTCAAGGAACTGGCGACAGTCGGAGTGGCGTCATCTCCAGAGGATATTGCGGAGCTGGAGAGAAAAGCTCGTCGTTGGATGGAACGATACGGAGGTCAACAATCGCTAGACTTCGAAGAGACAGCGAAGGCTCTGGAGGAGGTCCACAGGACATTGTCCATGGTCGAGCGGACGCTGCAGAACGCGCCGCAGGTGATTCTTGAGCGCGTCTACGAACGCATCGGGTTCAACGCCGTTGGGGACGACATCCTTCGCCATCTGGTCATTGCCCGTGTCTGCCAGCCCATGAGCAAGGCGGCGACCGTGGAATACCTGAAGTCCTACTTCGACGAGGACGTCAAGCTCCACAACATCTACCGCTACATGGACAAGCTGCACGACACGCAGCGGGAGAAAGTCCAGCAGATCAGCGTGGCGCACACCATGGATGTCCTAGGAGGCCGCATAGGCCTTGCCTTCTACGACGTGACGACCCTGTACTTCGAGTCCGCCCCCGATCCGTCTGACGAGTTGCGGCAGGACGGGTTCTCGAAAGACGGGAAGACGGCCGAGTCGCAGATTGTGCTGGGGCTGCTCGTGAGCGAGAACGGCTATCCGCTGTCGTACTCGGTCTTCAACGGGAAGCAGTATGAAGGGTACACCATGATACCAGTCATCGACGACTTTGTCCAGCGCTTTGGTCTGAAGGACTTCGTCGTGGTGGCGGACTCCGGCCTGATGAACGAGGCCAACGTCGGCCTGCTGGAGTCGGCCGGGTACAAGTACATCCTTGGCGCCCGTATCCGGAGCGAGTCCATGGAAATCAGGGACTGGATGCTTGGCATCGACTGGACGGATGGACGTTGCGAGGAGCACGGGAAAAGGGCCGGCCAGCGTCTGATAGTGAGCTATTCCGACGCACGGGCCAAGAAGAACGCCCACAACCGCGAGAAGGGCGTCGAAAGGCTCCAGAAAGCCTACGCCAAGGGGACGCTGACCAAGGACAAGGTGAACAAGCGGGGCTACAACAAGTTTCTGGACATAAGCAAGGACGTCACGGTCTCCATCAACTACGAAAAGATTAAGGAGGACACCCGTTGGGACGGACTGAAAGGCTACATCACGAACACCGACCTGGACGTCAAGGAGGTAATCAAGCAATACCACGAGCTTTGGGTGGTCGAGCGCGCCTTCCGCATAGGGAAGTCAAACCTTGAGATGAGGCCGATGTTCCACTTCACACCCAAACGCATCGAGGCGCACGTCTGCATCTGCTTCGTGGCGTACAAGGTCTACAAAGAGCTGGAACGGACGCTGCGCTTGATGAAGATAGACATGAGTGTCGATAAGGTGCTGTTCATAGCCAAAACCATCACCACGCTGAAAATAAGATTGCCAAACGGTGAATTGTACACTAAGACACTTTACAACACGCCCCAACAGGAAAAGCTAAGGCCGCTAATTGAAGGGGATGCCTCCGCGCGCACGCGTGAAGGGTGAATCGTTGTCGAAGTCAGGAAGCCCCTAAAAGATAGGAGCTTTTATTCTTTGTCGTTATCTCCGCAAGGATACTCGTAGGATCGATTTTACAGCCAGCCCTGTTTACCGGCCAACGACACTGCAAAATTACAACTTTTCCACAAACCCGCAAGGAGATGGATGATATTTCTATTTGGCGTGATGACAGCAGAGGTTTACCCCGAGCAGCCTTGTCCTGCCAACAATCACCGCAAAGCAATCCAAATCATGATGCCAACGACTGCCACAAGTCCCACGGCCAGCAGGGTGATGATTCTCTTGCGTTCATTGAGTTTGTTGGCCATCCATGCGACCTTGTTCTTCATGTTAGCCATCTCCTCCACATTGCGTTTCTCTCTTTCCACATAACCCGCACGCTCTTCCTTGAAGTCCTTCTCTTGTTTCGTCAGCCGCTTCTCAAGGCTGGCAATCTGGTCGGCATACTGCTTGCTCACCTGCTGCACCAACAGTGCCTTCGACTTAGCCTTCATGTCGGCCACGCGTTCCACCAGCTCGTTGAGATATTGCCCCAAGGCTGTGGGTGTGGCCACTTCCTTGTCAGCAATCTCTTTGAAAGTAAGCCTTTCCTCAGGATGGCCTACTGCAGAAATGACGGGTGTGTTGAGGTGACTGAGGGTTTCCAACACGTCAAGGTGGTCGAGGCGTTCGATGCCTATACCACCGCCACGTACCACGGCAATGACATCGAAGCCTTGGCTGTCGATTTCGCAAAGGCGTTGGCACAATGGTGACGCCTTGAAGAAGTCGGAGCGGAACTCGGTGAAGTCGATGGCGGCCTTGGCGGCTTGTATGCCAGCCTCGAAGTCCGACATGGTGATGGAGTTGTTGGCGAGCAGCAAGGCCACGCGTGGGCGTTCGTCGGCTAGCAGACGTTTCTCGAGCACACCATCCACATTGCGGAAGCCTGTCTGGGACTTATGGCGCCGCAGCTCGGCCTTCTTCTGGTCGGCGAGGCTGACGGCCTGCTCCTGAAGCTTCTCGACGCGGGTCACATTGAGGGTAATCTGAACGCTGCCGCGTGGATCGATTTTGCGTTCGAGGATGCCTGTCACGGTAATCAGGTTGCCATCGGTGAGGCTCTCATGGAGATCCTTGGCTATACGCAACGTGATTTCATCTTGCGAGGACTCGTCGTGCAGCCCTGCGTAGGCGTATGACCAATTGGGGTTGTTTTGTCGTTGCTGGTAGATACCGCGCAGGTTGACAAGCTTGGCAAACTCGTTCTGTCGCCCCAAAGCCGCGCTGAAGATGGCGATGAGTTCAGAGGGCTTGTAGGTAGAGAAGTTGTTGTTGGGTTGGTCTGACATAAGTGAGACGTTGATTGAAACGGCAAAAGTAATAATTTTCTTGGTTTTAGGCTTTGTCCTGAAGAAATGCGCATCATTCAGACTCAATGACAATTGTCACATCTTTGGGTTTATACTCCAGCTGCGGTTTTCTTATCCTTTTGACTTCGCCGAAATGCTCTGCATTCATCGAAGCTAGTTTTCGATTTCAGGACTCTGATGCACTACCCCTCATTCTCACGAAACGACAGCACCTACTCCCCTTGCCGTCATCGCGGGCGCAGACCCGCGATCTCCTACGCTCTTGGGACTCTCTCCTATCATCGCTTCGCGTCATAGAGTGAAGCGGCCATGTCATGCCAGAGTGGCCAGTGCGGTGGCGGGCATCTGTGGCTGCGGCATACTGGAATCCGCACATCGTAATATGAAAACCCGACATTGCATATCGGGGTGTGTTAGGGTCGTCCTTTGACTCCGTCGAATCTTCGATTTCAGGACTCTGATGCACTCATTCCCACGAAACGACAATGCCCTTGCCCCTTGCCGTCATGGCGGGCCCAGACCCGTCATCTCCTATGCTCTTGGGACTCTCTCCTATCATCGCTTCGCGTCATAGAGCGAAGCGGCCATGTCATACCTGCGTTGGCCTGTGCGGTGGCGGGCATCTATGGCTGCGGCAAACTGGAATCCGCCCGCCTCAATATGAAAACCCGACATTGCATATCGGGGTGTGGTAGGGTCGTCCCTTCGGGACTCGGCTGGGCTACCCGCACCATACACTCTCGCGGAACGACAACACCTGCGCCCCTTGCCGTCATGGCGGACAAGGATCCGCCATCCCCTGAGCGACAAAGGACTTCTAAACTTGACTAATCCAACGACTCTGGAGCCTCTTCAGATTCATCGTCCTTTTCTTGTTTTGGACGGGTTAAGCCTTTGAAGATGTCAAGGAATGAGTTCTTGTTATAAAAATAGCCCTCGTCTTCCTTTAGCTTTTCAGCCAATACGGATAATCCGTAGTTGATGTACTCCTCCATAGTGAGCATCAGCATGTTCACCGTTTCACTTACCGTCCGTTGACCTTTGTCGAGAGCAATCCAATCAATGTCAGGTGTACGAGCCACCAATGACATAAACATGTACTCCCTGAGTTTGGGATATGCCTTTCTCCCCTTCTTAGAATCCAGATTGCCCCAATACTGTAATGGGTGACCACAGTCCTTTAAGTCAACATATTCCCCCAGCGGCTTTTTCTTTTTAGAATACAATCCAATAAAGAAAGCCATAATAAGTACTTCATAAATAGTACCCAATATCTTTCCCTTCGCTTCTGATACGGAATTTGTTCCTATTCCGACATCAGCAAGAGGTTTTATCACTTCGTTTTCGTAATGCTTTTCGTACGACGGCGTTTTTCTTCCCCATACATCGAAAATGTCTTCACTATATTCTTTTTTGCTCGTAATTGCCATGGCTATAGTTTTAGATGGATTCAACATAAGTACGAATTGTCGAAAGGTCTTTTTCATCGAATGGCTTTGCCTTTTCGATGCGGTATTTCTTTGCGTCAATCTCGTTCAGACGCAGGGTGTCTAACCTGGAATTACCTTCGGAGTCTTCAATGAGGAAACTCTTGGTGACGATTATGGTCTGTTTGTTGATTCCAGCGATCACACCGAAAAAGTCGCTTTCCTTTGCTGCCGTAAACGACGAAGTAGGTGCATCGAAAATCAAAGGATAATCGTTTTCATGCTTGACGGTGGTCAATTTGGCAACTGCAAACAGCAACGACATGTACATTGTGGTCTTCAATGCCGTGTTGGCGTTGTAAATGCGTGAGCCGTCTGTATCAATCAAAATAATCTCAGCACTTGAATTGGGCTTTTCGACGATTTGTGCATAGCCTCTGAAATCGCCTTTATTCAAAAGTCCAAGGTACTCATTGGTTACCTCTTCAAGTTGATCCAAGAAATCTCTTTTGTTCTTTTTCTTCGCCGACACAAACGAATCAAGGATTCTCCTGATTGCTTGGCTTGTCCTACTGTACATTGCAGCAGAAGAGTCTTCTGAAATCTTAGAGAAGTCAGAACGATAACCTTCCAAAAGATCAGTGTGTTTCTTGATTTGTGCTTCCAAATAGTCCGAGCGGCGTTCTGCATCTGACCTCGCCTTCCACCATTCCGATATATTGTTATATGCGGACACGAGTTCGTCTTCTGAGATCCCGTCGGTTTGAGCAAGAATCTGCTTTTTCTTCTCCTCTTCCTGTTCAATATTAGAAGATAACCTGTCAATGATAGCGTGCTTATTCAAGTTATCTCGTATCGCACTATCAATAAAACCATTCAAACGGTTAAGGAACTTCTTGTTGTTGTGAAGAATTGAATATCTGTCATACAGTTCCTTGATGTAAGCATTTTTGAACAATGGTTCGACTTCTACCTCTTTTTCTTCTTCACTTTCCAAGGAGGACAAATAATCTTCAAGACGCTTTTTCATGAAGAGATACGGCTCGGAACCTTTAGGTGCAGGGCGACCACAAATCTTGCAAAACTCTTCGTCAAGCATTTCCCTCATGGTATTCTCGTCGGGAATGTTTATCGCTAAAGGAACATGACCTTGGCTTAAATCCCTATTGATTTGAGCAACAATTTTTTTGGCACCAATTTCTTGGTCGTACTTACTCTGCTGTTTTCTTTGTTCTTTATCTAGACTCCCGACCAAATCACGATATTCCTCAGCGATTGACTCAAAGCCCATAAGAATCCACATGTCGTCCAACAAGCGGAAAGTGTAGTTCTCATTAAGCTCTTTTTGTGCTTGCATTTTTTGCGAAATAAGGCTTTCAAGCCTTGAATTGGTATCCACTAACAGACTTGAAGCTTCTTTGTTCTTTTCGAGTTCCTCCAACAAGGTTTGAAAATTGAGGGCTTCATTCTTCTTGTTCTGAAGCTCAGTTTCCAATTCACCAATTTGTCTTTCTTCACCCGTGATCAAGTTACGCAAGCGTTGTGCCTCACTAGAGTTTTTCCTATCGGCCCTAATAGCATTATCGGTTGCTTTTTCCGCCCATGCTTTTGCGCTTTCCATAAAAGACAGATAAGGGTCGAAATCCCGAATCTGACTGAACGTTTCAACAAGATAGCTCATAGCTTCATCATTATTGAAAATGTTCAAATTCTGTTCGCCCTTAAACAAACAATACTTCCTGATAGAAGGCGCAAAGTCTCGGTCAAATCGCCGGATGGCATCTACCCCACTTTCCAAATCTTTCTCTACTCCTTTTTGTATGTACAAATCGTAAGCAAATTTGGAAGTGAATATTTCACCACTTAGGCTTTTCGTGAATTTAAAAGACTTCTGGATCATCCTTTCACTGTCATCGTTGACATAGGTCATTGAGACTTTGACATAGGATGATTCTGAATCCATGAGTTCAGAGATTTTCTTTTTGGAAATATATTTGTTGTCGGCCTTCGGCAAAGAGCCAACGGTATCAAACAGCCATTCGACAGCCTCGAACAAAGTTGTCTTTCCGTCACCGTTTGCACCTATAATCAAGGTCAAGCCGTTGCCAATGTCGATGGAGTTTTCTCCGTAATAACTCCTGAAGTTTTCTATAGTAAGATTCTTGATAATCATGCCAAAAGATTGTCGTTAAGGTATTTGAAAACAGTCTGGTACACACGTTTTTGTTCGCTCGGGTCATCAGAGCCATTTAGCTCAACGATGATTTTGGCGACGGCTGAAACGATTGCATTGCTTGAGTTAATCGCTTCGTATACACCTTCGTCATAGTCTTTTCGGGTGTATTCGTATAGTTCTTGTAGCTTGGGGTCATCCAAGACCATTTGTAACATTTTGTCTTTCTGTGTCATATTATATGTTCATTATTATACATATTCAAACCGTAATGTTCCATAACCGATTTCAATTCAAGCTGGGAATACGATGGATTTTCAGAGAGCAATGAGAAATTCTTAACGCGCATCAGCTCTCCTTTTAATAACGCCCGTTCCATCCTAAAACTATCAGATCCTGGATTCACTTCGGGAGCGACAACAAGGTCGTGTATTTCGGCCATGAATTTGTCTGGGTGCTTTCGCAAGATACGACCTCTACGTTGGATGAATTGTCGCGGGTTGCCTGTGCTTGCACAAAAGATGGCCAATTCGCTTCTTGGGACATCTACACCTTCATCAAGGCATTTCATCGAAGTCAGCACTTGCAATTTACCTGAAGCAAAATCACTCAAGACCTTATCCCTGTCTTTCTGTCCCGAGACAAACTTTTTAACCGTGATAAACTTGTCCAATTTCATCACCGCTTCCGTATAATCGTCTATCAAGCGGTCAGAAACAATATCGTCGGCCACTTGGTCTGTACTATCGAAAACATCTGAATCTACAATATAATCGGGCTTTGTTCCTTCAGGAACATAGACAAGAGAGTATTTTAGGTTACCTTTCTTTTGGTATCGTTCATTGATGATTTGATTGAATGCCGTTAATTTGTTGGCCGCCTTATGAACAATACGCTTACGAGCTAACAGCATGCTCATCAAAATATCATCTTTGTTTTCAAAAGAGTTGGTATTGAAATTGAAATACTTGGAGATTTTCAACGACAATTCCACGTATTTTTGGAACTCATCATCGGTCAATCTAATCAGATGTGGATAGTAGAAGTAACGGCAAAGAACGCCATTCTCGATGGCTTCTTCCATTGAATACTCGTATGTATATTGTTTCTCAGCCCCAAAGAACCTAAATAGTTTCCTGTTTGTTTCGTCATCAAATTGCCGTTCTGGAGTTGCCGAAATGCCTATTCGGCGCAAATATTTGATGTCGCCTATGCGTTTCATAATCGTTGGTGAGCCCATATTGTGAGCTTCATCGGCAATCAACAACACTTTTGACTTTTCAAATCCATTTAGAATGTCAAAAACATTGCTTCGGGTAAATGATGCGTATGTGGAAATGATAATGAAATTCTGAGAAGGCTCTTTCGCTTTTCTATATTCCTCAGCCATTTGAAGGTTTTCCAACCTTGAGCGCCATTCGGTATTCTTTGAATAAACCTTAATGACATTGGAGAAATGGAACTTTTCACACTCCTTTTCCCATTGGTTTACAAGTGTGATGGTCGGCACAAGAATGATGGCCTTATAATAGCCATTCCGTTTGTATATCTCCAAGAGGCAATTCAACGAAGTAATGGTCTTACCCGTACCGGTAGCCATTGCAAAAAGTCCTTTCTGGTTGTTGGTTTTCCAGTTTTCAAAGGCTTGATTTTGATAGTCTCTTGGACCTGTTGGATATGGAAAACAAGGCTCAATTTCTTGTGTTATAACGGCTTCTCTCTTCTCTGTTTTTTCCTCTTTCAATTTGTCAATGGCCGCAGAGACTCTTTGCTTGGCTTTTTCCAGTGCGTGCTTCACAGAGGATGGCAAATCTTTCTCTTTGGTGTGCCGTTCGATCAACTTGTATTCGTCTTCAAGCAATGCGGTTAAAGATTTGTCCTTGAAACCGTCTATGAGTTGTGTCCTCACTTGCTCTGTCGTCATATAGACAACCGACTCATCTTTGCCATTGAAGACCATTTCGAAGTCTTCTTTAATGTCTCTTGCCTTTTCAGCCTCAATGTTTCCATCCCATTCACAACATACCGTGAGGCTTTCGATATTATCAACCAACGCAGTCCGAGAGAAATTACATGAACCATCAAACGCTACATAGTCCTCTCCATCGCCAAACACGCCAGTTTTCGTGTGAGAAATACCAATGCCTTCTTTTGGTGCCACAATCTTCACTTCAAGTCTGTCGTTTTTGATAAGCCATGAAAGGCATTCAAAGAAATGTACGTCTCGTTCTGAAAGAGTGGACTTCAATTTTTCGAGGTCGGACAGGTCGAAGAATGGTAGATTATCCAATGAACCATTGGCAAAAGCAGCTTTGTCTTGTTCGGTCAAGATATCGTTAATAATCAGCCTCATCCGACCTCCGTTGTAAAGAAAAGACGCAAAACCATCGGCCAGCACATTGATTGCTGATGACGAGAAGAAGCCAAGCATCAAATCAAACTGGATTGAATTGCATAGGCATTCCGAAAAGAAACCTACTGGTTCCCATTGGGTGCGCGATTTGTAGCGGCGATGAGGTGGAAATGAGACTTCTTTGAGCATAGCTAAATTTTATCTATGATACGTGATAATTCTTCCTTCACTTCTCCGACACTTTTTATTCTTTTTTCCGTTGAGTGGTGTATCATTCTTTTTATTAGACTAAAAATCATTTCATTCTCGTCAAAGAAATCGGTTCTTTTAATGCAACCTATTGGCGCGTTCCCTTGAAAAATATACCAAAAAACCATTCCCAATTGAAAAATGTCCGACTGCTCATTTATTAACGTATTGATTCTATTGTCAAATACTTTCTCTTCATTTAAGTATTTATTCATGGCTTCTGGAGAAATCCATCCTTTAGGGCCAATAATACCTTTTGCATCTTGTATGTCTTCGTTACGATAACGAATTAATCCCAAATCCCCAATTTTCAATTCTTTATCAAACAACAAAATATTATCAGGTTTAATATCTCTATGATAGCATCCAATAGCATGTAGTTCTTCTAAACCAGAAGCAATTTGATAACATATTGATAATTTCTCTTTTTTATCTATTTCGTTATTTTCAAGGAATTGTTTTAAATCACAATCGGCACAATCCATCATATAAAACGGGAAAAAAACTAATGAGTTGCTTTTTGCATGTTTACAGACAAGATGCCCCCAATAATGAATCGGAATGATGTAATTCGTGCCTCGTTCTTTGCATCTCCGCAAACAATCAATTTCTCTATAAAAAGATTTATTGGCATCTCTGACACGAAATGCATTAGGTGTCCAAGAATCAAATGCATTAGAAACTTTTAGAACCAAATGTGAGTCCTCTTTTACATCATCATTTTTGAGAAATAATTTCAGCAACAATGAATGAGCACCTTTGTTTCCCTTATCGCTTAATGGTTCAACAAAATAATCAATATTGCTAAATGTCAAACATTTATTATTATCTATTGTGATAGATTTATCGTATAAAAACGGAGACATAATTGGTCTCATGTCTATTTGAGACATAATGCCTGGGACAGAAATATTAGTTATCGATATTGTGTTAAAAGGACTATTCATGATCCTGATTAAAATTTGAAAAATCAATCATATAAAAATCACCAACTTTCTTTAATTCCTTATAAAAGCCATATTTTTGGTACAAAAAAGTAGTAATATCAATAATAGTTTTATTCCCCTCCTTAGTTTTATTACACAACAATTCTTCAAAAAAACTCAAACGGTTTTCTCGTGCTTTTTTTGAATTAGATTGGCTGACACAATTTATAGCATAATATTTAAATGGCTCACATTCTTCATTTGAAGGCGTAATGAATTCATTAATACTTATTGTTACTAACTCATTATACATGGCTGACAAAACCATTTTTGGCTCGGCCATATGAAGATGAACAAAACAAAACAATGTATAGAAATCATTTCTTTGCTTATACCTTGTTTCATTAATCGGATATTCTGTGCTCAAATGCTCTATTATATCAATTACAGAGGTGCATTTGTTGTATAATTCGTTCTGTTCTTGTTCTGGAAGCTGCATATTAAATAATTCATCGACCGCATTACGTTTTTCAGTAATTCCAAATTTTAAATATGCAACAAGTTCCTCAATCAAACTTCTGTCATTCATTCGAAGTTTTGTTTTATCAGTAAATATATCCAGATTAATGAGAGGTTGATAATCCATTATTCTGTTCACCAATGACAAAAAGTCTGAATCGTGATATTGCGCCTGATTGACTTCTGATGGATTTAAATGTACACCTCTTTTATTCACAAGAGAGAAGAATTCTTCAATAGATTCACCATCGATAAAATTCTCTTTTGTTATCTCTATTACTATTAAACGATAATTGAGAAATGCTTCGGTATTAGTTTCTTTATACAACTTTTTGTCACTGTCACGAAATTCATTTCGATAATACTTGTGAATTGTATTTGCTCTTTGCTGTCCATCGACCATTTCATAACTATCGGTATCTTTTTTCAAAATAAAAAAACTTGGTAAAGGGTAGCTCTTATGAATAGAATCGATTAAGAGTCTTTGATCTTTTGGGGTCCATATAAAATGCCTTTGATATGGAGGATTAAGATTCAACTTTTTACTCTCAATTAAATCAATCAAGTCTTTGATTGTAATTTCTTTACTTTTATATTCCATAGTATTTAAATAAAACAGTTAGCACACATTATTTCATCGCCAAGAATATCTACAAGCGTAGTGCCTTTGCTTTGTTTGCGATTCTCTTCTTGGCGTTTTATTATATCAAGTTTGATCTGTCGAACACGTTCAGGTTTACACAGGTCAGCCAGACTTTCGCCCTGATTCCATGTATAGCCGTCTTTTTCAAATTCCATTGCCTTAGCATAAAGGTCGGGATGTTGCTCGTAAAGCCATATCCATTCGATTTTTTGTTGGAAAAAACAGAAATAGCAGCCCGAACGGCTGCGGCAGTAAGTTCCTGTTTTACCATCCACTTCGAATGGGATTTCTTCATAATACGCTGGAACGCCAACACCACTTTCTCTCAAAATTCTAAAGATGTCATCTTTTACAAGCACATCGGTATTGTCAAGCAAAGGAAACTCATCCAACTTGCCAACAGGATATTCCGTTGTTTTAAGGTATTCGAACACAACATGATTGAACAACTTGATATCATAATCAAGCAAAGCGTTCATCTTCTTTGAATAGAAGAAGGTTTTGGACAACGGTCTGCGTACAATTTCCATAACATCCTCCTTAAACACACCATCGGCACAAAGCTTGTCATATAACTCTATCAACTGTTCCAAGTTGTCGTTATGCAACACCTTGTTTATCACATCAATGCTCCAAATGTTCCGACGGAAAGGGAAAACCGCTTGAATATTCGGTCTGTTTGAAATATAGCCGTCACGGTCCTCGTCCCCTCTAATACCAACATACGAAACAGCATAGTCGTCACCTACATATTCCTCGAACTTTTCCAACTTCATCTTCTTAGTACACCAACGAGCCTGAGGGGAAGGAAGAAAACCTCCCATAGCTTTCAAAAAATGATGGAATGGAGTTGGTTCAGGGCTACCCTCGGCAGCACGTAGCCTTTCTATTTTTCCCAAATAGGCTTCCAATCGATTGATAAGCGTCTCGGTCTCAGTCAACTCGCAGCCCGTATCCGAATTGTAGTACTCAATTTTCAAGGTCGGATACTTCTGCTTTAAATAGATGGCGAGTGCCGCACTATCCTTTCCACCTGATATGCCTAATATATGTCTAATCTTTGTCATTCGTTCATTTTCTTGTTAAGTATCGACAGCAGAGTACACACATCGAGATTAATGTCACCTGAAAGTAATTTACTGATTTCTTTTTCGAGATTATCTGCCTTTCTTCTGTCTTTTTCAGGTAGAATAAAAGTCTGCGTCCTAACATTGGTTCCTTTATTTGTCACCATATCAAACGAATAGGCATCACTCGTTTCTGAATCGATTAACTGCTGCGAGATAGATGAATATTTTTCACACTCACGGAACAGATACACCAAATCATCGGCAAGTTTGTCTTCTTGTTCATCACGAAGAGAGTCAAGACGTTGTTCCAAGATGGTGTAACAAATTGATTGGTACCACTGTGTACGATTGTCATACTCGGTCATAACGTGATGGTAGAACTCGCGTTGCTTGTCTGTCAAAAGATAGGTTTTCACATGGGCAAGTCTTTCGCGTACTTCAACAACATACTCATTGTAATCGTAGGATTGCAAGCCAAATCCATCTACCAACCGTTCCTCGATACGGTCAATCAATCCTGCATAACAAGAACGCAGTTCACGGATGGCCCGCTGAATAATATTGCCATACTCTCGAATAAACTCCTCTTGTTTCAACTTTTCTTGATTGAAGCCTAAAGCCTCTGGCAGGTCTTCAAAGAAAGCCTTTTCTGGGTCTTTTGCCTTTGCCAGTACATCGCGAAACTTCATTGTTGATGCATGATCGAACTTGCGAGTGTATTTAGTGTAATCATCCAATCGGGCATAAAAAGAGAGGAATGGTTTAATGGTTTCTATGAAGTTATCCTTGGTAATGGTAAACTCTTCGCCAAGATTGATGAAACGACGATACTGGTTAAAGAAACCTAACTTCACCCCATCTACGGCAAACTTCTTTACCTCGAAGTCCTGCGGATGTTTTTGCAACAAGTCGAAAAACTCCATATTCACCTCCGGCATAAATGCGCCTTTTGATGCATCATAGAGGGCAAAGTCGTGCCTCTTAATAAACAAGTATGTGGGAATCCAAAAGTCCAAAAAGCCTTGTTTCAGTTTGTAAGGCTGAGTAGAAAGAATCTTTATCAGCTCTGAAATCTTTCGGGCTTTGTTTTCTGTACTCTTCAGGAAATCTTCACAAGCAGTCCATACAGAAAGGAACCCTTCATTTGCAGGAGCATCTGCGAACTCACCATCTTGATGTAACCCTGTGTTTTTCAACAGTGAGAAGTATATGGTCTTTTCTGGTGGAAACTTGTCTTCCGGAAATCCAAGATTCTCTTCAGTACTATGCTCAATGAGATAGGTCAAATAACTTTTTCTTGCAGCCGTAATGGTACCACTCAATTTATGCTTGTTGAACAGTTCATTGTTCATCACAGGCGTCTCGCTGTATATCTCATCACATACGTTTGACAACAATATGTTGAAATCACGATGAGACTCTACCTTCCGCACTTCACCCTTGAATATCCAAACCACGCGATTCTTATAGGAGAAAAGATTGTCGCTAATAGCTTTGTTCAGCAGATTCTCTTCGTATTCTTTCAGTTTCTGAATTTCCTTGACAGCAACGAGGTCTTCTTTCTTGATAACCTTATCCGTCAAGTAGTTGTATTTCTTAATGTTATACAGATGATCTATAATATTGTCCGTATCAATGAAGAGGGCAAAAATCAAAGCATGTTCAGAATCAGCGCTAAATCTCTTGATCTCTTCCAGCGCATCTTTCCTTGTCGAAAATATCAGTTCTATATAACCGTCAGTATCACCCTTAGGTACCAACTCCGTCGGTTCCTCAAACAGTTTGTAGTCGAAGAAACGGGGTGTGCCTTTTTGATAAAAATGGGCTTTCACAGGAGAAATACGGTGATTGAAGAATACGGTTAGTTCATCCACAAAAGCAACAGGTCGTGAAACCATCAACCCTGCCTCGCGAATCTCAGCCTCAAGGTCCACATCCGTACCTTCAAACAGCATCACACGGTCTTTATAGGCAGCATAGCGAATAATCTTCTTGCTCTCCAACTTTTCTATTATGTTCTGTGCATCTGGAATATCCATCGCGAGAGTCGCATATTCCGCAAGCGACTCTTTGGACAATCGGAACCCAGCGACACCAAAAAGATTGAGCAATCCAATTGCTTTGATGATGTTGATGGCATAAAGCATTTGTTCCTCAGAATCCCAACTCTGTCCTTCCACTCTTTCGATGGAAATCTGCATAGAACTCCAACTCATTGAGTCGGCATTGGCATCCTTCAAATAAGAATAGAAACTGTAATAGACGTAATCATATACTTTCTGAAGGTTGTATATTTGTTCATTTGTTGAGATAGTTCCTAGAGAAGCCAAGAACGTAAACAGAGAACGTTCATTCTGCCCATATCGTTGAATAGCAGTCGTAATGGCGTATGCTGAGAATAAGTCGAGCGGATAGAGTTGCATCGCCGTATCAACGAGAAAGTCACTGGAAACATAGCCAGTACTTTTGGCCAGTTCATAAAGGGAAATTGCACAAGTGGGAACTTCATTATAATTGTTGCCTTGCATCTGCTTCGCTGCAAGATAAAGCAACTGCTCTATTGGCTCCACGAAAGTGATTTCCTTGAACCGTCCTTTTACTTTCTTCCACTCATTGACTTGCGTTTCAGTCAATCCCTTGGCATAGGCACTGAAGTTTTGATGCAAAGTGGTCAGCAATAGAATTTGGCGGGATGGAACATTCACAAACTCAGCCAATTTCTGAAGGAAATACAACTCCTTTTCAGGATTGTTCTTTGCAGCGTGCTCCAATACCTTACCAAATTCATCAATGACAATCAGCAAAAACTTTCCCTGCTTCTGACTCTTGGTGTAATAGTTCTTAAGCTCGTCAAGCACACTATTTGTAGTGTCCTCAACATTCAGACTTCGGCGAAGGAGTGTTGATAACTCGGTGTAATCTCCTACAATGTTCATGATTTCAACCTCAGAAGTACCGAGAAGATTCTTGGCATCCAACAGATAAGGTGTTTTGCCTCGTCTTTTCAAATCTGATTCCAAAGCCAAAAGAAAACTAGACTTGCCAGTACCGTATGAACCAATAATCGTAAAGGAATGGATCCCCGTATGGAAGTCATTCACAATGCTACTAATTGCTTTTTGGGCATTGGGTGTTACTATGTATTGAGCGCCCTCAGCAAAGCCGTTCTCTATATTAGCGGATAAACTAAACGTTCTTTTCATAGTAGTCATTTAAAACTTGTTCCTTATCCAAATCCTTAGTAAACTGTACCATGCGGATGCCAGCGTTGTCACTATAGGACATGAATTCTGAGTAATCCTTCGCCAGTTGTTTCAGCATCTCGATAGTCTCATGGTCCTGCATGCAAAACGCAAGGCCAATCTCATCTTGAACGGTTTCGTAGGAAATGGTGTTGTCACCTTCCCTTTCTTTCAGCCTCAACAGAGCATACATAAAGATTTCTTTCTGTACTTTTCTCTTACCTTCAATATTGAAATAATAACCTTTACCCTCGGCATTTTGTCTGATAAGATCAAGGTCAATCAACATGGAGGAAAAGTCTTCATTCGATTGTGCTTTACGTGGCAGGGCATAATTCTGAATCAATACGGCAACATCTTTCTTGACTGTATTTTCGTTAAAGAGATTCTGCTTACCTGCCTCAATCATATCCAGTTTCACGTAGGTTACAACCTGATCACGTTCAAACTGTGTATGCCCCTTCTGATAATCACAGAAAAACAGATGATAAAGCGTTGCTTCTTGACTGAAAACAAGAGTAAAATGTAGGAGCCAAAGCGTAGCTAGGTCTTCTATATATCGGTCTTTACCATTTTCTTCATCAAACAAATAGTAACCCAACCTAGTCCGCTGGTTGCCCTCACAAATTCCGAAAGCCTTAAGCCAGTAGCGGATGGACGCCACCATATTCTTGCCAACGCCCAAATGAACTACAGCCTCCGGCCTGTTAAAGTCCCTTCCCTGCACAACAAAATCGTATCCCTTCTTCAGCCAAAGCGTCTTGCAAGGAAAAGATTCATGCCCGGAAAAAACATATTTTGAATAACTCATTTACTATAAAATTAAGCTTGCAAATATAAATAATTTTTCGGTTTGGCATTGGTTATCACCCTCAAAAAAACTCCCCACAAACCATACGGCTCATAGGAAGTCAACCTCTTCGCATAATTTTACCAGGATTTCCTTCGCTCTTCTCTCGCCCTTCCCTCGCCCTTCCTTCGCTCTAGCCATACTCAAAGGGCATGGTTGAGTATGCCAACACCTTGCCTACACCTTGCCAACACCTTGCCTAGAGCATGCGAAAGCCTACCCTCTTCTTTCCTTATTGCCGGACAATGGAGACAAAACCGCAGCCATAGATGCCCTCCCTTCCCCCTTTTAAGGGGGTGCCCGAAGGGCGGGGGATTATGGGAGGGCATGACATGGCTGCTGAGCCCAGCGTGGGGATGACATGGGCAGAAAGGTTGGAATGACATGCCTGCTGGTCTTTGACGACGCCAACTACAAGAATGCCGTGTATGGGAACGCCTACACTTCACCGGGTTGGGCGGGGAGGCGGGGCCGCCGGGCGGGGAAGCGCCCGCAAGGAATGGCTAAACGCTTGACTTTCACGGAGGGGCGCTTGCGTTTGACTTTGCAAAAGTCACTACCCGACCTGAAAGTCAGGCGTTTAGACAGCCGCGGGGAGGTCCGATGGAGGCGGCCTTGACTTTTTAGCTTCCTTTTTGGTCAAGCAAAAAGGAAGAAAGATAAACCCATAATCCACCAAATTTTCGTATCTTTGAAGCCTGATTCACGACAACACGCCATGGCCAAAGAGCATCATTACATAGACTTCGATGAGTATATCCGGCAAGGGGAGCCCGCGCAGCGCGAGGCCGCCTATGCTTGGAGTACGGCCATCGGCCTGCAAGCTGTCGACGGGCTCACGACATCCGAGTACCTCAACGACTTGGCGCGCCGCAACATCGAAGGCGAACTTACCATGGATCAGGTCGATACATTGCTCGACAACTATTACGAAAGCAAGGCCGCGCGCGAAGCCCATGATGAAGATAAGAATGAAGCCGACAAGGCATCGAGAAACATCAAGAAAATACTCTCTGTGAAGACGGTCGACTTCACCGCCAACGGTTTTATCTCGCTGCACCGCCGCATTTTTGAAGGCATCTTCAAGCACGCTGGCCAACTGCGAGACTACGACATCACCAAAAAGGAATGGGTGTTGGAAGGCGACACAGTGAATTACCTGAACTGGGAAGACCTGCGCCGGGCATTGGACTACGACATCAAGCAAGAACGCGAATTCAGCTATAAAGGCCTCGCACAGGATGACCTTATCACTCATATCGCCAGCTTCGTTTCCGGACTTTGGCAAATCCACGCCTTCGGCGAAGGCAACACCCGCACCACGGCAGTGTTCACGATACAATACCTACGCTCGATAGGCTTTGACGTGGAGAACGATCTATTTGCCAAACACTCATGGTATTTCCGCAATGCCCTTGTCCGCGCTAACTACAAGAATGCCGTAAAAGGCATCGACTACTCCCCTATCTATTTGGAACGTTTCTTCCGTAACCTACTCCTCGGCGAGCAATGGGACCTTCGCAACCGTTATTTGCATGTCCACCCCACGGAAGAATGGAGCGTGCAGCCTAACCTGGCTGAACCAGCGACCCCCACAAGTACCCCCACAAGTACCCCCACAAGCTCTCGTGTAAATCGATTAAATCCAAATAGTAAGTTCTATACTAAGAACGAAAACATCATTCAACTCGTACGGGTTATTGGAACTGAAGAATTAAGCATAAAAGAAATGATGGAGTTTAAAGGCCTGAAAGACCGGAAGAACTTCATAGAATACCATTTGAATCCCGCCATTTCAGAAGGTTTCGTCCGTCTGCTTTATCCCGACAAGCCGCGCCATCCAAGGCAGAAATACCTGCTGACGGCGAAAGGGCTTGCGCTCTATAAGGAAATAATCGGGTAACTTCAGGAGATTGACTTTGTCGAAATGCTCCGCATTCGGCGAAGCCAATCTTCGATTTCCGGATCAAGTCCGGAATGACTCTCAAGTGTGTAATGGTGGAATTATGAGGTTCCCGCTATGCGGGAATGGAGTTATTGTTATCAGGTACCACACGGCGGCTTGAAACGTTTACAGGTCGTAAGCGTTACCTGCCGCCGCTGGTCACTCTACGTACTCCTCCATTCCCGAAGGGAATCTAATTTCTCAATTAAAATGCTTATCTTTGCCACCAAAATCCACCCACTATGAAACTCGCAGAAGCATTAAGCATCAGGAAAGACCTGCAGAAGCGCATCCAACAATTAGGACAGCGCATACAGAACAACGTGAAAGTGCAGGAGGGCGACACGCCTTCGGAAGAGCCTTTGGAGCTGATGAAGGAACTCGACACCTGCCTCACGCAACTCGAAGACCTCATCTGGCGCATCAACGCCACCAACATGAAGACCACCAACGCCGAGGGCACCACCCTCACCCAACTCATGGCCCGCAAAGATGTGCTGACCATGCGCGTCAGCAACCTGCGCAGCATCTTCGACACCGCCTCGGCGGGACAAGACCGCTATTCGCGCTCGGAGATCAAGACGGTGACCGTAGTCGACGTGAAAGCCATCGGAAAGAAGGTTGACGAATGCTCCGCGCAGCTGCGCCAACTCGACATGGAGATACAATCGCTCAACTTCCAGACCGAGCTGGTCTGAACCTTAGGGCATCCGCATTCATAGGGCGAACCGAACCCCCACTATGACCGTTGCCCGGAGCCGGCAGCACCCGTTCACGATGAACATCACGGCGCAGGCTCAGCACGTTGTCACCCGAATGCACGGCTTAGGCCGCACGGCGCACTACCGACCGGTTGACTATGAATGACGGATGCCTTCTTTTGAAATTGCAGTCCATTAAGGAAATAACGACGCAGCCATAGATTCCAGCCACCGCTCATGCCTACGCTGGAAAGACATGGCTGCGATCAGTGATTTAACCCAAGTCCTTCAAAAACGCGATCAGCTTACGCGTGGCCTTGCCACGATGGCTGATGGCGTTTTTCACTTCGTGACCCAACTCGGCGAAGGTCTGCTCGTAGCCGTCGGGCTGGAAGATGGGGTCGTAGCCGAAGCCATCGGTGCCACGCTGCTCCTCGGTGATGTGTCCGTCGCAACGACCTTCGAAGTAATAGGATTTACCGTCGAGGTTCAGTGCGATGCAGGTGCGGAAGGCCGCCTTGCGGTTGGTCTGTCCCTTCATGGCGGCGAGCATCTTGTCGACATTGTCCTGATAGGTGCAATGCTCGCCGGCATAACGCGCGGAATACACGCCCGGTGCGCCGCCCAAGGCCTCCACCTCGAGGCCGGAGTCGTCGGAGAAACAGTCCACATGATACTTGTTGGTGACAAAGTCCGCCTTGATCTTGGCGTTGCCTTCGATGGTGTCGGCATCTTCGACGATGTCCTCATGGCAGCCGATGTCTTCAAGGCTCAGAACCTCATAAAGGCCCTCCATGATTTCGCGCATCTCGCGCAGTTTGTTTTTGTTATTGGTGGCAAATACGATTTGTTTCATTTTCTTTTGCGTTTTGGAATTGTCCTACGGACAAGAAATCTGACAAAAATCAATTTTAAAATCTTTCAAAATCCTTACCAAAGTAAAATAGAAAAGAGCATAAAAAAGGAGATTTTTGATTGATTTTCTTTTCGATTTTTAAAAGATTTCTTGCGAAGCAATACCATTACAAACTCCAGTCAATAGGTTCTATTCCGTGTTGTATCAAATAATTATTCGTTTGCGAAAAGTGATGGCAACCGAAGAAGCCGCGGCTGGCGGAGAGCGGCGAGGGGTGCACCGACTTCAGAATCAGGTGCTTGAAGGGGTCAATCAAAGCTTGTTTGGCAATGGCATAGTTACCCCAGAGGATGAAGACGAGATGCTCGCGTTGCTCCGAAAGGGCGCGGATGGCGGCGTCGGTGAACTGTTCCCAGCCGTGGCGCGAGTGCGAGGCAGCCTGTCCGGCGCGAACCGTCAGCGAGGCGTTGAGCAACAGAACCCCTTCCCTAGCCCACTTCTCGAGGTTGCCCGAGCGCGCCATAGGCACGCCGAGGTCGTCGTGCAACTCCTTGAAGATATTCTGCAAACTAGGCGGGAACGGCACGCCGTCGGGCACCGAGAACGAAAGGCCGTGGGCTTGTCCCGGGCCATGGTAAGGGTCTTGACCCAGAATGACAACCTTCACCTTGTCGAAAGGCGTGAGGTTGAAGGCGTTGAAGATCAAAGGACCAGGGGGATAGACGGCATATTGCCGCTTCTCTCTGACGAGGAACGACTTGAGGTCGGCGAAATAGGGTGCCTCGAACTGCGGGCGCAGCACTTGGTACCAGCTTTCGTCGATATTGGGTTTTTTGACTTCCATCTTTATCAGTTGTTCTGTTATTCAGTTGTTCAGTTATTCAGTTGTTCAGTTGTTCAGTAATAGCAGGTTGCTGAGTACTGAGCTTGTCGAAGTATTGAAGCACCGTAATTCTTTTGGTCGGCCTTTCGACCCTTCGACAAGCTCAGGGCTCAAGGACCTTAACTCATTTGTTCATAAAAATCTCTGCAAAGATGGTAATAATTCGGGAAAAAATCCGTTATTTTGCAAATCAAATTTGATTTCTATGAAGAGAAAGCTTGTCATCGCATTGCTAATCGCCTTTGTTTCAGGCATTATTATGACTTCCTGTAGGTCGAACAAGAGCTGCCCGGCCTACGGTGAATCATCAAAGTACGTCAAGGAGACGCGTTATTAATACTTAGGAGTCAGGGAGGCACGACTATGACTGCCCTCAGACCATTGGTTTTGCGCCTACTCATGCTCACGCTTTTTGGAGCGTGCGCTTTTTTGTTGCCAGCCCAAAACATTGACATTCAAAGCGAAGATGACAAGCCTATAGAGGAAAAGCTGGTCTACAATCATCAGAACACCTTCAATGTGGCCATTCACTCTCGGGGATTCGGCGCCGGATTCAAAATAGGACGTATCAAAAGCATCAACCTGACGCGTAACTGGGAGGCAGAAGTGGTGTCGTTGCGTTCGCTCAAGGAAATCAAGACCCTGAATATTTCGACCTATAACATGCGGCCTTTTGTCTACGGCAAGCTGAACTATGCCTATGTGGCCCGTTTCGGTTACGGTGAAGAGCGACGCATCTTCGGCAAACCCTACTGGGGCGGCATCGAGACTCGGTGGACCTACGAGTTTGGTGCCTCGTTGGCCCTGCTGAAGCCCTACTATTACTATGTCACCATCTACAAGCAACTCGACGACGGTACTTTCTGGGAGACTTACGACGAACAGACCTTCGACAATAAAGACCAATGGGTCGATGTGCTCGGCCGCTCATCGTTCACCAAAGGCATTGCCGAGACCAAGCTCTCGCCTGGTTTCCATGCTTCGTTGGGACTCAGCTTCGACATCGCCAAGTCGCGCACCTCGGTGCAGGCCATCAATGTGGATGTCAAGGCCGAGTGCTTCCCCTTGGGTGTCTCCATCATGGACTCGGAGCGCCATAGGCGACTTTTCGTCACCTTCATGCTGTCGTACAACTGGGGCTCAAGATTCAACAAGTATTGAAATTGAGTTGCTTATCGCCGACAGTGATGGACAAGTGAAAAAATTACGAAAATTTTTTCCTCATTTTTCTTGCAGCATTCAAAAAAAGCGTATTTTTGCAGCCGATTCCGATGCCCAATGGTGTAATTGGCAACACGACTGACTCTGGATCAGTAAAGTCCAGGTTCGAACCCTGGTTGGGCAACAAAACCAAAACCGCTATAACCTATCTTACGGCGGTTTTTTTGTATTAAATAAACTGAAATCATAAAACATAAAAACTAACACCATGAAAAAACTGATTATGTTTCTTTGTTGCGTCATCTTCGGACTTCAGGTCTGCCATGCGCAATACACCACTGAAAAATACACTGTCGCCGTCGCCGACTTCACTGGCAACTACGCTGATGAAATGTTTAATGCTTGCATCGCAACCATGCCGATTTGTCGCGTAACGGTGGTCAACTGGAACGATATTGCCGAAACCGACTTGGCCGACAATGTGGACTTCATCGTTACGGGTAACATAGGTGAAATCACCTCAGAGCCAAAGACTGGTAAACAAATACTCACTGGAACAGAATACACCTACTACTCTTGCAAGGTCAATTTCACCCTCGTGATGACCGATGCCAACACAGGCACAGTTGTGGCTACACGCACGAGTTACTTCACCAATACCGACCAAGACCCGGATAAAGCCGTCAGCGACTGTCTCAAATTCTCAGACCAAGACCTGCGCCGATTGGTTGACAATGGTTGCATCATCAAAGTGCCTATCGCGACATTACAGACCACGAAAAAGGACAGAGCCCAAACTGTCATCATCGACGCAGGGCCCAATATCGGCATTTGCGAAGGGCTCTATTTCGACATACAAGTGGAATCGGAAATCTCTGGCCGCACCTTTTACAAAACCATCGGAGCAGCCAAAGTCAAGGAAGTGCTCAGCGATGAGCTCACCCTTTGCGAAATCACCAAAGGCGGCAAGGAGGTCATGACTTATTTCAACGAAGGTAGCACCTTGATTCTCAAGTCAAAGGAAGAGCCCCTAATTCATTTCTAAAGGTCAACGGATTACTGGTTCCATGGCTTTCAAGCCGACTGGCTCACGGGGTCTGTGTGCTGAACACCAGCTTGAACCGTGAAGCGTAATCACTGGCTTTTGCCTCAAAGGTGTAATTCGGATTGGTCAGCAAATCGATGTCCGCCCCCGTCATATGATCAACCAGGTGCAAATAATCCATCTCCAACCCCTTGGCAGTGACACTGATGGTATAAGTTCCGTTCTTCGTCACCTTAAAACTGACAGGCATCTCGCCAGTAGTGGCCTCAATTTCGACAGATGACCAATCCTTACCCTCGTGCCACACACTGACTTTCGGTGTGTTTCCGCCAAGGTCCATCTTACGCAAGGTATTACCGCCGCCAATCTGCACATAAGTACGGTCGTAATAGTCTCCCTTTCCAGCCTCAATGCGGAGGTAAGCGGATTGTCTTTTCGCTTGGTCACCTCGGGTTGCATCGTTGACGACAAGGTATTGGTTGGTCGTTGTAGCCTGCACGAAGAATCCTTCACCAGGCTCGATAGGCCTTTCTGCAAGGGTGTAGGGAACCAATTCTCCATCGCCTTCTGCCAGAAAGTAAGTAGTAAGGGCATCATCGCCAATTCTAATGATATCGGCCCCAGTGAGTCTTCTTGTAAAGGGATTGCCAACGAGGTTGAAACCTTTCAAGCCACCTGCGGCATCGGTATAGTCTAAAAACATGGTTACCGTATTGTTAGTGGCCGGCATGATGCCCGTGAACGAAAGCGTGACATCTTCCGCATTGGCATAGAGATAGCCTCGACGAGGTTCAAGGGCACTGAAACCATGGTCGCTACCTTTCGAGTTCCACCAATAGTGCGTAGGCTCATGGTAAAGATAGAGGTCGTATTCACTTTCGGTGACGAGGTTGTTGACGGAGATAGGGTTGGTGGAAGGCAAAGCAATGGTAAACCACCCGTTGTTGTCGTCAGTATAGGCGATGATTTCCTTTTGCAGGGTGGCTGTCACATTATTAGAATGGATCAACTGTCCTCCATCAGCGATGGTGATGCTGCCACCCTCTATTATGGTGATGTTTCCTACTTCCTCCAAGCCTTCGATAGTGGCTGGGGCAGCAATGACGACATCGCTACCCATATTGGGTAGGCCATTGCTCCAGTTGGCTTCGTCATCCCACCTGCCTTCTGTAATGAAAGTGGGTTGCAGCAAAATCGATGTGATGATCACATTGGCTGCAGGCATGGTAATGCTATAGACACCCTGATTGTTGGGCGTGATTTCCGTGCCATTACACAGGAGGGATTCGAGGCTGTAGCCCATTTGATAATCCACCTCAAACGAAACCGTAACGCCAGCGGCGGCATAAAGGGTTCCGTCATATTCGACAAGCGCATCGTCTTCACTTCCTGTGGCATCGCCTGCGACGTATCTGAAGACCAAACCCTCGGCACAGCTGATGGTATAGCCCTTCGCACCACCAAAAATGTTGACAGCGGTAGTAGCAGTACTGTTTACACCGATGCCGTTCATATTATCGTTGGCAATGAAGTAGTTGAAAAAGGCTTTTCTGTTGTTGTAGCCGATGACGTGACCGCGATTGTCCGAACCTTGAATGGTGCCGCCAAGAACAAGACAGTGGTCAACAGTACCTTCATTCGCTCCTACTATGCCGCCCACGTAAACATTTCCCTTGAAAGAACAATCGCTGACCGTTAGTCTCGTAACGGTGCCCTTTGTTCCCAAAAGCCCGAACACGCCTATGAAATTATTGGAACTATAAACATTGATACCACTGATGCTGTGGCCGTTGCCATCGAAAGTGCCGTTGAATGCTTTATATTGCGAACCGACCTGTGTGCCGATAGTGGTGTAGTTGTTGGTCGTGCCATCATATTCGAGATCTGCGGTAAGGAGGAAATGCCTACCGAGAAAGTCTTGACCGTTGTTCACTCGAGTGGCCAGTTGGTCGAGGTCGTCAGTGGTGGCAATCAGGTAAGGATCGTCGGCACTACCCGTTCCCGTCCCGTTCCAATATTCCTTATAGCGGGCGATGAACGAGAGGTCTGAGGTGACGTTGGAATAAATGCCGTTCTCAGCGCATAGCGGTTCATAGTCCAACCACTCGTAGCCTTGCACATTGGCTGGAGTACCCAGCATCCAACCCACAAACTGGAGTGCTCCAATGCGGGAGATGCTTTCGGGAAGTTGGAAGTCTTGCCCATGACCGCCCATGTAGGTGACACTCTTGTATGAGCCATCGCCGCTCTCTGCTGGCATATAAACGGTAACCGTATGGGTTCCCAGACCATAGCCACAATAGATGCAGTTACTTTGATTGTCAAACACATGGGGTTTTATGGCAGAATAAGTGCAATACAAGCAGTGTTCGATATGCTTTTCATTATCGTAAATGGTGTAGGTTACGCTGTCATGAGGGCATGACATGATGGTGGCAAACTGGTTGCTTTGGCAGGCCGAAACGCGATTGTTTGCCAATTGGACAATAGAGTCGTTCCCGGCAAACACTCTTGAATAATCATAAATACTGAGGTTGCCATTGCTTCCGCCACCATCGCCTTTGCCGATAGCACTACAGGATTTCCTGCCACCTTTGGCCACTACTGTACCGCCATTGATGCGGATGGTTCCACCTTTGCCGTCATCACCACCACCGATGCCTGCACCGCCAAAGGTGCCCAAATGGACCAACTCGTCAAAGATGCTCATCACAGCAGTGGCGGCCATGCTATATACAGGATTGACCTCATTCCCTAAGTTGATGAAGGAAGGACCGTGATCTTCAAAGAAGCTGTATTTGCAATAGCCACCAACGGCTTTTACATAGCCGTCATTGATGGTTATTGTACCGCCATTGCCATCGTTGCCGCCACCAATACCAGCACCTTTTGCCGCCGACATGGCAAAGATTTGACCGCCGTCAATGGTGATGTTGCCGCCGTCGCCGCCATCAGACCCGGCATCGTCGCCGCCACCACCGATGCCTGCTCCATAAGCACTGATTGCAGTTACCTCACCGCCAGTGATATGGATGTTGCCCCCCTTACTTTCCCTGCCACCGCCGATGCCGGCACCATAGCCGTAGGATATGGCGACAACCTCGCCGCCATTGATGACAATATCGTCACCCTGCTTTTTGTCGCAGCCTGGTCCAATAGCCGCACCGGAAAAATTCGGATCATCTGGAGTAAAAGCATACACGAAGCCGCCATTGATGGTGATGTCTCCGTTAGTGCCCAAACGTCCACCTCCAATTCCAGCACCGGTGTGATTTCTTTTCCCACCTGAAGCTGTGTCGGTAGCACC
>JAEEGK010002383.1_pt1 | contig 47062 bp, 37 predicted proteins | sample 8958771 | NCBI WGS metagenome assembly JAEEGK01 (sample SAMN16246547, study PRJNA631951) | gut metagenome | biome: gut microbiome; feature: rumen; material: SC-attached | host: Bos | place: Iran: Karaj | collected 2018-10 | reverse complement strand
TATCATTGTCCATGGCAGGCAGATCGTCATGAACCAGAGAATAGGTGTGGATCATTTCCAAAGCCGCAATAAAAGGCTCGATCCGGTCAAAATCCGGTTCTGTCTCCGGATTGTTTTTTTTGCTGTATATGGCATAGAATTCCCTTAGAAGTATGGGACGGATCCTTTTTCCTCCCGCAAGGATACTGTAATTTAAGGCTTCAATAATGATCTTTTGAAGTCCGTCCTCTTCGGGAAGATAGTTTTCTATGCACCTGTTAACGGCATCCTGCCTTTTTTTCATTTCGGTTTTAAAATCAAAAGCCATCAGATGCCTTCGCTTTCCAGGATCTGTAATTCCTTTTCAACCTTATCCACTGAGTTGTTGCATTTAAGGAGAAGCTCCATGCCCTCCTTGTATTTTTCAAAGGATTCCTCCAGTGACAGTTCTCCTTTTTCAAGTACCCTGATCACTTCATCCAAAGCTTTCATGTTCTCTTCAAGGTTCAGGCTGTTGTTTTCATTTTTTTCTGCCATAGTTTTCTTTCACCTCATCAACCGTTGTAATGATCTCTCCGTCTGTCACATGTAATGTCAGCTTTTCCCCTGTCTTAACAGCAGAGATCCTGTTAACATTCTTACCTTTTTCGTTTGTAACATAGGAAAATCCGCTCTCCAGCTTTTTTACGGGATTTACCCCTTCCAGCCTTGCAACGGCCCTTTTAAGCTCCGCCTTTTTTGAGTTTAGGATGTTTTCCATTCCTCTGTTCAAACGGGGCTTAGCATTTTCTATCCATTGTTTTTTAAGTTCAAGCCTGTGACCGGGGCTGTTTTTCTTAAGGACGGCCTCCCGGTTCTTTAAGAGCTGCCTTGCTCTTTCAATCCTGTATCCCAAAGAATCATAGAGTTTTTCATGCCTTATGGCAAGTTCTTTGGTAAATTCAGCAAAATCGAATACCGCCAGTTCCGCAGCCGCCGAAGGCGTGGGAGCCCTCAGATCCGCAGCGTAATCGGTAATGGTGGTGTCGGTTTCATGCCCCACCGCCGAGATTATGGGAGTCTTACATTCAAAGACAGCCCTTACGGTCTTTTCTTCGTTAAAAGACCAAAGATCTTCGATGGAACCGCCACCTCTACCTACGATGATCACATCCACTTTTCCGTCAAGGGCCCTGATCCCCCGTACAATGGTGTCGGAAGCGCCTTCTCCCTGAACCTGCGCGGGATAGAGAAACAAAGACACAAAGGGATTCCTTCTCTTACTGATCTGACAGATGTCCTGAATGGCAGCACCCGTTCTGGCAGTAACTATTCCGATCCTTGAAGCAAATCCGGGGATTCTTTTTTTCTTAGAAACGTCAAAAAGGCCTTCCGCGCCGAGTCTCTTTTTAAGTTCTTCGAACTCTTCATAGAGGCGCCCGACTCCGTCAAGCCTGATTTCATCCGCATAGATCTGATAGCTGCCACCGGCCTCGTAAACAGAGATCCGTCCGAAAACGATAACGCTCTGTCCGTCCGTCAGCTTAAAAGAAATGCCGGCCCTGCGACCGGCAAACATTATACATGAAATTTGAGATTTATTGTCTTTCAGTGTAAAGTATATATGTCCGGATGAATGATATTTGCAATTGGAGACCTCTCCCTTAACGTAGATGTTGTTGAGTACAACATCTGTATCAAATTTTCTTTTGATGTAAGAAGAGACGTCCGATACGGTGTAGATCTGTTGCATATTATTCTTTAACAGGTTCTCTTACAAGCTTTGCAAGAACCGCATTTACGAAGCTGGGAGCCGAATCGTTACCATAGGTCTTACTGAGTTCTACAGCCTCGTTGATGGCAACTCCTGCAGGAACCGACTCATCGTAGAGGATCTCAAAAGCCGCTACTCTCATGATGGTGAGCTCTGCTTTTCCAAGTCTTCCCAAAGGCCAGCCGGTGGATGCTTTCGCAAGGATCACATCGATCTCTCCGAGCTTTGAAAGGATCTTCTTTGCTTTTTCTTCAACAGCCTTAAAGTTTTCCTGCTCCGAAGCCATCTGTAATCTTCTGAAAAGATCCATCTGTTCCGGTATATCTTCATTTTCATAGAAGCTGCAGTCGAAAACCAACTGAAAAAGCTTTACTCTTTCTTCGTGTTTAGTCATATCATTTTACCTTTCATATATAATTTCCAAGGTGCAATCCTGTCTTATCTGTTTACGTTAACATCTCCGATGTTAATGGATACATCGGTAACTTCCATACCGATCATGGATTCAATGGCACTTTTAACCTTGTCCTGGATTGCGGAACAGGTTTCCGGAATGGAATATCCGTACTTCATGGTAACACCAAGTCTGCAGTTAACGGACTTTTCTTCGTCGTTAAAAACAACCTCTACTCCCTTGGAGCCGTTCCTGATACCATACTTTTTAACGGATTCGCTGGTGGCATTTCCCGAAAGGGAATCTACTCCTTCAACTTCCGTAGCTGCAAGTGCTGCAACTGTGGCAATAACATCATTCGAGATCTTAACCTCTGAAGAAAAATCATTGTCGTTTGTGATATTTAAGCTTTCCATCGGCATGATGTTCAACCCCCTGAAAAATTAATCGTTTGAATGTAATTCTTTCTTATTCTTTCTCTGGCGGAGCTTAACTCCGAGAAATGCGCAAAATAAAGCAAAAACGCCTGTAAGGACATATTGAATCACAGAATTGAATAAATGATTTACAAGATCCTGAGCCATATCGTTCATCCTTTCAAAAACAAATTTGCGGCCATTCGCGCCACATCAAGGGGATTATACATCAAATATCCGAATATTGCCATTAAAATTTTTTTAAATAAATGTTACTTAACAGCAGGATTCTCGATGAGGATCTTCCCGTCATCCATGCTGACCCTGACCTTATTTGAATCCAGCCCAAGCTTTTCCAGCAGTTCGTGGGGGATCTGAACTCTTCCCACCTTATCCACGATGGAGAATTCCTCCTGGGTCTCTTCCGTGCTCCAGTCAATGGCCGTATGGGACATGTCCACGTATCTTTCCTTCAGTATCCTTTCACTGGAGATCTTTCCGTCACGGATAGCCACAACTCTTTTAACCTTTTTTGAAAGTGTGACGTCGTGGGTTACGATCAGGATAGTCTGCCCCTTTTCACGATTGAGATTTCTGAATATGTCAAAGATGTAATCCGCCGTTTTTCTGTCAACGGAACCTGTGGGCTCATCCGCAAGAAGCAGGGACGGGTTGTTGGCCAGAGCGATGGCGATGGCGATCCTCTGCTGTTCACCGCCGGAGAGTTGGGAAAGTCTTGAGTCTTTTCTGTGACTTAAGCCCACAGTATCCAAAAGCTCCAGAGCTCTCTCTTTCCTGTCCCCTTCCTTCTTTAATTCCATAGGCATCATTATGTTTTCCAGTGCCGTCAGGTAGGGCAAAAGGTTTCTCGCATTGTTCTGCCAGACAAAGCCCACCGCATCTCTTTTATAGATGACAAGTTCCTTTTCGGTCATCTTGAACAGGTCATGTCCCGCCACATGGAGTCTTCCCGCCGTGGGACGGTCCAGACCGCCGATCATGTTAAGGAACGTAGATTTACCGGAGCCCGAGTTTCCGATGATTGCCAGAAGTTCACCCTTTTCCACCGTAAGATCCAGCCCCTGCAAAGCCATTACTTCGATGTCTTCGGTTTTGTAGATTTTCACAAGGTTGTCCGCCTTGATCATGATTTCCTCATCTGCCATTGTTTACAATCTCCCCGTCTTCAAGCTCAAACACCACATCACCCGCATTCATGAGTCCCGTATCATGGGTGGTCATAATAATGGTGACTTTTTCCTTTTCCACCAGTTCCTTAAAGAGCTTCATTACAGCCTGAGCAGTCTGAGAATCCAGCTCGGCTGTGGGTTCGTCCGCAAAGATGACCTTCGGTCTGTGGGCAATGGCTCTTGCAATTGCTACTCTCTGTTGCTCACCTCCGGACATTTCAGCGGGCATATGGTTCATTCTTGCACCGAGTCCCACCATCTTAAGGCATTCTGTGGCTCTTTCCTTCCTGTGGTCATTGATCCCCGCCAGACGCAGCGAAAACTCAACATTTTCATAGGCGCTCATCATGGGTATCAGCGAAACGGACTGGAAAACAAAGCCGATCTCTGTTCTTCTTAAGATCTCCCGGTCGTACTCACTCATCTTTGTGATGTCTCTGCCGCCGATGAAGATCTCGCCGTCCGTCGGTGTGTCAAGAGCCCCCAAAAGGTTGATCAGTGTGGTTTTTCCCGAACCGGATCTGCCTTTCAGGATGGCCAGGCATTTTTCCGGTACATTCATGCTGATATTCTTTAAAACATGTATCTCTCCGCCGCTGATGGGGAATTTTCTGTTTAGATCCTTTACGGTAATAATATCATTCATCAGTCTTCTCCAAGCTTCAAAGCATTAGTGATCTTCATCGAAGAAACTATCCTCGACAAAACAACGATGGAAACAATAACCATTACGAAAATCACGGAGAACAGCCTGATCATGTCACTTCCGTAAATCGTAAGTCTTAAAGGTGTTACCTGGCTCTCCCCTGCATAGGCAAGCTGGATCATGGGAACGAACATCCTTGAGGCAGCCACGCCGATGCCTGCTCCCACAGCGATGGAAAATATGCCTGTGGCAAGCTGTTCATTAAAGAGCATTTTAACAATCTCACCCTTTCTCATACCCATGGCTCTGAAAACACCGAAGAGAAGTTCTCTTGACTTGATGGACATGATCCAGTAGATGAGATAACCCGCAAGACAAAGGATGAGTATCACGATGAAGCTCATGGTGAGGATACCGTTGGTTCCCTGAAACAGAGTATCCTGTCTCACAGCCTCTTTTTTGTCAGCCAGATTCTCATACTTTGCAAGTGACACCTTGTTGTCCTCAAGGAAATTGTAGAAGAAATCATTCTCAGCCTTGTCGGAAAGCTTCAGAAATACGCGATAGGGCGTTTTTCCCCATTCACTCTGGATGGTGGAAAGGTGAGCCACGATAAGGTAATTGGTGACTTCTTCCGTGGTTCCGTCATTAAGGAGCCTGATCTCGGTAGGTTTAAATGAAGGCCAGTAATCCACAAAGCCTGCGATCACACCCACCACAGATCTTCCGTCAGTGTTGGTGTAGGTCAGCTTGTCTCCCGTTTTAAAATTCAAAAGAGTCTCAAAGCTTCTTGAGCAGAGTACAGCATCCGGATCCTGAGAGATGGAGTTAAGATAATGATTTATATGCTTATCCAAAAGTGAGCTGTCAAAAATGACCGCTTCTCCGAATTCTTTGGTGTCGATGGCCATAAGTGTTGCCATGGCAGTAGTTTTGCCCTTCTTAAAAGAAACGGCGTTATCGACAAAAACTCTTGCCGCCTTCTCTATGCCCGATGCATTTTCGTATTTTCCGAAATCGGGTTCAATATACTTTAATTCAATTGAGGGATCCATCTGAACACTTGCAATGTTGCTCTTCCATGCTTCCACAAGAACGATGTCGTCGGCAGTCATGTAGGTGGTGTTGTCCTCGGCATTTGAGATTATGGTTCTTGCTACCGTGGAATCAAAGATACCGAGAGAAACCGTCAGCACAAGGAAAAGCATTACAAACTGCTGTTTCGATCCGGTCCTGATGATCTGAAGGAATGAAGCATAGCCCGCAGGCTGCCATTTTTTCTTTCCGATAAAGAAGATCAGCTTTACGATAAGAGGCTGGATCCTCAGGAAAAGCATTCCTGCTCCGAGGATAAAAAGAACGGAGCTCAGATAAAGCAGCGGATCCAGACCTTTGCCGCTCAGTACATCGTTTACGAGATTGTCTGTCTGTCTCGAAAACGTGTAGAAGCCGTAAACGGAAACACCGAAAATGATCACATCAAGATAAAGCTTCTGCCAAAGCTTTTTGGTGCTTCTCGCCTTCTTCTGCTTGAGTTTTACAATGGAAAGACCGCTGGCTTTTAAAGCGGGGATCAGTGTGACAAGGATCGAAGCCGCGGAAGCGACTGCTGCGTAGATCCAGACTTCAGCCCCGAGCCTGACACTCAAAAGCCTTGCAAAATTGAATTCCAAAAAGGCTTCGGAAGATCCGATCAACTGACACATGATGATGCCCAAGGGAAGTCCTATCAGGCAAGAAACTAAATCTACAATAGTAGACTGCAGTAAATAAAGCCTTCCGATCTGACGTTTAGATGCTCCTCTGCTCTTTAAGAGTGAGATCTCATTCTGTTCAAGAGACAGCATCTGTCCCGAGATCATGAACAAAAATGCAAGGAGCAATGCCATTACCGGAACCTGAAGGATCACAAGAGTGACATTTATCTTGTTTTCCGTCTGCTTAAATGTTTTAAGCACTGAAAGATACCCCGGTGCGGTGATCTTTAATGCAGCCGAGGACGTGTCGACTATAGCATCTGTTTTACTTAAGATGTGATCGATCTTTTTTACGTCTATGGATCCAAGATCAAAAATATAGAACCAGTTGCATCTTATGTAGGATCTTGAAAAATTGTCCCCCAGGAAATAGTTTTCAAAAGCCTTCTCAGAGATCAGGAGTTCATTTCCGAAAGCATTATCCTCTTCGATCCAGGAAGTGTTTCCGTTCCTGACGGGATCGATGACTCCCACCACTTTAACACGGACATTGTTTCCGGAAGCATCCTTAAGGAAAGTAAATTTCAGTTCTTCTCCCACCAGAAGATTCATTTCCACGAGGCAGTCCGTGGTGACCACAGCCTCAATGCATCCGTTTTCGTCAAGGGAATCGCTGCCGTATCTTCCTGAAAGAAGTTTTGAGCAGTTTTCAAAATCCGAAAGGGTTCCGATCTCGAACTTTCTTTCTCCCACATCGTCTCTGTTCAAAAGGGACTCTGCATTGCTGATAACAAGATTATAATGGGAAACCCTGTTCTTAATGTCCACCCCAATGGACTTCACAACCGCATCTCCCCTGGCTTCCATGGAAACGTATCCGTTTGTGTTGCTTCCGTTCTGTGAAGACAGAAAAAAATTCATGATGTCGCAATCACTGTTTTCCTTCATGTAGTTCTTCAGATCGTCATCAAGCATACGTTTTAAGGACGCATTCCTGTACATGGGATAACTGGTGGCTGTTGCTATCAGAAGAACATTTCCGATCAAAAGGCACAACACCATCCATTTTTTATGCAATAATTTTTGTAGCATTAACCGAAACATTAACCCGCACCGCCTTTATTCGTAATAAATGTTCAAGCCTTCTCCGACACCGTCGGCAGCCCAGTAATAATCACTGCCCTTTCTTCCGTTAACGAATCTGAGTCGTTTGAGTTTGCCGTCTTCACGGGAAAGAACCGTGAGATTACCGTTGTAGGTGGTGACTCCGTCAACGGGAACGAGGATAACGTCCTCAACCACGATATTGTCGGTGCTGACAAATCTGGAAGCACCGAAGCAAAGGTACTCCCACTCTTCGTCAACCTTCACGTAGGCCGTGGATGTGTTGTAATTTCCCATAAGTCCGGTTCTGGAAGCGGAAATGATCCTTCCCGTACCTTTAACGGTCTCACCGTTAACCACGGCTTCCACGGTAACTGTCTGTCCGTATCTGAAAGCGTTGGATGAATTGTCCACCGTAAGAAGAAGGTTCTCGGTGGATGCAAATGTTCCGATCCTTCCGTTGGAAATGCCGCTTCCTTTGTAGATCCTTTCGGTGGCGATCAGCATACCGTCATATGGTGCCGTCACATTTCTCGACGTCATGGCCTCCTCAAGATCTTCCAATGTATTTTCAAGTTCTGCGATCCTCTCGTAATCCTTCTGAAGAAGAGCGAGCTTCAGAGAGAACCTTGTTTCCGCAACGTAGTCGGGTTCCACCGCTTCAAAGTAGGATGCGATGATCTCTCCCTTTTTTATTGGCTCAAAAGTAGTGAAATTAAAGCCTTTGAACACAAGAGTACCGTAAGTCCTGTCGGCGGTAAGGGTGGTCTGGGTGCTGTAATTTGATGAAGCCTTTGCTCTTGTAGTGATCACAAAGTCTCCTCTTTTTGTCATGCTGCTCCTTGCGGAGGCTGTCGTGTCATCCTTAAGGAAGACCTTGTCACCCTCCTTAAGGCCCTCAAGGATCTCGTAGTCGTTCAGTCCTTCTATGCCCAATGTGACATAGGTTTTTGTACGGTTTCCTTCCGTCACCGCGTAGACATACTTTCCGGCGGCATCACTGTAAAGGGCGTCCTTCGGAACGGTGAGCACATTTTCCGTAAGGTCACTTAAGATGATCACAGGAGCATAATCCCCTATATAAAACAAGGACTCATCGGGAACTGAAAACCTGGTGTAGACGGGTTCCTCTTCCGGAAAGCTGTTGATCCTGGTAAGGGCTATCTTTTTTCCTCCCAGAAGCGTGTAAACCTCATTGGCTTTTCCGAAAGTCTCATCATCTATGTAATCACAGACGATGAACTTCTTTTCACTGTTGGCAACAGCCATTATGTTGGTGTTTCCGCCCACCCATCTGCCGGAATTTGAAGCTACGGCGATGACTTCGCCTCCTTCCTCGGCATAGACAGATGTACTTGCAAGTTTTTCCCTCGCATTTTCCAGCATCTCGTCCAGTTTTGAAACAGCTTCATCCAGAACCTGCTTCTGCTGGCTGATCTTCAGATCGTTCATTTCCTTTTCCTGCCAGGTGATCTTCGGATCCGAGTTCTCTTTCCGGAGCTTTTCTATTTCATAATTACATGAGCTTTTTATCTCATTGATCTTATCGAGTACTTCCGAAACTGCCGCCTGAGCGGAAGCGCTGTCCATGTCGGCCAAAAGGTCTCCGGGATAGACTCTGTCTCCCATTTTTTTGTACACTCCGGAAACTCTTCCCGAAATGCCGAAGGAGTACTCTTTTATGTCAGCCAGTACTTCTCCGTTGTAAACGCTTATGTTGTACAGATCCTTACGCACCGCTTCCGTCTCGGAAACACTCTTTCCCACGGGTGTCAGAAGCTCCGGAACTTCCTGCGTCTCGGCATTGCCGCACCCTGCGGCAAGTAAAACGCAGCATATTAAAATTGTCAAAAGCCGCCTCATTTTCATTTCTGCTCCATGTCTGCCTTATTTAAGTACCAAAAAATCGCCTTCATTGATCCCGGAGATTATCTCCGTGTAATCGTTCCCTTCAAGTCCCACTTCCACGTACTGCACCGTTCTTATGTTGTTTTCATCGGTGTAGTAAACGTAATAATCATCCCCTGCATGATGTACGGCCTTCTTGGGGACTCTCAGCACATCCTTTCTTTCATCCATGATGATGTAATAGTAAGCCTTTGTTCCGATGGAAAGGCTGTAGTCCGGTTCTTCAAGGTCAAACACCAGTTCTTTCTCTTCCGGCGAAAACCTGTAAACAGTGTCATACAGGGTTCCGTTAAGGAGTTCTATGGTGCATTTCATTCCGTCATGCATATACTTTGCGTACTCTTCCCCCGCGCAGGTGAAGGAACATTTAGCGCTGTCAAAGATCGTAACAACATTCTGAGTCTTAAGGGAACGGGCCGTTGTGCTGAAGCTCCTCACAAATGCAACCGTTCCGTCGATACCGGCGTAGATCCTTCCTTCTTCCACCTGTCCTCCGTAGTAATCTCTTCTTAAGCTCTCGTATTCAATAAGATCCCTGTATTCCTTTATCTGAGGCTCGTATTCCTCTTCGATCTTTTTGTCTCTTTCCTTTGCCCCCGCCTCATCGATCTCTCCGTTCTTAACCATTCTTCTGCTCTGGTCAAGGGCAAGTTCTTTCTGTTCCATAAGGAATTTCAGCGATGTTTCGTAGAGTTCGATGGTACTGATACAGTTTTCGTATTCTTCCCCTGCTTCTTCCATGTCAAGCTCCGCCAGGAGATCTCCTTTTTTCACTCTGTCGCCCTTTTCCACATAGACTCCCTTTATCTGATAACCCTCCAGCTTAAAACTCAGGTTCTCGGAATCCTTCTGGGCATATTTCAGTGTTACCTTCTTTGACAGGACCACGTCCCCTTTTTCCGCTTCCGCAAGGAGGTACTCGGTCCGGGCAGGTTTTTCCTCCACAACGATCTCATGGTTCTCTTTTTTTCCGCAGCCCCCCGCAAAGATCACCATTCCGAGTGTCAAAGGAAGAATGACGGAAATCATTGATTTTCTCTTGATCTTAACCATAAAAAAACTCCCAATAACGATTTAAACATATCAGCGACTATTATAAAAAATCGCCTATGTTTTTTCAACCGATTATTGGGAAAAATATGGTCACGTATTGCTGTAATATCTAAAAATCACGCAATTATTGCCAAACCTTTTTGAGCATTGCAAAAAACTCATTCTCTGGATGCCAGTTCTCTGGAAATGTCCGTCCAGGTGAGACCTGTCTCAGCCATCAGAACCATTACATGGTACATGAAGTCCGCTATCTCGTAGCGAAGCTCTTCGTGGTCGGGATTTTTTGCGGCTATAACGATCTCAGTTGCCTCTTCACCGCATTTTTTGAGGATCTTGTCTATGCCCTTATCGAAGAGATAGTTGGTGTAGCTGCCCTCCTTGGGATTCTTCTTTCTGTCCATGATGACTCCGAAGACTTTGTCAAACACGGCGGAAATGTCATCATTTTCATAATCCGTTTTGAATATATCCGTGAAAAAGCATGAGTAGTTTCCTGTATGGCAGGCGGCACCGATCTGTTTTACCTTTGCAAGAAGCGTGTCGGAATCGCAGTCAATGGAGATGCTCTTAACGTATTGATAATGCCCGGAAGTGTCCCCCTTGATCCAGAGTTCGTTCCTGCTTCTGGACCAGTAGGTCATCCTGCCGGTCTCCACTGTCCTTTCATAGGCTTCCTCGTTCATGTAGGCCAGCATCAGGACTTCATTTGTCTTGTAATCCTGAACCACAACGGGCACCAGCCCCTGATCGTTCTTCTTCATGTCCGCAAATCTCATGGACGTCTCAAGCATATAGACCGGGTAACCCTGTTCCTTAAGGCTCTTCTTGACGCCGAAAACATTCTTTCCCGCATAGAATGAAGTGGCGATGGCTTCCACATTGGGGAGATCCATAAGTGAAGTGATGGAATTCCTCTCAAGGGCATCCCTTATGATAACGGGGCAATAATTTCCGTTAAGATACTTCATGATCTTGGGAGTGATACGGATGTGCTTTGCCATGATACCGTATATGCCTGTGGCAATGTATTTAAGGCAGGTCTGTCCGATCTCGTGAATAGTCTCCTCTTTGTAGTCACAGCCGAAGTTGACACAGGCCCAGACGTTTTCTTTGCCTATTTTGGTGACTGCCTGTGAAAGAAGCTCCTGATCCGAGATCTTTTCCATGTCGATGACAACTTTACATGCTCCCGAATAATAGGCTTTTTTCACATCTTCCAGACGATCGACGTAAACTCCCGCCATGAAGGGCAGGTCACTCCTGTCACGTACAAGCCGGAGAGTGGAAATGAATTCGTCTCTCTCCTTTTCCGACTTTGAGTAATTGTAAATGTAAAGCATGTCCACGCCGGAATCATCGTAATCCGCAACCAGTTCCAGTACGGTCTCTCTTGATTCATTTTCGGCATCAATGGATGCAATGATCTTTTTGTCCATTATTCAAACTCCTTCGCAACCTCTTTGAGGTCAACCTTGTGCTCATAGATGGCTTTTCCTAAAATCGCACCGTAAACACCGGCTTTTTCAAGATTTCTGAGATCCTCCGCCGATGAAACACCGCCGGATGCGATCACATTAAGGCCTGTTTCATCCGCCAGTTTTTTTGTCTGTTCAATATTGGGTCCCGCAAGCATGCCGTCCTTTGAGATGTCGGTGTAGATGATGGTCTTTACACCCATATCCTTCATGAGAAGTGCCAGGTCCACGGCGTAGATCCTGCTGATCTCTTCCCAGCCGGAAACCGCAACCTTACCGTCCTTGGCGTCAATACCGACTACGATCTTATCTGCTCCGAACTCCAGTATGCTTTCCTTTACAAAATCGGGTCTTCTGACGGCTTCGGTTCCGATGATGACTCTTGAAACACCCAGACTCAGCTTCTTACTGATGTCTTCGGTGGTCCTGATGCCTCCGCCTATCTCAACGGGGATCCCCACATTCTCAATGATCTCTTTGACAGCTTCATCATTTACGGATCTTCCCTCTCTTGCTCCGTCCAGATCCACCAGATGGATGAAACGTGCACCTGCGGCTTCAAATTCTTTTGCCACCTTCCAGGGCTTGTCGTCGTAAACCGTCTTGTCTTCGTAAACGCCTTGTCTCAAACGGACGCACTGTCCGTCTTTAATGTCGATTGCAGGATAAAGTTTCATTTTCTCTCAGCCTTTCAATTAAAGTGTTCCCTTGGTGGATAAAACGCCGTTGATCCTTTCGTTTGGAGAAACTGCGGCACACAGAGCCTTTGCCAATGCCTTGAAGCAGGCCTCCAGCTTGTGGTGGTTGTTTTCACCAGCCAGCTCCTTAAGGTGAAGATTCATTTTTGCCGAATAGGAAAGAGCATAGAAGAACTCCTTTGCATTTTCCGTGTCGAATTCCCCAATCTTCGGAACAGTAAAGTTCACATCAAAATTCAGATAAGGTCTTCCGCAAAGATCCACGGCACTGAGGATCAGAGTTTCGTCCATGGGAAGTGTGAAACAGCCGTAGCGGTTAATGCCTTCTTTGTTTCCAAGTGCCTTGTCGATGGCTTCTCCCAAAGCTATTCCGCAATCCTCGATGGTGTGGTGGCTGTCAACGTAAAGGTCACCCTTGCACTTTAAGGTGAGATCAAAAAAGCCGTGTTTTGCAAATGCAGAAAGCATATGGTCAAAGAACCCTATGCCTGTTGAAATGCTGGAATCTCCTTTTCCGTCAAGATCGATCTCCACTTCTATATCGGTTTCGTTGGTTACACGTTTCACGCTGCCTTTTCTCATTACTTTACTTCCTTTCCGAAGCGCACAGCGATGGAATTTGCATGTGCGGTGAGTCCCTCCGCTTTCGCAAAGGTAATGATATCGTTGCTTACGGGCTCCAATGCCTCCCGTGAATACATGATTATACTGCTTTTCTTAATGAAATCGTCAACGGAAAGAGGCGAAAAGAATTTGGCCGTTCCGTTGGTGGGCAGGACGTGGTTGGGTCCCGCAAAATAGTCCCCTAGAGGTTCACTTGAAAATTCCCCTAAGAACATGGCTCCGGCATTTTTAACCTTGGTCATGGTCATAAAAGGATCTTTTGTAAGGATCTCCAGGTGTTCCGAAGCTATCTCGTTAACAGCTTCGACAGCTTCCTCCATGCAGTCGGCGATCAGGATGTAGCCGTAGTTTTCCAGAGACTTTTCTATGATTGCTTTTCTGGAAAGCTGTGCCGTAAAGCGATTGACCTCCGCTTCCACTTTGTCCGCAAGTTCTGCTGATGTGGTCACAAGAATGGCACTTGCCAGTTCGTCGTGCTCCGCCTGTGACAGAAGATCCGCAGCCACATAAGTGGGATCCGCTGTTTCATCCGCAAGCACCATGACCTCGGAAGGTCCTGCGATGGAGTCGATGGCTACAAGCCCGTAAACCGCTTTCTTGGCAAGAGCCACAAATATGTTTCCGGGGCCTACGATCTTGTCCACTTTTTTAATGCTATCGGTTCCGTAGGCCATGGCTCCCACAGCCTGGGCTCCGCCTACCTTATAGATCTCGGTGACACCTGCTTCACAGGCTGCCACAAGAGTTCCTTCGTAAACCCTGCCATCAGCTCCCGGAGGAGTCACCATGCAGATCCTCTTTACTCCCGCAACCTTTGCCGGGATAACGTTCATGAGCACCGATGAAGGATAAGCTGCCTTTCCGCCGGGCACATAGACTCCCACGGAATCAATGGCGCTCACCTTCTGTCCGAGGATAATGCCTGTTTCCTCGGAATCAAACCAGCTGTACTGCTTTTGTTTCATGTGGTAGTTTTTGATGTTCTCGGCTGCTTTTCTGATAACGTTCAAAACTTCCCCGGGGAGCTTTGAGTAGGCTTCCCTGATCTCTTCTTCGGTAACTCTGATATTTCCTTCGTTAATGACCGCCTTGTCGAATTTTTCGGTGTATTCAAAAAGAGCACGATCTCCCTTCTCTTTGACATTTTCAAGGATCTCAGCCACTTTGGCCGTCTGCTCGGCGTAACGATTGGGATTTCTCTTTAAGAGTCTGTCCTGCAGATCTCTTTTGTTCTCTTCATTAAGTCTGATCTTTCTCATCACAATTCCTTTCTCAATCTGTCAATGATCTCCGTGATCCTTTCGTGTTCCATTTTCATGGAAACCCGGTTAACAACCATTCTCGCGGAAAGAGGAAGGATCTCTTCAAGTACTTCCAGACCGTTCTCTCTGAGTGTTGTCCCTGTTTCAACTATGTCCACTATGACTTCGGACAATCCCACAATAGGTGCCAGTTCTATGGAACCGTTGAGTTTAATGATCTCCACCGTCTGATGTTTCTTGTTACGGAAATAGTCCTTGGCGATCCTCGGATACTTTGTGGCCACTCTGATGATCTGTCCGGAATTCAAAAGGGGCTTCGCGCTTGCGGGACCTGCCACACACATGCGGCATTTTCCGACTCCCAGATCGAGAACCTCGTAAATGTTCCTGTCTTCTTCCAGGATCGTGTCCTTACCCACAACCCCTATGTCTGCGGCTCCGTATTCCACGTAGGTGGGAACATCCGTTGCTTTTGCAAGAAAGAATCTGAGTTTAAGTTCTTCGTTCGTAAAGATCAGCTTGCGCGAATCTTTGTCTTTCATCTCTTCACAGGTGATCCCTATCCTTTCAAGGAATCCCAGTGTCTGTAATGCAAGTCTGCCCTTTGCCAGGGCGAATGTAATGTATTCCATGCTTTCACCCCTTCTGTATGTTCTTCGTCTCTGTCTTACCGGATTCCAGATCAAGGATCCTGATGCTGTCGGGAGAATCCACGTAGAGGATACCTCCTGCCAGAGCACCTTTGGCGTATCTTACGTACTCTTCGTCGGAAACATTGTCATTCTTCTTTAAAAGAGTAGCCGGAAGCCCGTCGTTTCTGAAATCATTTGCGATCTTTACCGCTGTCTCCTCAAACTTTTCATCGTAAAGGACAAGAGTAAGGTTTTTAAGGATCTTGGGAGTGATCTTCTGTCTCGCCATGGCATTGATGGCGTAATCGGTGTAGATGGCGATCCCGATGGCGGGAGCCGGCTTACCGAACTGGGAAAGAAGCTTGTCGTATCTTCCTCCCGCTGCGATGGGTTCACCGGTTTTGTGGGTGTAGGCTTTAAAAAGCACTCCTGTGTAATAATCGTATTTTGAAAGCATGCCCAGATCAAAGGAAACATAGTTCTCCTTGCCGTACATGCACAGCTTTTCGTAGATCTCTTCGATCCTTTCGAGAGCAGACACGGCTCTGGGATTCACTGTCTTTTTCTTCATTTCTCTTACGAAATCGATGGATCCGAATTGAAGAGGAAGTCGAGTGAAGAGTTCTTTGATGGTCTCATCGATCTTTTTGGATGAAAGCAGTTCCTCCACTCCGAAAAGGTTCTTGGTTTCAATGAGCATCCTGAGTTCATCGGTCTCATCCGCATCAAAGCCTGCGGCATCGCACAGTCCGCGGAAAAAGTCCGCATTTCCGACTTCGATCTGGAAATCCTCCAGTCCCATGCTCTTGATGCAGTCGATCATGAGTGCGATCATCTCCGCATCCGCAAAAGCTCCTCCTTCATTCACAAGTTCGGCTCCGATCTGTGTGATCTCCTTAAGCTTTCCTCTGTAGCCGTCGTTGTTCATGAAAGTGTTGCCATGGTAGAACATCCTGATGGGCAGTTTTTCATCTCTGTAGTACTTGGCCACGCATCTTGCGATCTGGGGAGTGATGTCCGGTCTCAACACCAGGGTCTCTCCATCCCTGTCAATGAATTTGAACATGTCTCTCTGAGACACGGTGCCTCTTTCGGAATTAAAGATATCGAAGTATTCAAAAGCGGGAGTCATTATCTGAAGGAAGCCGTAATGTCGCATGCACTCCTTTACGGCGCGTTCTGCCCGTTCCTTTGTAATAAATTCCTCGCCATAGATGTCTCTCACACCTTCGGGTGTGTGTAACAATTTTTCTTTCACGGCTTTCTCCTTTCTCATCTTAGTCTGAATTACACTTCATTACGTTAAACTGCTAATTTGCTACCAGATTAGCAAATGAAATGATTAGTGATTTTACATTAAGTAACATGACTTGTCAAGAGAGATTTTAATTTCCTCATCCTCTCTCTTCCAGATCCTGTTGCAACATTCCGAGATAAGGAACGAAAAGCCCTGCTTTTTCTTTGAAAAACCACTTTTCATCCAGTTCGTCAAAACGTATGCTCTTTCTTCCACCCTGCTCCATCCGTTCCCAATATCCTTTTATCTCGGAAAAACGCATGTAGTAGTAGATGTTCCTGTGAGTGTAATTAATCAAAAAGAAAGCCACCCCCTCCTGCTCTTCAAAATCCTGCATGAACTTCATCTGATGCTCATGGATGTTGTTAAGGGCAAAGGTGTCCAGCTTGCATTCCTTGGCATCAAAGCACACGGGTATCCCCTGCACGGCTCCGATGTAGTCCACCGTACTTTTCTGATCAAAGTAGGCAAGAGTGATGTGCCTTGTTGACTGATCGATCTCCACCGGCGTAATGGGGGTGGGTACTTTCTGGATCAGTGCCAGCTTCTTTTCTCTGTATTTATCGTTTGTAAGATTTACGAGTTCCTCAAGATTCGATCCCCTGAGTCCTCGTGAACTCCATGACGGCATTTAGATATTCCTCTTCTTTAAAGATTTTTGCGGCTGCGTTTTTAAATCCTGCAGGAGGCGGACAGGTGATGCACTTTCCCGAGATCCCCCCGATCTTCCCCGTGTTTTTGGGAAATACAAGCATATAAGCATGCAGCATGTGATAATCCGGGCTGATCACGGAAGCCTTCCCTGAAGCGCTTTTTTTATCCCTGTATCCGTATTTAATGTCTCCTGCCAGAGGATGACCGAGAGCAGCCAGCTGCGCTCTGATCTGATGGGTTTTACCCGTGATGAGTCTCACCGCCAGAAGGCTGTATTCATCTGATGTGAGTAGGGGCAGGATCTCTGCCTCGATCTTCTCGTATCCGTCTTTGGGGGCTTCGGAAACCTGAACCTTGTTTGTCTTCTCATCCTTAAGTATCCAAGATGTGACCTTCCCTCTGAGTTTCACGGCCCCGACAGCGATACAGAGATAAAACTTTTTAAGTTCATGGCCTTTCAGCATTCTTGCAGCTTCCTGCAGCCCCATGAGACTCTTTCCCGCGATCACAAGGCCGGATGTGTTCCTGTCAATACGATTGCAGACACCGGGGGTAAAGGCTTCGTTTCTGCCTATGCCTTTTTTAAAAAGATAGCTCACTATCCTTTCATTTATTGAGACATCTCCTTCTTTTGCCTTTTGCGAAAGCTCTCCTACAGGCTTGTTGACGATCAGAAAATCCTCATCCTCGTAGACTATCTCCGAGGGCTTTAAGGAAGGCGCGGTGCTCTGAGGTTCGACATTTTCCGTCATCTTTCCCGCAAACTTGTCAAAGGTTTCCTGCGAAAGGAAGAAACTGATCTCATCCCCTTCAGTCACCTTTTCGTTTCCTTCGGCTTTTTTGCCGTTCAGGGTAATGTTCTTTTTTCTCAGCATTTTAAAAACGAAAGAAGATGGAGCCTCCTTTAAGATCTTCATAAGAAGCTTATCAAATCTCTGTCCGCTTTCGTTTTTCCCTACTTTGATATTTATCATTATACTATCGATACCTTTATGAATTCGAGAATGGTGGTCCTGTCTTTCTGCTGTTTCTCACTGATCTCTTCGTTTGCCGATCTCATTTTGAACCTGCTCGCAAGTGCTTTGTCGGAATTCGTGATAAAGACTGTGTGATCCAGTTTCCTTAGATTCATTTCATTCTTAAAATAGGCCTCGATGCGGTCGACCCTGTCTTTTTTGTCCGATGTGTATCCGATGATCTGATGTCCCGTAACATAGATGGCATCCAGATGCATGGATCTTTCGCTTGAAGTGAACACTGCATCGTAAAAGATCCTGTCACCATCCCGTAAAAGCCCGTCCAGAAAGACCTTTTCTTCATCGTTGATGGACTTATGAGGGCAGACAACGATCATAAGCACCAGACATTTGGCGGCGGGAAGCACTCCCAGGATCGCTACCACCGTAAAGATGTTGGTAACCTCCCACTTGTTAAGTGCAAGTCCCAAAACAAAGATCCCCCCGGCCACAACCAGGATTACCAAGAACAATATTGTGAGGGATATCTTTCTGTACTTGAGATACCCCCATTCTCCTCTTTCTTTTTTCTTAAGCATATATTCTCCCAAAATGTGTTTATCAAATCATTCACCGGTTATCTCTTCTTTTTTTACAAAGCGCATCTCTCCGGTCTTAAGATCATCCGGTAAAACAAGCTTTCCGAAGGCCGTGCGTTTAAGGTGCACCACTTCCACACCCACCTCATGACACATCCTCTTAACCTGGTGAAACCGTCCTTCTGTAAGGACGATCTTTAATGTACATCTATCGCCGTCATCTTTAAGAACCGATAGTCCTGCAGGAAGTGCTCTGTACTCATCTCCCACCTGTATGCCTTCTTTAAACCGTTCTGCAGCATCCTTTGCAAGATGCCCCTCACACTCGGCGATGTATTCCTTTTCCACATGCTTTGTGGGGCTTAAAAGGTTGTGAGACAGCCGGCCGTCATTGGAAATAACCAAAAGTCCTTCGGTATCCTTGTCCAGGCGTCCGATGGGAAACAATCCGTTCCTTGGGCATCTTTCAAAGATCTCACTGTTCTCTTTTATGAGATCCAGGACAGTTCTGTCTCTCGAATCCTCTGTGGCTGAGATCACGCCTGCCGGCTTGTTCAGCATCACATAAACGAGTCCGATCTTTCTCAGGTTCTTTCCGTCAAGCGTCACTTCATCGGTCTCCGAAACTTTCATTTCACCTTTTTTTGAAATGATGCCGTTCACAGTGACCCTGCCCAAAGCTAAGGCTTTCTTTGCTTCAGATCTTGTGAGGCTTGAGTTTTCACTGATAAATTTGTCAAGTCTGTCAGCCATTACATCATTCTCCATCCCGGCAGATACTTGTTCTTTAATACATTATTCTTTGCTTTTGCCCAGCCCAAAGGATGATCCTCCACACAGACAAGGGCATAGCCGTCCTTTACATCGTATTTTGCGTCCACTGTCTCACACTTTAAGTACTTAATAACATCTTCGTCTCCGTACTTAATGCTGTAAACATTGTCAAATTCGGAAGCTTTCAGAGCACAGGCAAGAGCCTGGGAAGGTTCGAAACGGTTCTTAGCGATCTCACCCAAAAGAAGTCCCGTTCTCATGATCCTTAGTCCCTTAAGCTCGGGGATCCCTTCGGGGATAAGACAGATCCTGTTATCCCTGATCTCGATCCTGTCAGCTGGAAGATCCATCCTTACATGTTTAAAAAACTCTGCCGCTTCTTCCGGGAGTTTTCCGGAATGAACTCTTTCAAAGCCTCCCGTAAAGCCTTCGCAGGAACCTTCGTCTCTCTTAAACAGACATGAGAAATGTCCTTCTCCCTCCAGAAGATGAGGCCAGAGTCTGACAGCGTTCCTGATCTCTTCCTTATTGGAATCCACCAGCTCGGGTCTTCCCCAGGCAAATTTTTCGTAAGATTTTTCAGGACGTACTGCATGCATGTCCGGCCACTTGTCCAGGATGTACTGAACGGAGCCTTCATCCTCCCCGGGATCAAAGGTACAGGTGGAGTAGACCATCATACCTCCGGGTGCCAGCATGGGAACAACGGCATCGATGATCTCTATCTGAAGCTTGTGGTAGTACTCGGTTCCGTACTGTTCCCAGTTCTTCATGATGGCGGGGCTTTTACGGAACATTCCTTCTCCGCTGCAGGGTGCATCGATAAGGATCTTGTCAAAGTAGCCTCTGAAACGGTCAGTCAGTTTTCCCGGTGCTTCCGAAAGCACTACTGCGTTCTTTGTTCCGAAAAGCTCAAGATTTTTGAGTAATGCCTTTGCTCTGGAATTACTGATGTCATTTGAAAAAAGGACTCCCTTTCCCTTAAGCTTCGCAGCAAGTTCCGTGCTTTTTCCTCCGGGGGCTGCGCAGATGTCCAGCACCCTGTCTCCCGGTTTTACGGGTAGCATGTTTGCGGGAGTCATGGCAGAGGGCTCCTGAATGTAAAAAAGCCCTGCAAAATAGTAAGGATCCTTTGCAGGCTGATCCAACAGGTTGTAGTAGTAACCGTTGTCGATCCAGGGCACCTGCCTCACTTCAAAAGGTACCAGTTTTTCCCATTCTTCCTTACCGATCTTAAGGCTGTTAAAACGAACGCCTCCGAAGCGGGGCTCATTGAATCCCGCAATGAAGGCGTCAAATTCCTCGCCCAAAATCTCTTTCATTTTGTTCTCAAATTTTTCAGGCAGTTTGTTCATATATTAATTTCTTTTCTTAGGATTTCTATTTGTTAAGGCTTTGAGCCCTGTAGCCCTCGGCTATGGTGTCCAGTTCATGGTTAAATCTGTTGAGGGCGGAAAGATCGTCCGTGGAGTAGATCTTAAAGAATTCATCCTGGATCTGCACCACTTCCTTCTTGTTGGCAACCTTGTAGAGGTTCTGGATGTTGTTCAGAATGTCAGCCACCATCTCAGCCTTTACGTTAAAGGAAACCTGAGAATCCAGAATGTCTTCACGGATGGAGGACATTTCCTGATCCAGGATGACGATGGCATCCGCAGCTTTGTGAAGTCTTTCCGCAATGCTCTCGGGAAGATTTTCCTTATACTTGTACTGCAATGAATGCTCCACCGTAGCCCAGAAATTCATGGCCAGTGTCCTGATCTGGATCTCCACCGGTATCTCTCTGGGGCCTTTTTCCGTTTCAACCGTGTAGTATACTATCATATGATAGCTTCTGTATCCGGAATCCTTGGTGTTCTTAATGTAATCCTTTTCGTTGATCACCCGCATGTCCGATCTCAAACGGATCAGACGGACAACCTCGTAAATGTCATCCACGAACTGGCATGTGATCCTTATGCCCGCAATATCTCCCAGTTTATCTTCAAATTTTTCATAGGGGATACCCTTCTTCTGACATTTCTCCAGGATCGAGTATATGGTCTTTACGCGACCGTCCACTCTTTCAATGGGAGAATACTGTCCGTTCTGGCGCTTAGCGCGGATCATATGCTCGAATTTCACCACGAGTTCGTCCACAGCCAGTGAGTAGGGTTCAAGGATCTCTCTCCAAAGTTGTATTTCCATTATACCATCTCCTCAAAATTTATATCATTGTCGGTCAGAAACTTCTCTGCCCTTAAATCCCATTTTTTTTCAAGCTCTTTGTCCAAAGAAAAAGTGCCTCTGTAAACCCCCGTAACGATGGTGGCAACTCCGTCTTTGTAAGTAAACCCCATGCTCAGTGAGAAGCTTCCCTTTTCTTCTTCACCGGCAGTCTCTTTCTTCATCTTCTCATTTGCCAGGAAAGAAAGCCGTATGTAAAGGGGTGTGTGTTTCCCACGGATCAGCCCCAGAACGTTTTCCTTCACGTCTTTCCAGCAGGCATATCTTTCCATCACCGCCTCTTCTTTTTCTTCGGAATTAAAGTAGTCGGCATGGATCTCTCCGGAATAGATGAAATCCATGAAAGTCCTGACGGTTCCCTCTCTCAGAAGAAAATCGTCAAAGGCTTCGCTTTTAAGAAGCTTTCCCATGAATCTGTTCATTTCCGTGATCTTTAGTTGTTTCAAATCCTGTCCCCCATAAATCTCAAAACTAAAAGCACTGCCCCGTAGCAGACAGGGAATGCGATGTAAGTCAAAAGTCTGATGACATTTGTTTTTCTGCCCTCTTCACCGCTGTAGAGCCAGATGGGCACACATCCGAGAATGGGCGCAAGCATCAGGATACCGCCTCCGTTACCGAGACTCAGGAACTGGAGCAGACAGATGCATATGACGGTAAAAACGGGATTACCGTAGAAATAGTAAACCGCAACCATCATGAGGATCATGAGCGATCCGTGAGCAGTGTTCAGAAACACCGCTACCGCGCAGCAGACCAAAGCAAAAAGAATGTTAAAAAGCACAAAAGGAACGCTTCCCGGGGAGTACTTCTTTTTGATGACCCTGTCCATCACACAGACTACAGCTGCTCCTAGGATCATGGAAAAGTAAAGGTTTAAACTCATGGAAAAGGCAGGATTCTTTAAAATCCCTTCCGAAAAGTCAAAGACCTTTCCACCGTAAGCGGCAAGATCCAGAAGGATCTCGGTGATGACAGCCGCAGTTCCCAGCCTTATAAAGAGCTTTTTAAGATCTCCCGTTTTAAGAACTGCTTCCACAGTGAGGAAACAGATGGGAGGTAATGCCGAGATCACCACTATGCTTCCGATTATGTAAAGAATAGCCCAGGGGCCGTCATCAAAATTCCCGTCGGAATAATGGGCATAGGTGAGCTGGACCATGGTCATTCCGGCAAAATAGAGGATCAAAGCGATGATCTTCATCTGAAAAGCATTTATGGATACTTTACTTCTTTTTTCCATTTCGGATCACCGATCTTTCTTTCATTAATATCACGATGGTTCTGGGGCTCAGAGTGATCTCTCCTCCGACGCTTTCGTGTTTTTCATCCCTGTCTGTGGACAGCAGGACTCTGAAATCTTCTCCGTCGGGAGAAGGGATCCTGAAAACGTGTTTTTCCCAATGCATATTATATATGATATAAAAATCATCGTCAATTTCATCTTTTCCCGCCGCACCGCAAAGGTAAATGCCTGCAAGACGGTTGTAGGGCTGGCAGTCGATCAGCCATGGCGTCTCGCCGTGAAGCGAGATCTCCGGCATTCCGCAGCCGGTCCTGTCGAATTCCGAAAGGGTAACGGGATTACAAAAGATCCTGTGGTTCTTTCTGAGTTCCAGAAGCTCCTTTACAAACTTCAGTAATTCCCTGTTTGAACTCAGTTTCTCCCAATTAACCCAGCCTGTTTCGTTGTCCTGACACCAGGTGTTGTTGTTTCCCTTCTGGGAATTACCGAATTCGTCACCGGCAGGAAGCATGGGCACTCCCCCCGCCAGAATGGTGGTAAGGAGGGCATTTTTCATCATTTTAAGACGAAGCTTTGTGACTTTTCTGTTCCCTGTCTCTCCCTCTTCGCCGCAGTTCCAGCTGTAATTAAGGACCTTGCCGTCTCTGCCGTTTTCACCGTTGGCTTCGTTGTGCTTAATGTCGTAAGAGTAAAGATCCCTGAGGGTGAAGCCGTCGTGGTCGGTAATAAACCTGACTCCCGCAGAGGGTGTTCTGTTCTTCATGTAGTCGTAGAGCACGGGGACAAAGCCCTCATCCCCTTTAATGTATCTTCTCATGTCGTTCATGAAGCCGTCGTTGTAACGAAGGATACGGCCGGGATAAAGGTTCACAAGCCTTTCTTCCGCATCTGTCACCATGAAGATACAATTGGAAAGATAGGGGTCCGTAACAAGGCAGGAAACGGAGATCTGCCAGTCATTGATCCTGAAACCGTCGATGCCGTAATTTACCGCCCAATGCCTCAAGCAGTCTGCAATAAGGCTTTCGGATGTGTCTTCTCCGAACATTATCTCCATAAAGACGGAGATCCCCGCTTCATGAAGCTTTTGCACCATTTCCGCAAATTCTTCCGATGCCTTTTTAGGCTCCGAAGCATAGGAAGACTTGGGTGCAAAGAAGTAGGTGTTCACACCGCCGTAGCCCCAAAGATTAAGCCCGTTACCGGGAAGGCATTCGTCAAACTCGTACACGGGCATCAAAAGGACTCCGGTGATCCCCAGCTTTTTAAGGTAAGAGATCTTTTCCGTTACTCCCTTAAATGTCCCGGGACATTTCACTCCCGAAGAAGGATCCATGGTAAAGCTTCTCACGTGGAGCTTGTAAAGCACCAGGTCCGAAAACTCTGTCTTAAAGCTCTCCAAAGAAAAGCTGTACTTCGAGAGATCCTTTACTACATTTGTCTCCTGCTCTCCGGATCTCTTCCCGAACTTCTCTCTTCCCCTTATCTCAAGGGCATAGGGATCCTCTGCGATCTTGCCGTCTGCTTTATAAAAATATGAATCGGGGCATTTCTCTACAGTTGTAGTAAAAATCCCGTTCTTTGTTTTTTTCATTTCCTGCTCTGCGAAAACATTTCCTTTTTCATCACAAAGGCAGAGCAAACATGATAAAGCCTTTGGAAGGCTCACGGAGAAACGACAGCGTCCTTCCTCCGTGACAAAAGCTCCCAAAGGTACATTTCTTAGGTCTGTATGTGTGTTTTTGATGTTTGATTTTTGCAAAATCAATCTTCCTCTTCCACCTGTGATGTAAGAACCTGACGCTTTCTTGCCAGCTCATCGCTTTCAAGATACTCGTCGTATGTTGTCACCTTATCGATCATGCTTCCGCCGGGAACGATCTCCACGATCCTGTTTGCAACAGTCTGAATGAACTGATGGTCAAGAGCGGTGAACATTACCACAGAAGGGAACTTGATCAGCGCATTGTTTAATGAAGTGATGGATTCCATGTCCAAATGGTTTGTGGGCTCATCCATGATGAGAACGTTGGCTCCGATGAGCATCATTTTTGAAAGCATGACTCTCACCTTCTCACCACCGGAAAGAACGTTGACCTTCTTAACGCCTTCTTCTCCCGCGAAAAGCATTCTTCCCAGGAAACCTCTGACGTAGGTTACATCGTCTACCGTAGAGTAAGGCATGAGGTGTTCAACGATGTTCTCCTCGCCCTTAAAGATCTCTGTATTATCCTTGGGGAAGTAGCTCTGGGATGTGGTAATGCCCCACTTGAAGCTTCCGGAGTCAGGCTCCATCTCTCCCATAAGGATCTTGAAAAGCGTAGTTGCAGCAACGGTGTTACCGCCAACAAAAGCGATCTTGTCGTTTCTTCCCACAACCATATTGATGTTGTCAAGGATCTTGACACCGTTGATGGTCTTGGAAAGGTTTTTGATCTCAAGTACTTCGTTACCGATCTCACGATTGGGTCTGAAGTCGATGTAGGGATACTTTCTGGAAGAAGGCTTGATGTCAGTGAGCTCGATCTTCTCAAGTGCTCTCTTACGTGAAGTTGCCTGCTTGGACTTTGAAGCATTTGCGGAGAATCTCTGGATGAATTCCTGGAGTTCCTTGATCTGCTCCTCTTTCTTCTTGTTGGCTTCCTTCATCTGACGGACCATGAGCTGACTTGACTCGTACCAGAAGTCGTAGTTTCCTGCATAGAGCTGGATCTTTGCATAGTCGATGTCAGCAATGTGTGTGCAGACTTTGTTTAAGAAGTAACGGTCGTGGGAAACCACTATGACCGTATTGTCAAAATCGATAAGGAAATCCTCAAGCCAGTTGATGGCATCGAGATCCAGATGGTTTGTAGGCTCGTCCAGGAGAAGAATGTCCGGATTACCGAAAAGTGCCTGGGCAAGGAGCACCTTGACCTTTACAGGGCCTGTAAGATCAGCCATCTGAGCGTAATGAAGGGAAGTGTCCACCCCAAGTCCGTTAAGAAGTGTGGCAGCATCGCTCTCAGCTTCCCATCCGTTCATTTCGGCAAATTCAGTTTCCAGCTCGGATGCACGGATACCGTCTTCCTCTGTGAAATCTTCCTTTGCATAGATGGCATCCTTTTCCTTCATAATGTCGTAAAGACGCTTGTTACCCATGATAACCGTGTCCATTACGTTAAAGGCATCGTATTTAAAGTGGTCCTGCTGAAGGAAAGAAAGACGCTGGCCGGGAGTGATGATAACATCGCCCTTTGTGGGCTCCAGCTGTCCGTTGAGTATCTTAAGGAATGTGGACTTTCCGGCGCCGTTGGCACCGATAATACCGTAGCAGTTACCCTCCGTAAATTTGATGTTAACGTCTTCAAAAAGAGCTCTCTTTCCGAGACGAAGTGTAATGTTACTTGCCTGAATCATTAAATAAAAATCCTTTCTTGAAAAAACATATATTAACGATCATAAATGAGGTTCAACGCATTAAACCTCAAACATGAGATCTTCGTATGTGGGAACGGGCCAGAATCTCTTGTCCACAATGATCTCCAGCTCGTCGATGGGACGTCTCAAGGCTTCCATTGCGGGCTTGACCTTTGTACTGTAGGCAAGGGCTCTTTCCTTTTCATCTTTTATGAGTCTTGCATTTCCGTTCTCAGTCCTCAGAACCTCAAGTGCATCGGCAGCTTCCTTGAGAAGCCCGGAAAGCTTCTTAAGAAGTTCAGCCTGAACGGGCGTATCAAGTCCGAGTCCCGTATCGTTGATGGCATTGATGGTTTCCGCAAGGCGCTTGGAATAACGGATCACTGCAGGGATGTAGAGTCTTGCAGCCATCTCGATCATGGTCTTTGCTTCGATGTTCAGCGTCTTTGCATAGAATTCGTTGTTGATCTCCTGTCTGGCTTCCAGTTCGACCTTTGAGAGAACGTGCATTCTTGCAAAGGTCTCCACAGTTTCGGGAGAAGTCAGTGCCACATTGGCATCCACCATGGTCTTGGCCGAAGGAAGTCCTCTTCTTGTTGCTTCCTTTTGCCAGTCTTCGGAGTAACCGTCTCCGTTAAAGATGATGCGGGCATGCTTCGTAAGGGACTCACGTATGAGTTTCATCACTTCACATTCAAGATCTCCCGCACCGGGCTTTTTGAGATTTGCTTCCAAAGCCTCGGAGAACTGCGCAAGTGCGTCTGCAACTATGGTATTAAGTACGGTATTGGGCATGGCAATGGACTGCTGGCTTGATACCATACGGAATTCAAACTTGTTTCCGGTAAAAGCAAAGGGTGAAGTACGGTTTCTGTCCGTAACGTCTTTTCTCAATTTGGGCAAAGAAGAAACACCCATGAGCATGGTTTCCTTCTTCTTGCAGTCTGCGGCGGAACCGGTTTCGATGATCTGATTAACGATGTCATCCAGCTGTGCTCCGAGGAAAACAGAGATCACTGTGGGCGGTGCTTCGCTTCCCCCCAAACGGTTGTCATTTCCGGGAGTGGATGCCGCGCAGCGAAGGAGCAAAGCATGGTCGTCAACCGCAGCGATCACGGCGCTCAAAAAGATGAGGAAAGGAAGGTTCTTGTGAGGCTCCTTTCCGGGCTTCAAGAGATTTTCACCCGTATTCGTCACTACGGACCAGTTGTCATGTTTACCGGAACCGTTGACTCCGGCAAAAGGCTTTTCATTTAAAAGACACTCAAGGCCGTGACGCTTAGCCACCTTCTTCATGGTGTCCATAACGATCTGGTTGTGATCGCAGGCGATGTTGGCGGTGGAGTATATGCATGCAAGCTCGTGCTGAGCGGGCGCAACTTCATTGTGCTGGGTCTTGGCGAGGACTCCCAGTTTCCAGAGTTCCTCGTTCAGCTCTTTCATGAAGGATGCGATCCTCTCCTTGATGGCTCCGTAGTAGTGATCGTCCATTTCCTGCCCCTTGGGAGCAGAAGCGCCGAAAAGAGTTCTTCCGGTGAAGATGAGGTCCTCACGGCGCATGAATTTTTTATGATCCACAAGGAAGTACTCCTGCTCGGGTCCCACCGATACGGAAACTCTTGTGACATCCTTTCTTCCGATAAGGTGAAGGAGCTTTACGGTCTCACGGCTCAAAGCATCCATGGAACGAAGGAGCGGTGTCTTTTCATCCAGCGCTTCTCCGGTGTAGGAGCAAAATGCAGTGGGGATACAGAGAGTGACTCCCGCGGCATCTTCCTTTACAAAGGCAGGTGATGTGCAATCCCAGGCCGTGTAGCCTCTTGCTTCAAATGTGGCTCTGAGACCGCCCGAAGGGAACGAAGAAGCATCCGACTCACCCTTGATCAGCTCTTTGCCCGAAAATTCCATTATGACCTTGCCTTCCTCGGCGGGTGCTATAAAGGAATCGTGCTTTTCGGCTGTGATCCCGGTCATAGGCTGGAACCAATGAGTGTAATGGGTTGCGCCTTTTTTGATGGCCCAGTCCTTCATTGCATTGGCTACTACGTCAGCGATGGCCGGATCGAGTTCGTCACCGTTTTCCATCGTCTTCTTGAGTGATGCGAAAACTGTGTCCGGCAGGTTTTCTTTCATGACGGTTTCATTAAACACGTCAATCCCGAACAGTTCCTGAATTGTGTTTGACATCTTGTGTTCCTTTCGCCCGTTCCCCTTTACGGAAGCGGAAATGTTGGTTGTTTATTTCTTTTCTTTCTTGAATATAACGACTCCGAGAGGCGGCAGGTTCATTACTATAGAATTCTCCTGTCCGTCCTTTGGAACTTCGGCGGACTTTAAAGCCTTGGGGTTTGTGAGCCCGGTTCCGCCGTACTTCACGTCATCGGAGTTGATCAACTCTTTGTAGGTTCCGGACTCGGGCACTGCCTGTACGAAGCCCTCGTAGGGAATGGGAGTAAAATTGCAGACAAACAGGTACACATCATCCTTCTTTGATCTTCTGATAAAAGAAACAATGCTGTGATCCGCGTCCTGACAGCTCATCCACTTAAAGCCCTCCGGAACGAAATCCATATCATAAAAAGCAGGCGTCTTGCAATAGATGTTGAAAAGATCTTTGCAATAGGCATGCATCTTGCCGTGCATCTCGTATTGATCTATAAGTCCCCAGTCGAGACTCTTTCCCTCATTCCACTCGGAGAACTGACCGAAATCCTGCCCCATGAAAAGCAGCTTCTTTCCGGGATGCCCTACCATGAAACCATAGGCCGCACGTAAGTTCGCAAATTTGTCATTGTACTCTCCGGGCATCTTGTTTAAAAGGGAGCCCTTGCCATGAACGACTTCGTCGTGGGAAAGCACAAGAATGAACTTCTCGGAATAGGCATACATCATGGAGAAGGTAAGACAGCCGTGAACTCCCTTCTTAAACAGGGGATCCTGCTCCATGTACTTAAGGAAGTCGTTCATCCAGCCCATGTTCCACTTTAAAGTGAAGCCCAAAGAATTGTTTTCCTCAACAACCCCTGTAACATTGGGCCATGCCGTGGATTCCTCCGCGATCATGAGCACGTTTTTGTTTCTCTTTGCCATAATGGAATTCAGGTGCTTCAGGAATTCCATGGCATCCAGATTCTCTCTGCCGCCGTACTTATTGGGCAGCCATTCTCCGTTCTTACGTCCGTAATCAAGGTAGAGCATGGAAGCTACAGCATCCATCCTGATACCGTCCGCATGGAACTGCTCCACCCAGTAAAGGGCATTGGCGATCAGGAAGTTTGAGACCTGAGGTCTTTCAAGATTGTAGATCAATGTTCCCCAGTCCGGATGCTCGCCTCTTCTCTTGTCGAAATGCTCGTAGAGGCAAGTTCCGTCAAATTTTGCAAGACCGAAGGCGTCCTTGGGGAAATGGGCGGGAACCCAGTCAAGGATCACTCCGATGCCGTTTTTGTGCATATAGTTTACAAAATACATGAAATCGGAAGGACTTCCGAATCGGGATGTGGCAGCGTAGTAGCCCGTCACCTGATAGCCCCAGGATCCGTCAAAGGGATGCTCCATGATGGGAAGCAGCTCCACATGAGTGTAACCCATTTCTTTAACGTAATCGCAGAGCTGAACCGCAAGCTCCCTGTAATTGTAAAAGCTTCCGTCTTCCTCTGAGGGCTTTTTCCAGCTTCCCAGGTGAACCTCATAAATGTTGATGGGTCCCTCCAGTGGGTCCTTCTTTTTCCTGTTCCCGATCCATGTGGAATCGGTCCATTTGAAGCTGTCTATATCAAAAACTACGGAGGCGTTGTCAGGTCTTTTCTGGGACCATGTCCCGTAGGGATCGGCCTTTAAGATGGTGGCCCCGCCCTTTGTGGTCACAGCGTACTTGTAAAGCGCACCGTTCTCAAGTCCCGGCACAAAGAGCGAATAGACTCCGTGTCTTTCATCAAATTCCATAAGGGATCTTCTCTTATCCCAAAGATTAAAATCTCCCACAACGCTTGCGGAAGAAGCGTTCGGAGCCCAGAGAGCAAAACGTATGCCTTTGACTCCGTCTATCTCTGCAGGCTTTGCCCCAAGAGTTTTGTAGATCTCGTAGTTGATGCCTTTATCGAAAAGCTCCAGGGCTTCTTCATCAAGATCCGGTGAAAAAGCGTAAGGATCTTCTGTTTCGTAATCCGTCCCATTGGGATAGTACAAAGTAAGGGTGTACCCCAGGGCTTTGTCCGCAGGGATCGTTACTCCGTAAAATCCTCTGTTGTCCAGTCTCTGCATCTCAAACTTCGAGCCGTCGGATTTTGAATTTACAACAGCTCCGCAGGCATCCGGATAAAAGCAGCAGATCCTTGTCTCATTCCCAAGTAAATGTGGTCCCAACACATTAAAGGGATGTTTTGAATAACCGAAAATAATACCCTCAATATCCGAACGATTAACGTCCATTCTCTCCTTCTCCTCCTTAAGATCACTCGAGATACCATTCGTCCTTCTTTGTGTTCTCTCCTCCGTCTTCAAAAGACTCTGTGTAGGCAGGCTTTTCAGCCTCTTCTTCCGTGCCTTCCGCAGTCTCTCCGTTCTCTGCAGCCTTCTTCTGGTTTTCAATGGTCTGGAGTACGTACTTCTTTAACACTTTTTCCATCATAAAGGATCCCAGAAGCGTTCCCGTTGCCACACCGAAAAGAAGCACAAATCCTGTGGTGAGATAAACCAGAAGAATGATGGCGATCCACATGATAAACGAAAGGATCGTGCACCAGAAATGCTTCACGGAGATCCCGAAGGAAAACTTGAAGGCACTCTTAAGAGTCATCGTAAATCTGGAGATCACGGGGCAAAGATAGATGAAAACACCCGAAATAAAAAACGTGATCATTATGAAAACACCAAGAAAAATAATGCCCTTTTGATCCTTTGCTTCCAAAAGAGCCCAGGTGTACTTAAAATCCATGTACAGAAAGAATCCGATGATAATGGCGATGACAGAAGCAGCAGCCCCCTGCTTAAAATTCATTTTAAAGCTTTTAAAGAATTCCTTTACAGCATAGCTTCTCGAACGTCTGACGGATTTGACCACCGCATAGTACATGGCGATCATTGAAGGAACAAAGACCACAAGCGACAATCCTGCTCCGATCAAAAAGATCAAAGCTCCCGTAACTCCGAAGAGGTAAAGAAAGACGCCGAAAGGTACATACAAAAGCAGCCATACGAGATTCAGCACAAGTATATCGAATGCTTTTCCCATGAATGTGAAAAAGCTGTTTTCAGGATTAAAAATGTTTCCCATTCCCATAGAAATAAACCTCCAAAAAAGCATATAAGCCGAATATAATCATCAATTGATATATTTTAGCCTATATGCTCTGATTATGCAAATGAAATTTAAAGATATAATCTATAAGTATTACTTGGTAAACTTAAAGCCCAGGAAATCAAACCTGCTTCCCGGAAGGAAAATGAATTCCAGTTTTCCCTTACCCGTAAGGCCATTAAGATCAAAATCCATGTAACCCTTATCTTTGGCAGTGAACTCAAGTATCTCGGTCTTTGTACCCTCTTCGCTTTCAAGATGCAGATGGATGGAGCACTTGTCCAGATCCGTCCTGCCCAGGATCCTGACCTTTGAAGCACCTTCCGAAAGATCAATGTCATTAAAGGTGAGGGTTACGTTGTTTCCGATGTCAAGGACAGCTTTTTCGGTCCTCTTAAAGGAATCTCCCGTAACGGATGATAAGAAACTGCAGTCCAGTTCTTCATAGGCCTTGTTGTATTTCTTAAATACAAAGCCCTTGAAATGAAGCTTATTTGTGGCCATGAAGCAAAGGTCGTGTACACCCTTAAGCTTTTCAGGCAGCCTGTAAGTCTCCTCCTGGTACACGTTCCAGATGGAAGGCTTGCAGTAATTGACAGTCGTAAGGAATCTGCCGCCCTTTTCGGGATTTCCGTCGTAAACATCCACAGGGAAATTGTCTCCGGAGAGCGAAAAGATCCAGATCGTAAACTCGTCGGAACCGTAGTCGCCGAAATCAAGATTGCTGAGAACAAAGCCGCTGGAGCCGTCTGATGCCGTAGCCACTCCTTTTTCGTTACCGCAACCCACATTACCCACGGAATCCGAGTAAAGACCTGCGGAAACAAAGGCATAGGGATCCAGGAAGGCTTCTCCGAAGCCTTCGGCCTTCATTTCGATCTGAGAGATGACCGTGATCTTATCTCCTTCTTTTGCATAGCATCTGAGTGTAAATGCTCCGTCTCCGATGGCGGACACCTTTACTTCGTTTCCTTTGGGATCAAGCTTCACGTAATTGATCTCTATGCCTGCCTCATTGACTGCAACCCAGTTCAGGGTACAAGAAGCATTTTCGGGGAACACGTTTGCGGTAACAGTCATGTCGTTCGCTTCAGGCGTAAGAAGAGTTCCCTTTGTGGTAAGCTCGATCTTTCTGACCGGCACTTTTGCGGAAAGCCTCTTTACCGTGAGCTTTATGTCTCCCGCTCCCATGCTTTTCACCATGGCAACAAGTTTGCCGTTAAAAAGCTTTCTCACAGGACTTTCGTATTGATCGTAATCTGTGGAATCTCCGTTATCAAGTCCAAGAAGCTTTGCGTTTTCGGACACTTGAACTTCAACATAGTCCATTGCATTTTTAACTTCAAAGCCGTCCTTATCCAGCATGGAGATCACAGCAAAGTAGATCTCTCTTCCGTCCTGAGGGATGGTGCAGTAACAGATGTTTTCATCCGATGGGTCTGCCTCGCACACAGCATTCGGGATCTCCTCAACCTCCGTAACGGGTCTCACCGCATCCGAAAAAGAATGCTCTGTGGTCTCCGCCACTTTTACATGTGCTTCGTTATAGGCTACCGCCCTGATCTCACCCTTGTGATAGGGAACTGTCCAGGTGGGTACAAGAACATCACCGTGAGCGTGATCGATGGCCTTTTCTCCCATGCTATCTCCGTTTACAAAAAGCTCAACGGAAGCACAGTTGGTGGTGCATCTCACATCGATCATCTGTCCCTCGTTCCAGTCCCAGTAAGGGAAAAGATGGAGCACGATACCGTCCTCCGGCTTCGTCCATTCTGCCGCAAAAACGTAGGCACTGTCTTTGGGAAGTCCCGCAGTGTCAAACTGTCCGAAATAGCTGTTCTTTGTGTGGTAAGGAGTTGGTTCTCCGATGTAGTCAAAGCCCGTCCAGAGGAACTGCCCCAAAGAGAATTCGTGATCTCTTTCAGCTTTTATGCAGTCTTCAACAGATTTCGCTCCCCAGCTGGTGTTGGAATTTCCCAGTGAGGAACACTGTTCATCGATCTCGGACATCACAACTCTGTTGTAAGGGAAGCGGTAGATCCCACGGCTTGAAACAAGGGAGGCGGTTTCGCTTCCGAAGATCATCCAGTCTGGGTGCTCCTTGTGGTGTCGGTCATAGTACCTTTCCGCATAGTTGTAGCCCGCAAGTTTCAGTATGTCTGCACACTTCTGAGCATTTTCCCAGGGCATATAGTTGGATCCGATGGTCACAGGCGCATTGTGAAGGGGATCATGTTTGTAGACCTCGTTCATTAAGTATCTGGTGATCTCCTGTCCGTGAGCGGAAGCATGTGTGTCTCCGATCTCGTTGCCGATAGACCACATGATGAGGCACGCACGGTTTCTGTCCCTGCAGATCCAGCTTTTAACGTCTCTTGCACTCCATTCCTTAAAGAATCGTGCATAGTCATAGGTGGTCTTTGCATTTTCCCACATGTCAAAGGCTTCGATCATCACCATGAATCCCATTTCATCGCAAAGATCGAGAAGCTCTTTTGAAGGCGGGTTGTGACTGGTCCTTAAAGCAGTCACTCCCATCTTCTTAAGTTTCCTTAATCTTCTCGCACTTCCTTCTTTGTTCACGGCAGCGCCAAGAATACCCAGATCATGGTGTTCGCAGGTTCCGTTCAGCTTCACATGTCTTCCGTTAAGGAAAAGCCCCTTGTCTGTAGTGATCTTTACATCCTTGAATCCGATATTAAATTCCTCAAAGTCAGTAACTGTACCTTTTTTGAGGAGCTCAAGCCTGAACCTGTAAAGGGTCGGTGAAGTGATGTCCCAGAGTCTGATTTGTTCTACTCTTGTAGTGATACCCTCATCACCAAGATGTTGTACATCTCCTTCACATGAAAACACCATTTTTGAATTTTTATCATTTTCAAAAAGAGAAATCCTGTAGGAAAGTCCTAAATTTTTGCTAAAAATCTCACTTCTGACGATCAGATCAAAATCACCTACACCATTTTCGGTCTTTACAGCCTCTGTGTGGATGTAGATCCCGTCGATCCCGATGTAATCTTCGGGTTTTACTGTTAAGTAAACATTTCTGTATATGCCTGCTCCCGAGTACCATCTGGTGTTGGGACTTTGATTTCTGGCAACCACCATGACACGGTTTGTGCCATTTTTTAACAGATCCGTGATCTCAAAGCAGAAGGAGGTGTAGCCATACTTCCACTCCCCTGCTTTTTTGCCGTTCACAAACACTTCCGAGTCCATGTAGACACCGTCAAAATAGAGAAAAGCATGGCCTCCCTCAGGGATCTCGGGCTTTTCAAAATCTTTTATGTATCTTCCGACGGAATCCTCATACAGATTATTGGTGTCATGTACGAGCCAGTCATGAGGGATCTCAACGGGCATAAAAAGAGATTCGTCCTTTAAAGCCTCTTCATTTGTAAGATCAAGGCCGGATTTCCGGAATTTCCAATTGTCATTAAAAAGTGTTTTCATGATTTCACGCTTTCTTTTTAATTTGATTTTGAATGACAATATCACAGCAGATAAAAAAATACAACTATAAAAATTTCACACGAAGTGTGTGAAGATTTAAGCCCGCTAAATCAGGCAAAAAAACTCCCGACCATCGCCGGGAGTATAAAAGTTTGGATACTTCTTATTTTACCGCTCCGAAACCGAGAATCGTAAATTTCTTGTTCTCGTCGCCTTTTTGCATCCGTACACTGACTGTGTGCTCGGATGAGGATGTTTCGTTAAACACAAGAACAGCGTGGCAATGTACCCAGCCCACCTTGTGGGGATCCATTGAAACAAGAGTCTTTCCGTTATGGACCAATTCAGCGGAGCCAAATTCCGGAGACGAGCTGTCTTTAAAAATGATGAAAAGCTTTGAGCAGTTGATCTTTAAAGTGAATTCCTTATCGCCGGAAAGGTGCTGCCAGTTGTAAGGGAATTCCTTGGTCTGGGTCAGATCCATGTCTCTTTCCACAGACTGGAGTTCTTTATCGGATTCCGTAAAGTCTCCCGTATCCACAACAGCTCCCTCAAATCCGTCTTTAGCGTCAAAAAGCACAACGTCGGTAAAATCATCGCCGATGGCCGGCTTCACGTCAAGCTTTACAGCCGCATCTTTCTTTGCATATCTGTCTGCAGCCTTAAAGATCTCGGTCAGACAGTCGGCTGCCACGATGTGTCCCGTATTTGTGGGATGGAACTGATCGTAGAAGTACTCATTCTTATGGAGTACGGCCTTTTCTTTGTCAAGAAGATAAAATTCCGGAAGAACCGCATTCTTAAGGCTCACCATAGGAAGATTGTATCTGAATCCAACAGGAGCCAGTCTGTCCTGAAGATTGTAATCATCCGCAAAGACCATAAAAGGAATGATCACCGCAGGTGCTTTTTCACCCTTCATGATCTTCTTTACCAGGGATTCAAAAGCCACACCCATGGTCTCGTCATCCGAGTCGTTCACCGCAAATTCAACGATAACCACATCGGGCTGTATCTCACCGTTCTTCGTAACATCCCTGTCGTATCTTAAAAGCCCAAGCTCTGAGGGAGTTCCCCCCACTCCGGCTTTTACGTACTTTACATTATCATCCGCTTTACGTCCGCAGATCTCGCAGAACTTAAGGAAAGTAAGGTAGGCATAGCATTTCGTGTTGATGGGGACAGCCCCTGCCCCCTGGGTGATGGAACCGCCGATAAAAGCAATGGTTACCTCTTTTCCTGCTCTCGCATCCTCCATGGCTTTCTGGAGTCTTGTGAGATTTCCGTAATTCATGACTGATCTGGAGATCATCCTCTTGTAATCATCCGATGCAAGGTCCGGTTTTCTGTCGGGAACCGGTTCCGGAGCATCAAAGCCCGGCTGCAGATAAAGCTTTACGGTTACACTTGCGGAAACTTCCGGTACATCAAACTCAAATCTGATCTGTCCCGGAATATCGTCATCATCCGACCAGTTGACCTTTGACAGATCGATGTACTCTTCCACACCTGTCAAAGGGATCTCCTTGGTAAATGTGGTTCCCGTAACATAAGGATCTTTGTGTCCGTAAAACTGAAAAGCAAAAAGCGTCTTGTCGGCATTTGCTTTTGTGTCATCTGCAAGTTCTGCGGAAACACCGATGCCGGCAATCATCTTTTTAAATCCGTCGGCTGTTTCCACCATTTTCAGCATCTTTTCATCCTCAATGTTTCCGATGATCTTTGATGCGTTTGCTATCCTGCCGTTCTGGTAAAGATACTGGATGTTCTTTCCTCCCGGCTGGGGAAGGCCGCAAATGGCCTTGTTCTTCATTAAGTAATAAAATTTACCCTTCGACACTGCGTCTGTAGGCGTCATCCGTTCCATAAACAATCACCCTTTCGATTATCACGCCCACTTCAACGGCCGTGATCTCCAACTTATTCAAACCTTTCTTTATCTCTCCCTCAAAGAAAGTTCTTCTTTCCTGTGCTATTACATCCCTGCACCAGCGTGGATCGCTGTTTTCTCCCGCCATGAAATCATTGGGCACAAGATTCAGCTTCTTTGATTTTTCTCCGTTCAAACTGATCTGAACATTCAAAGCTCCTCCGAATTTCAGCGGATTTGTGGGTGCGGTGATGAGTTCGATGTGCTTCCTGCCCTCAAAGTCACTTTCAAATTCCCAGACTGCCTTGGGAGCTTTTTCACCCTTACCGTAATCGTCGATCCTGCCAAGAACCTTGAGTCCTTCCTCGTACTTGCCGTAACCTTTGAGAAGCGTGAACTTCCCTTCGGTACCGGGAATGAGCTGTGTAAAATCGGATGCCTTCAGATTGATGGCTCCCTCCCTCACGTAATCTCTGACGGTACCGAACACACGTCTGTCAGTCTTTACAAATTCAATACCGAAGCCATGGCTCACGATCTCCACCGCTGTGCCGTCAGCTCCGATGCAGGAGTAGAAGTGATCCGTATCATCCCCTGCAGCCTTTATCAATTTGTAAAGATCCTGAGTCGCCGTCAGATCCTTAAGTACCTCTATGCTTTCTCCGTTTGTCTTCTCATAAATGGTGTAAGAGATCTTTCCCTGTCCCGAGTTTGCCACTTCAAGAAATGCGGGAACGGTGTCGATGTCGATCCTCATGGGACGACCGTAAACCTTTACGTAAACCTTTTCCCTGTCTGCAAGATTGAGCTTTAACGAAGGCTTCTCCACAGGAGTAAAGTTTGCGATCACAGGCATACGCATATCGAAGTCGTTCCAGGTGGTAAATCCCACATGTGCTTCAAGCTGCATGCCGTGCCACTTGCCCCTCTTGAACCTGTCCATTTCATCCGCCAGCGCCTTATCCCTTGCTATGCGTTCCGTAGCCAGCTTGCCGTAGAAGTTTGCTATGCTCTTTCCCTGTTTTGCATAATGAAGGTTTTTGTCGCTGTAAAGCCACATGAGATAGAGATTCGTCGATGCAATAACAGGCCAGTAGATGGTTGAATAGAACCCGTTCTTGCACTCGGGCTTCATCTTCTTGTTGAGCTTCAGTGCCCTGTCTTCAAGTTCCTCAACAAAATTTATCATCCTGTCGTTCTCAAAATTGTCACAGACTTTGTACACTCCGCTGTGAACGGTTTCGGGCCTTCTCTGGGAATTAAGCTGATAAGCATCTGTCAGAAGTCTTCCGATCTCTTTCTTTACCGAAGGAGTCTCCGTCGGGAAAAGGGTTTCCGTGAGGAAATCCGTGAACTCTTCAGGGCTGTTGAGATTTGAAGATCCCCATTTATCGAAGTCGTAAGCGATCTGCATGAAGTAGTAAAGAGGAAGCTCGTTAAACTTGATGTCTCCCACGTTTACAACCCATACATCTTTGATACCGAAGTCAAATGCTTCGGTCATTTCTTCCCAGACCTGAGGGAAAGAGGTTGAGTTCACCCATTCATAGGATACGGGCCCGCCATGGTAATCCAGATGGAAGTACATGCCGTAACCGCCCTTATGGTCTCTCATTTCCTTTGTGGGAAGTCCTCTCATGTGTCCGTGGTTGTCCTCACAGAGCATGAGGATCACATCTTTAAGTTCATCCCAGTGCATGAGACCGGGAGTGTTCTCATCTCCGTAGAAGTACTGTTCCACTTCCTTGTAAATGGCAAGAGTCAGGGGCAATTTTACATCCAGTTCTTTGATCAATGCCTTCTGAGCAAGGATGATCCTCTTTAACGCATTGATGTTGTCCTCAAGGGTTGCATTCTCAAGCATGACGGAGTCGTATTCCCCTCTCATGCCGATGGTAACAAGATGGTTGAATCTTCCGCTTCTCTTTAATGAGTCGCGCCAATAATTCAAAAGCCCTTCTTCATTTTTATCAAAATTCCATACAGAACCGTAAGGCGAATCCTCTCCGCAGACATGCTTCCATTCCTCAGAAGCTCTGAGGCAGGGTTCATGATGTGAGTAGGAAACTGTGATGCCGAGTTCCGTAGCCAGTTCTTCATTCAATGTTCCCGGACCGTCGCAGGGGAAAGAACTTGCCCACATGGCAGGCCACAGGAAATTACCCTTCATTCTTAAAAGGAATTCAAAGATCACTTCATAGCAAAGAGCATTTGCTCCTCCGAACTTGGAACTCATCCAGGTGCCGAAGCAGGGCCATTCGTCATTTATAAAGAAGCCTCTGTACTTTACGGAAGGCTGTTTCGACCTGTAAGTAAAATCCTTGATCACAAGTTCTTTGCGGCGGACAGGCTCAATGTCTCCGAAATAAACAAGGGGCGTAACACCGATCATTTCAGAAACATGGAAAATACCGTAGATCGTTCCCAGAAGGTCACTTCCCGTAATGCTCAAAGTGCTGTCCATAACACTTATCTCGTAGCATTGATAATCTCCTTCAAAGATCTTTGCATCAGTCCTTATGATGATGTCATTTTCAAACAGTGTGTCCTTGGGAGTGATCTGAGCAATCTCCACCTTACCTCCGAAAACACTCTCGATGTCCCTTCCCAAAGCCTTAGCAATCCTCGAAACACCGTTCAGATTGTTGTTTTCAAGTGTGATCCTGTTAAGATTTTTTCCGAATTTAAAGCCCATACATTAGTCTCCTCCGATAAAGAATAATCCTCTGTAATTATATAATATATGTCTTCCAAAGTCACGCCATAAATCAATCAAGAAAGGACCCCCTGCGCAGCTACGAGTATGCTGATAATTCTTTTATTTTCCCTTCCATATCTCAATCCCCTCTTTTTCAATATTCATATAAGTAAAGCCATACAATCGTGATTGTATGGCTTTACCATATAAGCTTACATTTCTGAATGATTACTAATTGAGATTAGTCTTATTGCCGAAGTTTTCCTTCCAAGCAGCTTCACGCTCATCCTGGATAGCCTTACCGCCGGACTGCATGTATGCCTTCATAGCGTCATCCCATGTCTTGTCGAAATCGGATGTAGGGCAGATTACAGACTGTGTGAAACCTGCGTTTCTCTTACCTGTAAGGTCGGAGCCTTCGGATTCTGCTGTGATCTCACCAACATTTACATGGATAGGAGCAACAGCATCCTTTTCAGCTACAGCCATTGCATTGGCAACATCCTGAGGATCAGATCCTGCATAGGAAAGAGCCATAGAAAGGTGAGTAAGCTCGGGTGTGCTGAGTCTGAGACCGTTACATGTGATGGTAAGGTCGATGTTGTTACCTCCGAGCTGGTTGTAACGAACATGAGCATCATCAACGGGAATGATCTCGATAGCGCCATTGTCATGTACCTTGTGGTTGATGCCCTCTTCACCGATCTGGAGATACTGGATAACTTCGGGTGAAGAAATGAATTCTACATAAAGGAGTGAAGCAAGAGGCTCCTTGTTTGTTGCAGGGAAGAAGGTCTTACGATCTCCTGCTGCTGAGTAAGAATAATGAGTGTACTTGCCGTTCTTGTCCTGGAAGCAGTTGATCGCAACGAATTTAGCATTGGGATCTACGTTCTTTGCAAGAAGTGCGTTGATACTGTCCTCATTGTTTCTGTAAGGATAATCGTAGTTCTGGATGAATGCTCCTACATAACCTGCCTTGCAAAGGTCATCGCCTGCGGAGTCACCGTCCTGATGAAGGTGGAAGCTCTTCCAAAGAAGATTGTCATTGTACCACTTGTTGAGAACCTTAACAGCTTCCTTTGTTCCTGCTACTGTGTACTTTCTGTCATCGAAACCGGTTACATAGAGTTCCTTATCAGTGATGTTAGGATCGATGAAGGATTCAATGATAGGTGCTGCTGTCCAGCCCACATCGGATGTAAGAAGGAAAGGAACCATCTGTCCGGCATCCTTGCCGAGAAGCTTTGAAGCGTTGTCTCTGAATGCCTTGATGGCAGTCTCGAACTCAGCCATTGTTGTGGGAGTCTTCAGGTTGAGCTTATCAAGCCAATCCTGACGGATAAAGGTATTGATACGATAGGTGTTGTTTCTTCTTCCTTCGATAGCCCATACAGTGCCCGTCTTGGGATCCTGATCGTAATAGATGTTCTCATCGCCGAGCCAAGCCCAAAGGTTGGGAAGCAAGGACTTGTACTGCTCAAGAAGGGGATTGAGATCGATGATACCGTCCATGTTTGCATAGGACTGGATCGTAGGATACTCATAGGTGTAGCAGATATCGGGAGCATCGCCCGATGCAAGCAATGTATTGATGGCATCCTTTTCTGTCCAACGGGGAACCGTCTTGAATGATACTTCTACATTGTATCTGTCAAGCATCTGCTTCTTGATCCAATCAGTCCATGCATTGTCATCTGCGGCAACCTTACCGCTACGGTCGTAAACCTCAACTGTGATCTTTCTTGTCTTAACGAACTTACCGTTAACAAGTTCGCCGTTTGAGGGATCATTCTTCACTTCTGTCTGAGCAGAACTGCTCGATGAGCTGCTTGACGAACTGCTGCTTGAGCTGCTCGATGAGCTGCTGCCTGATGACTGCTGTGAAGATGAGTCACCTGTTTTTTTGTCACCGCAGGCTGCCAATGAGATAACCATTGTAGCTGCAAGTAACAACGCTACTAACTTTCTTTTCATTTCTTTTTCCTCCCTTTTGAAATGTTTGTATTGAATTAACGGTCTGCCCCTATGGCATACCGGTCATTCCTTAACAGCACCCAGTGTAGCTCCCGCGATGAAGTACCTCTGAAGCCAGGGGTAAACAAGCAGGATGGGTATGGTTGAAAACATAACAACCGCGTCCTTCATGGATTCTGCCATTCCCGCAACGCTTTGGCTTTCAAGTCTGCTTGCCTCTACCTGCTTTGCGGAATTCAGGATATCGTACAGGTATCGCTGCAACGGATAAAGCTTTTCATCATTTATATACATGAGAGCATCCGTATAACCGTTCCATCTTCCCACCGCATAGAAAAGCGCAAGAGTTGCGTATACGGGTTTTGAAAGCGGAAGATAGATGTTAGTAAAGATCTTAAAGAACGATGCTCCGTCGATCTCGGCCGATTCCCTTAAGCTGTCGGGGATCCCATAGAAAAAGCTTCTCATGATGATCATGTTATAGATGCTCAGGCAGCTCGGGATGATGAGGGCCAAAGGGCTGTTGATAAAATGCAGCGATCTCATGAGCATATAGTTGGGGATCATTCCAGCATTAAAAAACATCGTAAATGTGATCAATATGTTAATTATCTTTTTACCCTTCAGATTGTCATAAATCAAGGGATAAGCGCAAAACGAAGTAATGGTAAGGGAAACGATCGTGCATATGATCGTAAGCAATACGGTCCAGAAAAAGGATCTGATGTATTTTGCTTCCTTAAGTACGTATGCATAGGAGTTGAAATTCAGCCCCTTCGGGAAAAAGAAAACTTCCCCGGCCACAAGATATTTGGTTGAGCTTAAGCTTTTTGCGAGAAGGGAGACCATGGGCAAAAGGCAGATGGCTGCCACAATTATGCAAAGGAATACAAAAAGATAGTCTCCGATCTTTGTTTTTAATGATTTGATCTTCATTTATTATCCACCCCCTATTACCAGATTCCGCGTTCGCCGAGCTTACGCGAGATCTTATTGGCTCCCAACAGGAAGAACAAGCCTACCACAGACTGGAACAAGCCCACTGCGGTCGTCTGTTCGAATTTAGGATAACTGGAAGACAAACCTATTCTGTAAACGAAAGTGGACAATGTGTCCGCCACCGAAAGTACAACGGGATTCTGCATCGCATAGATCCTGTCGAATGCACCGCCTACGATACCGCCGATGTTCATGATCAAAAGAACAACGATCGTGGACTTGATGCCCGGCAGCGTGATGTGCCACATTTTTTTCAAACGCCCCGCTCCGTCAACGGACGCAGCTTCATAGAGTTCGGGGTTTATGCCGGCAATCGCAGCAAGGTAAATGATGGACCCCCATCCAAAGCTCTGCCATACTCCGACAAGAACATATGTTCCGATCCAGTGACTCGGATCGTCAAGAAAAGGAATGGCAGCCATTCCGTTTTTAACAAGAAGGGTATTGATAACACCGCCCGCAGGTCCGTCAGGCTGGAAAAGAATGCACACCAGACCGTAAATGATGACCCATGACAGGAAATGCGGCATGTAAGCAACGGTTTGAACAAACTTTTTAAATTTCCTGAACGGAAGTTCATTCAGAATAAGTGCAAAAATGATCGGTGCGGGAAATCCGAAAAACAGATCGAGCAGATTCAGCGTTACCGTGTTTCTCAATGCACTGTAGAAATCCGGTTTCATGGCTGCTTTAAAATGCTTCAGCAGGTCGATCTCCCCTTTAACACTGGCCCAAGGCATTTTGAATACAGGTCTGTTAAACTTGTAGTCCTTAAATGCGATGGTGATGAAATTCATGGGGTAATACTTAAAGATCACAAGGTAGATCATCGGCAGTGCAAGCATAGCATACAATTGCCAGTATCTTTTCATGTAGATCTTGAATCTTTGCATCCCTGTTTTCTTTGAAAGCAGGGTCTGACCGTTCCCAACCACGGCCTCACTTTGAACCTTCTTCATCTTTTCTCCCTTTCAGTTCATCTTTCTTGATTATTTAATGCCTCGCGGCAATAAATTCTTAGAGTACTGAGAACTCCCTCATAACCGGTTTTTGTCCCAGAAGTTTCTCGCTCACGGCATCGGGCTGTGAAACCCCGATGTAGACCTTGTACTTTCTGTCTTTACTTAAAACGAACTCTCCTCTTTCGTTTACGATCTCAAAAGAGTCGCGGCTTAAAGGGATCGAAACCTTCTTCTCTTCTCCCGCCTTTAATGCGATCTTTTTGAATGCCTTAAGCTGATACCTGGGAGCGCCCTCTTCTCCGCTTGCGACATAGATCTGAACGACCTCAGCTCCGTCCATCTTTCCCGTGTTCTTAAGAACGAGATCTGCGGAAACCGAAGTGTCAAGTTTGTCTTCCGAAACCTGTGCCGGAAGACTCACATCCGAGATCTCGAACCTGCTGTAACCAAGCCCGAAACCGAAGGGGAACTGAGCATCATTTTCCATATATCTGTAGGTCCTGCCCTTCATGGAGTAATCCGTGAAATCAGGCAATTCCTCTGTGGTATTGTAGAAGGTAAAAGGAAGCTTTCCGGAAGGATTTGCAAAGCCGAAGATAATGTCTGCAACAGCCTTTCCTCCTCTTGCTCCGGGATAACCCGCATAGATGATGGCTGCGGCCTTTTCCTTTGCGTATCCGAGATCGAGGGAACTTCCTGCAAGAAGAACCACGATCACGGGTTTGCCGGAATCGATGGCGCATCTGATCACATCATTCTGAAGCCCCGGCAGCGAAAGATCCTTTTTGTCTCCGCTGGCATAGGCATTACCTGCATCGCCCTCTTCGCCTTCAAGTCCCGCATCCAGTCCGACACAGCATACGATAACGTCGCTGTTTTCGCACACCCCTTTTACTTCGGCTATTCTGTCATTGGCCTGACCGAGATTCTCGACCTTATCCTTGTAGAGATGACAGCCTTCGGAATACATGATCCTGACGTCATCCCCGACGAAATCTTCTATTCCCAGGAGCACGGTCTCGTATCTTGAAGCCGTACCTTCGTAGTTGCCCACAAGTGCTTTCTTGTTGTCCGCATTGGGTCCGATCACGCCGATGGTGCGAATCTTCTTTACATCAAGAGGCAGGAAGTTCTTATCGTTCTTAAGGAGCACGATAGATCCGAGTGCAGCCTTTAAGTTAAGAGCTTTCATTTCCTCCGTATCCACATCCTTAAGGGAAAGGGAATCGTACTTCGTTTTCTGCCCTTCCATGATGCCCAGCTTGTATCTGGTGGTAAAGAGACGCACAAGAGCTTCGTCAAGTCTGCTCTCCTTAACCAGTCCTTCGTCCACCGCCTGCTTCATGTTCTTGAACAGATCGCCGCAGTTAACGTCACAGCCGCTGTTCATGGCAAGCGCCACAGCCTCGAGAGGCGTTTCGCAGACCATATGCCCGGTGTAGAAGTCCCTGATAGCCCAGCAGTCGCTGGTTACGTGACCCTTGAAACCAAATCTGTCTCTCAGTATGTCAATTAAGAGTTTCCTGCTTCCGCAGGCAGGTTCTCCGTTTACTCTGTTGTAAGCTCCCATGACCGCTTCCACATGGGTGCTCTCAATGCATTTTTCAAAAGCATAGAGATAAGTTTCCCAAAAATCCTTATCGTTGACCTTGGCGTCGAAGCTGTGACGGATGCCTTCGGGCCCGGAATGCACCGCAAAATGCTTCGTGCAGGCAGCTGCCTTAAGGCAGTCGGGATCATCGCCCTGGATGCCGTTGATGTAGCTGATGCCGAGCCTTGAAGTGAGGTAGGGGTCTTCACCGTAGGTCTCATGTCCTCTTCCCCATCTGGGATCTCTGAATATGTTGATATTGGGAGCCCAGAAAGTGAGTCCCTTGTAAATGTCATGATCGTTGTACTTCTGCTGATTGTTGTACTTTGCTCTTCCTTCGGTGGAAACCGCATCTCCTATCTCATTCAAAAGTTCTTCGTCGAAGCTTGCTGCCAGGGTGACTGCCTGTGGGAAAACAGTTGCCACACCGGCTCTCGCAACGCCGTGAAGGGCTTCATTCCACCAGTTGTAGCTCTTGACATTCAGTCTTTCAATGGCCGGTGCCCAGTTGACAACCTGAGTGCACTTCTCTTCAAGTGTCATTTTGGACACAAGTTCTTCTGCCATTTTTTTATATTCTGCCAATTTTTTGTCATTGAAATTGACGTTCCTGCAATTGCCGTTCACTAATACCTCCGCGTAAACACGGCTTCGCCGCCGCATCCACTGATTATATATTTACCCGAAAAGGGCATATTTTCTATGTTCATATTTGGATTATATCATTGATTTTTCTTTTTTCTTCCTAATCAGTATCAAACTATGATCAAATATTCCCATAAGGACTTTTCAAAAAATTGACATTTTTATCACATTTGTAAAAATTTTCCCTGTGTATCTGTTCATAATCTCTAAAAAAATATTTTATTCGTAGTTGAAATTTGTGTATTCTTACAGTATAATACAGGAGATTAATGAGAAGAAAATGATCATTTTTAATCATATGATATTGCTATGATAATATCTGATTAGTCTTTAAAGGGGAAAAGCCATGATAGAAGAACTGCACGGAACCAAAGAAATAGTGCATCATGACCAATTTGACGGTTTCAAGATCTACATGAACGACAAACATGAAGACTATCCCGCCCATTGGCATTCCGACATCGAGATCATCATGCCGTTAAAAAACACCTATAACGTCTTTGTCGACAATGTGGATCACGTGCTTAACGAAGGTGACATCATCATAATCCCCAGCGGAGAAATGCACACCCTCACGTCTCCGCCGGAAGGAGAAAGGCTTATCTTTCAGGTGAAACATTCCATTTTAAGAGAAGTCAGCGGTTTCGACGCTGCCTACAGCCGTTTCTTCCCCTGCGCCATCTTCAACAAGAATGAAGAAAACGATGAATACAAAAAGCTCCGTTCCCTTCTTTTTAAGATCATCCACGAAGCTGAAAACATGGGCATCCTCTGCGGCGCAAGCATACACGCCCTCACCCTTTCATTCTTCGTAGAGGCGGGGCGGATCTGCCTTATGCAGAATTCCGACAATGCCGGAGTAAAGCACCAGCGTCAGCAAAGTTACATCGACACCTTCTTCAGCATCTGCAAGTACATTAACGAACACTGTTCCGAAGATCTGACACTGGATACGGTGGTTGAGATCTCCGGCTTTTCAAAATCCCATTTCATCCGCCTGTTCAAGGATTTTACGGGAGTCACCTACTACGAGTACCTCCAGAAAAGGCGCATGACAAATGCGGAGCTTCTTTTGATCGACACAGGCGAGTCCGTGGCGGACATTGCCATGAGAAGCGGCTACAACTCACTTGCCACATTTAACCGCGTATTTAAGGACAGTCACAGCTGTACTCCCACGGAATACAGAAAGAAAGCCTGGACCAACACTGTACATAAATCAATGGATAACAAACTTCTCACCCCTTCCGGGTACTCAGCATAGACTTTTAACCGCACAAAAAACCGGATGCAGCTCATGCACCCGGCTTTTTTATTCTCAATCTTCTTTTTTGTTCTTTGATCTCTTAAAACCAAAGACGCCCGCAGCGATCAGGAGAAGGCCTCCCAGGCAGGCCAATGCTGCCGTTGCGAAAGGCGCTCTGTTCTTTCCCGCTCCTGTATTTCCTTTTACAAGGACCATGGCGGAGATACCGGGAACCTTAACACTTCCTTTAGCGCTTCCAAGCTTTTTAACTCCCGCATTGTCCTTGTCAACGCATATGCTCCATGATCCATCAGGAAGCTTTACCTCCGTTTCGGACTTA
>JAEEGK010002381.1_pt1 | contig 47088 bp, 28 predicted proteins | sample 8958771 | NCBI WGS metagenome assembly JAEEGK01 (sample SAMN16246547, study PRJNA631951) | gut metagenome | biome: gut microbiome; feature: rumen; material: SC-attached | host: Bos | place: Iran: Karaj | collected 2018-10 | reverse complement strand
TGCCCCTTTAGGGCGCATTCTACCGTTGCACCATACACCCAGGGCGCTGCCCTGGGCTGACATCTTAATGGCCTTTCAGGCCGAATTTACCGGACACCAATATAACCTTATAACCCTTTTAACCTTTAACCTTATAACCCTTTTAACCTTTAACCTTTTAACCTTTTAACTTTTTAACCTTATAACCTTTTAACTTTTAACCTTTTAACTGGCACTTTTGAGATATGAAAACAAATTTAATCGATTTCCAGGAATTGGCGAACGACGCCATGCGTGCGCTTGCGCGGGAGCGTGAGCAGTTGATTGAAAAGGTGGAGAAGAAAAACGCCTTGCTGAAGATGATGGAGAACATGGAGGAGATTATCGCAGAATACGAAAAGCTGCAGGAGGAGAACGAACGGCTCTACGATTGTCTTGCGAAGAAGAAGATGACCTTCCCCGAGATTCACAATCACTTCGAGGCGGGAAGCAGCGCTCAAGTCTTCAACGACAAGGTTTACAGAGAAAACTGACCAGGGAGGAACGACGATGGAAGACAGCAAGGGAAATGTGGTAAACCACTTCGAGGCAGGCTCGAACTGTCAGGTCTTCAACGGGCCCGTCAGCGGTTGCGTGTTCGCCATGCCCGGCTCGAACGTTTCGCAGCAGAACAGCCCGGCCGCCTCGCAAATCGCGGGGAAAGTGCTGGACGGCGAACGCCTCGTCCGTGCCCTGAAGGAATGCAAGCCCTTCATTTGGGGAAACGCAGCATACAGCATCCCGTTCTGCGTGTGCAGGGACTTGTTCCATTTGCCGAACAACGCCAGCCTCTTCGAGCGTATGCTGGCAGAAGCAGGCTGTGAAATCCCCGACGGCACCATCAACAATGCGATGAGCCGGAACCCCTGGATGAGGCTCCACGCCGGGAAATGGCAGCAGCAGGGCGTGATGGAGAGGGTGCTCCGCCTGAGAGACAGATTCATCCAAGAGATGCAGAAAGAATAGCCCGAAGCGTAGGAAAGGGTGTAGAACCCGTAGGAAAACCTTGAGAGGTGCATGAAGTTGTTTCGTGCACCTTTTTTTATGTCGTAACTTTGTCCTCGCAAACGAGATGCAAAGGCGCCTTGCACTTCACTTGCAACCGTCGAAAGAGCTCAACCGACAAAACAATTCAAGTTTAACACACAAAACCAAACATTATGATTTTACAAGCAAAAATAGCCAAAGCCGATGAGCCTCAGGAAGGTGTTTCGGCAACGACAGGCAAGAAGTGGGTCCTGCGTCGTGTCCTCATAGCATTCGATGATGAAGCAGGAGAGGAATACATCTCGGTCGGAGTGGATGAAGACGTATGGCAGAAACTCGGCCTTCAAGAAGGTATGGAAACCACTATCCGCCTGAAATTCTTCACCAGGCAGAACACATCCGGCTATGTCACGAACCATGTACGCATCGTAGAACCTCAAAACCTTTAAACCATTATGAAAACTATATTCGAAAACATCCGTCTGACGGTCAGCACTGAGAAAAAAGCGCTTCGCGTGAATAAGCCCATCATCGGCATCCTGAAACTTTCGTCCGGCTTCATTGCCAATTTCATCGAGGGGCCTCACCCGCTCGGAACCATCCTGCGCAAGAGCATCCGGCTGAAGCACGGCAACGGCTTCAACGTGAGTTTCAACCCCGAGAAGAACTACTATCGCATCACCATCGGCATCGATGCAAACGAGCCGGACTGGGGCAAGTCGGTACTGCGCTTCACCCGTTGCCTGAGCTATGTGGAGGGGAGGGAAGAGGTATGATTGCCCCCGACTATGTAAACAGGGCGACGGACAATCATCCGAAGCCTCTGACGCGGGAACTGTTCCTCTCCTTCCTGCGAGGCAGCGATGTGAAGATGAACTGCGACATCATCCGTCAGCACAAGCCCAATGCCGAGGCATACAAGCGGCTGCTCCCCGCCGTCGCCTGGCAAAGCCGCTTCGACGGCAAACTCAGGACGGATGCGAATGCCCAGCCGACGGGCCTCTTCTGCCTCGACGTGGATATCCATCACGAGGATATGTTCAGGGTGCTCCTCAAGGACAAGAGTCCGGACGAGGCATACGCTTGGGCTGAGAACGAGGCCAGGCAAAGGGCGCAGGAATGGGCCCGCAAGGCGGAAGAGCTCGACATCGTAGGCATTCATGTGAGCCCGAGCGGCACAGGCGTTCACGTCGTCGCCTGCTGCCATGGGAGTTGCAAGAGCATCGAGGAGAACCAGGCACGGCTCGCACGCCTGCTCGGAACAAGCTACGATGCTGTCTGCAAGGACTGGGCGCGAATCTTTTTCCTAACCCCCGAGGAAGACTGGACATATCTCGACCTCGACAGCATTTTCGGCAAAGAATGAAGCAAAGAACAATCCTAACCAAGACGGAGGCGGCACGGAGTGTCGCTTCCGCACCCACTACTGACTCTAAACTCTCAACTCTAAACTCTCAACTGGATTTTCGCGGCATCCCCTATTCCGTCATCGTCAACGGCTTGCTCGACCTGTTCGGCTTCCGAGGCGGTAGGGTGCCCGAAGGTGTGCGCAACACGACGCTCTACAAACTGGTGCGGCAACTCCGCTACATCTGCGACTTCCAGCCGCAGCAGATCCGCAGCATCCTGCCCGACTGGGGACTGAGCGACGAGGAAGTGATGCGAACCGTGAACTCGGCTATCGAATCGGTTCGGGGGCAGAACTTCCCCGACGAACTGCAGAGGGTGCTGGGCGACATTCAGAAGCCCGACCTCTCCACGACAGCCAAACGCCAGGAGTACCTGGAGCGGCTCAACCCCCTGCCCGAACAGATGCCGTGGCTGCTGAGGTACATCTACAAACGCTACGGACGCCACGGACGCTCGGCCCTCGTCACGGCGCTGCCCATGCTCGGCACTTTGCTGGGGCGCTTCGAGAGCAAATACCTCGACGGCAAACGGCATCGGCCCGTCTTCATGGTAGTCGTTTGCGGCCATGCAGGAAGCGGCAAAGGCTTCATCTCCGACATGCAGGAATGGCTGCTCAGGCCCATCCTCGAGGACGACGGGAAGGGTAGGGCGGAACTCGACGCCTACAACCGCGAGAAGGAGAAGAAGAAGGGCGCCAAGCAACTCCCCGACAAGCCCATGCCCTGCATGCGAGTGCTCTCGGCAACCAGTTCGAACGGCATGCTCCTGGAACGCGCCAAAGCCAGTCTGGGCCAACCGCTTTGCGTCATCTCGGAAGAGATAGACGAGAGCGCCCGCGCCAACAAGAACGGGGCTTGGGCCGACAAGAGCGACATCTACCGCAAAGCCTTCGACGGCTCCGTTTGGGGGCAGGACTATCTCACCTACTCGGGACAGGTTCACATCTTCGTCAACCTCATCTTTGCCGGCACCTACGTGAGCGTGCGCAACTATTTCAGCAATGTGGAGAACGGCCTGATGACGCGCTTCTTCTTCACCGAAATGGCTCGCGACCTGGGGCGGAACGTCGAGGTGCGCAAAGAAGAAGAGACGAAGGACGACTGCAAGGCCGCGGAAATCGTCCGGAGCCTCTACCGGCAAGGCTGCACCCTCGACATCCCCGAACCCGACAACATCGTCTCGTTCGCCCTGAAACGGGCAAAGCAGGACGCCTACGACTTCAACGAGGAGAAGATTCGGGAATGGGAGGCGAGCGGTCCCGACGAAGAGCATCGCGACGCTGCCATCGACCTGCTGCGCAGAAGGGCCGCCGTCGTGCTCTTCCGAGCCTCGCAAGTGATGTACGCCCTCGAAGGAGGCAAAGAGACGAATGTGGGCAGAGCCATGGCAAGATGGTACGGCAACGAGAGTTTCCTCAACCAGTACATCATGTTCGGCGACGCCATCAACGAGAGCGCAAAGCAGAACGAAGCCATCCAGCGCAAGCAAGACCTCGCCGCAAGCCGTGTGGCCAAGAACGACGCCCTCAGCAGACTGCTCAGCGAACTGCCCGAAGAATTCCTCCTCGCAGACCTGAAGCAAATCGTCACGGAGAAAGGCATGAAGCCCGACACGGCCCGCGTCTATGCACAACGCATGGTGGAGCGCGAACTCGTCATGCGCGAAGGCGAGGGATTCAAGAAAATCGCCGGCGACAAATGAACAACCGTACAACCGTACAACCGTACAAACCGTACAAACGATTTCAACACACACAAACACATGGAAATGATTCTAACACGCATTGCGAAACGCAAGCACTACACGATTGGGAAGTTGTTTATAGCCCCCTCCCCGCTCCCCCTTTGGGGGAGTGCCACAGAGGCCCCCTCTAAACCCCCTTTGGGGGAGACTTCCTGTTCTGATGCACTTGAGGCACTCCCCCAAAGGGGGAGCGGGGAGGGGGCCTTCCTCTGCGACACACTCGAACCGACTTGGCGCGACTACGAGCACGGCGCCTACAAAATCAAGGGCCGAAGCGCCATCCCCGAAGGCCGCTACGCCGTCGTCATCTCCTTCTCGCCGAAGTTCCGGAAGTGGCTCCCCATCCTCCTTGGCGGCCCCGAGTTCAACAAGCGCTGGCAGGGCATCCGCATCCACGCTGGCAACTCGGCAAAGGACACGCAGGGCTGCATCCTCGTCGGCGAGAACAGAGAGGCGGGCAAACTGCTCGACTCGAACCTTTGGCTCCACCGCCTGAAGCACCGCATCGTCGAAGCAAAAGCCCGCGGCGAAGCAGTCTGGCTGACAATTCAATAACACAGAAAGAGAGCCTCGAGCATTTTGGGGCTCTTTTTTTTATCATTGGTGTCCGGTAAAAAATTTCATCTTCTCTTGCACCCTCCTAACCATCGGCATTTAGAGCAAGATGAGATTGGCAGGGGCTTGGGACGCCCCGAAGGGGCAGAAAGATGTCAGCCCAGGGCACACGCCCTGGGTTTGTGGCACAACGGTAGAATGCGCCCTAAAGGGGCAAAGATATGTGTTTTAGTGCTTTTGCTCTTACAGAGCGTCATTTGCCGCGGCATTTCAACACCCAGGGGCGCTGCCCTGGGCTGACATCTTAACGGCCCTACAGGCCGAATTCCCCGGACAGCAATATTTTTTATGCTTTTCTTTGCCGTCTCGGAATTTATTCGTAACTTTGCAGCAAAATTCTAAATTTATGAAACACAATTACTTCTCCGTTATGCCTCGGGCAGCAAGGCTGCTTCTGGTTGTCGTCCTCGCGTTGGTTATGCCTGCACAGACTTGGGCGAGAGATGTTAGAATGTTCATGACCGACCTGATGCTCGTAGGCGGCGCCGATTGGAGCACGGTAAGTGCCCAAATCAACTACTATCAGGAAAGGGGCTATAAAGTCATCGACTACGACCTGAACAAGGGATGCGGCAACGGTACCGACTACATCTATCTGCTCTACAAGCCCGCCGACTGGAACGACGGCCAGAACCACGGCTACATTACCGACTTGGCCATCAAGACAAGCACGGACTATCCCGACTCCTTCTATGACTATGAGACGGAAATGACTTACTACCTCGTGCCTTATGCCGGCGGAAGCCGTTTTACCGGCACGAAGGGCAACCTCAACAGCGGCACCCGCGGTACATTACTTCACCTGTACTATAGCAAGGACGAAAGACTGTTCACCTCCCCCCACCGCTCGGCCCTCACAAAAATATACTTCGACTCCAGCGCTACCGATGCCTTGAGTTCCGACGGCGCGGCAGTCGACCTGAACAAAGGCGCTGGCGGGGCCTACATCTACTTGCACTACAACTTGGATCACTATACCCACACACGTCCGGGAGTGGGCTACAACCTCGAGACTTACAGCAGCCCCGACCATACACTCTATCTGGCGAACGATGATTTTGCATACGGCACTCTTGCCAAACCCACGGATATCGTAATCCTCGAAGGTGCTAAGGTGGCTTTTATCGATGCGTGCATCAACGAAGGCATGCTAAATAGTGGGCGCAACGTCATTTGTGCTGGCGATGCCACAATCACAATCCAGGGATTCTGCTCAATATTTGGAGGCGGTCCGAACGACCCGGCGATAAGAGTGCTTCCCGACCACAAACTCACCCTTACAGCCAATCCCGGATTCGAAGCCGTACTGTATGCTTATAGCGGCATCGACGAATTTGGCGTGGGTAGGGCTGCAGGCATCGGAGCAGGCTATATGAGCAATTGTGGCGACATCGAAATCCTGAGAGGCGACGTCCAAGCCGTGGGCGGACAAGGTGCGGCAGCAATCGGAGGAACCGAGAATAGGAGCTGCGGCAGCATCTACATCGGGCCCGACATCACCAAAGTTCTCGCCACGCATAGCGAAGATTCACCCAACGCCATCGGAGCAGGAAGGTACGGCTTTGGAGGGAAATTCACATACGCTTCCTCGCTGAATCTCGATGTCTCCGACACCTATTGGGCTCTGATGCCAATCGACCCCGACGGCATTGAAGAGATGGAAGAAGTAAGAAGTAAGACGGAAGATGTGTTCGACCTGCAAGGCCGCAGAATCGACAAGACGGCACAGCCCGGCATCTACATCAGGGACGGCAAAAAAATACTGGTGAAGTGACGCCAGATTAGCCATAATGACAAACAGGAGAGCTCCGATTCAAGTCGGGGCTCTCTTTTATGATTTTTTCACTTTCAGGATTTGCACAAGTCGAAAATTATTTATAATTTTGTACCCCGAAATATGTATGATAAAAACTAGTCTGATAAAAGACAACTAAACCCCAAATGGAAGATCAAGAAAGAATAATCAAAGTTGACATCCAGCAGGAGATGAAGAAGAGCTACATCGACTATTCGATGTCGGTCATCGTGGCTCGCGCCCTGCCGGATGTGAGAGACGGTTTCAAGCCTGTGCACCGCCGTATTCTATATGGTATGCGCGAGCTCAGGAATTTCCACAGTGCCCCATACAAGAAGTGCGCCCGTATCGTGGGTGAGGTGCTCGGTAAGTACCATCCGCACGGCGACAGCTCGGTATATATGGCCCTCGTGCGTATGGCTCAGGAATGGGCGATGCGCTACACGCTTGTGGATGGGCAAGGTAACTTCGGCTCCGTCGATGGCGACTCTCCTGCCGCCATGCGATATACCGAGGCCAGGCTCAGCCTGATGGGTGAGGCCATGATGGACGACCTGGAGAAGGAGACCGTCGATATGACCAACAACTTCGACGATACCCTCCAAGAACCTACCGTCATGCCTACGAAAATCCCGAATCTGCTCGTCAACGGCGCTACGGGTATTGCCGTCGGTATGGCTACGAACATCCCCACGCACAACCTCAGCGAGGTCATCGACGCTTGCGTGGCTTATGTCGACAACGAGAACCTCGAGGTGGAGGACTTGATGCAATACGTGAAAGGTCCCGACTTCCCGACAGGCGCCTACATCATGGGCATGCAAGGCATCCGCGACGCTTACGAGACAGGCCGCGGCCGCATCGTCATCCGTGCGAAGGCCGAGATTGAGAACGGCGACACGCACGACAAGATTATCGTGAGCGAGATTCCTTACGGCGTCAACAAGCAGCAACTCATCGAGTACATCGCCCAGCTCGTCGGCGACAAGAAGATTGACGGCATCAGCAATGTGAACGACGAGAGCGACTCGGAAGGCATGCGCATCGTGGTTGACCTGAAGCGCGACGCAAACGCCCGTGTCGTCCTCAACAAACTCTTCAAGATGACGCCGCTGCAAACCAGCTTCAGCGTGAACAGCATCGCCCTCGTGAAGGGACGTCCGCAGCTTCTCACACTCAAGGACTTCATCTCGAACTTCGTGGCCCATCGTCACGACGTCACCATCCGTCGCACCAAATACGACCTGCGCAAGGCTGAGGAGAGGGCTCACATCCTGAAAGGCCTCATCATCGCCTCCGACAACATCGACGAAGTGGTGCAAATCATCAAGAAGAGCAAGACGCCAGCCGACGCACAACGCGCTCTGGAGGCTCGCTTCGCTCTTGATGAACTGCAAAGCAAGGCCATCGTGGAGATGCGACTCGCTCAACTCACGGGCCTCAATCAGGAGAAGCTCCACGCGGAGTTCGACGACCTCATGGAGAAGATAAAGTACTACAACCAAATCCTCACCGACGACCAGCTTTGCCGCAAGGTGATGAAGGACGAACTCCTCGAAATCAAGGAACAATACGGCGACGAGCGAAGAACCGAGATTCTGCCGAGCGCCGAGGAGTTCAACGCCGAAGACTTCTATGCCGACGACGAGGTGGTCATCACGATGTCGCACATGGGCTACATCAAGCGCATCCCGCTCGACGAGTTCAAGGCACAAGGCCGCGGCGGCATCGGCGTAAAGGCATCAAGCACTCGCGACAACGACTTCATCGAGAAGATCTATCCCGCCACGATGCACAACACGATGCTCTTCTTCACCGACCGCGGACGCTGCTACTGGCTCAAGGTCTACGACATTCCCGACGGCAACAAGCAGGGCAAGGGTAGGGCAATCCAAAATATGCTCAACATCGAGCCGGGCGATGCCGTTCGCGCTTGCCTCTGCATCCGCAAACTCGGCGACCCCGAGTTCTGCCAGAGCCACTTCGTAGTGTTCTGCACCAAGCAGGGCATCATCAAGAAGACAGAACTGACATACTACAGCCGCGTCCGCTCGAACGGCATCAACGCCATCAACATTCGCGAGGACGACCAGGTAATCGGCGTAGAGCTCACAAACGGCAAGAACGAAATCATCATCGCCAACGCAGGCGGCCGCGCCGTCCGCTTCGACGAGACACAAGTCCGTTCGATGGGACGAACCGCAACCGGCGTGCAGAGCATCATCCTCGACGATGACCCGCGCGATGAGGTTGTCGGCATGTGCATCATCAACGAACCCGAGACGGAAAGCATCATGGTGCTCAGCGAAAACGGCTTCGGCAAGAGAACCAGAGTGAAAATCGACGATGAAGATGTCTATCGCAAGACAAGCCGTCATGCTAAGGGCGTCAAGACGCTCGACATCACGGACAAGACCGGCTACCTTGTTGCCATCACCGTCATCAAGGACGAAGACGACCTGATGATTATCAACAAGAGCGGCACAACAATCCGCCTGCACGCCGACGTCATCAAGGAAACGAAGAGCCGCGTCACGCAAGGCACGAAGGTTATCGAACTCAAGAAGCGCAACGACGTCATCTCGCACCTCAGCGTAGTTCCTCGTGCCGAAGACGAAGCAACCCTCGACGAAAGTCAGGCCGAGACTCAGGATGGCGAAGCAGAGACTCCAGCCGAAGAGACAGGAAACAGCGAACAGTAAAAAAAAAAGAAATAGAAAGTTTCATTTTAAATTATAAGATATGAAAAAGATTATGATTTCGATGGCACTGCTCCTCAGCGTGGGTACCATCATGGGACAAGTAGATAAGGCAGCCCTCAAGCAGCTTCAGAAGGAGGCTAAGGCACAAGTGGCAGAGGCTCAGAAGATAGACGAAGCCATCACTGCCAAGATAAACGAGAAGACTGCAACGGAAGAGGAAATCATGAGCGAATGCAAGAAGGCTCAGGCTCTTGTCCGTAAGGCCATCAAGGGCGGCGGTGTGGCCGAAAACAAACTCGGCGAAGCCTACAAGACGCTTGTCGAGATGACTTTCCAGCCTCACAACATCATGCTCCAGCACGCCGTCAACAAGGAACCTTTCGACACAGCCTTCTTCTACACGAACCTCAAGAGCATGACCGATGCCCTGCAGGGTGAGGTGAAGAACACCAAGGTGACGAAGGGCGAGGCAGGCAACGAGGCTCACATAAAGAACAGACTCGCCAACCTTGCTCAATGCGGCGACTACTACATCTATGCCGCTCAGTTCAACTCCGAATGCGGCAAGATAGACAAGGCAATCGAGGCTTTCGACATCGCCATGAACTATACCAAGAAGTATCCCGAAGTGGCAGACAAGGCTCAGCTCCGCATCCCCAACGAGCAGATTGCCTATTATGCCTTCCACACCGCTCACGAGGGAAAGATGTACGACAAGATGGATGCTCTCTACGATGAGGCCGTGAAGTTTGCAGAAGGCGCTCTCGGCACAAAGCAGGTGAGGGCTTCCTCCTATCTCGAGCGTGGCGACTCCACAGCTTGGGCAAACTATGTGCGCGATTTGACTCTCGCCGAACCCAAGGCAAACGAGGACTTCATCCAGATGCTCATCGCCTACTACCTCAAAAAGGATAAGGAAGCAGGTCCCGACAGCAACCTCATGATGCCCTACGTCGACGAGATTCTCGCCAAAGACCCCAACATCCTCATCGCTCAGTACGGTAAGGCTTACAAATACTTCGAGAGCGAGAAATACGACGAGGCATTCGCAGCTTATCACAAGTGTGCTGAAATCAAGGACGACTACTACGATGCCTGGTATCAATGCGGACTCTGCAAGTATCGTCAGGCTCTTGCTCTGAATGCAACCGTCAGCTCCATCAAGAACCAGACAGAAGCAAAGAAGACGCTCGAACGCACAAAGGCCCTCTTCGGCGAAGCAATCCCCTTCTTCGAGAAAGCCCGCGAGTGTGCTCCCGACGAACCGATGAAGTGGGCATTCGAGCTCCGTCAGTGCTACTCCGTAACCGGTCAGGCCGCAAAGGCAGCCGAGATGGACAAACTGATGTAATCCCCCTCATAATTTTCAATTTTCAATTTTCAATCTTCAATCTTCAATTGTATCATGAGGTGGGCATTGTTCCTTACATTCTTGTTTCCAGCATTCCTGACGCTTAGCTCCGCCAAGAAGGCAAAGGAAGAGAAGCCGAAGCAACCCAAGCAGGAAAAGCTTACGACACTCTATAAGAATGCCAGAACTGCGCTCAAGAACCAAGGCGGTCAGGATGCGGCTCGTAATGCTCTGCTTGGGGCTTTGAGCCGCCCTGAACTCAAAAACAAACAGAAAGCCAAGATTTACTATTCAGCCGCTTTGCTCGAGCAGTCGCTCAATGGTGTGGAGAATCAGAAGGCTTTCCTCAAAAAGCCATACGACACAGCTGTGTTCTTCAACAAGCTCCGCGATATGTACGGCCAGCTCCGCCTTTGCGACAGCGTGGATGTACTGCCCGATGCCAAAGGAAACGTGAAACCGCACTTCCGGAAACGGACACATTCGCTTCGCCTCAAGCATCGTCGCAACATCCTCAGCGGAGGAAAATACTTCCTTTCCAAGAAGAACTATGCGGCCGCCTATTCTTTCCTCGACCTCTATTGCTCTAATAAGGACGACGCAGAGCAACCAGACACCTCCTATTCAAAGGCAGTTCTTTGGGCGACGCTCGCAGCCTTTCAGGCCGAGAACTATGAGGGAACAGTCAAGCATGTGGATAATGCAATCCCCTACACCGACTCCCTCACAGCCGCAATCCTGCTGGAATACAAAGTGCGCTCCTTTGGAAAGCTCGGTAACGACAGCGCTTGGGTAGTATCGCTCAAGCAAGGTGTCAGGAACTATCCCGAGCACGACTGGTTCTTCGTGCAGCTCTCAGACTGGTATCAAGCGCAGCGTGCTTTTGATGAAGAAAGAAGTCTTGCCGACGACCTCGCTCGCCGAACGGGACCTAAGACAATCCTCTACTATGCAAAGTCGAAGAGCTACCTTTCGGAGGACAACTATGATGAGTGCATCGCTTATGCCGACAGCACGATTGCTCTTCAGAACGACTTCGTCGATGCCTGGTATAATAAGGGAATAGCTTATCTCAACAAGGCCGTCATCTCGCAAGAGGTGAGCACCAAGGACACAAAGAACCCCGAGTATCTCACAGACAAGATGAGGACACAGGAGTTCTATCGTCTGGCTCGTCCCTGCATGGAAATGGTTCGCAAACTGCAACCGGAGAGGCAGGAACGTTGGGCCTCGCCGCTCTATCGCATCTACCTCAACCTCAATCTTGGTGAGGAGTTCAACGAGATAGACAAGCTGCTCAATCAAAAGTCCTGAGGAAAGAGCGTAAAAAGAAAAGGAAGCTTCAACGAGGCTTCCTTTTTTGTTTCATGCTTCATTATGGACGATGACCTTTACTTTGACGATTCTCCTTTGGTCCACTTCCAGCACATCGAAGGTGAAACGCTTGTATTCTATGCGTTCTCCTTGTATGGGGAACTCTCCCTTTATCTCGAGAAGCAGGCCGGCCAGCGTCTCTGCTTCGCCCTCAACATTCTCGAAATAATCGTCATCAAGGCCGAGAATCTTCGTGAAGTCCGTGATGAGCGTCTTTGCTTCGAAGATGTAGGTGTTCTGGTTGAGGCGCTGATAGGGCTTCTCCTCATCGTCGTATTCGTCGTTTATCTCGCCCACGATTTCCTCCAGGATGTCCTCCATCGTCACGATTCCGCTGGTGCCTCCGAACTCATCCACAACGATGGCGATATGGACTTTGTTTGCCTGGAAGTCGCGAAGCAGGTCGTCCACCATCTTTGTCTCAGGCACGAAGTAGGCAGGGCGGATGAGTGTCTGCCAACGGAACCCCTGAGGTTTCCCCAGATGGGGAAGGAGGTCTTTGATGTAGAGCACTCCCTTGATATTGTCTTGTGTGTCCTGATAGACGGGGATGCGGCTGTAGTTGTTTGCCACGATGCAGGCAAGCACATCTTTGAACGAGGCCTTTATGTCGAGGTCAACGATATCGACGCGGCTCGTCATGATTTCCTTCACCATCTCGCCGCCGAAGCGAATGATGCCTTTGAGCATGCCGGCCTCTTCCGCAATGTCCTTCTTGTCGGTCAGCTCCATCGCTTTCTCGAGGTCATCCACCGTTAGCATATCCGACTCGTGATTGGTAAAGCGTTTCGTAATCACTTTGCTTCGGATGAGAAGCTTGCTGAAAGGCCAGAACACTTTGCTCAGCACCTTTAGCGTAGGTGCCGACATCCTGCAGAAGGCAAGTGCGTGCTGAGCGCTGTAGATTTTGGGGATGACCTCTCCGAAAAGCAGAAGCAGGAAGGTGAGGAGTACCGTCATGACGAGGAACTCCAGCCAAACGGCTTGCCCGAAATCGATAGTCTTGTCGAAGCAGAAGTAGAGGAGGATAATGACGCCCACGTTCACCAGGTTGTTGCTGATGAGGATAGTGGCAAGGAGGCGTTCGCTGTCGTTCAGCAGATACGACACTTCGTCGTCGGCAGGATGCTTCTCTTCTTCGATGATTCTCTTGTCGTTGGGAGTAAGACTGAAGAAAGCAATCTCGCTTGCCGATACGAAGCCCGAGCAAAGGAGCAGAATGAAGACAATTGCGAAAGCAATCCAGACGCTGAGCGTCGGCATTTGGATGCTTACGGTATAAATCGAGTCGATGAACTCTTGCCAGCCAGACATTTAGGGATGTTGGATTAGAGATTAAAGATTATGGATTGGGGATTGTGTGCAGCTTCGATTCATTGCCCGTCATTCCTCACTCTTCATTTTAGGGGTAAGCATCTCCATCGAGTCTGCCCAAATCTCTGTCACATAGCGTTTCATTCCGTTCCGGTCGTCATAGCTGCGTGTGCGAATCTGCCCTTCGATGAAGAGTTTGTCGCCTTTGTGGACGTATTTCTCGACAACCTCGGCCAGTCCTCGCCACAGAATGATGTTGTGCCACTCAGTTCGCTCGGGCACCTCTGTCCCGTCCTTCAGTTTGTAGGCGCGTTCGGTGGTTGCCAGCAGCACGCTTGCCACGCAGACGCCGGCATCTACATACTTCACCTCAGGCTCCTTGCCTACATTGCCGATAAGCATCGCTTTGTTCATAGTTTAATCAGACAATTTGACAATTATACATTTTTACAATGCAAAAGTACAAAAAAGTTCTGAATTAGAGATTGTGAATTGTGAATTATTTTATATCTTTGCATCTGATAAATGTGAAATGCTAAAAAGATAAATATATGGTAAAGAAGTCTCTGCTATTGGTTTTTGCAATGCTGGTGCCCTTTGTGTCTCAATGTAAGACCGAGAAACCGGCGAATTGTTCGGTTCGATGGGGCACGTTCAATATCCGCCTTCAGAACGATGGCGACGATAAGGCCGGCTATGGTTGGAAGGTTCGGAAGGACAGAGTGGCCAACTACATTAAGTCGAAGCACATCGACATCGTGGGTATGCAGGAGGTTCTGCATGTCCAGCTCGAGGACTTGCTTGCCCTTCTGCCCGATTACGACTATGTCGGGGTAGGGCGTAACGATGGCGCAAAGCAGGGTGAGTACACGCCCGTCTTCTTCCGCAAGGACAAGTTCGAAGCTCTGGAGAAAGGCAATTTCTGGCTGAGCGAAACGCCTGATGTGGCAGGTTCGAAGGGTTGGGACGCTGCCCTCCCGCGAGTGGCAAGTTATGTCAAACTGAGAGACAAGCAGTCGGGCAAAGTCTTCATGGCCGTCAATACGCACTTCGACCACGTGGGCGTTACTGCTCGCCGAGAAAGTGCAAAGCTCATCATGAAGAAGATTCAGCAAATCGTCGGCAAGCAACCCGCAGTCGTTACGGGCGACTTCAATGTGACGGAGGACGACGAAGCATATACCACGATGGTGACGGACAAGTTCCGCATGAACGATGCATATCACATGACGCCCAATCACACCGGCACAACCTACACCTTCCACCAGTTCTGCCAGATTCCACCTCTTAAGTGCGAGAAAATCGACTTCATCTTCATCACCCCGACCATCAAGGTCAATCACTCCCACATTGAGGTTCCAGACCCCAAGTTCATACTATCCGACCACAATCCCCACTTTGCAGACCTCGAGTTCTGACAGGCCTGAATCCCAAACTAGGCGTGCTTAGTTGCCAAACTACACGTGGATAAATCGCAAACTACACGTGCGTTGTTTGCAAACTAAGCGTGCGTTGTTTTCGGGGTTGATTGGCATAGAGAAAAAGCCCTCCGTAAGGGGGATGAAAACGCCGCACGCGGAATTGCCCATCGCCGCAGCCGGGGATTGCCATCGCCGCACGCGGAATTTGCCATCGCCGCAGCCGGCGTTTGGAAGCATAAAATGAGAGGGTGAACATCGTCCCTGAAAAGGGCTGATAATCCGACTATATAAAACAAAACAGCCCGCCTGACTGATTGCCAAGCGGGCTGCATTCTGATGTATTTACTTTAATACTTTCTTTCCATTTATGATATTGATACCCTGTCGAGTCTTGCTCATGCGCTGACCGGCGAGGTTGTAGATAACGGCTTCCTCTTCCCTCTCTCCAAGGAGAGAAACAATGCCTGTTGCAAAATCTTCGTCGGTGTTCATCATAAGTTCTTTGATATGATTTGCAGTACCGGCCAGTTGGAAACATGCGCGGAAGGCATTGAGGGTGATATTGCTACCAGGAGCAGGGTAGTAGAGCTGGTTGCCAGCACCTATGTAGAGGATGCTTTGGTCTCCAGCAGCCAAAGGCACAGGAGCGTAGTTGCCAGTGAAGGTGATGGCATTCGCTACCACAGCAGGAACGAGCTCCTTTTCAATCGTCACACCTGTGAACACGGGATCGACGATGTTTTCGCTACTGCTTACCCACTTGATGAGGTAGGGCTTGCCGGCCTCGATGTTTGCTGCATCCTTGAAGTTCAGCGTCAGTCTGCTGCCGTTAAAGCTGGAAGTTGTGGTGTCGAGTTCCTTTACGATAGCGCCTTCCAATGGACTTTCGGATACTGTCAAGTCGAAAGGCAGGCAGAGGGTGTTCCAAGAACCGTCCTTGAAGAGCGTGCGGCCCTGCAGCGTGACTTCGCAATTGGTCGCGCCGTCGTGATTCTCAATCAGCGAAGTGTTGTCTTCGTCGTTGACAAGGACAATGGCTGTGGCGGCGTTGCAGTCCACATGATATGTGACGGGCGTCTTAATCTTTCCTTTGCCGGAGAAGATTTCATTTCCAGCCACATCGTAAACCACATAGATACATTCGTGGAAGTAGTTGCCGTTCACCCACTGGAACTGGATGTCTCTGCCGTCGGGAACTTCTGCATAATAAGTCTGTGCTTCGTTCTTCCCTGCTTCATTCGTATTGGCATATGTTCCAAGTTCTGTGCCAGTCAGTGCGTCCACTATCTTTATGGCGTTGCCGTTCCATCCGTCGCCGGTGGTGTCTGTAAGGTCAAGCCTGATTTGGCAGGACTGGAGGGAGAGATTGGTGGTGAAGCTGACGGGTTCTGTCCAGTCGCTTACCACACCTTGATTCTTGGCGCGTACCCTAACGGAATATGTTGTGGCACACTCAAGGTCTGTCAAAGTGCAGGGATTGCCTACATCCTCGATTGTCTCGCCATTCACCTCGATATCGAACACCTGCTCATCGCTTGTCCAGCTAACGATTGCCTCATCACCACCAGTGTAGCTGACAGCCAGGTCCTTTGGCTTCCTGACATAGATACCGGTTCCGGGGGTGAAGTCGAAGACCACATCGGGCAGGAAGTTCTGCTGGCTGATTTGTGTGCCGTAGCCGCCTACTGATGCACCATTAACGGTCTGTCCGTTCCATGAGCTCTTCTTGTAGGAGCCTGTGACGGTCTGGTTGATGCCGACCAGCAAGTTGCCGCCTACATAGGGATAGGGCTCGCTGAAGGTGATGGTCATCTCGCCATTGACGATGGAGAGGCTGCCGGAGTAAACCTTGTCGAGTGTGCCCCAATCTTTCAGGGCGGAGATGGTGTTGTCTGTCGTTTCCTTCAGATAGACGTCGAACTTTGCATTTCCCCAGCTGACGGATGTCTGCGAGGCAGAGAAAGTCATGGCGTTGAGCGTACCGCCTACCATGTCCTCCAAGTTAGTTTCGCCAATGATGAACTGGCTCCTGCTGTAGTTGTCGGTCCAATAGCCATAGACGGGAACAACTTCGTTGGTCAGGTATTCTATAACATTCAGCGCGACCGACTTTCCTTCGTAGGTAACATATTCGCCGACAGAATTGATGTAGGTAAGCATAAGGGTGTATGTGCCAGTCTCTGTGGGGGTATATGGAATGGCGACGTCTTGTGTTGTGCCGGGCTCCAAGAGAACGCTCTCGACTTCCATAAGGTAGTCGTTGCCGTCTTTCCTCAGAGTCAGCCAAAGGTCGCCGTCATAGGGATCTGAGCTGTTGTTGGTGATGTTGAAGTTCACGCTTACCGTCGAATATGGCGCAACAGGGTTGCGGCTTAAGCTAACGCTGTTCAGCGTAAGGTCAACCACATTGGCAGGGATGTCGGCTGTCGTGCCGCTTGCCGTCGATTTCTGTATACCGATTACGGCATCCTGTCCCGAATTGAATCCGTCGGTCGATGTGCTGCCGCCAATGCCTTGCTGGTCGGGGTCGAGAGCCGAGAGGACAAAGTAGTTGTCGCTATCGCCGCCCCATCCCCAGTTGATATGGAAGAAGTCGGTGTTGCTCTCGAATGTGTAGCCGTCGCACACGAACTCATGTCCGCCACCAGTTGATGTGCCGCCATAGCATACAGGGCGACCATGCGACACCTCATAGTACATCATGTCGGTCCAATTGGCATAGGTATAGGAGCTGCGCGACACGAAGCGTGTGGTGTAGGGATTGTAGTCGAAGTATTCACGCAGGGCAATGGCGACATCCTCCGTGTAAGCACCCGACGATGGGCCGTAGTCCATCTGCACGCCATAGCCGCAGTATTGCATCAGCTTCGCTACGGCATTGCCTTGCACCGTTGTATAGCCACCGGAGTAGCTGTCCCTCATGTTTGCCCAGTCGAATGTTGTGACAGGCAGGGAAGAGAGGTTCAATCCGTAGCTGTAGGTGGTGTATCCGGGTATAGCCTTTGTTGAACTTTCCGGCCACTTGTGGTAGTACATCACCTGCGCCATTGCTGTTGCCACACAGCCCGTGACGCACCTGCCGCTGCCATTCCAGCTGCTATATGTAGGGCAGAGGTTGTTGTAAGGCGCATCCTGATCCCATGTCGAGGTGCAAAGAGGAGCAACGGCAGCTGTGCTATGTGTGCCGACCTTTTCCATTTTGGCGGGCTTTATGGCGTCGGCTTTCTTTGAGCCGCTCTTCTGCAGCCATGCTATCTCGTCGGCATAGCCCTGCAGCCAAGCTTTCATGTTGTCGGGCATCTTGTCTGTGCTGAAGCTGCCTTTCTCGCTGAAGCCCAGAATGGGGTAGGTGCGGTCGTCGTTGCTGACTACAACAAAGCCGCTATTGTCTTCTACATTGAAGACATAGAGTCCGCTCACCCTGTCGGCCAGCGTGAGTTGCTTCTGTGCTGAAGATTGATTGTTGCCTGGCTTGCCGGGAATAGCCTGCTGTTTTGCCAAGAAGTCCAATGCCTGCTCAAGTGCCTGTTCCTCTGTGATATCCTCAGCAAAAGCGCCAGAGATGCAGAACAGAGCAAGGAGCAATGCCATCATGGCTCGTGTAAAGGTTGTTCTGTTGTTCATTTTAAGTTTTGTTATAGTTATGCTTACTCTCTTTTGTCAAACAAACGGGGACAAAGATAGAGACTTTTTTATAAATACACAAGCACATAAAACTTTTTTATTGTAAATGTGCCATAAGCCGAACTCACAGGGATTCAGGATGCACTAATAATATCCTCAGACGGCAGACTATATAAAACAAAACAGCCCGCCTGACTGATTGCCAAGCGGGCTGCATCTTTTCATGTATTTACTTTAATACTTTCTTTCCGTTCACGATATTGATACCCTGGCGAGTCTTGTTCAGACGCTGGCCGGCGAGGTTGTAGATAACTGCTCCCTCTTCCGTCTCTCCAAGGAGAGAAACAATGCCTGTCGCAAAATCTTCGTCGAAAGACATCACAAACGCCTTGACTCGTTTTGTCTTGTCGTCCATCTTGAAGTAAGCGCGGAAAGCGTTTAATGCGAAGTTGGCATTCGGGTAGTAGAGCTGGTTGCCCGCACCTATGTAGAGGATGCTCTGGTCTCCGGCGGTCAATGGCACAGGATCATAGTTACCAATGAAGGAAACGACGTCTGTTACCTCAGCAGGAATGAGCTCCTTTTTAATCGTCACACCTGTGAAAACAGGATTAACGATGTCGTCACCGCTTTCCCACTTGATGATGTAGGGCTTACCTGCCTCGATGTCTGTAACATCCGTGAAGTTCAATGTCAGTGTGCTGCCGTTCAAGTTGGAAGTCGTGGTGTCGAGTTCCTTAACGATAGCGCCTTCCAATGGGCTTTCAGATACTGTCACGTCGAAAGGCAGGCAGAGGGTGTTCCATGCGTTGTCTTTGTAGAGTGTGCGACCTGTGAGGGTTACTGTGGCTTCTTCACCGCTGTTGGTATCAATCACATCAGTATTGTTGGCACCATTAGCAAGCTCGAGGGTTACATAATCCTTCGTGGTGAAGCTTACATTATTGCTCCAGTCGCTTACGTCATTCGCGCCGTACAAGCCTCTAACTCTTGTCAGATACGGTGTGCCAGGCGTGAGGTTGGTCAAAGTGCAGGGGCTGGTGGCGTTGCTCACTGTTACCCAGTCTGAACTCTTTCCTTCAATGGTTACATCGTCAATATAGAGCAGATGCTGGTCGTAGCAGTCGTAGTGACGGATGGCCACATAGCCCATGCCGCTGTATGCGCTCAGGTCAACAGTGTATTCTTTCCAGCTGTTATTGCTCAAAGTCACTGTCAGCTCTGTATGAGTGAAGTCGCTGATGCTGTTGCCAGTTTCCGAAACCAGCACGGAGAACTTCTCTGCAGGATAGTTGCTCATGCGGGATGCTGCATAGAAGCTGAAGGTTCCGCCTAACTGTATCCTTGGAGATACGAGGTAGTTGTCGGGAGTGACAGCCGAACCGGAGCCGCCAGCTGTGGCAGCGGAGATGTATGACTCGGAAAGCATCATGCCGGAAGAGGAATTGTGACATTCAGGGACAATCTGGGCTCCGTTGGAGTCGTATGCAACATACGCTGTGTTGTGCATCCAGTTGTGTGTCGATGTGCCTTCTGTTCCTTTCAGAACAGTCCATCCCTGGGAGCCGTCTTCAAAGTCGAAGGTAAGCGTTTCCATCTTTTCTTCAACATATTGCAACTCGTAGTTGTCTGCTTCACCTTCCCAACTTACAACAGCAGATCTGCTGGTGATGTTGGAGATACTCAAATCCGTGGGAACAGGATAAGGACTTGCGCCTCCCTCTATAGAAAGACGAATGTGGTTCTTTACCTGAAGCGTAGCATAGTTAGAACTTTGGGATGTCGTAGGTGATGCCGGGTTGTAGTTCGTGTTATCATTATATATATATATGGCTTGGCTCTGACTTGTGCTGAAGACGGAGCAGGCCATGTGAGGCGAGTCGGACCATTCACCGCTGTTATCGTCGGCAACGAGCACTATGTTGGAAATGCCGTCATACTCAAACGGAGTGGTGAAGGTGATGTAAGTCCATGCATTGGCTGCCATGGTGACGCTGCCGCTGAACACCTTGTCGGAAGCAGCTACAGTTACCCAGTCGGTCTTGCTCGAGAAGCTACTCTTCGTCGTAGACTTCAGATAGAAGTCATAGGTACGCGTCTTCTCTGCACCCTCATTGTAGAAGGCAATGCCCTTGATAGCTCCTGCCATGCCGATTTCATCAGCCGTGTAAATCTGCTCAGTCATGGAATACTTGTAATAGCTGTAGCTGGGCAGGTAATTGTTGGTTGAAGTGGCTTGACCGATTTCTATGGCTTGGATGAAGGTGGCTACGAGGTTTCTGTCTGCAACAGCAGAGAAGATGTAGGTTGATTCTGTAGAAACCACGACTCCATTTTCTGTCCAGCCAGTGAAGGTGTAACCCGGATTAGGTGTGACAGTAACAGTGCAGGCCTCCCCGAACTGATATTCGCCGCCACCGCTTACCGTACCACCCTGTGAAGGATCAGCACTAACCGTGATGTTGAATTGTCCAGTAGGCAGAGGAGCTTTGGAGAGGATGATCTGGTTCTTTACAGACAACGTAGAATTGTTGGAACCGGAAGACGCCGAGGGTGACAAAGGATTGAAATTATTACTGTCGTCATAGCAATAATGGGCTTGATTTGAACTCGTAGAGAACACACGGCAGGTCATGTGAGGAGAACTGGTATAAGCACCTGTATTATCATCAGTAACGAGAACGACATTGGAGGTGCCATCATAGACGAATGGAGAGCTGAGAGTGATGGTTGTCCAGTCGTTAGCAACCATTGTGACGCTGCCGCTGAACACCTTGTCGCCAGAAGAAACGGCAATCCAGTCGGAAGTGCCAGAGAAGCTGCTCTTCGTCGTGGCCTTCATATAGAACTCTAAGGTACGCGTCTTCGCCGTACCGCCATTATAGAAGGCAATGCTGGTGATGATGCCTGCACCGCCCAACTCAGCAGAAGTGTAAATCTGCTCAGAGAGGGAGTATTTGTAGTAGTTGTAGGTCGGCAGATATTCGTTAGTGGTAGTGCCGCTGCCAATCATGACACCTGCTGCGAAGTTGGCCACCAGATTCATGTCACTGGTCACATTGAAGGTGTACTCGGGGTTGGTTGAAACAACATTGCCATTCAGAGTCCAGCCTGTGAACATATAGCCGTCGGCAGGCGTGGCGGTCACGGTGCAAGATGTATTGTAATCGAAGCTGTTGCCGCCGCTGACAGTGCCGTAGCTGCTGTCGTTGGCTGCGACGTTAACAGTGAACCTCTGATTGGGGATGATGGTAAAGTCGCCTTCCCAAGTGTTGCTGGCATTTACAGCAGTATAATGCAAGGAGACAGGGTCGCCCAGGGTTGCACCCGGATTGATGGTGAAGCTGAAGCCGCTCACGGTTGCAGTGGCATCGGCATCCAATGCGTTGAAGCTGCCGTTGCCGTCGATGGTGACATTGGCATCGTTGGAAGTCAGGGTGACCGTGGTGGGACCTGATGTGGCACTTGTACCAATATTCCTGAATGTCAGGCTCAGGTCGGTGCTCTCACCAACCAAAGCCATCGTCGGAGTATAGCTGTCGAGGTTGATATATGGACCGTCTGGAGCAATGGCTTGGATGGTCGTGATGTAAGGCTGACGCTGGTTGCGGGTAACCACAATCATCACTTCTCCGCCTTCTGTGAGGCCTTCAATCGGCACATCCACAGAGGTTCCGTTAGCGGGCACTACGCCAACACCGAGGATTTGGTTGTTCTTGGTGATGGCCACATAGGATTTTGCATCAGCGTTCACTGTGAAGCTGGTGGCGCCGATGAAGATGACGTTGGCATGGCTGACATTGTTGGCTGCCGGCTGCTTGAGATAAGGCATCACGGAGCCGTCGCCGAAGCACTGGTAGGCTCGCCAGTAGTATTCGTCGGAAACGCTACTTGTATAACTGTTAGCATGGGCGTAAGCCACAGCCACATTGCCGATGAAAGGCACTGAGTTCAGGGTGTTGAAGCCCGTGTCGTCGAACAAGGCATCATAGGCACCTGTCTTGGTTTGTTCCTGCGTGGGCATTGCGTTAAGCTTGGTTGTGGCACCTACACCGAAATAATAGTCCTCATACCAATAGCTCTCAGGGACGGAACCGATATAGCCGAAAGCGCCCTTGTTGGCTGCACGAACCATAGTCTCGCCAAAGCTGACTTGACTGTTTTGGGCGTTCTTGAAATTGGCTGTCAAGCAACAGTTGCCCATAGCCCAGAAGTACTTGTCGCTGTTTGTCAGACTGTTGACATTGGTGTTGGTAAACTCTGGGTCGTGCCATTTCTGAATGTCACCATGGGCAGTGTAGTTGATGAAGCCTACTTGATTTATAAAGTTGTAGCATTCTGTTTCGCCGCTGCTAGTGGTAAGAAACACATGAGGAGTAATGCCATGGGCTGCGTTGAAATAGTAATTGTTGGCATACTGGATAGTCGGCTTGCCCACCCTGGGAGTCCATGTGTCATCCCAACCGGCAATGAGCAGAGTCTCGTCCAAATAGCTGGGGTCGGACATGGTGTACTTCTCGTAGGTCAGAATCTTGTTGACGAGGTTGCCGAGTTCCGTGGTGGACGAAACAGGCATACGGCTCATGAACATGTCGTGATAGACATCGCCATCGACGGAAGCATACTCCAGGTCAGTGGCTGCGTTGCCGTAACTGCTGTCATAGTCCCACATAGAGTAGTTGGTAACAACTGTTTCGTCACCAACGATAACCAAGAAGGTCGGGTGGTTGGCGTTGTATCTGGAATAAATCAAGTTCTTGACTGTGGAAGCTGATGCGCCGTTGGCAACGGTCTGCACATCCACATCGAAACCCTTCTGTTTCTTCCAAGTCAGCCAGTTCTGGAAAGCTGCGCTGTTGATGTAGGTCGAAGTGGAAACCACAAGCATCTTCACCGGTGTTTTGTAGAGGTCGGGATGATCGTCGTATGCACTCTTTGTGGCATTGCCGTTGAACAGCTGCTTATAGACGATGTCGAAGTAGGGGCTGTAGGTCTCTGTGTACAAGTCGTTGGTGGCCTTCTTCGAGGCACCGTCGAAATCCACCTCCACCTCGATGTCGTTGAACACACGGACGGTGTTCTTCACTGGGTCGTAGCTCACGGGCTCGATGGTCATCTTGGCCAAGCGGATGCCACGCATGGTGCCCACCACCTCGACCACTGCCCTCGGCTCTTTGCTGAGACCTTCCTTCTCGTAGGCAGCTTTGTTGTAGACGAAGGGGGCGGCGTCGGCATTCTTGTCCTTTCGCAGTGAAGGCTGGCGTGGAGCCAGAGTCTTGATGTCGTAGTCGGCGAGGTTGTAGTCCTCAGTGCTGAAGCTCTTCACCCTGATTTGTGGAGTAGCTCCGACAGGCACTGCTATCAGTTCGTTGACGACGGGAATCTCGGGATCGCCCTCGTTGCCGCCAATCACGGTGTTGGGCATGCTGAGCAAGGAGAACTCACCGCCCTTGTTCTTGCAATCCTGTGCCTCGAGCACAGGGAAGGAGAATGTGGCCTCGAGGCTCGTCATGTCGCTCTTCTCACATTTGGCGCCGTCGTTGGTAGTTGGATGTAACATAATCTTTTTCTGAGCCATGACATTGACGCCTAGCATCAGGAAAAGAGTCATGAGCAGAAGTCTGCCCGTAGCACGGAGGCTTTGTGCTATCCATGCGTTGTTGTGTTGTTTTGTTCTCATAAAGATATAATTACGTTTTTGTTATATATTTACGCAAATGACGTGCAAAATTAAAAAAAATATTTAAGTCCTCAAGCATTTTTTTTTTATAAAGTTGCAAAAAAACTCGTTTTTGTCACCAAAATGTTTGATTCTGTGCAAGTTTATACAATCAATTATGCGTAAAATCATTCCACGGATTGAGAGTCACATTCTGCTGTTAAGTCACACAAGTAAGCGTGTTAACTTTTCGACTTACCTGTGTCTGGTTTTCAAGGTAGATTGGCCCAGTGAAAAAGCCCTCTGTGAGGGGGTAAAAAACGCCGCGTGCGGAATTGACCAACGCCGCGTGCGGAAATGGTCATCGCCGCAGCCGGGGATTGCCATCGCCGCAGCCGGCGTTTTCAGGTACCCTCTGACGCCCCTTCAACTCCCCTCTGCTTCTAGGTGCAATTGCCCGATTGTGGCAGGCATTGGGGAGAGTTTCGCTCCCCAACTCCCCTCCCATCTAAGGGCAATTGCCCATTAGTAGCGGAGCAATTGGGAAGAGCGCAGCATCCCAACTCCCCTCCCATCTAAGGGGAGGGGTAGGGGTGGGGTAAGAATGGTTGGCGACTTGTTCACCCCACCTCGGCCTTCGGCCACTCCTCCCCTTAAAGGGGCGGAGAGTAATGCCTCTCTGCACCCAAACAAGCAGCCCGCCTGACTTGCTGTCAAGCGGGCTGCTGTGTCTCCTGCCCCTCTAAGGGCAGGGGTGAGGTAAATGTCAGAGTGGAGATCGAATCACCCCACCTCGGCCTTCGGCCACTCCTCCCCTTATAGGGGCGGAGAGAGGGGGCTTACCATTCCTCGTCCCAAATGTTGGTTTCTTTTACACGAGGAGGTTCTGTGCCGTCACCGGGCTGTGGAGTCGGACCGAAGCCTCCGTTGCCACCTACACTATAAGCTATAATCTGGTTGTGCTGCATCTCTACTGTCAGCGTGCTGGGCTGAATATATGTCTTTTTCATAATCTTTTTCCTTTATTTTTTATTATCCTTTCCCCCCCTCCCTTTAGAGGGAGAGGGATGGGGAGAGGGTCTGTTTTATTTAAGAATCTTTTTGCCGTTCACGATGTTGACGCCCTTCTGAGCCTTGTTCAGGCGCATACCTGCAACATTGTAGATGGTCTCGCTGCCATTTCCTGCTTCAACTGAGTTGATGCCTGTTGCATCGTCACCGGAGAATTTCAGAGCGAAGTGCTTGATGAGGCTTGAATCATCTACTTGGAAGTAAGCGCGGAAGGCATTCATGGTGACTGCAGCATTCGGATAGTAGAGCTTGTTGCTTGCGCCGACATAGAGGATGCTCTCGTCATTAGCTTCGAATGTCACAGGAGCATAGTTGCCGCTGAAGGTAATGACATTACCACCCACAACAGCGGGAACGAGGTCCTTCTTAATCTCTACACCATTGAATACGAGGTCGTCCTCAGTCAGATTGTCACCGCTTTCCCACTTGATGAGGTAAGGCTTGCCGGCCACGATTGCTTCCCTTTCAGTAAAGTTCAGCGTCAGTGTGTATTGATTCAAAGAAGAATTTTCTGCGTCGAGCTCCATAACAGTAGCGCCTGCCAACGGGCTGTCAGCCACAGTCACATCGAACGGCAGGCAGATTGTGTTCCAACTTCCGTCCTTATAGAGCGTGCGGCCAGTGAGCTGAACATTAGCGGTCTGTCCGTTGAGTGCCTCAATCAATGCTGTGTTGTCTGCATCGTCAGCAAGTTCGACAACAACAGGCATCACATCTGTGGTGAAGCTGCTCAGCTCGCTCCATTCGGTGGTGTCGTCAGCAAGGTTGCCCTGTACCTGCCACTCGTAATAAGTTTCAGGAGCGAGACCGGTGAGTTCATAAGGAGCTGTAACGTTTTCAACGACTGTCCATTCAGACATAGGACGAGTGATGGTCACATCTGTAGCATCATTCGTACCTTTTAAGTAAACATGGAACTCATAAGTCTTGGCGGCTTCGAAGACATAGTCGTCATAGCGGCCACCAACATTGCCATTTCCAGATGCAATCCACATCCTGTCACCAGCGGTCGGGTTAGTGATACACCAGTCGTAGGTGCCGGCAGGGATTTGAATGATAATGCTGTTGTCTGCCACGATGTTTACTGTGGTCAAAGCACCATCGGCATTCACTGGAATCTTATACTCGAACTCGGCATAGATCTCTGCTGAGGCATCGCCGCTTGATGTCAATGCGCCTGATTCAGGGATGATGGTACCGTATGCTGTTGCATCGGCATCGAGCAACATCTGGTAGCCAGAACCATCGCCCCAAACATCATCAGCTGTAAAGATAATAGTAGCAGGTGCAGTTGGGTCGGCGGCAAGCTCGTGTCTATATTGTAAAGTATAGCTTTCCTGAGAACCTGCCCAGTCAAGTGTGGCACTGGTAGCCTTGACATCAGTGGCAGCCAATTCAGTGGGAGCATCGTTGGGAGATGTTGTGGTAAAGGTTACAGGTGACGTCCAATTGCTCTCACCGTCAGCATAGACAGCCTGTACCTGTACTACATATTGTGTCTCAAGTGTAAGACCTTCGAGAGCATAAGGACTGGTGACACCGTTGACGGTTGTCCAATCACCGGCTATTGGAGCAGAAATGGTAACATCGTCGATAAAGAGGAAGTCCTGGTCTTCGTCCGTGAGACGGAATGCAACATAACCTTCTTGACCTGCAAAACTGCTGAGGTCAACAGAAACCTGCGTCCACGAGTCGGATGCATCGCCAGGTTCATACACCTTTGTAAAGGCACTGATGTCGGTTGTAGTTGTGGATACATAGATGTCATAGTGTTCGTGGTATTGACCGTCGTCCATAACCCAATATGTCATGGTTCCGCCCAAAGGTAGTCTTGGCGAAATCAACCAGTTGTCAACGCTGTAAGCGGAAGATGCCCAGCTCCTTGACATAGCAACATTATCGCCGCTGTGGGCGGGAATAGGATCTTGGAAGTTACTAGGGTTGAACGTTCTCCAGTCTGTGTATTCGGTACCATCAGCATTACGAATGGTAGTCCAGCCTTTTGCATCGAGGCCATTCTCGAAATCATCGAAGAAATCTCTGCCTGTAGATGTTGCATACCGTATGTTATAGCTGTCGGCACTGCCTGTCCAGCTGATGTTGGCAGAGGTGGCAGTGACATGACTTGCGGCAAGGTCTGTTGGAGCAGGGAACTGTACGAGTGTTGTGAAGGAAACCTCGTCACTCCAGCGGCCGAACTCGGTGCCATCGGTAGCACGTACCTTAACGGTGTAAGTGGTCTCGGGCGTAAGGCCGTCCAGCGTGAAGGGATTGCTGTCGGCAGCGATAAGGTCGGTCTCGTCGCCATTCAGACAAATCTGCCAAGCAGTAGCTTCGCCATTTTCTGTCCAGCTCAGCTCTGCGCTCGTAGTTGCGGGAACTGCAGCAAGACTTGTTGGTACGGGGAACTGTGCGAGTGTCGTGAAGGAAACCGCGTCACTCCAGCGGCTGAACTCGGTGCCCACGGAAGCACGTACCTTAACGGTGTAAGTGGTCTCGGGCGTAAGGTCGTTCAGCATGAAGGGATTGCTGTCGGCAGCGATAAGGTTGGTCTCGTCGCCATTCAGACAAATCTGCCAAGCGGTGGCTTCGCCATTTTCCGTCCAGCTCAGCTCTGCACTCTTAGCTGTGGGAACTGCTGCAAGGTCAGTAGGTTTGAGGACAGAAGTTGGTACGCTGAAGCTGAAGTCGTCAACATAGAGACGATACTGATAATTGGAATAATACCAAATAGCCACATATTTGGTTCCAGCGGGGAACTCGTATTCATCAGAAAGCGCCCAAGAACCACTGTTGTTTGCAGAAATCTCATCGCCCCATGTGAAAGCACTCGGATCGTTGGTGGTTGTGGAATAACCTACCTTGAATGTCTCTGTGGAAGAAGAATATGTCTTATAAGAGAATTGCACGACAACACCTTTCGTTGCATTCATTTCGGGAGAAATCAAATACTGGTTGTAACTGCTGGAACTGTTATACGATGAGAAGCGGAAGCAGTTGCTGCCTGTTTGTGCTGCGGCTGAACTGATACCAAAATCGGAAGCGTTTGCAGTACTCTCGTTTATAAGCGTCCAGCAGGGGATGCCGTACTCAAAGCCTTCGTTGAAAGGCAGATTTGCAATGTCGCAGTCGGTAGTGAAATTGATAGTGGCATAGCCGCTTTCGCCGCCAGCATAGACAGCCTTTACACGGAAGTTATAGGGAGTAGAAGAGTCCAAGCTTGAGAGAGAGACAGATGTGCTTGTCACTGTCTGCTCGGTGCTCCAAGCCTCGTCACCTTCAGCTGCCTTCTTATACTGGTATGCATAGCCCGTAACGTCACCTGCTGGAGCTGTCCAGCTTATCGCTGCAGTTGTGGCGGTGATTTCGCCCATTGTAAGGTCTTTAGGCTTGTAGTAAACCACACTGCCGCTGGGAGTGTATGTGAATGTGGTCTTGGGAACGAAGTTGCGCTGGGTAGCACTAATCGCATCAAAGCTGTCGTAGCTATAACCCGATATACTTGCTCCATTGACTTCCGCACCGGTAAAAGTGGCACTCTTGTATGTGCCCGTTTCGGTCTGGTAAATGCCAACCAGCAGGTTGCCGCCTTGGTATTGGTATTCAGAGGTAAACTCAATGGTCATTTCGCTTTGCGTGCCGTCAAGAGATCCTTCGTAAACGATAGTCGCATCTGCAGTTCCAGAGAAAGCACTGATAGTGGCATCATTTACTTCCTTCATGAAAACTTGGAATTCTGCCGACCCCCAACTTTCCTGTGCGGGAGAGGACAGATAGAAGGTCATCTGCGAAATAGTGCCGCCTTCCATATCGGCAAGCCCATCAGCAGGAATGACAAACTCGCATTTGTTGTATGCATCAGCATAGAAACCGTATACCGGAACATACCCGTTTGTTCCTGTAGCATTCTCGTACACGGTTAGTTCTTCTTGTGCCCTTGCCTCTGTCAGGCTGAAGAGCGCGACAAGTAGCAGCATTGCCACCCTCGTCAGTTTGTTAGTGTCTTTGTGTTTCATTGTTTAATGAATTAGGTTAATAATATATTATATATAATGTATATTGCGATGTAATGTAACCGACACAATCCGCATGCAAAATTAAGGAAAAAAGTTAAACTATAATGCGTTTTTGCTGAAAAAGTTACAAAAAAAGCCTTTTTTCTGACATAAAGCACGCTTTTCTGAAAGATTATGCAGTCCATCATACCATTATGCGTACCAAACAAGCAGCCCGCCAGACTTCTGTCAAGCGGGCTGCTGTGTCTCCTGCCCATCTAAGGGCAGGGGTGAGGTGTTACATAGAGAGGGGGCTTACCACTCCTCGTCCCAGATGTTGGTTTCTTTTACACGAGGAGGTTCTGTGCCGTCACCGGGCTGTGGAGTCGGATCGAAGCCTGCATTGCCACCGATACTATAAGCTATTATCTGGTTGTGTTGCATCTCTACTGTCAGCGTGCTGGGCTGAATATATGTCTTTTTCATTGCTTCTTCAAATTAAGAATTAATAATTAAGAAATAAGAATTAGAAGCGAACCTTGGCTTTGCCGAGATTGCTCACGCTCGATAAAGCATGAGCAAACTCAGCTTTATTCTCACTTTATCGCAATCTTCTTTCCGTTCACGATGTTGACGCCCTTTTGGGGCTTGTTCAAGCGCTGACCTGCAATATTGTAGATGGCACCTTCTGTTGTCTGTTGTCCGTTGGCGATTGTCTCAATTGCTGTGGGATTGTCATCGCCGAAGTCCACAACGAATTGCTTGATGCTGTTAGATTCAGCCACTTGGAAGTAAGCGCGGAAGGCATTCATGGTGACATTAGCACTCGGATAGTAGAGCTGGTTGCTTGCGCCTACATAGAGGATGCTCCTGTCGTTAGCTTCGAATGTCACAGGAGCATAGGTGCCGCTGAAGGTAATGGCGTTACCTACGCTGGCAGGAGTGAGCCCCTGCTTAATCTCTATGCCGCTGAATACAAGATTGGAGATGTTGACATCCGTCGCCCCTTGGCTGTCATCGCTTTCCCACTTGATGAGGTAAGGCTTGCCGGCCTCGATAACGGTAGCAGGCGTGAAGTTCAGCGTCAGTGTGCTTGCAGTCAAAGAAGACTCATCTGTGTCGAGTTCCATAACTGTAGCGCCTGCCAACGGGCTGTCATCTATTGTCACATCGAACGGCAGACAGAGCGTGTTCCATGAGTTGTCCTTATAGAGCGTGCGACCAGAGAGGACGACGTTCTTGCCGGCGCCTTTGTTGTTGGCAATAACACCGCTGTTGCTGTAGCCATTCGTCAGGACAATCACATCCATGTCGGGCATCGTGAAGCTTTCGCTGCCACCAGAGTATTTGATTGGTATCGTTTTGGTGCCGGCACTATATATGGTGCCGTCTTGAGTTGCCAATGCAACATTGCCGTAAGCAGTAAGGCCGCTGACATCATAGACGGTTGTGGTTGCATCGATGCTCACGCCATCGCCAAGAGTGATGGCTCTTCCATAGCTGGCATCATAGCCATTGCTCACATCAACGTAGTCCGTTCCGATGTTGTCATCACCATTGCCCAATCCGCCAAGTGAGGCGCAAGTGTGATAATTGTTGTATAGACGTCCTCCTCTGCCAAGAATAGCTCCCACATACCAATTCTGATCACCACTAGCGGTGACAGATGTGCCAAAGTAGAGGTTGTCCCTGATTTCAGGGTTATAACTGTCATAAGTCATCTCAACATAGCCAACTATTCCACCAATTTGCCATTGTCTGATCGAACTGGCTGTTACTGTAGCGCCGCTCGCACAACCTATAACTTTGCCGCCCTCAAGCCTGCCAACCACTCCTCCGATTGAGAGACTCATGCTTCTAACGGAAACATTTGTTCCTACGCGGCAGTTGATGATGGTGCCATCCTTACAGTAACCGCAGATTCCTCCTGTATATTGGCCACCATATACGGTGAAGTTGTCAAGCACTAAATTCTTGATTACTCCGTCTCTACCGACATGTCCAAACAGTCCGATATATTCGCAACCGTTGTAGTCAAGCCTGGCATCGCTGATGGTGTATCCCTGTCCGTCGTAAGTTCCTCTAAACTTATGTCCTCCGTCACCGATACAATAGTATGTGTCGTTGATGGAAATGTCGGCGGTCTGACGGAAAGTAAGGTTCAGGCACTCATTATTATAAGTACCGACAAGTACGTTGAGTCTGCCAAGGTCATGTTTGTTGGCGATTTCATAGGAACCATCCTCAAGTTGCGTAAAATCATCGAGTGTGAGGGCCCGTATGGTATAGGTGGCAGATACGCTACCGGTGTAATCGCCTTGTCCTTCGATGGTGACAGTAGCGGTTTTCGTACCGCTTGAGAGTGTGCCGTTGTTACTCCAATACAGCTTATAGTCAGTTCCCAAGGTAAGCACTTTGCCGCGCCATGTAACGATAGGTTGAGGATGGTTTACGCCATCGTCAATGTATGGTTCAGTAGAGAGTCCGCTTATAACTGTGTTTTCGTCAGTGAGGGTGAACCTCTCGATTCGAGTCCAATAGAAGGTCTTTTGGAGATAGCCTAAAGTGTAAGCATTGCCCGCAAGGTCCTTGATGGTGCCGCTACCGCTGAAGCGTATTGTCTTGAAGTCGGTACTGTTATCAGTGTCGGGGTTGATATCGCCGCTGAAAGTCAGCACATTGGTACCGTTGCCTGTGTTGTAAGTCAGGTCGCCCCATGAAGTTTCGAGCTTTACTGTTCCTGATGCGCTGACAATTTCGTTAAAGGGGATGCTTACATAGATTTTCTGTCCTTTGTGGTAGGGACCAGGAGCGAGCTCAATATCGCTGGACGAAGTGGTTGGTGCGTTTTTATCTACAAGAGTCAGTCGCAGTTTCAGGTTTCTGAAGTCCCATGTGTCGGAACCTGACCCTGCAGCATCAAAACGTATGTTGATATCGTTTATAGTGGTTGCTAGATTTATAGAGCCTGTGCCGGAATCATAATCTGTATATGATTTGAACTCTTGTCTGTAGAGCCAGCAACTGTCGTCGTCGAATTCTAATTCACTGACATTATTCTCTCTGTAGACTGCGTTGTTATGCCAATTGTTCTTGTGGGGGAAGAACTGTTTGTGGGGGTTGGTTATCACGCTGCCGCTTTTCTCATAGCTCAAGATGAAGCATGCTTTATATATAGAATAATCTCTGGGCCAGTCAACAGTACCATCTTTATCGTCGGGGTCGTAGGTTGTGGCATTGTCGGCGAGTATCTGGATGTACTGGTATCCGTCGGCTTCCTCTTTTTGGTCGAAATAGACTGTTGCATACATCTTGTATCCAATCTCGTTAAGATATTCCCGCAAGTCAGTTCGGCTATCATAGAGATTATTGGTTGACACAGTGTGTACGGCTTGGCCGTAACCGGCGTCTGTTACCCTAATCCATCTATTGGTAGATGGAGCATAAGGGACATCGATATATTTGTTGCTGCTGATGCCTGACATCATCGTGCCGCTGCTGTTGAAATAAACGAGATTGTTGACTGACTGGTTAACATAGGTATCAGTATGCGTGAATACGCTGTGATAGCCGATGTTGTGGCTTGCGGAGGTTATAGGGTAGCCATCGGCATCCATCAGTTCGAAGATATAGCTGCGGGTGTTGCTTTGATAGAAGTACTTCCTTTCCATCGATGTGTACCTTGGCTCCGTCACTTCGACTGTCTTCGTGGTTTCGTTCACATCGAAGGTGAGCGATCCATTGACAGGAGTGAAGTTCTTGTTCTGAAATGCCGCCTTGCCCACGGTGCGATAATGCACAGTCTCACTTTTGCTCGCATCTGTTCTACGGATTGTAAAGGTTGTGGTGACATCCGAAGTCGAAGAGTTGTAGTCACCAGAAGAACTTGCTGAGATGGTGAAACCAGCCCATGCTGTTTGCCCCACAGCGAATGCTGCTATTGTCAGCGCTGCTGCAAGGACTTTGTGTTTGATGTTGCTGTTCATGTTGTTTTGTTTTTGTTTTTATTTATAATGTTATATTCTTTTCGCTCTTTCTTGCCTGCAAAATTATGGGTTTTCATCGAGAGCAGGCATTTCTTTTCGTACAAAAACATTGCCTTCGGTACAGAAAACATTGCTTTTAGTACAAATTTATGTTTTGTACGATTGGCAATGTTTTAAAAATGTTGTACCTTTGCATAAAATATGATATATCTGAACGATATTTACTGGTATGGCATTGCTGCTGCGGCATATTTGACGAGTTGCTGGGTGTTTGCTGCCATTCGCTGGTTCCACACGTGTCAAGCGCCGAAGGAGTCGCATGACTTCCTTTGGCCTGACCGCAGGCTACTGGTCATCATCTATTTGGTGTCGGTCGTGCTTATTCCATATGTGCTCAATCCCACAAGTCCATCTGCATGGACATTGTGGAAATCATACTTCCCTGGTACATATTACTTCTTTGGCGGTGCCTTGTTCTTCTGTTTCTTTGGTACGGTAAAGCGTTGGGAGAAGTGGAGAGTTACGGTACGAACTACAGCTGCCATCACTACTGTTGTGATGGCGCCGTTGGCTGTTGACGCATGGACTTCGGGCAGCCTGATGAGTCGGGAGCTTTCGAGGCTCTGGCAGTATGTCGTGACGGTATTGGGCATCGGCATGATGATTTACTGCACCCTTGCCGTCCGGCAAACGATTCTGTGGATGCGTGAGTCTCGCGACGAGAATTACTCTAACCCCGACGACTTTCCCATGGAGTTCGCCCGTCGCGTTTGGTTGCTGCCAATCGTTATGACATTGTTTGTCTGGCCACCTTTCTTGCTTGATAGTCCTAAGGTGATGGCTGTGATGAATGTCTTGTTGTCGGTGTTCAACATTGTTATGCTCATCTTCGTGCTGCCAGCGTGGCGTCGCCAGTCCTTGGTGCTTGAGGAAGAGCCATCAGAGTATTCTGAGTCTTCAGATAATTTGGAAGATTCGGATAATTCTGAGTCCATGGATGCGTTTGCCCGTGAGCGTGAACACAAGATTGTCGAAGAGATTGAGCAATATGTCAGGGACAAGAAAGGTTATCTCGACGCCCATCTGAAGTTGGAGAACGTTGTGGAGCATTGCAGCTACAGCCGCTCGTATGTGTCCAATGTCTTTCAGAAGCACTTCAATGGTTTTTCGCGCTATGTGAACCTTCTTCGTCTTGAGCATTATGACCGCTATATGGCGGAGCATCCCAATGCCACAAAGGATACCGCTGCACAGGAAAGCGGCTTTACCAGCTACAATTCTTATTACAAGGCAAAAGAGCGCCTGGCAGAGTAATTGACAATATTGTCATATAAAAAGAGCGCTACCCGGGTTTCGTTACCAGGCAGCGCTTTTTCTATGTGTGTATTTAGAATCAGGATAATTAGAACATGACTGAGATACGTCCCCAATGAATGTGGTAATTGTCTGTGTTGTCGTTAATTGTCGCTAAGAAAGTGAAGTTATATCCGATGGAGAGATTCTTGAACACTTGGAAGCCCGCACCGCAATCCAGCCCAAAGCAATGGCTTTTGTTCGTTTGGGTTTTCGTGACGTAGTAGCCCCAGTCGTATTCTCTATATTTATACTTTCTATATACATAGGAATAACCCGGTATCCCTTCTGCATAGAACTTGAAATTGCCTTTGATAGGGATGTTGAACCTTATTCCCATCAGTCGGGCATTGACGATGCTTAAGTTCTTCGGACATTCATCTGCGTACCATCCAGACATATAGGAAGCACCAATGAGGTTCCATCCAAAGTAGGGAGAGCTTTCCTTTCTCACCGTAAAACCTACGCCCCACTTATCTTGAAGATACAAGTCCGCTTGCTTCACAAACCTTGCTTCCGACTTGTCGGAGGCGTTTGTATGGCTCTTGAAGATTTGTGCGTTTGCAGAAAGGGAGACGACACACAGGATTGCCATCATCAAAGACTTTCTCATAGCAGTCGTGTTTTATCTCATTTCCAACTGAGGAGCCTGCCTATCTGATCGTAGAGACTTGCCCAATGTGCACGGCTTTCTGCGTCGGGAGCGCTTTGGCTGGCTGTCTTCGTCTTCTTCTCTAACTGTTGAAGCGTGTAGAGAACTGCGGGACGAACTTGCTGATTGCCGTTCCCGTATGCACGACTGAGGTGCAGATACATGTTGTTCTGCAGGGCTACTCTGTAGGGAGAGACTTTCTTGTTGGTGTCCAACTCTGTGAAAATCATCTTCGTCAGGTCGGCAAGATAAGCTTGAGGCTTGTAGAGGTCGTTCAGGCTCTCGAGCCTGTTCATCAGATTCGTCACGACACTTTCGCCTACATAATTCGTGAGGTTCTGCGGAACGGAAGCAATGCGATGAGCATAACTCATGTCGCGAAGCCAAACAGGTTCCGTCAGGACTTGCTCGTTGATGAAATTGAGCGCTGCCTTTTGTTTGTCGAGGGGCTGCGGAACATACACATCCTCCGTCGAACCCTTAGGCTGGAAGGTAATCTGATAGCCGCCAATGTTGCGAACCACATGTCCCATATAACGAAGGAATTGCGTGCGTATGTGCCCGTACATTACTTCTATGTCGTTCCAATAAAGGTCCTTGTCGTTGTCCTTGGTCCATTCCGGCAGAGCTTTTATTTCGCGTTTCAGGTTCAGAATGCCATAATTGCTTGCCTTGATGGGGTCGTCGCCGAGGTCTTCTGTTTGGCGGCGAGGGTCTCTGTGTTCGCTCTCTCCATCGCCCCACCAAAGGCGCTTGTTCTGCTGTGCCTTGAGGGTCATCGGTTCGAGCATCTTGTGGTCTTCATCCTCGTCTTTCGCTCCGAACATGGGTGTGTAGCCCCATTGGATAGCCCATTTGTCGTAGTCGTTTATGCGGGGGAAGATGCCGATGCGGTCAATGCCGTCTTCTGGTTGAGCCACATAGTTGAAGCGAGCATAGTCCATGATTGAGGGCGTGTGACCGTGAGCCTCCACCCAAGCCTTGTCCCTCAAAGAATCGACAGGCACAGTTGAGCTGCTGCCGAAGTTATGTCGGAGGCCAAGCGTATGACCTACCTCATGACTGGAGACAAAGCGAATGAGCTGGCCCATCAGTTCCTCGTCGTAGTTCATCTTCTGAGCCGCTTCGTCGATACTGCTGCATTGAACCATATACCAGTTATGTACGAGGCTCATCACATTGTGGTACCAGCAGATATGACTCTCGAGAATCTCGCCCGTACGGGGGTCGTGAACATTCGGTCCGTAAGCGTTCTCGATGGGACTTGCCAAGTAACGGATGCAACTGTAGCGAGCGTCCTCCATGCTCATCGTTGAGTCGTTCTCGGGCCATTCCTCAGCTCGGATTGCATTCTTGAAGCCTGCTTTCTCGAAAGCTTTCTGCCAGTCGTTCACACCCATGATAAGGTATTTCCTCCATTGCTTGGGAGTAGCGGGATCGATGTAATAGACAATCGGTTTGATGGGTTCGACGAGTTCGCCTCTCTTCATCTTCTCTACATCTTCCGGACGAGGTTCCAGACGCCAACGCGTCACGAATGTCTTGCCTTCCACACGCTGCTGGTCGTCCGAGTAGCTTGTGTAACTGTCTGTGAAGTAGCCGACACGCGGGTCGAAGTAGCGGCGCATCATAGGCTTCTCGGGCAGGAGGACAAAACTGATGTTCAGGCCGAATGTTGCCTTGCCCGTCCTGCTTGTTGCAGCCATCCGGTTTGTGCCGCCTCCGTTGAAAGTCTTTATCATACGGACTTCTGTGTTCAAGGGGAACGACTTGATGTCTTCGATGTAGCTCATCTCGTTGACTTGCCCTTGCAGCGAGAAGCCGTCCTTTACCGATTTAGGCAGACCAAGAGCCGGATTGTCCTGATTGAAGAACTGAGTCACCTTTATCTTGTAGGTCTTGTTCTTGTGGCTCTCCACCTTGAAAGCCCCGATGATGGGGTTCTCGTTGCTGATTGTGATGGCTCGGTTGATGTTCTGTGCCGTATCGGCCACATTGACGAAGAGACGTGCACGAAGCAGGAGCTGATCGTCGGGAGCAGGTTGGAAATAAACGGTCTGTTGGTTCACCTGCTCGCCACCGAACTTGCCGATGCCGGAAGGAGTTGAAGTATAGCGCACGGTTGTCAGGAACTCACGGCCGATAAGCGAGTCGGGAATCTCGAAGAACCAGTCGTTCTTCATCTTCGTCACATGGAAGAGTCCGTTGCGGTCAACGCTTGGCTTCTCCACCTTGGCAGAGTCCTTTGGAGCTTGCTGATTCTTCTGTTTCTTCTTTCCGAAGAGTTTCTTCTTGTCTTTCTTTACTTGTTCGGTCTTAGGCTTGTCCTTTTTCTCTTTTGCTGCGATGGGAGCCTGTCCCAACAAAGCTGCAGCAAGCAACATTACAAGATACTTTGCTTTCATAGTTATTTTTTCTTTCTTCCGTAGTCGGTTGTTGAATTTATTTTGCAAATGTACGAAGAAAAGTTAAGAGCACAATACCCGAGACATATTATTTATAATGTTTTAACGGTACAGCTTCCACAACTCCCCGCCACGACCTTCGGATTTTGTAAACATTTTTCCAGAGCCGACGCTTTCTGACGCTTTGTTTTTATCTTGGTGGCACTTTCCTACCCGGAACGCGAGAAATGCGCTTAAAACGAATTTCCCGTGACAATCAATCGGTTACAAATGGATATTTTGAGATGCGAAGCAAAGAAAGTACATATCCTTCATGAACAGTTGGTAAATCCCGCACGAGTTTCCGCCAAATTCGACATGTGGCGATAGGCAACTTCACACGAGGTAATTGCAAACTTCACGTGTGATGTTGGGCAACTTCACGTGTGTCATTGGCAAACGCTCTGTGTCCCGATACCAAATCCTCCCTTTTTCGATGTGTTTTTCTGTAAAGAATTTGGTGCATTTCTCTGTATCATGAATCAGGTAAAAACGACGAGTGGACTATTTCCTGTCTGCGTCCTTGCTTTCGCTTTTGCTTTCCAGCTTGCTTTCGACTTTGGACTTAAGGGGGTTTGTGGGCAGGACACTCGATTTGTTTATCGACTTTGTGGTTTCGACAGCATTCCGCCTCGCATCTTCCTTCTTCATCATTTCATCGTACTTCTTCCTCTCCTCAGGTCTCATGCTGTCGAGCTTTTTCTCCATCTCACGCCTTTTTTCCTCTTCGCGTTTCTTCTCCTCTTCAGCCTTCTTCATGTCTTCTTCGGCGTCGCGTCCCTTAGGCTTCAGGTCGCCCAGCTTTTGTTCTTTTTCGTCGATTGCAGATTCCTTCTCCGCATTATCCAAATCTTCTTTTATAGGAGGAGCAGGAGTCTTGGATTCGTCGAAGAGCTTGTAGGTGGTTCTTAGCACTTTAAACTCTGTCCTTCGGTTCAAGGCGTGACAAATCTCTTGCTTTTCCTCGTCCTCGAGAGCAAGGATGAAAGCTTCGGTCAGCGTGTCGCCTTCGTTGAGGAAGTCGTAGGTCGATGCAATCTTTCGCGTCACAATCTTTGGGCGCTTCTCGCCATAACCGACTGGCGTCAGGCGAAGCGTGTCGATTCCATGTTCTATCAGGTAGTTCACAACGCTCTCTGCTCGCCTTTGCGAAAGCTTTTCATTGTACTCGTCCTTGCCTCGGAAGTCGCAATGTGAAGCAAGTTCGATGGTGACATTCGGGTTCTCGTTCAGGAGGACTACAAGGCTGTCGAGAGCCAAGCAAGAGCTGTCGAGCAGCGCAGCAGAGTCGAACTCGTAGAAGATGTTGCGGATGAGGACGGGATTCTCGATGCTTGCCAACGGGAACTGTAGCGTGTATTCCTTGCTCACGCTACTTGTATCGACGCTAAGTTCTTCTGTATGATTGAGGTATCCCTTGCAGGTGCCCAGGAAGATGTATTTGGTTTGCGGCTTCACTTCCTGCTCGAAACTGCCATCGCCACGGACGCTGAGCTTGAGGTAAGTGCCGTCGTCGCCCACCATATACACCAGGCCTTCGGGCAACTCGTAGCCGTCTTTCTCGTAAACCCAGCCTTTTACGGTCTGAATGACTTCGGGATGCTCGAACCTCATGATGTGGTCCCATCCTCTTGCATCGCCTCTGTTTGTAGAGAAGTAGCCTCGATTGTGAAGGCCCTCGAAAGTCATTCCGAAGTCATCGCCATTCGAGTTCATCGGATACTTCAGGTTTTCGAGCGTCCATACACCCAGGCTGTCGCATTCTGCCTTGAAGATATCGAGGCCGCCCATACCCACATGTCCGTTGCTCGAGAAATAGAAGTCGCCGTTGGGACGGAAGGCAGGAAACATCTCGTCGCCAGGCGTGTTGATGGGATAGCCCACATTCTCAACGCCTCCAAGCCCATGACCCGTGATGGCGATGCGCCAGATGTCGAAGCCCCCTTGCCCGCCAGGCATATCGCTTGTAAAGTAGAGCCACAATCCGTCGGGCGAGACGGCTGGATGGGCAAAGCTGGTGAGCGTGTCCTTACTGATGGGCAGGACTTGCGGCTTGCTCCAAGAGGCATCGCTTCGCTGGCTGGTATAGATCTGTGCATAGCGAGGATAGTCGGAATCGAAGGTGCAGACGGTCAGGTACATTGTCTTGCCGTCTGGCGAGAAGCAGCAGGCTCCTTCTTCGTATTCGCTGTTCAGATCGCCCTCAACAGCTTCCACGGGCTCCCATTTGCCTTTGTCGTCTTTCTTTGTGAAGAAGATGTCTGCGCTCTTGGTGCCTGTGATGCCGCTTATCTCATTGCCTTTTGCATCGTTTCGCGTGCTGGTGAAGTAGAGCAAGTCGTTCTCGTCGCCAAGCAAGGCAGGGCAGAAATCGCTTCTCCGGCTGGTCAGTATCGGCTCCTTCTTGATGCTGTAAAGTGAGAACTGATTCTTCCATTTCTGTGCAAGTTCGCACCCCTTTAATCCATTGATAGCCAGTGTATCATTAGGAACAAACTCAAGAAAAGCGTTATATGACTTGGCGGCATTCTTGTAGTCACCATTCTTTTGCTGAAGCTGTCCAAGATAGAACAAGGCCATCGAGTCGGGATAGCCATAACGAACTGCGTTCTGATAACCGCCGATAGCCTTTGCTGTATAGTTGAGCCGCCGATAGCATTGTGCCATTTTCCAGGCTCTCTGCCCTCGTTTGTCCTTATCTTTGGGTTGTGTCTGGGAATAGGCTTTCTTGTATTCGGCCGAGGCATCGAAATACTCGCCGATAGCATAGAACTGGTCGCCCTTCTTGACATGCGTCTCCGCTGTGCAGGCAGCCACAAGCAAAACCAGAAGAATGTATCGCAGAATCGTCTTCATATTATATATAACGTATAAGGGTATGGATTTATTGTCCCCTTAATACGGCTAATACAATATCGCTGACCATTTTTTTGAGTTCGTCGAGGAAAGTGCGGGCTTCGTATTCGTGGCGCTCTATCTGCCGCAATTTCTTCTCCCAACGGCCTGTAAGCTCTGCGCTCTTGAGCAACTCCTCGTGTATGAGGTCGATAAGCTCAAAGCCTGTTTGGGTGGGGTGTAGAGAGGAACGTTCCCTGCGAATATAGTTGCGGCGAATGAGTGTCTCGATGATGGCAGCTCTGGTGCTCGGACGGCCAATGCCATTCTCTTTGAGCGCATCCCTGAGCTCCTCGTCCTCTACGGTCTTTCCCGCCGTTTCCATTGCACGAAGCAAAGTGGCATCGGTATAGGGTTTGGGCGGCGTTGTCCACTTCTCGGAGAGCGACGGGATGTGTGGTCCGCTCTCGCCTTTCTCGAAAACGGGCAACAGTCCTTGCTCATTGTCTTCTCCTTCTTTCGCTTCTGTTTTCTTCTTGAACACCACTCTCCAACCCTCTTCGATAATCACTTTGCCGGTTGTTCGGAAAAGAATGTCGTTCTCCTCGTCTTGAGAGGGATCGGGAGAAACTTTACCTAAAACGGTCGTTGTCTCGAACTTGCAATCGTCGTAGAATGCTGCGATGAAGGCACGAGCCACAAGGTCGAACACCTTCAGCTCGAGTTCTGTGAGGCCTTGTGGAATGACGCCCGTAGGGATGATGGCGTGGTGGTCGGTCACTTTCGAGTTGTCGAACACCTTCTTCGATTTGCGTAAAGGCTTCCCGCCGCCAAGAGGACGGATGAGGTCGGCATAAGGAGCCACTCCTGCGAACTTTGTTTGATAGAGCCCGTTCATCGTTTGCGGACACTTGGGGTAGACGTCATCGGGCAAGAATGTGGTATCGACACGAGGATAGGTCGTGACCTTCTTTTCGTAGAGACTCTGGATGATGGAGAGCGTTTGCTCGGCAGAAAGCCCGAGTTTCTTGTTGCAATCTACCTGAAGTCCAGTCAAATCGTAGAGTCTTGGCGGAGCTTCTGTTCCCTTCTTCTTCTCGATGGAAAGGACGGTGAACGGCTTGTCCTTGATGGTGTCGAGGATTGCGTTCCCTTCAGCCTCTGTGGCGTATTCCAGGGGCTTGTAGATGATGCCTTTCGGCTTCTGCTTTTTCCCCTTCTCGGCAGCAGCGGCAACATTTGCGGCATCTTCTGCTTCTGCTTCCTCATCGCGGACAATCGCATTGAATTTCGTGTCGCGATACATTGTGGAGAGCACCCACGACTGCCTCGGCACGAAGTTGTCTATCTCCCTCTGGCGAGCCACAACAAGGGCGAGGGTAGGGGTTTGCACTCTGCCAACGCTGAGGACCTGATGTTTCCCTGCAGCGAACTTCTGCGTGTAGAGTCGCGTCGCGTTCATGCCAAGCAGCCAGTCCCCGATTGCCCGCATGAGTCCTGCCTCGTAAAGCCCTTGATAAGCGCTTTGGTCTTTGAGCGTCTGGAAGCCTTCCCTGATAGCCTCCTCTGTCAGACTGTTCACCCAAAGCCGCTTTACGGGACACTTCGCTCCGGCTTTTTGCATCACCCATCTTTGGATGAGCTCACCTTCCTGCCCGGCATCACCGCAATTGATGATTTCGTCGGCCTTTTGCATCAATTCCTCGATGATGCGGAACTGCTTCTCCACGCCCTTGTCCTGCTTGAGTTTGATGCCGAATCGGGGCGGAATCATTGGCAGTTGCCCCAGGCTCCAGCTCTTCCACATCGGCGTATATTCGTGAGGTTCCTTCAGTTCGCAAAGGTGGCCGAAAGTCCACGTCACCTGATAGCCGTTGCCTTCCAGGTAACCATTCTTCTGATTCTTGGCACCCAGAACATTCGCTATTTCACGTGCCACAGAGGGTTTCTCAGCTATGCAAACAATCATTTTAATATGTTTTGACTGCAAAGTTACAAAAAAAATCTTCATTCTTCATTCTTCATTCTTCATTTTTTTGTACTTTTGCCAAAGTTATGGAGCCACTCATCTCTTTCATCATCACCTATCATAATGAACCTGAGGCCTATCTTCAGGATTGCGTGGAGAGCATTCAGGCACTTCGTTTGTTGCCGGGAGAAGCCGAGATAATCGTAGTGGATGATGGCAGCGAGGTGCTTCCGACCTTTGTCGGGAGAGAGGGAAGTCGGTATGTCCGGCAAGAGCAGGCAGGCCTTTCTGTGGCTCGCAATACCGGAATCAAGCATGCTCAGGGGCAGTATATCCAGTTTGTGGATGCCGATGACTGCCTCGTCCCCTCTGTCTATGAATCAGTACTCAATGAGTTGAGGAAAGAGTCGCACGACCTCGTGCTTTTCAAAATGTCCAAACAGCCGGGGGAAGAAGAATGTACGCCTGCAGGGAAGGAGGTTTTCAAGGGCTCTGGAGGCTATTATCTCCGGCATCGCAACCTGCGGGCTGCTGCTTGTGGCTATGCTTTCAAGCGGGAGATTCTTGGGGAGCTACGGTTCCGTCCCGGCCTTTTTCACGAGGATGAGCTCTTCACTCCCCAGCTTTTCCTGAAGGCGGATTCTCTTGTCGAACTCGATGCGAAAGCCTATTTCTATCGTCAGCACTCAGGCACGATCACTCACACCGACAACTTGGTACGTATTCAGAAACGCTTGAATGACATTAGTCTTGTTCTGAGTGAGTTGAGGTCTTTGAATGAATCAACACTTGAGCGTAGGATAAGGCAGCTGACGGTCGATTATATTCAGAAGACTTGGACACTGACTCGCAGCCTGAAGGAACTTCGAACACGCAAGACGAGACTCCGTAAAGACGGTTTCCTTCCATTGCCACTCCGCTTTTATTCCCTGCGCTACTTCCTGTTCAGCCTGTTCTTTTAGTCCTCATCCAAGAGTAAGCGAATCAAGCCGAAAGACATTACCCGTGTACCTCATATCGCAGCTCCATGACATCCCTTCGCCTTTTTCCCTCCCTTCGGGAACGAGAGGGGGCAGGGGAGCTGACTCTCTGCCCCTCTTGCCAGTTTTAACAATTAAACAGATTAAACTTTGTTTAAAGAGTTGTGCGATTTTATTGCATCTCCGTTAATAAAATCACATTTTATTTTGTGTTGTCCTCGTTTTTTTGTAATTTTGCAAAGCAATATATCGTTTTCCTAAATGCAAAACATACGAAACTTCTGCATCATTGCCCATATCGACCATGGGAAAAGCACTTTGGCAGACCGCTTGCTGGAGTATACAAAGACTATTACTGTGACTAAGGGGCAGATGCTCGATGATATGGACCTGGAACAGGAACGTGGTATCACCATCAAGAGCCACGCCATCCAGATGGAATACACGCTTGATGGCCAGAAATACATCCTCAACCTCATCGACACTCCGGGACATGTTGACTTCAGCTACGAGGTGAGCCGAAGCATTGCGGCTTGCGAGGGTGCTCTGCTGGTTGTTGATGCCACTCAAGGCGTTCAGGCACAGACTATTAGTAATCTTTATATGGCTATCGACCACGACCTTGAAATCATCCCTGTCGTGAACAAATGCGATATGCCGAACGCTATGCCGGAGGAGGTCGAGGACGAAATCGCGGACCTTATCGGCTGCAAGCACGAGGATATTATCCGTGCCAGCGGCAAGACGGGCATGGGTGTGGAGGAGATTCTCAGGGCCGTTGTGGAGCGCATCCCTTGTCCGAAGGGCGACGAGAAGGCTCCTTTGCAGGCTCTCATCTTCGACTCTGTCTTCAACTCTTTCCGAGGCATCATCGCCTACTTCAAGATTGTGAACGGTACGATGAAGAGCGGCGATATGGTGCAGTTCATCAATACGGGAAAGGAGTATAAAGCCGATGAAATAGGCGTCCTCAAGATGGATATGATGCCGAGAAATGTGTTGAAGTGCGGCGATGTGGGTTACATCGTTTCGGGCATCAAGACGGCAACTGAGGTGAAGGTGGGCGACACGATTACCACTGTGGAGAACCCTTGCAAGGAAGCCATTTCGGGGTTTGAGGAGGTGAAGCCGATGGTTTTTGCCGGTGTCTATCCCATTGAGACTGAGGACTTCGAGAACCTTCGTGCTTCGCTCGAGAAGTTGCAGCTCAACGATGCCAGCCTTACTTTCCAGCCCGAGAGTTCCGTGGCTCTCGGCTTTGGGTTCCGCTGCGGTTTCCTCGGCCTTCTGCACATGGAAATCATTCAGGAGAGGCTCGATCGCGAGTTCAACATGGATGTCATCACCACTGTCCCCAACGTGTCTTACCTCGTATATGACAAGCAGGGCGTTTGCACGGAGGTCCACAACCCCAGCGGAATGCCCGACCAAACGCTCATCGACCACATAGAGGAACCATACATCCACGCTTCCGTCATCACGACTGCGAACTATATCGGCCCCATCATGACGCTCTGTTTGGGCAAGCGCGGCGAACTCCTAAAACAGGAATATATAAGCGGAAATCGCGTGGAACTGCAATATGCAATGCCCTTGGGCGAGATAGTGATTGACTTCTACGATAAGCTAAAAAGCATCTCGAAGGGCTATGCTTCGTTCGACTATCATCAGTCGGGCTATCGACCCAGCAAGCTCATCAAGATGGACATCCTGCTCAATGGCGAACCTGTGGATGCTCTTTCCACTCTGACGCATTTTGACAATGCAGAAAGTTTTGGCAGAAGGATGTGTGAGAAACTCAAGGAACTCCTCCCGCGCCAGCAGTTCGACATCGCCATCCAGGCTGCCATCGGAGCAAAGATTATTGCTCGCGAAACTGTGAAGCAGGTCCGCAAGGACGTCCTCGCAAAGTGCTATGGAGGTGATGTGAGCCGTAAGCGCAAACTCCTTGAAAAACAGAAGAAAGGCAAGAAGCGCATGAAGCAGATTGGCAACGTCCAGGTTCCGCAGAAAGCCTTCCTCGCAGTCCTCAAACTAGACTAAACCACCCAGAAACTAACCACCCTCAAACAAAACAAATATGGACAATCGTCGCGATATCGCAAAGGAAATAGCCCGCATCTACTGCCCCATGACTCCGCTTGGGATCGATATGCTGGCTGGTATCCTCGTCCCAATGAAGTTCCAGAAGGGCGACACCATCCTGAAGGAAGGGAATGTCTGCAACGCCCTCTATTTCGTCGAGAAAGGTATGGTCCGGCAGTATTACTACAAGAACAAGAAAGATGTAACCGAGCACTTCTCCTTCGAGGGGCGTATCGTCTTCTGCATCGAGAGCTTGCTCAAGCAGGAACCGAGCCGCCTCATCGTCGAAGCTCTGGAAGCCACAACACTCTATGCTATTCCCTACGACATCCTCCTCGGACTGATGGTGCGCAACCAAGAGATGGAAATGCTCTATCGGAAGATACTCGAACATGTTGCCATCAGTAGCCAGGAACATGCTGACAGCCAGCGTTTTGAGAATGCCTCGGAACGTTACGAGAGGCTGCTCCGCGAGAAGCCGGAAATCATCCTCAGGGCTCCTATGGTCCACATTGCCAGCTTCCTGCAGATGACTCCCGAAACGCTGAGCCGTGTTCGTGGCGCCGCAACTTCCGGCTCGAACAAGAGCAACGCGCCTCGCGACTTGAACAATCCCTGGTGGACAAATTCCAATCCGAAGTAACAACAAGCGTTATGAAAAGAAGAAGAATCATCAAAGTCAAAGACAAGACATTCGCCATATCCATTTCCGAGAGGTCGATAAAGAGTCAGATCAGGCACGTTGCAGACCGGATCAATCGCGACTACGAAGGCAAAGTGCCCATCTTCCTGGCTGTACTGAACGGCTCGTTCATCTTCGCAGCCGACCTCCTTCGCGAGATAGATGTGCCTTGCGAAGTGTCATTCATCAAGCTGTCTTCTTATGTGGGCACCAACACATCGGGTAAAGTCCGCGAGATAATCGGCTTGAACATAGACATTACGGACCGTCCGGTCATTATCGTCGAAGACATTGTCGATACGGGATTGACGATGGCTCACATGCTCCAGACCCTTAGACAATATAAGCCCGAGAGCATCAACATCTGTACGCTCTTGCTCAAGCCAAGCAAACTGAAGGTGGACCTCGACATTCGTTACTGCTGCAACCAGATTCCCGACGACTTCGTGGTGGGTTACGGCCTGGATTACGACGGCTTCGGGCGCAACACGAAAGACATCTATACTTTAATTTAAATTTGATAAATTCAAAAATCAAAATTGACAATAATGAAGAATATCATCATCTTCGGTGCCCCAGGTTCAGGTAAAGGCACATACAGCGACGAGATTGTAGAACGTTATGGTATGGGACACATCAGCACAGGCGATGTGCTTCGTGCTGAAATCAAGAACGGAACAGAGCTGGGAAAGATTGCCCAGGGCTATATCTCGAACGGTCAGCTCATTCCCGACGACCTCATGATTGAGATTCTGGCCAAGACCTACGACGCCCAGCCTGCAGGCAAAGGCGTCATCTTCGACGGTTTCCCCCGCACAATCGCTCAGGCAGAGGCCCTCAAGAAGATGCTTGCAGAGCGCGGCCACGATTTGGGCATCATGATTGAACTGGTTGTCGAAGAGGACATCCTGATGTTCCGCCTGCTTCGTCGCGCCAAGGAACAAGGGCGTGAGGACGACAACGAAGAGACCATCAAGAAGCGTTTCGCAGTCTATCAGAACCAGACAGCTCCCCTGATTGACT